>JAEEGL011927870.1_pt1 | contig 20815 bp, 18 predicted proteins | sample 9134231 | NCBI WGS metagenome assembly JAEEGL01 (sample SAMN16246548, study PRJNA631951) | gut metagenome | biome: gut microbiome; feature: rumen; material: fiber-attached | host: Bos | place: Iran: Karaj | collected 2018-10
CCGCTGGCCGGGAAGAAGGAATAGACGGTATAGCCGTTCTGCACATCCTTGGTGACAGGGTCGATCTCCGTGATCCTCTCCACTTCATCATCAAACATTTCGATCCTGATCAGAAACTTGTCTGTATGACCGGGTGAAACCTCGATGACATCGCCTTTGACAGAAAAAGTACCGCGCAGCCTGTCGACATCATTGCGCTGATACTGCATGACCAGCAGTTTTCTGATCAGGGTCTGCCGATCGATGATCTCCCCTACCTTGAGCGAGAAAAACATCTCTTTATAGTCTTCAGGATTAGAACCGGCATAGATGCAGGCGACTGAAGCCACGACGATGACATCTCTTCTTTCCAGCAGAGAGTTATAGGCCGACATTCTGAGCATATCGATCTCATCATTGGTCACAGCATTTTTTTCTATATAAGTATCAGTCTTGGGCATATAGGCTTCCGGCTGATAGAAATCAAAGTTGGAAATGAAATATTCGACCGCATTATGCGGGAAAAGAGCTTTGAACTCGGAATAAAGCTGACCAGCCAGGGTCTTGTTGTGGGCAAAGACCAGCGTCGGTTTATTGACTTTCGCGATCACATTGGCGATCGTAAAAGTCTTGCCAGTACCGGTAGCACCCAAAAGCACCTGTTCATGTTTCCCCTGATTTAGTCCCTCTACCAGGCGATCGATCGCTTCGGGCTGATCACCCATCGGCTTATATTCCGAAACAAGTTCAAACTTATTTTCTTTCATAGCATAAATTATACCTTAGAAGACAGTGTTATTATAGTTGGTAGAAAGAAGAATATTATTATGAAAAAATTTGAAGCTATAACTCCTAAAACACTTGATTCCTTAAGAAATGATTATCTTAATGACAGCCAGTTTACAGTCGTCAGAAACGCTTTGACCGAAAGTCCTCTGGAGAAGATCTCCAAGCGCTTTGAAAGCAAATGTGATAATCCTGATCTTTTCTCGATCAATATCAAAACACTGCCGGTAAGCGATCAGCAGCACTCGGGAAGATGCTGGCTGTTTTCATCAATGACCCTTTTAAGAGAGATCATTGCCAAAAAATACAAGATCAAGGATCAGTTTGAACTGTCCCAGAACTACATTGCTTTTTATGACAAACTCGAGAAGATCAACTACTTCTTGGAAACAATGATCGCTGAAGCTGATACAGATTTAAACTCTGAAACGATGCGCTATCTTTTAAAAACAGCGATCGGCGATGGCGGACAGTGGGATATGATGGTCTCTTTGGTCAAGAAATACGGTATCTGTCCAAAGACGGCAATGCCTGAGACCTTCCAGTCTTCCAATACGGCTTCGATGAACAGGATCCTCAACCGCCGTTTAAGAAAGTTTGTGGCCGATTCCAAGAAAGTTCACGAACTCATCGAACTGCAGCCTTTAAAAGATGAATGTCTTAAAGAATGCTACAGTCTGCTGTGCAACTGTTTCGGTGTACCGCCAAAATCATTTACTTTTGAATACTACGACAGCAAAGATAAATATCATGCCTACTACGATGTGACACCTCTTGAGATGTATGAAAAATATCTTGGTGTTGATCTTGATGAATACATCGGCATCATCAATGGTCCTACCAAAGACAAGCCTTTCTATCAGACCTACACCGTCAAATATCTCGGCAATGTGGCAGGAACAGCTAACGAAGTGTTCTTCCTTAACCTGCCGATGAAAGATTTCAAGGATCTCATTCTCAAACAGCTGAAAGACAATGAACTCGTCTGGTTTGGCTGCGACTGTTCCAAAGATGCCGACAGAAGCGCGGGCTTATGGGATGATCAGAGCTTCAATTACCCTGACACCCTGAAAATGAAACTTGATATGTCTAAGGAAGATATGCTGGACACCAGGGAATCAGCCATGAATCACGCCATGGTGCTTACCGGCGTCAATCTCGTCAAAAACAAGCCGACCCGCTGGAAGATCGAGAACTCCTGGGGTGAAAAATCCGGTCTTAAAGGATACTACATCGCCTCCGACAGCTGGTTTGACAAATATGTCTTTGAAGCGGTCGTCCACCGCAGATATCTGAACAAGAAACAGCTTGCGGCCGCAAAGAAAAAGCCAATCGTTCTTGATCCATGGGATCCGTTTGGCTCTTTAGCAGATTGATTAATTCAGGTCACGCATAACACGTGACCTTCTTTTTACCATTTATTGCTGACTTTTTCGGCAAAGCCCATAAAATCTTTAATCGTTATGACTCTGCCGTCATCAAGGATCGCTTTGCCGGAGAATTTTCCAAAGACCTGATGCTGATTGGAACCGAGAATGATGAAATCGGTATTGGAATAACGGTCAATGACCGGGACAAAATCCATTTCAAAACGGCCATCATCAGAAGTAAAGGTCCAGTCTTTGAGATAATCCTCTTTGCCATCTTTCATAGGAATATTGAATGTAACTTCAGAAAGCTTATGCGCCTTGCCGTCATAAAACAGCATGTTCTCACTGGCAGCCGAAGTATCGCCAAAGCCATAACCGATGTTAAAGCCGAAGCGATGTCCATCAACAAGCCCGGAAGCTGAGCCCCAATACCAGGTGTTCTTGTAAGTCCACACCCCTCTGCCCCAGTCTAAAGTTCCAAAGCTGTCTGATGGATCAAAGATATATTCTTCGCCATCAAAAGAAAGCTTGCCTTGAGCAGGCATACAGTTGATCTTCTGATTGTAATAGAAATGAACTTTGCTTTCTTTATAAGGTGTAGCGATCACCATGGATTCATCATGCGGATCTTTCAGAGTGACCTCCCCTTTTATCGGCTTGTCATCTTTAAAATCGTCCATATGAAAGCGCAGAATTCTTTCATCACCCTTGTTTATGAATTCGATCTTATAGCCTTTTCCATCCCCCGTAACATCGCCATCCAGTGAAGAAGATGGAAAATTCCGCTTGCCGAGAGTCATGAACTTCATTGGTGAATTTGTATGTTCACATGGCACTCTGAAATCGATCAAAGATATGGAATCAAGCGCCATATATGAATTGTCATCGACAGTCAAAGCCAAAGCATACCTGTCATTATAGACAAGATAGTAGTCCCATTCCTTGATCCGTAACGAATTGGCTTTGATTTTACGGCGATCATAATCAAGGATCATCGTTTTCGCAAATCCGCACTCGATCAGCTGGCCTTTTTCATCCAGCAGTTCATGCCTGTTTAATATTTCGTGCTGTGTCATGACTTTCTCCTTCTCAGATAATCATAGACTTTCTTATCGATCATATCTTTGATAGCTTTATAATCATCCAGATGATTGCGGATAAAAGTGGAACTGATATCCATCTTCTCCAAATCCAGGATGACATAGTTTTCCTTATGCAGACGCTTCATCTGTTCGGGCACATCGATATCTTCACGGTCTACGACAATGAAATCGTAGTGCAATAGCTGCTTATATTCTTTCCAGTCTTCAAACTTCAAAAGATTATCGGCTCCAACTACAAAAACAAGTTCATCCTGAGGATAATCTTCATTCAGTTTTTCAAAGATCTGATAAGTATAGGGTATTTCGTTGTATCTGTCATCGATGATGATATCTTCACCCGCAACAAGCCTGAGCATGTTCAGTCTGTCATTAAGAGGCATCAGATCATTCTTGTTCCAGTAGGAACCGGTAGCGATGATCATGACTTTATCGACATAGCCCTGCTTCACACATTCTTCAGCGATCCGGATATGGCCTTTGTGGACCGGGTTGAAAGAACCGCAGTAGATACCTAAACGCATCCTACTCCTCTATTTTGTAGACTGGCACATTGAACTTGTGAGCAGCCTTGCCATGCAGGATCTCGATCTTTTCTCTTTCCTTTTCATCTACTTCCTCATTGCGCAGAACTTTACCGATATCTTTATATTTCACGCCAAGTTTATCTTCATCGCTGAGTCCGGAAATGCCATCATCCGGCGTGCGGTACAAGACTTTTTCTGGAACATTGAGCACAGCACCGACTGCGATAACTTCATCGACAGTCAGGCCATAGATCGGAGCGATATCGTAAACGGAATCACCACCCTTGGTGAAATAGCCCACATACAGTTCACAGGCATTGCTGGTACCGGGAACGATATAAGTGCCGCCTTTGACCGCACTGAGTAAAGCAGCCATATAGTATACGGATGACATCCGCAAACGCGGCTTGAGGTTGATATCCGAGTTTCTGCTTTCTTCTTCGCTGAAATTGCCCAGCTTATCGATCTGCCTGCGGAAGGTATCGAATGTATCGGTCAGGTCGATATTCAGCAGTTCAAAACCAAATTTATCGGCCACCAATCTGGCATCGGCCGCATCCGCATCCTTGGAATGACATGGCAAAGTCAGACCGACGACATTCTCACTGCCGATCGCTTCGCACATCAAAGCGGCGACGACTGCCGAATCCTTGCCGCCCGAAATGCCCAGTACTGCCCCTTTCAGATGGTGTTTCTGATAATAATCACGGATAAAAGCTACGATCCTGTCTTTTTCTTTTACTGCATCAAACATCACTTCACTCCTTCGTTTTTCATACGCCAGTCGATACTTCGCTTGAGATAATCGACATATTCCTGATTCTTGCACATGCCCTTGCCTTCAACATCCGAGATCTTGGCCACATCCTGGCCATTGCACTTGGTGACTTTCATGACGATGTTGAGCGGTTCGATATAAGTATCATTGGACAGATATGTACCGATACCAAAGGCAACCTTGCATCTGCCGTTAAAATGTTCATAGATCCGGTTGGCCTTTTCAAAATTCAGACTGTCTGAGAAAAGCAGAGTCTTGTTTTTCGGATCGATGCCAAGCTGTTCATAGTGAGCGATCATCACATCACCCCATACGATCGGGTCGCCGCTGTCATGTCTGACGCCAGAGAATAAGGTCGCAAAAGTCAGACGGAAATCTCTTAAGAAAGTATCGGTGGTGATCGTATCCGTCAGAGCCGTACCATTGAGGACACCGTATTCCTTGACCCAGGCATTGAGCGCATAGTAATTGGAATAAGCCGGATTGTGTTTGTGATCGCCCTGTCCGACGCACATGATCCATTCGTGAGCCATCGTGCCGACCGGAGTGAGATTGAACTTTCTGGCCAGAAAGACATTTGAAGTGCCGAGGAAGTGTGAATCCTTGGGATTGGTCTTGCTGAGTTCGGAGATGATGTATTCCTGTGCTTCAGCCGAAAGACGTCTTCGCAAGCCGAATTCCGAATATGAGCCCAGTTTGTATACGCCTTCCTGCACTTTCCTGCATTTTTCATCAGCTCTGGCCCTGAAATCAGCCAGCAGCTTTTCATAATCATAATTCATGCGGAAATAGACTTCGTTGACAATCGCCAGAGTCGGAATTTCATACATGGAAGTATTAAGCCAGGTACCAAACGTTTCGATCTGCAGCTCGCCATCATGCAGCTCAAAGCGGAAATCATCATAGCGCGGTTTCCATAACCTGAGAAAATCCACATAGGATCCCTTGATCCATCTGATACCGTTGAGATATTCAAGTTCATCTTCCTTGAACCTCAGATCACAATAAAGCCTGATCTGTCTTTTGATCTCTTCAACAGTTTCTTCATTGAATTTAACGTCCTTGTTGCGGCATTTAAATGACCAGGTCGTTTTATAGTCAGAAAACTGATGATAGATGGCCTGACCCATGGAAAACTTGTAAAGGTCATTTTCCAGTAGACTCTTGATTATCTGTTCCATTATTTAAACCTCTCATATATCATTATTATAGTCTGTGCTTTGATAACTGACAAAAAACAACGAAAAATCAGCCATTTGGCACAGCTGAAACCGTGAAACAGCAAAATATGCATAAAATCGTGCAAAAATGCTTGATTTGACTATCTGTTTCTGGTAGTATAAGGAAGCTGACCGGATCCGAAAGGATCTATATATAAGTCAGATATTTGGCACACCTGATAAAGTGTGCATTGTGAAGAAAGGAGAAAATACAAATGCCAACAATTAATCAGTTAATAAGAAAAGGCAGAAAAGCTAGAACATTCAAATCAAAAGCTCCGGCTCTTAATAAAGGTTTCAACTCTTTAAAGAACCGTCCAATTGATCTGGCTTCCCCGCAAAAAAGAGGTGTCTGCACCCGTGTCGGTACAATGACCCCGAAGAAGCCTAACTCAGCTTTAAGAAAGTATGCCCGTGTTCGTTTATCAAACGGTATGGAAGTTACTGCTTACATTCCTGGTATCGGACACAACCTGCAGGAACACTCAGTTGTCATGATCCGTGGCGGACGTGTTAAGGACCTTCCTGGTGTACGTTATCACATCATCAGAGGTACCCTCGACTGCGCCGGTGTTGACGGCAGAAAGCAGGGTCGTTCTTTATACGGCGCCAAAAAGCCTAAGTAAAACATGAAAGGAGATTAAAAATGCCAAGAAAAGGACATATAGCGAAAAGGGATGTATTGGTAGATCCTATTTACAATTCAAAACTTGTAACGCGTTTAATCAACAAGATCATGTTAGATGGTAAAAAAGGCGTTGCACAGAACATTCTCTATAATGCATTCGACATCGTAGAGAAGAAAACAGGCCAGCAGCCAATGGAAGTATTTGAAAAAGCATTGGATAATGTCATGCCTCAGCTCGAATTAAAATTAAGAAGAGTCGGTGGTGCTAACTACCAGGTTCCGGTTGAAGTATCTGATGAAAGAAGACTTACTTTAGGTCTCAGATGGATCGTTAACTATTCAAGACTCAGATCTGAAAGAACCATGGAAGAAAGATTAGCTGCCGAAATCATTGATGCCTCTAATGGTACCGGTCAGTCTGTCAAGAAGAAGGACGATACTCATAAGATGGCTGAAGCAAATAAGGCATTTGCTCATTATCGCTGGTAATTAGAAAAGGAGAAACGTTATGGCACGTCAATATGCTTTAGAAAATACAAGAAATATTGGCATCATGGCGCATATCGATGCAGGCAAGACTACCTGTACAGAAAGAATTCTCTTCTTTACCGGAAAAACACATAAGATTGGTGAAACTCATGATGGTGCCAGCCAGATGGACTGGATGGAGCAGGAACAGGAAAGAGGTATAACCATCACTTCCGCTGCAACGACAACTTTCTGGTCAGGCTCAAAGAATCAGCTTCCTAAAACAAGGGTAAACATCATCGATACCCCGGGACACGTTGACTTCACAGTTGAAGTTGAAAGATCCCTCAGAGTACTTGATGGTGCGGTCACCGTGTTGGATTCCAAGGCGGGCGTTGAACCACAGACTGAAACAGTCTGGAGACAGGCTTCGACCTATCATGTGCCAAGAATCGTCTTTGCCAACAAGATGGATGCGACAGGAGCTGACTTCATGATGTCAGTCAAATCGATCGGCGATAAGCTTGCCGCCAAAGCAGCAGCCATTCAGATGCCGATCGGTGCTGAGAACACCTTCCGCGGTATCATTGACCTGGTTGAAAGGAAACAGTATATGTATCCTAACGACCTTGGTACAGATATCCAGGAATCGGAAATTGAAGAACAGTACAGAGATGATGCGGAACTGTTAAGAAACGAGCTGATCGAAAAGCTCTGCGATTATGATGATGAACTGATGGAGATCTTCCTTGATGGAAAAGATCCGGAAGTTTCACTTATCAAAGCAGCGATCAGAAAAGCGGTCTTAAGTTCCGAATTCTTCCCGGTATTATGCGGTTCAGCCTACAAGAACAAAGGTATCCAGCTGCTGCTTGATGCAGTCGTTGAATATCTGCCTTCCCCGCTTGATGTTCCGGCAATCAAAGGAACAGCCAAGTATGGCGAAGAAGTTGAAAGACATGCTTCAGACAGCGAACCGTTTGCCGCACTGGCCTTCAAGGTCATGACTGACCCGTTCGTCGGAAGACTCACCTACTTCAGAGTCTACTCCGGTGTAGCTACAGCTGGATCTTATGTGCTTAATGCTACTAAAGATTACAAGGAAAGATTTGGAAGATTGGTCCAGATGCACGCAAACCACCGCGCGGATATCGAAGAGGTCGATGCCGGTGATATTGCGGCTGCAGTTGGATTAAAGAACACTACAACTGGTGATACGCTCTGTGATGAAAAACATCCGATCATCTTGGAATCAATGATCTTCCCTGAACCGGTTATTCAGATGTCTGTCGAGCCTAAAACCAAGGCCGACTCTGATAAGATGGATATTGCTTTGGCGAAACTCGCTGAAGAAGATCCGACTTTCAAGACATACACTGATGAAGAGACCGGACAGACGATCATTGCCGGTATGGGTGAACTTCATCTGGATATCATCGTTGATAGAATGAAGCGCGAATTCAAAGTTGAATGCAATGTCGGTAAACCACAGGTTGCCTACCGTGAGACCATCAGATCAGCAGCTGATTGTGAAGGCCGATTCGTCAGACAGTCCGGTGGTCGTGGACAGTATGGTCACGTCTGGATCAAATTTGAACCAAACGAGACCGGCAAAGGCTTTGAGTTCATTGATGCCGTCGTCGGCGGTACTGTTCCAAGAGAATATATCAAGCCGACACAGGAAGGTTTAAAAGCTGCACTTGAGAATGGTCTGATCGCCGGTTATCCGGTAGTAGATATCAAGGCGACCCTGTTCGATGGTTCTGCTCATGAAGTTGACTCTTCAGAAATGGCCTTCAAAACAGCGGCAAGCCTGGCACTCAAGGAAGCTGCCAAGAAATGTAACCCGGTCCTCTTGGAACCGATCATGGATGTAGAAATAACTGTCCCGAGCGAATACCTTGGAACAGTCATGGGCGATGTCACAAAACGTCGCGGACACATCAATGATCAGGAAGAACGCGGCAACGCTGTTGTCATCAGAGCGTTCATTCCGCTGTCACAGATGTTCGGTTACGCAACCGATCTCAGATCCAATACACAGGGCCGTGGAAACTACATGATGCAGATGGATCACTATGCCGAAGTTCCAGCCAGCATCGCAGAAGAAATTGTCAAGAAAAACACCCGATAGCAATTGCTAAATAAGGGGTTTTATCTTAAAATATTAAGTGTTAAATTAGGAGGAAAACTTAAGATGGCAAAAGAAAAATTTGACCGTTCCCTGGAACACGTCAATATCGGTACCATCGGTCACGTTGACCATGGTAAGACAACTTTAACAGCTGCTATTACCAAGCGTTTAGCAGAAAAGGGTCAGGCCGAATTCAAGGCTTATGACCAGATCGACGGAGCGCCTGAAGAAAAGGCTCGTGGTATCACTATCAATACCGCTCACGTTGAATACAAGACAGACAAGAGACACTACGCTCACGTAGACTGCCCGGGACACGCTGACTATGTTAAAAACATGATCACTGGTGCTGCGCAGATGGATGGTGCTATCCTGGTTGTTGCTGCAACTGATGGACCAATGCCTCAGACTCGTGAACATATCCTGTTAGCTAGACAGGTTGGCGTTCCTTATATCGTAGTATTCCTTAACAAGTGCGATATGGTCGACGATCCAGAACTTATCGACTTAGTTGAAATGGAAGTCAGAGAATTACTTGATGAATACGGATTCGACGGCGACAATACTCCTGTAATTCGTGGTTCAGCATTAAAGGCTCTTGAAGGTGATCCAGAAGCTCAGAAAGCTATTGATGAACTGATGGATGCATGTGATTCTTATATCCCTTCTCCAGCTAGAGAAATGGACAAGCCATTCTTAATGTCAGTAGAAGATGTATTCACAATCTCTGGTCGTGGTACAGTTGCTACTGGTAGAGTAGAACGTGGTGTTGCTCATCTGAATGATGAAGCTGAAATCGTTGGTTTAAGAGAAACAAGAAAGACTGTTATTACAGGTCTTGAAATGTTCCACAAGCAGTTAGACCAGGCTGAAGCCGGTGACAACATTGGTGCATTACTTCGTGGTGTTAACCGTGATGAAATCGAAAGAGGTCAGGTATTAGCTAAACCTGGTTCAGTTACTCCTCATACTCAGTTCACAGCTCAGGTTTACGTATTAACTAAGGATGAAGGTGGAAGACATACTCCATTCGTAGCTAACTATCGTCCACAGTTCTATTTCCGTACAACTGACGTAACCGGTATCGTTAAAGGTTTAGGCGGTGCTGAAATGGTTATGCCTGGTGACCACGTTGAAATGGAAGTTGAACTGATTGCCCCTATCGCTATCGAAGAAGGAACTAAGTTCTCTATTCGTGAAGGCGGCAGAACTGTAGGTTCAGGTTCAGTTACTAAGATTCTTAAATAATTAACTGATTAATTGTTTAACGATAAGCTCTCCAAATGCGGAGAGCTTTTATTTTATAATAATAGTATGATGCTGATTATAATTCTTCTTATTTTTATTTCTTTATATTTGTTTCTTATCTATCCGGGCAGATCACGCAAAAAACAGATGCTTCCGTATGAAAAATGCTATATTGCCCATCGCGGTCTTTTCAATAATTTCGATGTACCGGAAAACTCCCTGCTGGCTTTTAGAAAAGCGGTAGCTGATGGCTATGGAATCGAACTGGATGTGCAGCTTACAGCCGATGATAAGCTCGTTGTCTTCCATGATGCTTCCCTTTATCGCATGACCGGAGTCGATAAAATCCTTACTGAATGCAGCTACGAAGAATTAAAAGAATACCGTCTGCTGCACACCGATGAAATGATTCCGCTGTTTGAGGATGTCCTCAAAGTTCTTAAACCCGAAACACCGTTGATAATTGAAATCAAACCGGAAGGCAGAAATATAGAAACTGTCCGCAGGACTGTTGAAATGATGAGAGATTATAAAGGCCTCTACAATATGGAATCCTTTGACCCAAGAATCGTTCGCTATCTCAAAGATAACGAACCGCAGATCATCCGAGGCCAGCTGTCCTATGATTCTGTAAGTGATAAAAAAGCGCATCACCCATTCTCAATACGCTTCATCTGTACTAATCTTTTAACTAATTTCTATAATCGACCTGACTATATAGCCTATGACTGCAATTCCTACAGGAACCTTTCTTTTCAGATCGTTTCCCGACTCTTCCATACCGAATGTGTAGCCTGGACTGTCAAATCGGATAAACAGTTTGAACAGATAAGAAAATATTATGACTGCTTTATCTTTGATTCCTATATTCCTAAAAAAGAACTTTAATTGCCTGAAACATCAACATTCTTAGCATATTCCAGCATCTGATTGAAATTGTCTTTGTTCATGGCTCCGTTGACATAGGTCAGGAACCTGCCTTCAGGAGAGATGATAAAGGTTGTCGGATAGGAATTGATGCCGCAGTAGTAGAACAGTATATCTTCGACATCCAATAATGTCCTTATTCCGTAGTTTTTATCTGTTACAAAGGTTTTAATCATCTCTTCTCCGCCCTTTTCCCGCTGTGGCGAGAAGATGCAAAGACAGACCGTATCTTCCTTTTCCTTGGAAAATTCTACAAGTTCCGGCATCTCCATATCACAATAAGTACACCAGGTCGCCGTGAAATTAAGCAGGATATATTTTCCTTTAAAATCGGAAAGGGAAACTTCCTTGTCTTCCGTGTCTTTGAGTTCAAGTCCATAGAGATAGCTTTCAACCGATTCTTCCTCACCAGGAGCTTTCTCAGAAACAGCCGTCATAGACTTGATTTCCTTTATCGATCTGGATGCGTTATAGATCATATAGCAGCCAAACACAATGAGAATGATGCCGGAAATCTTCAGAACATACTTGTAGATGTTCTGTTTTTTATTGATGAAATCCAGAACTTTTGAAGTAAATAAACCGCAGATCAGAAAAGGAATGATCAGACCTGAAGCATATGCCGCTATATAGAGATAGCCCTGCGGATCGGTAAGAGCCATCAGCAAGGCATTTGAAAGAAGTGGTCCGATGCAGGGTGACCAGCCCAGAGAGAACACGAAACCAAGCAGAAAAGCTTTAAGACAGTTCATCTGTTTCAGATGCATCTCAAACTTTGGCTTAAATTCTTTGTTCAATATATCGATGCTGAACAGACCCAGTTCATGTAAACCAAAGATGATCAGTAAAGTGCCGCCGATGATGGAGATAACTTCATTGTACTGATCAAGGAACGTTTTCAAAGCACTGGCTGATAAAGCTAGCAGAACAAATGTCAGGCTGATGCCCGCAACAAAGAAAAGTGTCGTTAAAAACACTTTTGAAGTCTTATAGGTGACATTCCCCTGTTCATCTACAGTCTTGTTATCCCCGGCCAGATAAGATATATACAGCGGTATCAGGGGCAAAACGCAGGGAGAAAGAAAAGAAAGTACACCTTCTAAAAATATTCCGCCTAACAGTTTGAAGTCCATCTTAACGTAAGAAAATCAATATGATAATACCCAGAATGATGCGGTAGATGCCGAAAAGTGTAAAGGTATTCTTCTTGATATAGTCAAGTACAAATCTGATCATAAACAGCGATACGACAAACGCAGTGATGCAGCCGATCAGAGAGATCAGGATCTCCATAAAACCAATGGCGGCTGTACACTTGATGATCTTCATGAGGCTCGCACCAAACATGACCGGAATGGCCAGTTCAAAAGTAAACTCGGTAGCTGCGCTTCGTGAAATACCCAGCAATAAAGAAGCAATGATCGTAGCCCCTGAACGGGATACACCAGGAATGATGGCAGCAACGAGCTGAGCCAGACCAATAATGATCGCCTGCAGATATGTGATCGAACGGGTCGAATTCACAGTTGGCTTCTTATTCTTTATCAGAGCTTCAACAACAATGAAAACGATGCCTACCAGAATCAAGGCAATGGCTATAATAGTCATTTCATTATTTTCATTGATGAAGGTAATTTTGTCTTCAAGGAACAGTTCAAAGAGAATGACCGGGATACAGGCGATGACGATCTTGATCCACAGAAAAAACTTGTCTTTCTTGACGATGGAAAGAATGCCCTCTCCTAAAGGATTCTTTGATTCACCAAAAGGCCAGATCTTATTCCAGAAGACGATGACCAAGGCGATAATCGCACCAAGCTGAATGACAACTTCAAAGACCTCATAGAATTCCGGGCTGACATTCAAAGGAATGATCGCATTGAGGATCTTCATGTGAGCCGTAGAAGATACCGGCATCCATTCTGTAATGCCTTCTATTATTCCGAATATAACAGCTTTCAAAATGTCCATAACTACTCCTTAATTGAATGTCACCAGATCATCTTTCGGTGCTTCGGCTTCCTTGAACTCTTTTACCTGCAAGGCACATATCTTCATTCCTTCCGAATTCTCGATACAGCGTCCAAAGCCGTGTAAAGTATAATATTTTCCCTTATCGATATCTTTTTCATGCAGATTCATACAAGGCAAAGCAATATCCGTAATATCATTGGCACAGCAGACCATAGCCTTGCGTCCCATGATCAGAACATTGTCATATTGATCTATCTTGCCGGCATATTTAACCTTGATCGTCAGTTCGACCTTGTCATATTTCTGCGGGTTATCGACTGCGTCCATAAACCAAAGACCATAATCGATATCCGAGATCTCGAGTGGTTTACTGGTATCAAACAGTTCATCCTCGATCTTGTTTGTGGCCTTGCCGTCTTTATCTTCATAGATCAGTTCCGAATACTGATTAATTGATTTGAGATTATTGCGCAGATAACGTTTATCAGCATCATCAGACCTGTTGAGCACAATGACTTCCGCATTGACGACGTGGTTGTATAAAAACTGACGCATATTGGTCAGATACATCGAAAACTTTGACGCATCGATAAAAGTCAGGGTCTGAGCCAGTTCCCAATCAGCAATAAAACCATTGTTGTAAAGGATATTGTCATCCTCCATGCCATTGAGTTCAACAAAGATTCTTTCCGGTTTATACTGTTCATCAAGTTCTTTCTGTTTTTCGATCGTCAGATCATTGATCGAATCAAGATAGACGACTTGGGAATTGGTGATCTCCAGAAATTTCTTGTCATATTCCTCGTCCCCCTGTTCCAGGCAGATGATCAATGATGCCTCGCCTTCATTGAAACGCGGATTATATAGGGTTCCTTTGATGGCACGCGTTTTCCCTGCATCCAGAAACCCGGAAAACACATATACTGGTTTAGGCATGGAAGAGCTCCTTGAACAGTTCTTCGTCAATCGTTGTACCGATTATTGAAACCAGCGCATCATCGCGATTGCTGCCGGAGAAAATATTGTATTCATTAAGCACATAGTTGAAATAAAGCGTGCCCTCTTCGCCTTTCACATAGCCCTTGACTCTGATGATATCTTCCGGGATCTGATCAAGAATATGTTCAAGTTCAGCAGCAGTAAAGACATATTCAGGACGCAGAACCAGATTGTTGAATGGTTCATCTTCATCATCGTGATTGTGATGATGGTGGTGATGGTGATGATGGTGTTCGTGTTCATCATGATCGTGATGATGGTGTTCGTGTTCATCCTCATCATCATCGTCATCGTCATGATCGTGGTGATGGCATTCGCATTCTTCGCCTTCACAGTAATCGTGATGATGGTGGTGATGTTCCATCTCTTCATCGACTTCCGGCAGGATATCGCCGCCGGAAACGATCAGATCCATCAGTTCGTCGATCTTTACTTCAGTGATCGATCTGTCTAAAATCACACAGTCAGGATTGAGTTCATCAACTATTTCTTTCGCTTTTTCCATCTGCTCTTCATCAGCAACATCAACATGCGAAAGAATTACCGCATTAGCTGAGGCCACCTGGTCGTTGAAGTATTCCTTGAAATTGAGATGATACTTGCGGCAGGTCTTGACATCAACGATGCAGATATGGGAAACGATCCTGAAATCAGGATCAGCTTTAACTACGTTGATAATCTCGGAAAGCTTGCCGACACCCGATGGTTCAATGATCAGATCAGTTACGCCCATATCTTCGATTTCTTCTAAGGCCGATTCAAAATCACCCTGTAACGAGCAGCAGATGCAGCCGTTGTTGATCTCTTTTACCTTAAGTGACTTATCGAAGAAGGCTCCGTCTACACCAACTTCACCAAATTCGTTTTCCAGCAGCATGACCTTGTCAAACTTCTTTTCGCTTAACAGTTTCTGAATAAATGTGGTCTTGCCAGCACCTAAAAATCCCGAAATAATATAAACATTAATCACTATATATGTCCTCACTTTCTAACAAAACAAATTTCATCATAACCGGTTTCCTGATCATATTGTCTTTCGGAACTGTATTCTTCTAAGACACCCATGACCAGTTCACAGGTCGTATTCACAAGACAGCCTTCACTCAGATGTCCGCCGATCGTTTTGCCTGTTTCATCAGACAGTGCAATATGAATATGTGCCTGTCCCTTTGATACAGTGCCATTTAAGGATACGATCTCATAATCATTCCTGTCTTCCAGAAAGCCTTCTGCTTTCGCAAGTCTGATCCTGACCTGATAAAGACAGCCGACACCGCTCAGTATTACAGCGGTATCGACGTTATTGTCGATACAGATCTTTTCGATCGTTTCCTTAAGATCGCTTCCTCTTTTTAATCTGCAGGAAAGTTCTCGCATACAGTTATTTTAACATTTATAGTCATGACTGATAAGGGTAATGACCAATGAAAATCATTGTCTTCTTTGTATAAACAGAAATAAGTATCAGGTATCTGATCATAACTGCTCTATCAAAAAAAGGAATCGATCGATTCCTTCTTAAGCTCTTTTGGCACTAGCTGTTTTAGCAGCCTTTTTAACTGTTTTCTTAGGCTTGACCGCTTTTTCTTTAACAGCCTTTTTGACAGTTTCTTTAGCTGCAGCTTTAGTTACTGCTTTAGTTTTAGCTGCTGTCTTAGTTACTGTTTTAGCTGCTGTCTTGGCTTTAACTGTCGGTTTGTCTTTCGCTTTACTCACAGTTTTTGCTTTTGCCTTGGCGACAGGTTTGGCTGCTGCTTTAGTTAAAGTCTTGGCTGTTGACTTGGCGGTCTTAGATGCCGCTTTAGGAGCAGTTTTAGCAGCGGTTTTTGTGACAGTCTTTGCTTTACTGGCAGACTTAACTGCTGTTTTAGCAGCCTTTTCAGCCTTAGGCACTGCTTCAGCTTTTGCCTTGATGGCTTTTTTGACTGCTGCTTTTGCTGCCGTCTTGGCTGTTACTTTTGCCGCTGTTTTAGCTGTGGTCTTAGCTGCCGTTTTAACAGCAGTGGTTTGTGGTTTGGCAGTCTTGATCAGATCCGGATCTTCTAAAACCGGAGCTTTCTTTCTGGTTTTGACTGAAAACATCACGCCGGCATATGGCGCCAGATCGATAGCGATCGAATTAGGCAAACCATGTGCCTTGATCTTCTTGGATCTGATCGGCTTGAAGTTGCACATATTGCATCCGGAATAGATATCCTTTTCCGAATTGATCAGTTCGGTATAAGTTCCGGAATATGGCACACCGATACGGAAATTGGTGTAAGGTATCGGTTTCATATTCAATACGATCAGGAAGCAGTAATCCTCCTCATATCGCGTATAGATATAGATCGACTGCTTATAGTTGTCCGCATCAATCCAACGGAAAGAAGCAGGGTCGTAATCATAGGAACTGAAAGCCTTGAATGAGTTATAGATCTGACACAGATCGCGGAAATAACGATTGAATGAATCGTGGAGCGGATACTGTAAGATATCCCAGTCCAGACCCCTGTTCTCATCAAACTCACGATACATCGCAATATCGTTTCCTAAGAAGTTCAGTTTCTTGCCCGGATGAGTGAACATGTATAAGAACAGGTTGCGGCACATCCTGAACTGGTCTTCCTGTGAACCCCACATCTTATCGACGATCGTCTTCTTGGAATGGACGACTTCATCATGCGAAAGCGGCAGAATGAACTTCTCGGAATAGAAGTAAGCCATCGAGAAAGTCAGCATGTTGTGATGATACTGACGGTATTCCGGATCCATCATGTAGTATTTAAGCGTGTCATTCATCCAGCCGAGATCCCATTTATAGTCAAAGCCCAGGCCATCATATTCAGTCGGTACAGTGACATGCGGATAATCGGTTGAATCTTCGGCAATCAGCATGACATCCGGGTGTTCCTTCTTGATCGAATAGTTGAAGCGTTTGACAAAGGAAAGGCCTGAAGCGTTTTCACCGATGTTCTTGTTGCCGTCAAAGAAAATGATATTTGATACCGCATCCATTCTCAGACCATCAAAGTGATATTCATTGAGGAAGATGTTGGCTGAAGACATCAGATAAGAGATGACCGGACCGGAGCCCAGATTGAACTGATAAGATCCCCATTGTGATCTTGAGAGCTTAGGGTCTTCATATTCATAACAAGGTTTGCCATCGAAGGTACATAAGCCATAGGAATCGGTCGCAAAATGAACATAGGAAACATCCAGGATGACACCGATATTGTTGAGATGGCATTCATTGACGAAATCCATCAGATCCCATGGTGTGCCATAGCGGCTGGTCACTGAAAGGAAACCGGTTGCCTGATAGCCCCAGGAACCATCAAAAGGATATTCCGTGATCGGCATCATCTCGATATGGGTATAGCCCATCTGTTTGACATACGGGATCAGTTCTTCCTTGAGTTCACGATAAGTTGTGAGTTCCCCTTCGTGTTTAAAACCATTGACGTGGATCTCATAAATATTCAAAGGATTATTGTAGGAGAAATTACGCTTCTCCATATATTCGTTATCCGTAAACTTATATTGTGAAATGTCATACATGACCGAAGCATTCGCAGGACGACGTTCGGAATAGAATGCATAAGGGTCAGATTTTTCAATAATCTGTCCATTTGGCGTAGTAATACGATAGCGATAGGAATAGATACACTCACAGTCTTTAATGATCAGGTGCCAGATTCCGCGATTATCGACCTTTTCCATCTCATAGAAATGGCGGAAGTCTTCACGGGAAGTGAATACTTCGACTTTTCTGGCATGCGGAGCCCACACATAAAACTCGACATCATTGCCGAGTTTATGACAACCCATATACTTATAAGCCTGTGTATCTATACCGGCGAAGAAATAATCCAGATTCATTTGTTCAGTACCTTTCTGTATAATTCCTCATATTCTCTGGCCGATTTGGCAAAAGAGACATCATAACGCATAGCGTTCTTGATCAGCATCTTCCATCTTTCCGGATATTCATAATATTGCGTATAGGCATAATTGAAGATATTCAGGAAATCGTAGGAAGAGTATTCTCTGAACGAGAAACCGTTTCCGGTATTTGTAAATTCATTTAACGGTTCAACTGTATCCTTGAGACCGCCGGTCTCTCTGACTAAAGGCAATGTGCCATAGCGCATGGCGATCAGTTGCGAAATACCGCACGGTTCAAACAGCGACGGCATTACCAGCATATCCAGACCGGCATACATCGCATGAGCCAGATTCTCATCATAGCCGCAATAGTAAACGAAACGCTGTTTGTTTTCGTTTTCCAGCATCTTGAAGGAATACTCATGTTTTGATTCGCCAGTGCCAAGTACGGCGATCTGTACATCACGGCGCAGGATCTCTGACATAGCACCTAAGAAGATATCGGCGCCTTTCTGGAAAGTAAGTCTTGAGACCATGCCGACCAGCAGGACATCAGGTCTTTCTTCCAGACCCAGGCGATACTGGAGTGAGCGCTTGTTTTCGCGTTTGCCGGTAATATAGTTGCGCAGATTGTATTTCTTATAGATTGCCGGATCTGTTGCCGGATTGAAGGAATCGCAGTCAATACCGTTGACGATGCCATACAGATCGGCATTGCGGTATTTGAGGATCACATCGAGCTTGCAGCCTAATTCCGGAGTCTGAATCTCCTTGGCGTAGGTCTTGGAAACAGTTGTTACATAATCCGCATAAACGATACCGATCTTCATGAAGTTGCAGTAATCATTGAAACGCAGATCACCGTTTTCATAGTAGTGGTAATCAAAACCCAGATAATCAAACAGCACCTGTTTATCGTATTCACCCTGATAAGCCAGATTGTGAATCGTCAGGATATGTTTGATGCTTCTGATCTTTTCGATCGCATTATAACGGATCTTGCATAAAGCCGGTAAGACCGCTGTATGATAATCGTGTTCGTGACAGATATCAGGATAATAATCAAGCTTGATCATCATCTCGAGTACAGCGACATTGAAAAATGAGAACCGGGCGGCATCATCGGCGTAGCCATAGACGCCATCCCGGAAAAAATAAGTATCATTGTCAATAAAGAGATACTCGATCCCTTCATTGATATAAGAATAGATGTTTGCTTCTTCATTAATAAAACCGCTGCGTACATAGATATGATCAAGATACTTCATGCCATCGTAATACTGTTCTTTAATGCTTTTGAACAGCGGCATGACGACTCTTACCTCAAACTCCTTACTGTCAAGCGCTTTAGGCAAGGCATAGACAACGTCAGCCAAGCCGCCGGTCTTGACAAAAGGCAGTGATTCAAAAGAAACAAACAGGACTTTCATTAGATGCGGTCTCCCCGTTTGATATAAATAGGTTCTTCCTTGCTGCCCTTGAGATCCTTGATATGGGTGATGATAGATAATCTGTCGACAACCGCACATTCAAGTTTGACATTCTTGTCGATCAACGTATCAGGCAGAACAACAGAATCTTTGACAACAACACCATCCTTGATGATGACGTTACGGCCAATGACAGAATTGATGACCGTGCCTTCGATCTGACAGCCGTTAGCCACAATGGAACCGGTGACTTTAGCCCCAGCTTTGTAAAGAGTCGGACATGAGTCGTTGGTCATTGTATAGATTGGCCAATCATCATTGATCAGCTTGAGCAGTTCTTTTTCTTCCTTGATCTGCATATTTGCTTCGTAATAAGCATTTAATGAAGAAATACATGCGCAATAGCCATGATGCTGATATACGCCGATCTTCATTGCTCTGACACAATCCGCAATGATATCGGAAAGTGAATAAAGGCTTGAAGTCATCGTTGCTTCTTCAACGAGCTGTTTGAAAGTCAGGGTCGACATGACATAAGTTTCCAAAGAAACCTCTGCTTTTTTGGTCTTGCCGCGATTCTTCGTGATGTCGATGATGCGCTTATGTGAATCGATCGTCAGCAGATCACCCATCAGATACTGTTTATCAGCGTTATTGACCTTCTGATAGAGGACAGTGATATCGTTCTTTGACTTGATGTGGTAATCAAGCAGTTCATTGAAATCCTGTTTGAAAATGAAGTGCGACGGAGCGATCACGACATACGAAGGATTTTCAACTTCAACGAATTCCATATAGGTCTTGAAGGCCTGAACATCGACATTGAAAAGATCGTTGTTGGAGAAATCAACATCGCCATGCAGCAGCTGAATCTTGCCTCTTTTTGAGTTCAGGTTGTAGCTGGTACGGGAGATGTGTTCTACCGTTGAACGCGGACGGTTCTTGATGAAAACCTTAATGCTTTCAACACCGGAGTTGGTGAAATTAGAAAGCATGAAATCGATGACACGATATCTGCCTAAAATCGAAGTTGCGGAAATAGGACGGAAATCTTCAAGTCCTCTGACATGGACATAAGACGGTTCAAAATTAAGAATACCTAAAACTTTACTCATGATCGTCGCCTACCTTTTTATTAATTAATGCTTTGGAAACAAGCAGGATCTCCTTTGATTTCGGATCACCGAGTTTCATATTTTCCGGAATCTTTACATCATCAGCAACCAGACATCTGATCAGCTTTGCACCTTTGCCGACAACGACATTATTCATGATGACAGATTCTTCAACCTTGGCACCTTCCTGAATGTCAGCACCTGAGAAGATAACAGAGCGGTCAACTTCACCATTGACGATCGCACCCTGAGTGATGAAAGC
>JAEEGL015991255.1_pt1 | contig 20815 bp, 22 predicted proteins | sample 9134231 | NCBI WGS metagenome assembly JAEEGL01 (sample SAMN16246548, study PRJNA631951) | gut metagenome | biome: gut microbiome; feature: rumen; material: fiber-attached | host: Bos | place: Iran: Karaj | collected 2018-10
CTACCAACTGCGCTACACCCCGTTTGCTCTGTTATTGTACCATATTTCGCGGATTTTGTCAAGATACATGCGGCTGAGATGCATGAACACACCTCAGCCGCGTGTTGTTTCAGTCGCCCATCACCTTGACGAGCACTGCCTTCTGCGCGTGCAGCCGGTTCTCTGCTTCGTCAAAGATCTCGTTTGCGTGTGCCTCAAAGACCTTTTCCGTGATCTCCTCGCCGCGGTGTGCCGGCAGGCAGTGCTGCACCATCACATCGCTGTGTGCGGCACCGATCACATCGTCATTGACCTGATAGCCCTTGAACGCGATGCGGCGCTTCTCCGCTTCGCCCTCCTGACCCATCGAAGCCCAGACGTCCGTGAAGATGACATCTGCGTCAATCGCTGCGGTAACAGGATCGTTCGTCATGGTAAAGCCGCCGTTCTGCTTTGCGAAATCAAGCACTGTTTCGTGCGGCTGATAGTCATCCGGGCAGGCAACAGAGACCTGCATGCCGACCTTCAGACCGCCGACAATCAGCGAATTTGCCATGTTGTTGCCGTCGCCGATATAGCACATTTTGAGCCCTGCAAAGCTGCCCTTATACTCACGGATCGTCATGAGATCAGCGAGCACCTGGCACGGATGGCAGAAGTCCGTCAGACCGTTGACAATCGGAATGCTGCCGTATTTTGCAAGATCCTCGACCTCCTGCTGTGCAAAAGTGCGGATCATGATGCCGTCGAGATAGCGAGAGAGCACGCGGGCAGTATCCTGCACGGGCTCGCCTCTGCCGATCTGGAGATCATGCGAGGAGAGGAACAGCGGATAACCGCCGAGCTGCACCATGCCGGTCTCGAAGGAAACGCGGGTGCGCGTCGATGCCTTCTGGAAGATCATGCCGAGCGATTTGCCCGCCAGACGCGGATGCGGGATGTTGTGCTTGCGCTCATATTTGAGCTGATCTGCAAGATCGAGCAGATCAAGGATCTCTGCCTCTGAGAGATCGAGCATTTTCAGAAGATGCTTCATATGGAGATTCCACCCTTTCTATGTGTTTCAGGCAAGTACATCGCGGAGAATCGCGAGACCTGCGTCCATTTCTTCCTTTGTGACCGTCAGCGGCGGGAGCAGACGTACCTTTTCCTTCGCAGTCAGCACGAGCAGACCAGCGTCATTCGCCTTCACCATCACATCATGTGCATCCTTCGATTTCAGCGTAATGCCGATCATCATGCCGATGCCGGACAGCGCTGCAATCTCCGGGATCTTTGCAAGCTCGCTCCGCAGATAGGCAGCCTTCTCCTTCACGGAATCAAGGAAGCCCTCTGCCGTCACCTGCTTCATCACGGCAACGGCGCCTGCACAGACGACCGGGTTGCCGCCGAAGGTCGAGCCGTGTGTGCCCGGTGTGATGACATCTGCGCACTTCTCATCGACAAGACAGGCACCGATCGGGAGACCGCCGCCGATTGCCTTTGCAAGCGTAGTGACATTCGCCGTGATGCCGAACAGCTCCTGTGCGAGGAATGTGCCCATTCTGCCGCCGCCGGTCTGCACCTCGTCGATCATGAGCAGAATATCCTGCTCCTCACAGAGCTTCGCGACTGCCTGCACATAGTCCTTATCGAGCGCCATGACGCCGCCCTCGCCCTGCACGAGCTCCATCATGACCGCGCAGACGGTGCCGTCGAGCTTCGATTTCAGATCATCGAGATCATTTGCCTTTGCGAAGGCAAATCCCTCCGGGAAAGGGTAGAAATACTGGTGGAAGCCGTCCTGACCGGTCGCGGCGAGCGTTGCAAGCGTTCTGCCGTGGAAGCTGTTTTGCAGCGTGATGATCGTGCCGCGGTTCTTGCCGTACTTATCGGAGCTGTATTTCCGCGCAACCTTGATCGCACACTCATTTGCCTCTGCGCCGGAATTTCCGAGGAACACCCGCGAGAAGCCGGTAGTTTTGCAGAGGAGCTCGACGAATTCTGCCTGCGGCTGCGTGTAGTAGTAGTTGCAGGCGTGCTGGAGCTTCTTTACCTGCCCGCAGACTGCCTCAACCCATGCCTCATTGCCCCAGCCGAGCACGTTGCAGCCGATGCCGCTGCCGAAGTCGATATAGGTCTTGCCGTTTTCATCGGTACAGGTGGCGTTTTTGCCCTGTGTCTCGACCAGCGGGATCCGCCCGAAGGCCTTCATCATATGCTGATCGGTTGTCTGAATTGTATTCATGTGATTCACCTTATTTCAATATCATATTTCATGCTCTGCTCAGTATACGCTCAAAAACTGCGTGCCGACGCCTTCGTTCGAGCAGATCTCCACAAGGATTGAGTGCGGCACTCTGCCGTCGATGATGACAGCCTTCTTCACGCCGCGGCGGATCGCTTCCACGCAGCAGTCGATCTTCGGGATCATGCCGCCGGAGATGATGCCCTGCCGCTTGAGATTTGCGACCTCGCTGATGTTGACAGACGGGATCAGTGTGGAGGGATCGTTCTTATCGCGCAGGAGACCGGCGATATCCGTCATGAGGATCAGGTTTTCTGCGCCGAGTGCCGCTGCAATGGATGCCGCAGCGGTGTCCGCGTTGACATTGTAGACCTGACCGTCTGCGCCGCATGCAACAGTAGCGATAACCGGCACATAGCCGTTGTCGAGCGCCATCAGAATCGGGCTCACGTTCACATCGGTGATCTCGCCGACAAGACCGAGATCAGGCTTCGATTCCTTCTTCTTCGCCTGGAGCAGCGCGCCGTCGATGCCGGAAAGACCGATTGCCTTGCCGGAGTGCCGCGTCAGATGTGAGACAAGCTCCTTGTTGACCTTGCCCGCCAGCACCATGCGCACCACATCTGCGGTCTCAGCATCGGTGTATCTGAGGCCGCCGATGAACTTGCTCTCGATATTCAGTCTGCTCAGCATGTCGCTGATCTCGGGACCGCCGCCGTGAACGAGCACCACACGGATGCCGACCAGCGAGAGCAGCACGATGTCGCTCATGACCGCTTCCTTCAGCGCTTCATTCGTCATCGCGTTGCCGCCGTATTTCACGACGATGATCTTCTGATTGTAGCGCCGGATATAGGGCAGCGCGTCGATCAGAACCTGCGAGCGGATCTTGGTTGAGATAAACTCCGGGATTTCCATTTTTTCCATATCTGGCTGACTCCTTTAGCTTCTGTAATCGCCGTTGATCTTCACATATTCATAGGTGAGATCGCAGCCCCATGCGCAGGCGGTCGCTTCGCCGTCGCCCATTTTGATGAGTACCTGTATTTCATCCTCAAGCAGGATCTCCTTTGCCTTTTCCTCCGAGAACGGGATGCCGCAGCCGTCCTTCGCGACGGTGATTCTGCCCTTTGCGGAAGCAAGGTCAACCGTCACCTTTGTAACATCGTATTCGGTATCGGAATAGCCCATTGCGCAGGCAATGCGTCCCCAGTTGGCATCTGCGCCGTACATCGCTGCCTTGAAGAGGCTCGAAGTGATGACGCTCTTTGCGATGATGACAGCGGACTCCTCAGAAGCCGCACCCGAGACCACGCATTCGATCAGCTTCGTTGCGCCCTCGCCGTCAGCCGCACACATTCTCGCAAGATTCAGCATGACTGCATACAGTGCGCCGCGGAATGCCTTGTATCCCTCGGATTCCTTCGTAATCTGACTGTTCTCCGCCTTGCCGTTTGCCATGACGCAGACCATGTCATTCGTGGAAGTGTCGCCGTCCACGGAAACGCGGTTGAGCGTCAGGCGCACCACATCGGAGAGCGCCATTTGCAGCATCTCCGGGGAGATGGCGCAGTCAGTCGTGAGGAAGGTCAGCGTGGTCGCCATATTCGGATGGATCATGCCGCTGCCCTTCAGCATACCGCCCAGCGTGCAGGTCTTCTTGCCGACCTTGAAGGTCACGGCGACCTCCTTCTCGCGGGTGTCGGTGGTCATGATCGCATGGACAGCCTCGCTGTTGCCCTCATAGGAGAGACCCTCGACCAGCTTCGGGATGCCAGTAGCGATCGGCTCGATCGGCAGCACCTGTCCGATGACGCCTGTCGATGCAACGATGATGTCCTCCGGACGGAGCTCCAGATCCGCTGCTGCGAATTCGCACATGGCACGCGCCTTCTCGACGCCGTCCGCATTGCAGGTGTTCGCGTTGACGGAGTTCACGATCACAGCCTGTGCGTGTCCGTCACGGATATTCTCCTTTGTGACAAGGATCGGGGCACCCTTCACCTTATTCGTGGTGTAGACCGCAGCGACATTGCACATGCAGTCAGAAACAATCATCGCCAGATCATTTTTCTTGCCGGCGGGCGCCTCATGAATCGCGACGTCGATCCCCTGCTCCGCAGGCTTTTCAGCTGTGTCGGTCGGGAGCTCCTGATGCCGCAGCCCGCAGCAGATGCCGTTTGCGCGGAAGCCCTTTGCGGCACAGACGCCGCCGTTTACGAAGGGATACTCCGCAAAGCCCTGTAATTTCATATTCGATACCTCTCTTAAGTTCAGATCAGACCCGTTTCCTCGGGTGCGCCGGTCATAATGTTGAAGCACTGGAGCGCGGCGCCGGATGCGCCCTTGCCGAGATTGTCAAGTCTTGCGGCGAGCAGGATCTGCTCGTCATTGCCGCAGACAAAGACCTCCAGCAGATTCGTACCCGCAAGCGTATTTGCCGGGAGGAAGCCGTTTTCCAGCACATCTGCCCCCTGCAATGCACGCACCTTCACAAACTGCTGTCCCTCGTAATGCTTTGCGAACATCGCATGCACATCCTCAAGGGTCGGCGCACCGTTCAGCAGGCGTCTGTGCAGCGGCACGGAGACCACCATGCCTGCGAAATAATCACAGACGAGCGGATTGAACATCGGCGGATATTTCAGCCCGGAGACCGCCTGCATTTCCGGCAGATGCTTGTGCTTCTGCGTAAGCGCATACTGGCGCGGCGATTCAAAATCGGCAGGCTTTTCATCGGATTCATAGACTGCGATTGCTGCCTTGCCTGCGCCGGAATAGCCGGAGACTGCATGGCAGGTCACGGGATAATCCGCGGGCATCATGCCGCTCTGCACCATCGGGAAAACCAGCGATGCAAAGCCGGACGCATAGCAGCCGGGCACAGCAACGCGCTTTGCGGTCTCGATGCGGGCGCGGTGTGCAGCGGAAAGCTCCGGGAAGCCGTATGCCCAGTCGGGATTCGTGCGGTGTGCGGTCGAAGCGTCGATGATGCGCGTATCCGGATTTTCACAGAAGGACACAGCCTCAATGGATGCCGCATCCGGCAGGCAGAGGAAGGTCACATCGGATTCATTGATGAGACGCGCACGCTCAGCGTTGTCGCGGTGGAGCGCCGGGTCGATTGTCAGCAGCGTGACATCGGGGCGATTCTTGATGCGGTCATAGAGCTTGAGGCCTGTTGTGCCTGCCTGCCCGTCAATATACACCTTTGTAGTTGTCATTTTCTTCATCCTCAACTTGTTTTTTATCCTCACGGGCAAGATGCACAATGCACCAGATGCAGGCGGTGGTAAACACAGCCACGACCCAGACCCGCGCCGTTGTCATCGAAGACAGCGGAAAAGCAACCATCAGTATGATCTCGCCGACCAGCCACACGACAAACGAGATGACTGCGACAATCACGATATATTTGATATGTTTCTTGCTCATAATCTGATCTCCGCGATCTGCGCCTTTGCAAGCGCGAGCTGCTGTGCGACTGCCTCCGCGGAGGGTCCGCCCTCGGAGATGCGTCCGTTCAGGCAGGTCTCCAGCGCGATCGCATTGTAAACATCCTCATCGAACTGCGGGCAGGCTTCCTTGTATGCCGCAAGCGGCAGTGTTTCCAGTGTCAGCCCCTCGGAGATACATCTTGCGACCAGCGTGCCTGTGATCTTGTAGGCATCGCGGAAGGGCAGCCCCTTCTTCACAAGATAATCTGCGCAGTCGGTTGCGTTGATAAAGCCCTTTGCCGCCGCCGCACGCATGTTTTCCTTGTTGACGCGCATGGTAGCAAGCATCGGATCGAAGGTTTTGAGGCAGAGCTTCGCCTGGTCGATTGCATCGAAAATCGCTTCCTTGTCCTCCTGCATATCCTTATTGTATGCAAGCGGGATGCCCTTCAGCATCGTGAGGAGCGTGGTGAGATCGCCGATGACTCTGCCGGTCTTGCCGCGGATGAGCTCCGTCACATCGGGGTTCTTCTTCTGCGGCATGATCGAGGAGCCGGTCGCATAGGCATCATCAAGCTCAATGAACTTGAACTCCCACGAGCACCAGAGGATGATCTCCTCGGAGAAGCGGGAGAGATGCACCATCAGCAGCGAAAGCGCATTGGCAAGCTCCACGCAGAAATCGCGGTCGGAGACGGCATCGAGCGAATTCGGCACCGGCGCCGTGAAATCAAGGAGGGCAGCGGTCTGCTTCCGGTTGATCGGATAGGTCGTGCCGGCGAGCGCACCTGCACCGAGCGGGCAGAAGTTCATGCGCTTTGCGGTATCGGCAAGGCGGCTGTCGTCTCTGAGCAGCATCCACACATATGCGAGCAGATGATGCGCAAGCGTGACCGGCTGTGCGCGCTGGAGATGCGTATAGCCCGGCATGATCGTCTCCGTGTGCTGCTCGGCGAGCTTCACAAGCGTATGGAGCAGCGGCAGCAGGAGCTTCCGGATCTCTGCGATCTCATCGCGGAGAATGAGGCGTACATCGAGCGCGACCTGATCATTGCGGGAGCGGGCGGTGTGCAGCCGCTTGCCCGCATCGCCGATGCGCTTTGTCAGCTCCGCCTCGACGAACATATGAATATCCTCAGCGGTCGGATCCATCAGTAGCGCACCGGAATCGAGATCGGCGAGAATGCCTCTGAGCCCTGCGATGATCTTCTCCGCATCCTCCTGCGGGATGATGCCGCAGTCGCCGAGCATCGTCGCATGTGCGATGCTGCCGCGGATATCCTGACGGTACATTCTGCCGTCAAAGGAGATCGAGGAATTGAACGCATTGACCGTTTCATCGACCTCTTTCGAGAATCTGCCTGCCCACATTTTTGCCATAGTATTTTATCCTTTCACGAAAAACAGACAGGGCGACCCGCGAAAGCCGCCCTTTCTGTCAATCTCTGTTTTCAGCGAGAATTACTTCTTCCGCTTCTGATCGAGCTTCGCCTTGACCTTGATCGGCAGACCGAACAGGTTGATGAAGCCTGCGGAATCCTTCTGATCGTAGACATCGTCCTCGTCGAAGGTCGCGACCTCCTCATCGTAGAGGGTGTCGGGAGAAGTGATGCCGGCAGTGATGATGTTGCCCTTGTAGAGCTTCAGCTTCACAGTGCCGTTGACGGTCTGCTGGGTGCTGTCCACGAATGCGTCAAGCGCCTCTCTGAGCGGAGTGAACCACTGACCGTTGTAGACGAGGTCTGCATACTGATGAGAGAGCTGCTCCTTGACACGCGCAGTTGCCTTGTCGAGCGTGATGGTCTCGAGGGCTGCATGTGCGTAGTAGAGGATGGTGCCGCCGGGGGTCTCATAGACGCCGCGGCTCTTCATGCCGACGAGACGGTTTTCAACGATGTCAGCGATGCCGATGCCGTTTGCGCCGCCGAGTGCATTCAGCTTGCGCACAATGTCAGAACCCTTCATCTTCACGCCGTCCACAGCGACCGGCACGCCCTTTTCAAAGTCGATGGTGACATAGGTTGCCTGATCGGGTGCCTGCTCCGGAGAAACGCCGAGCTCGAGGAAGCCGGGCTTATTGTACTGCGGCTCATTTGCCGGATCCTCAAGATCGAGACCCTCATGGGAGATATGCCAGAGGTTCTTGTCCTTCGAGTAGTTGGTCTCGCGGGAAATCTTCAGCGGGATCTGATGTGCCTCTGCGTAGTCGATCTCCTCGTCACGGGACTTGATATTCCAGATTCTCCACGGTGCGATGATCTGCATATCCGGGCAGAACGCCTTGATGGTCAGCTCGAAACGCACCTGATCGTTGCCCTTGCCGGTGCAGCCGTGGCAGATGGCGTCAGCGCCTTCCCTCATTGCGATCTCTGCGATGCGCTTTGCGATGATCGGTCTTGCGAAGGAGGTGCCGAGCAGATACTTGCCCTCGTAGACAGCGCCCGCCTTGACGGTCGGGAACACATAATCGTCGATGAACTCATCGGTGAGGTCTTCGATGTAGAGCTTGGAAGCGCCGGTCTTGATTGCCTTCTCCTCAAGCCCGTCGAGCTCGGTGCCCTGTCCGACGTCGCCGGACACTGCGATCACCTCGCAGCCCGGATAGGTCTCCTTGAGCCACGGGATGATGATTGAGGTATCGAGACCGCCGGAATAAGCGAGTACGATTTTCTTCGGAATCTTCTTTTCAGCCATGATGTGCAATTTCCTTTCCGCGGCGCCGTGCCGCATGTGTTTTTGTTACTGTTTCATTATACCACGAAACCGGAATTTGTCAAGCAAAACCTGCATATTTCTGCATAAATCATGAATATTCATGAATATTATTCATTATACTTGCATATTATTCATTGAACTACGCTTGCATAATCCTGTGTGCCGTAAAACTTGTATACAGAGCTGTCATTATAAGCAAAGCCGACACCCACATCCGTATACATCTCTGCAAGCATGTTATCGCGGTGACCCTGCTCGGAGATGTACCAGCCGTACAGTGCTGTGAAGGGATCGGTATAGCCGCAGTCCACATTCTCACCGCGGGCGTTGGTATTCACGCCGGAAGCCGCGATGCGTGACTTCGGGTCGGAGCCGTCGAGACCCGTGTGTCCGAAATAGCCGTTGTCTGCCATCTCCTGGCTATGTGCCCTTGCGACCTGCGCAAGCGTCGGGTTCCAGTTCAGTGCGGATCTGCCGTTCATTGCGCGGAGTGCGTTGACGCCGTACCAGTTGAGCTTTTCCATAACGCCGAGCTCATTCCTGTTGCAGAGCTTGAGCGTGCTGATCGAATACCCCTGCTTCAGCGCCAGCACGGCAAAGACCTTGCCGCTGCCGTGGGAATACTTGTCAACATACTCTGTCACCTTGTAATCGGAAGGCGCCTGATAATGCTCGCCGATCGCATAATAGCCGACAGCGGTGTCGTTTGCAACGATCGCGACATAGAGCTCAGCGGGATTCTGATTATAGACAAAGAACTTCATATCGCAGTTCTCATAGCCCGCGACGATCTCCTCCGTCGGAGAACCGAGCTTTGCAATCAGGTTGCCGCTTCCGAGGCCGAGCGGCATGGTGCGGTCTTCCACAATGAGAAGCTCTCCCTCGCCCTGCGCAGAAGACGCGGTTGTTGTTGTAACGGTCGCCTCGGTTGCGGTCGTGGTAGTCGTGGTGGTCGTTGTGGTTGTGGTCGTCGTGGTCGTCGTGGTCGTTGCAGTGGTTGTAGTCGTTGTTGATGCGGAAGTTGAAGTTGTTGTCAGAGTTGTTGTTGTGACGGCGGTTGTTGTGGTGGTGGTCACAGTTGCGGTGGTATCAGTTGTATGCGCCGTCGGATCCAGATCCAGACTCGGATCGGCAAGATACATCAGCAGACGGCTAAGATCATGCGAATCAACCGTGCCGTTCAGGTCTATGTCAGCATTCAGCTTCCCGACGACTGTCAGCTCTGCCCGTCCCGCACTGGCACGCGCCATGAGAACGGCATCCGCAAGCATGACCTCCTTGTCAACATCCGCATCGCCGGCAAGGGTGCGTCTTGCGCCGTCGCTCTCCTCAGAAAACGCATATTTCACCATCATGCTGCATGCGATGACCAGCACGGCAAAGCCCAGTATGCTGAGCAGGGACACATAGAATGATCGGAACCAAGCCGACTTGATTTTTGTCAGGTATTTCATAACGGCACCCCTTTCACTGAGCGGTCTGCCTCAGGGTGCAGGCCGGTTTCTGTTTCTGTATTCAGCTTTCTTCGGAATCCGGGTGATACTCCATAATATCCGGCAGCAGGCGGTATTTATCGTTATAATCGAGACCCCAGCCGACCACGAACAGATCGGGGATCGTGAAGCCGATGAACGCCGGGACGACGTTCTTGCAGGTCTCCAGACGGCGCGAGGGCTTGTCAAGCATCGTGCAGATCTGAATGCTCTCTGCGCCCTTGTCTGCAAAATTCTGCATGACGGTCGCCATCGTCTGCCCGGTGTCAACGATATCCTCAACGACCAGCACATGCCGGTCTTTGACCGCAATATGCTCGCCGAGATCGAAGATCGGAGAGCCCATAGGGCGCGTGCCGACATAGGAATGCACCTTGATGAAGTCGATCTCCGCGGGAACGGTCAGCGCACGGATGAGATCCGCGGCAAAGAACACAGCCCCACGGAGTGTGCAGAGCACAAGCAGCGGGTTCTCCTCGGTGACATACTGATACTTCGCAGAGATCTCGGCTGCAAGCTCCTGGATGCGCGTGCAGATTTCTGCGTCGGTTTTCAATACGGTAAATGTATTCGCCATAAAATATTCCTCTCAGTAATTGATATTTAGATTCCGCCCTTAGTTTCCTACATCATCATAGCACATTTTCATTAAAATGTCAATGGATATTGCGAATTTTTGCAAATTTTCTTGACTTTAATTATACTAGCTGTATTATAGGCATGAAAAATGCGTATTTGTATCGGTTTTTTCCGAATTCAGCGCTTTTTTCGCAGCCGTTCACATGAAAATGTTGACAAACCGCGCCCGGTTGTGCTATAATAGCCGTGTAGCTCCCTGATCGGAGCAAACGATGCAGAGAACAAGGAGGATTTCATCTAATGGCTATCGAATTTTTTGATAAGATCACGGCTTCTGTTTCCAAGACAGTCAAACAGGCATCCGACGGCGCAAAGGTGCTCGCAGATAAAAACCGTGTCCGCAAGGACATCGCTTCTGCCGAGAACGAGCTCCGCGCTCGCTTCCGTGAGATCGGTGAGCGCTTCTACGGCGAGAACGCACAGAATCCGCCCGCAGAATACACGGATATTTTCGCAGAGATCACTGCGCTCCAGACAGAGATCTCCGATTTGCAGAAGGAGCTTGAGCTTCTGACCGGCAGCCTCACCTGCAAGAACTGCGGCAAGGGCTTTGCAACGGACGCAAGATTCTGCCCCTACTGCGGCGAGCCGGTGCCTGTCTCTGAGCCGGAGGCCGTTCAGCCTGCGGCAAGAAACTGCGCTGCATGCGGCGCAGCCCTCGCAGACGACGCTGCTTTCTGCGCAGTCTGCGGTCAGCCGACTGCACCTGCACAGCCCCCGCAGCCGGAAGCTCCGGCGCAGCCGACCGCTCCGGTGCAGAATGTCTGCCCGAAGTGCGGCAATGCACTCCAGCCGAACGATCTCTTCTGCGGCGTCTGCGGCACGAAGGCTCCCGGCATCGACTGATCGCACATGAAGAAGGCGGATACAGCCGCGATTCTGGTCTGCGCCGGAAATGCGACCAGAATGGGCGGCATACATAAGATCCTGCATCCGCTCTGCGATACGACTGTACTTCATCAGGTGCTCCGCAGCTTTTGCCGATGCGAAAGCATTGCGGAGCTCCTTGTTATATGCAGAGAACAGGATCAGGCAGAATTCCGGGAAGCCATCGCGGAAATCGGGGCGGAGCTCACGCGCCCGGTCACGGTTATCCCCGGCGGCGCGACCAGACAGCAGAGCGTCAGAAACGGGTTTCTTGCGATCACAGGCGATGCGGAATATGTCGCGATTCACGACGGCGCACGCCCGCTCATCCGTCCCGCAGATATTGAGCAGGTCATTGCAGCAGCCCGCGAAACCGGCGCTGCCACGCTCGGCGCTCCCGTGAAGGATACCATCAAGACTGTTTCACCGGAAGGCATCATCACCGGCACGCCGCCCCGCGAGACGCTCTGGCTGACGCAGACGCCGCAGGTCTTCTCGCGGCAGATCTATGCCGATGCGCTGCAAAAAGCCGACCGTGACGGCAAGGATTACACCGACGACTGCCAGCTGGTTGAGGCGCTCGGCAGAAGCGTCACGATGACACGCGGCGATTATTCCAACATCAAGCTGACAACGCCCGAGGATTTTGCAGTTGCCGAAGCACTGCTGCGGGCGATGAACGGAGGAAACTGATATGGCAGATCTCAGGATCGGGCACGGCTATGACGTCCACAGGCTGACAGAAGGCAGAAAGCTCATCATCGGCGGTGTCGATATTCCGCACACAATGGGGCTGCTCGGACATTCCGATGCGGATGTGCTGACGCATGCGGTCATGGATGCGATGCTCGGCGCACTGGCGCTCGGCGACATCGGACAGCATTTCCCGGATACTGACGAACGCTTTTCGGGGGCAGACAGCATGCAGCTCCTGCGGCATGTCAACGCGCTGATCCAGACAAAGGGCTGGAAGCTCGCAAATCTCGATGCGACAATTCTGGCGCAGAAGCCGAAGCTCGCGCCGCATATCGTGCAGATGCGCAAAAATCTCTGCACGGTGATCGGCTGTGACCTCGATCAGATCAGCGTCAAGGCGACGACTGAGGAGAAGCTCGGCTTTACCGGTGAGGAGCGCGGCATCGCGGCACATGCCGTTGTACTGCTGGAGCGCATCCCCTCCCCGCTGAACCGCAGACCTGTCGGCAAGGTCATCCCGCTGTAAGCATACGAAAAGCATCCCCGGTACTCTGATTTGTACCGGGGATGCTTTGTATGGGAATGAAAATCAAGCGCCTGACTGTTTGCAATGAAGGAGAAACGCTGCTCAGAATGCTCTGCCGTTTCCGAAGCTGAAGCCGCCTCTGCCGCCGGAGTATCCGCTCTCACTGCCGTCTGTGCCGCCGGATATTCCGCCGCGCATACCGCCGCCGAAGCCGCCCATCATGCCGCCGCCCATCATGCCGCCGCCCATCATCGAGGAGGTGATCTCGGTGATCTGCTCGCCGTTGACATAGACGCTGCCGCCGTTCAGGGAAGCTGTACCGTCGATATCGAAGGCTTCTGCCATGCCCTGTACTGCCATCGTAATATTGATCGTGCCGTCATTGACTGTAATGCCGCCGTTGGAATCGAAGGCATCCACATCGCCGGAGCTCATTGTCACACTGATCTCGCCGCCGTTGACCTCGATCATCATATCGACCGCCGCAGACTTCTGCGCTGCATTGATGCCGTCATCCGTCGCGGAAATCGTGATGCTTCCGCCGTTGAGCTGCACATAGGTTGCTTCCATGCCTTCGGATGCAGTAATATTGAAAGTGCCGCCGTCGATCTGGAGCACATCGGTCGCCTGCATACCGTCATCGGAGGCCTGCACGGTGAAGGTGCCGTCTGCGATATAGATACTGCCCTCAGCGGAATCGTTTTCACAGTGGAAAGCGTCCTTGCCGGCTGTGACAGTGAAGCTGCCGCCGCAGACCGCGATCAGATCATTCGCTTCGACTGCGTCCTCTGCCGCCTGAATTGTATATGTGCCGCCGATGACCTTAAGATCGTCATGCGAAGAGATGCCGTTGCCGTATGCACTCATGATGCTGAGTGTGCCGCTGCCGTTCAGCACGAGATCATCCTTCGAGAAGATCACGGCGTCGGTGTTGGTGTCGCCGTCTGCGGTGAACTGTCCGGTGACGCTGAGGGTATTCTCAGTGTCCGCTGCCAATGTGACGAACACCTTGTCTGCGTTCTTCACATAGATCGCAGGGGCGCTGCTGTTCGTGATGCTGACGCCGCTGAGCACGAGCTGCACCTTGTCTTCATCGCCTGCTTCCACCTGCACGGTGCATTCGGCCGCGGAGCCTGTGAGCACATAGACACCCGCTTCGGTGATGCTGACGGTCTCACCGTCAGAAACTGCGATTGTTTCTGCGGCGGAGAGGTCTGCGGTCTGCGCGAGGTCACGCTCCGTGAAGAGCGATGCCGTGTCGATCATGCCGCTGCTGCTGCCGGTGAAGCGAACTGCGGATGCCTCTGCCGATTTGCTGCTCTGCTGCGCCTCAGCGACAGATTCCGCTGCTGCCTCCGAGCTTTCCGATGCAGTTCCGGCATCCTCCTGCGAAGCCGTGATCTGCACGGTGCTGCCGGAATCCGTCCCGGTCTGCGAGCCTGTGCAGCCGGTCATTGCGAATGCGAGCAGTGCGCTGAGCATCACCGCTGCTGCTGTCAGTGTCATTTTTTTCATAAGATCGCTTCCTTTCTGAAGGTCGTAAGATTCTGTTCTGCGTCGGGGGCTGTCCCCCTTGCTATGGTCTTATCATACCATCGGTATTTGTTGGAAAGAAAGCGGTTCTGTGAAAGTTCAGACGAAAAATGTGAAAAAGCGGCGAAAGAACCGTGTGAATTCTAAGGGTTGCATTTTTCTCGCAGATATGCTATAATAGTGTGGTATCACAAAGGGAAAGGAAATGCAATCATGCTGGAAAAACTGCTGCAATTTGTCATTAAGCTGCTCCCGAAGCCGCTCCGGGCGCTCTGGGATAAATACGAAAGCATCTGGCGCTACTGCTATTACGGCGCATGGACAACCCTGCTTTCGATCATCACAAAATGGATCGGCAAATATCTCTTCGGGCTTGCCGGGATCAATGTTGCCGACCGGCCGCTTGCAAACGGCATCGTGACGACGGTCTCCTGGATCATCTGTGTGACCTTCGCATTCTATGTCAACAAGAAATATGTCTTCCACAGTGAGACAAAGGAACGCAGCGATCTCATCCACGAGATCCTCACCTTCTACGGTGCGCGTCTGGTCTCCTTCTTCCTTGAGATTGCGCTGATGGAGCTGCCCGTCATTTTCAAGTGGGGCGACACAGGTTATTATATCATGACAGTCGTTTCACAGTTCATTATTCTCGCGATCAACTATGTATTCAGCAAGCTCGTGGTCTTCAGAAAAGGCAGCGAACAGGCAGAACAATCCAAAACCGAAGCAGAATAAGCAGCGCCCCGTGCGGTCACACAGAAACCGCACGGGGCTTTCCGTTTTATCTGACGATGGTCTGCTGGAAATCCTCGAAGAAATCGCCGCTGCTCCCCTCCCAGCGCATGATGCCGCTGTGCAGATAAACCTGTGCCGTTTCTCCGTCCAGCGTGACGGTCTGATCGTTCTCTGCGGTGACCTTCCGCTCAAATGCCTCTGCTTCCGTGATCTCGCGGAAGCCTGTCACAACTGCAAATTCGTCGCCGCCGATACGGAACGCAAACATGTCTCCGCTGAGCGCTCTGTCGATCCGCTCGACACATGCACGGATCACGGCATCGCCGAGCGCTCTGCTCTGTGTCTCGTTCATCACCATCAGATTGCGGATGTCAAAGCAGACAATGTAAGTGCCTGTCTGATCCGCGAGCTTTTCATAAAGTGCAGTCAGGTCAAATTTCACACGCATAATGATACCTCCTTGGTCGATGATCGGCGGATACATCTCCGTGAAGCTCCGCGATCCGGCAAATTCAGACGGAGGGATGCCCCAGAGCGCCGCAAACGCCCGGGCGAAGGCCTCTCCCGACCCGTAACCGAATCGGACAGCGGTATCCAGCACGGATACACCGGCAGTCAGCTCACGCGCAGCCAGCGTCAGACAGCGCCGGCGGATATAGTGCATGACGCCCTGCTGCGTGCAGTATTTCCACATTTTTTGCAGTGCAGAAACCGAGCAGCCGCAGTGCCGCGCAATTTCCTCCTGCGTCGGCGGCTCTGCATATTCCGCGTGCAGCCGCGTTTCAATGTAGCCGAGCGATTCCGCAAAGATGTAAAAGTCCTTCATTTGTGCCCTCCCTTCTCACAGAATCAGCATGCTCCTCTGTATGATTCCATTATACCGCAGCGTGATGAAAATGTCCTGATAATTTGCGTAAAAATGCCGCCGGTACAAAACAGCACCGGCGGCTCCCGAATCACAGCGATTTTGTCTGCACAATGAACCGCATCACGGTTTTCTCCTCGTCACGGATCTCCGCAAGTGCAAACTCCGGAATGCAGATCAGATCGAGATCAAACGGCGCAGCATAGCCCCGCGCAATCGCGATCGCCTTGACCGCCTGATTCACGGCGCCTGCGCCGATTGCCTGGAGCTCGACCTCACCCTGTGCGCGGATCACGCCCACAATCGCTCCCGCCACCGAATTCGGATTGGATCTTGATGAAACACGCAGAATATCCATAGCTTCCTCCTTTTTCATAAACGCAAATCTGCGGAGATGTCCGCAGTCAGTTTTCCTGCTCTTTGCTCTCACGGAGAAAAATACGCGCAACCGACTGTGCTTTGCCCGTCCGCGTATCGAGCGAGATGCAGACGCCGCAGATCATGCAGGGCGGCTCTGCTTCGGTGAATGTCACCGGGAGATGCAGACGCTGCTTCCGGATCGCCTGCTCTGCACAGACACCGAGCACCGAGCGCTCGGGACCGACCATGCCCGCATCCGTGAGATAGGCCGTGTGCCCGTCGATGATTTCCTCATCGGCGGTCTGCACATGTGTATGTGTACCGATCACCGCAGAGACGCGCCCGGAGAGATAATATCCCATTGCACGCTTTTCGGCAGTCGCCTCTGCATGAAAATCGATAAATACATTCTTTGTGCCGAGCGTCGGAAGGAGCGTGTCGATCACCGAAAAGGGATTGTCGATCGGCTCCATGTAGGCAGTGCCCATCAGGTTCACCACAGCAAGCGTATAGGCGCCGCCGTCGAGCAGAAAGACTCCGCTGCCCGGGGCACCTTCCGGGAAATTCGCCGGACGCAGCACGCGCGGATTGTCATAGAGCACATCGCACTTTCTGCGGAAGCAGTGATTGCCTGTGGTGATGACATCGGCGCCGGCGGTGAAGAGCCGCTCCGCAGATTCCGGCGTGATGCCGTTGCCCTTCGCGGAATTTTCGCCGTTGACCAAAATCAGATCGGCGCCGTACTGCTGCCGCAGACGGGGGGCAAATTTGCAGAAGGCTGCGCATCCCGCCTCACCGACCACATCTCCGAACATCAGAAGCTTCATCAGCAGGCGCCTCCGTCACTCAATGCGGATCACATAGCGGCTGCTGCTCTGCACTGCCGCCGAAGTCGGCTCTGTCTGCAATTCGGTCTGCACATTGCTTCCGGCTTCCCCGGTAATCGGCGAATAGTTGATGCCTGTCTGATCCGTGGTGACATCGGGCGAAGAAGCCGCCGGGTCAGCCGGAACATTGTTCTCACCCGTCACAGGCGCAGATGCATCCCCGGTGCTGTCGGTCACGACCGGGTTGCCGTATTCATCCGTCAGAGCAGCCGTGGTCTCGGTCTCCTGCCGGATCTTGTCCCAGTAATCGGTCGAGGACGTCAGATGCGAGGCTGTTGTCTGAAGGGAGGATCCGGTATCGGAGGAATCCTCCGGTGCGCCGAACACCGACCGCATGCCCGCAATCAGCAGGCAGACCGCTGCACACACCGCGATTACAATGAGTATTTCCTTGCGTTCCATATATAAAGTCTCTCCTTATCTGCACAGACTGCCGCCTGTGTATTACTTTTTCTTCGGGGCATCGCTGTGCCGCCGCTCACCTGCGAGCGGGTTGCTGTCCACGGCATCCTGCCGCTGCTGGCTGGACAGATGCGTGTAGATCTCAGTCGTCGCAATCGACTGATGCCCGAGGATCTCCTTGAGCGTCAGCGTATCCACATCGCCGTGCTGATACATGAGCGTTGCGGCGGTATGGCGGAGTTTGTGCGTCGAAAGCCCGCGCCCGGCAAGGCCTGCGCCCGTGAGCGCATTCTCGACGATCTGCTGCACTCTGCGCTTGCTGATGCGCCTGTGATTGCGCGAGAGAAACAGCGCATGCGGCTCTGCCGGCGGATTCTCCCGCGAACCGATGTATTCGTGCAGCGCAGAAAGGCATGCGTCATTGAGATAGACGATGCGCTCCTTGCTGCCCTTTCCGAGCACGCGCACCTGCCGGTCGAAGAAATCCACATCGCCGACATTCATGCCGACCAGCTCGCTCAGACGGAAGCCGCAGTTCAGAAACAGCGTCACAATGCAGTAATCGCGCAGTGCATCCGCAGAGGGCGCTTCCTCGACGGTCTCCAGCATACGCTTGCTTTCGGCAAGGGTCAGGAAACGCGGGAGCGCCTTTTTGACCGTCGGGAGCTCAAGATTCTGGCAGGGGTCATTTTGCAGCATACCCCGTGTCTTGGTCAGATAGCGGTAAAAGCTCCGCACGGCGCTGAGACGGCGCGAAACGGAGCGCGCCGTATTCCCGCGGGTATCGCGCAGATAACGAATATAATCATAGAGCACAGAGACCGACACCGATTCCACATCGGAAAACGGAATCTCCTTGAGCTCCAGCTCCTCCATGCCGTCCAGCGGGTGTTTGCCCCGCGTGCAGTGCAGCCAGCGGAGAAAGAGCACGACATCGCGGTAATACTCCGTGACCGTGCGCTGCGCACGCCCGCGGATCACATCGAGATATGTGAGATAATCATTCAGATACATGGGATTCAGACTGCGGTCGATCTCCATGCTGCATCACCTCTTCATTCTGCCCCCTATTATATCATAGAATCTCAAAAAATGCAATGGTGAATCACACATAAGTGAACCTGCTCTTGACAAATCTGCCGATTTGCGGTATAATATACCTGTCAATCCTTCGGGGTATGTGTAATTCATAACCGACGGTGAGCGCATTCTAACAGGATGCCGAGTCCGTGAGCCGCAAGGCTGAGCCGGTGAGATTCCGGCACCGACGGTAAAGTCCGGATGGGAGAAGATTGATGCATTCACATATGAAGATATGCGAAGCTGCCCCGAAGTACACTCGGAGCAGCTTTTTTTGCGGAGGTTGCCATGACACACGAAGACTACATGCGGCGCGCAATCGCGCTGGCAAAGCAGGGCAGCGGTTTTGTCAATCCGAACCCGCTGGTCGGCGCGGTGATCGTCCGGGACGGGCGGATCATCGGCGAAGGGTATCACATGAAATACGGCACGCCGCACGCGGAGCGCAATGCCCTCGCAAACTGCACGGAGGACCCGCACGGCGCAGAAATGTATGTCACGCTGGAGCCCTGCTGCCATTACGGGAAGAATCCCCCCTGCACGGAAGCTGTTATCGCGGCAGGCATCCGCAGGGTCTATGTCGGCTCGGATGACCCGAACCCGCTTGTCGCGGGAAAGGGCTTGCAGAAGCTCCGTGAAGCGGGCATCGCGGTCGAGACAGGGCTCTGCAAGGCGGAATGCGACCGCATGAACCGTATTTTCTTTCACTATATCACGACCGGCATGCCCTACTGCATCCTGAAAACCGCCATGACCGCGGACGGCAAGACCGCGACCCGCACGGGGGCATCGCAGTGGATCACGAATGAGCTGTCGCGTGCGCATACGCATGAAACGAGAAAGCGCTGTGCGGCGATCCTCTGCGGGATCGGCACCGTGCTCGCGGATGACCCGAGCCTTACCTGCCGCACAGAGCAGCCCAGCAATCCCGTGCGCATTGTCTGCGACACGCATCTGCGCATTCCGCTCGATTGCAGGCTTGTCAGAACGGCAAAGGAGATTCCGACCTATATCGCGGCATGCGGCGGAGATCCCGCAAAGCAGGCGGCGCTCCGGAATGCGGGCGTGCAGATCATCCCCGTCTGTGAGGACGAAACCGGACATGCCGACTTGCGGATGCTCATGCAGAAGCTCGGCGAAATGAAGCTCGACAGCGTGCTGATCGAAGGCGGCGCGGAGATCCATGAAGCCGCGCTCAGAGCCGGTATCGTGCAGGCGGTGCAGATCTACATGGCACCGATGATCTTCGGCGGAAAGACTGCCAAAACCGCGGTCGGCGGCACGGGTGTTGCCGAAATCGCGGAGGCTTACCGTCTCTCGGAGCCGGAAATCACACGCTTCGGCAGTGATATTTTACTGGAATATGAGGTGATCTGAGATGTTTACCGGCATCATTGAGGAGGTCGGCGAGGTGCAGCAGATCCGCATGGGTGCAGCATCCTGCGTGCTGACGGTTGCCGCAGAAAAAATCCTCACGGATGTTCACATCGGCGACAGCATTGCAGTAAACGGCACATGCCTGACTGTCTGTGAATTTCACGCAAAGCAGTTCTCTGCGGATGTCATGCCGGAGACCATGCGCCGCACAAATCTCGGGAAGCTCAGCCCCGGCAGCCGCGTGAACCTCGAACGCGCAATGCCGGCAAACGGCAGGTTCGGCGGGCATATCGTCTCGGGACATATCGACGGGACAGGCACGGTGAAATCGCTGAAGCGCGAGGACAACGCCGTCTGGGTGACGGTCGCGGCAGACAGCGCGCTGCTCAGATATATCGTTGAGAAGGGCTCTGTCGCAATCGACGGCATCAGCCTCACGGTCGCCAGGGTGACAGCGCAGGATTTCGCGGTGTCCGTCATTCCGCACACCGGCGCGAAGACCACACTGCTCACGCGCAAGCCCGGCGATACGGTCAATCTCGAATGCGACATTGTTGCAAAGTATGTTGAAAAACTCGCAGGCGGTGCCGGCGGTACAGGCGGCATCAGCCGAGGATTTCTGGCAGAACACGGCTTTCTGTGAGGTGACAGCATGGAACGGACAGCTTACAAATTTTCCGTTGTGATTCCCGCACACAACGAAGAAGCCTACATTGATAAATGCCTGCGCGGAATCTGCAAAGCGGCAAAGCATGCAGCACCCGACCGCGTGCAGATCATCGTGGTCGCGAACCGCTGCACAGACCGCACCGCGCAGATTGCAAAGCGCTACGGCGCACTTGTGATTGAAAATGACGACCGCCACATCAGCCGCATCCGCAATGCAGGCGCAAAAGCGGCAGAAGGCGAGATTCTTGTCACAATCGACGCGGACAGCGTGATGACAGAGCATGCGCTCTGCGAGATCCGCGAGAAGCTCGCTTCAAAGAAATAC
>JAEEGL015929941.1_pt1 | contig 20814 bp, 11 predicted proteins | sample 9134231 | NCBI WGS metagenome assembly JAEEGL01 (sample SAMN16246548, study PRJNA631951) | gut metagenome | biome: gut microbiome; feature: rumen; material: fiber-attached | host: Bos | place: Iran: Karaj | collected 2018-10
AGAAAAATAAACAAATAAAAATAGTAATAATATGCCACATCCAAAACACAGATTCTCGCAGACTCGCACAGCGAAGCGCAGAACACACGACAGTTTGGAGAAAGCCCAGCTCACCACGTGCAGCAATTGCGGCGCTCCTGTAATGTATCACCATGTATGCCCCGAGTGCGGGTACTACAGAGGCAAATTAGCCATCGAAAAGAATGTAGAGTCGTAAAAAGTTCACTTCGTTTCGAGGTTGACTCAAAAGGTGCGCTTCTCTAAACAGGGGAGCGCACTTCTTTTGCTCTGAAGTTACTATTATTGAGTGGAAGATTATTGCAATGAGGCTGATAAGGTGGGCTGTTCTAATTGGCTTGATGAAAGAGGTTGGATGTGCCGAAACCGTATTGGTTTGAATTCTAAATGGTTTGAGCCATGCTTGGCAGCATTGGCTTTTTGATTATTGGGGTTGGATGCTGGTGCTTTGGAATGTGATAGGCGATATTGGTGGGACATCGCGGCGATGACAAAGAAAAAATACATGCATTAATAATATTCCAAGAGGTTTTGCGTTAATGTGAATATGCAAAAAAAGCTGTTCTATATTGCCATGATTGCGGCACTGTGGTTGCCGGGGTTGTTGCATTCGTGTCAGCGTGAAGAAGAATATGCCATAGATGTTGCTGGGATTGAGTTTTCGAGCGATACGGTGGCGTTTGACACAGTGTTCACGCAGATGGGGACGACAACTCATCAGCTGAAAGTGTATAATCGTGGCGACAAGGCGGTGCGTCTGAATGAGGTGACGCTTGAGGGAGGGTATGGCTCCCGGTTCCGTCTGAACGTGGATGGCGATACGAACATGACGGCACGTGATGTGGAGATTGCTGCGGGTGATAGTATTTTTGTCTTTGTAAGGGCTAATATACGTCCAAATTTGTTGACGGAGCCGTTTTTGATAGAAGATGCGATTCTTTTCAGAACCGATAAGGGACAGAAACGGTTGCCATTGACGGCTTACGGCCGGAATGCCATATATCATGTGCCTACTGACACGTTGCATAATGCTGACGGTTCACCTCTTATAGATGGCACCTTTGGCAAGCCATATGCATACAGCGTTATTGATTGCGAGAATTGGCGGCATGATCTGCCACACGTTATTGTGGGGTATGCAGTGGTAGATTCACGGCATACATTGAGCCTGCAAGCGGGAGAAGAACTGTATTTTCACAATGATGCAGTGCTTTGGGTATACGATAGTGCCACACTGGAGGTGCACGGAACGTCGGAACAGCCTGTGCTGTTTACATCTGTAAGGCAGGATGGGCGTTACAAAACGCTGCCTGGCCAGTGGGGATATGTGTGGCTTTCGAAAGGAAGTTGCAACAATGTGATAGACCATGCGTGCATAGAAAATGCCTATGTAGGGCTTTTGATAGACAGTTGTTCCAACAGCAACCCGACGGTTAGGATTAGCAATACGCAGATATTGAATCATTCCTATGCCGGAATAATCAGCCAGACAGCGTATGTGGAGGGTGATAATATGTTGGTTGCCAATTGTGGGACGGCCACTGTTGTGATGCAGTATGGTGGTGACTACACTTTTACAAACAGTACTTTTGCCAATTACTGGCGATACGATACGCGTAAGTATCCAAGTGTTTTTGTTGTCAATACGCGGAATTACTCAGGTGTCCACTATGTATGGCCTTTGCAGGCGCGTATGTCGGATTGTATCATATATGGGAATCGGGTAGAGGGTGAGATGTATGTTGAGTTAGAGAATGACCTGGTAGAGGCTTCATTGGTGTTGAATCATTGTTTGGTTCGGGGAGGAGAATGGGACGAGGATCCGAAGTTCGTCGACCCGACCAAGAACGATTATCATCTTTCCGAAGATTCTCCGGCCATAGGGATTGGCTACCGCTATGGCGATGAAAGTCAAGATACCGTCTCGTCGATTCTTAAGAACAAGAAGTTGAAGAATAAGTAGAAAGAAATGTACGAATATATATCAGGAAAGATTGCTACTGTTACTCCGGCAAATGCTGTTATTGATTGCGGTGGAGTGGGTTATCTATTGGAGATTACATTGAACACCTATAGTGCCATTCAGGAGAAGGAAGAGGCAAGGCTGTGGGTGCATGAGGTTGTGCGCGAGGATGCCTATCTGCTGTATGGATTTTACACTACTGCTGAGCGGGCAATGTTCAGATTGTTACTGGGAGTGAGTGGAGTTGGGGCTGCAACAGCCCGTATGATGCTTTCGTCGCTCTCGGTGGAGGAATTGACCAATGCCATCGCTTCCCAAGATGCCAAACTGGTACAGCGAGTAAAAGGTATCGGTGCCAAGACTGCTCAGCGCATAGTGCTGGAGTTGCAGGACAAAGTGTCCGGCAACAGCACTGTTGCGTTGTCGCAGCAGTCGCCAGTCAGCCACAACAAAGAAGAGGCTATCGGGGCATTGGTAATGCTGGGTTTCCCAAAGCCCGCTGCCGAGAAAGCTGTTCAGTCGCTTGATGGCAAACTTTCGGTTGAAGAATTAATCAAAGAGGCTTTGAGAAGAATTTGAGAAGGCCTCGATTAGAAACGAACTTGAATAAATAAGACTTTGAAAACAAAAGGGTTGGTAATAATGAACATGACAAGACATGCAAGATGGGCGTTCCGTCTTGCAGCATGTCTATTATTGTTTGCCTTTATGTTGTTTTCAGGTCAGGCGAATGCGCAGACTCCCGATGGCGGCCTAACAACTACCGTGGAATACGATGCTGAAAGCGGTACCTATACCAAAGTGACAAGGGTAGGGGACATGGTTGTCAACCGCGAGTATATGACCTTCGAGGAGTACCAGAATTACCAGATGAACCAGTTGATGATGCAATACTGGAATGAGCGTTCTTCTGTGGGCGATACCTCCTCGGACGACGGTCTGTTGAGTCGAATTCCCGGTTTCAGCGAAATCAGCAAAAAGGTCGACGGTCTTCTTGCCATCCCTAATTTCAGTATCAATCGATCCGGTAGCGCTGACCTTACTTTCCAGATTGTAAATAACTTCCGCGATGACTACAACCTTGATGCCAATCGGCGCAGCGTTACAACTTTCGACTTTGACGAGAACATTCAAGTTAGTTTGAACGCCAAAATAGGCGACTTGTTCGACTTTGACATTAACTGGAATACCCAGGCCACCTTTGATTTTGAAAACAAGATAAAACTAAAATTCGAGGGCAAAGAGGATGACATTATCCAATTGTTTGAGGCAGCCAATATCTCTTTTCCCCTCAATACCACCCTTATCCATGGCAGTCAAGAGCTCTTCGGAGTACATACCAAGTTGAAATTTGGCAAGTTGACGGTAGATGCCGTAGTGTCTGAAAAGAAGACCAGCACAGAGAATATGCGAGTGCAAGGCGGAGCTTCCACCCAGGAGTTCCAAATTCGCGCCGATGAATATGAAGAGAACCGCCATTACTTCATTTCCCAGTATTTCTACGAGAACTACAATAAGGCTATGTCAACGTTGCCTACGCCCAATACGAACATCAGGATAATTCGTATGGAGGTGTGGAGAACTAATGTTGGCGCTGCGGTTACCAACAATAGGAACATCTTGGCTCTGACAGATTTGGGAGAAAATGACCCCTCCAGCAGCAGGCTCATAGGTGGTCGCTCGGTAAAACCGACAAATCGGAGCAACAATCTCTTTGAAGTCTTGAACACCAACGCCATCCGCTCTATCGACAACATCACTTCTTACATGCAGGGAATAGGCTTTTTGGCAGGTACTGACTACGAAAAAATTGAAAGTGCCCGTTTGCTCAACAGCAGCGAATATACCTATAACGAACAACTTGGATTCATTTCCCTCAATCAGCCGTTAAGTGCCGACCAGGTGCTGGCAGTGGCGTTCCAGTATCAGGTTATTGGTGATACAACAGTCTACCAAGTCGGCGAATTGACTACCGATGGCGTCAACGACCCGAACACTCTGATAGTAAAACTCATCAAGGGAACTGGAATCAACACCCACGGTCCACTATGGAAGCTGATGATGAAGAATGTATACTTCATGCGCAGTACACAGATTGGACGTGAAAATTTCCGCCTGAATGTGTTGTACGAAAGCCGTGAGGGCGGGGTGGGTATAGGCTATTTCACCAGTGGCCCCAAAGAGGGTATCCCTTTGATTGAACTTTTCGGTCTTGACCGAATGGATGCTTCTCAGAATTATTTTTATGCCGATGGTGTTTTCGACTGGTTTGACAGTGCAGCCTTCAAAGGTGGCACCATTCAGGCCAGCACGGGTCGCATCTTTTTCCCTTATGTTGAACCTTTTGGCCGCGATTTAAGGGAGATTCTTGGTAATGACGAGTTCGCCAATGAGTATTGTTTCGACTCGCTCTATACCATGACACGAACCCTTGCCCAGCAATATGCCGACAAGAACAAGTTCTACCTCGAAGGCTACTTCTCCAGTACCGTAAGCGGTGAAATCTCTCTGGGCTACAGCGTTTCTCCAGGATCGGTAACTGTTACGGCCGGCGGTGTCCCCCTCATCGAAAATGTCGACTACACTGTTGACTACACCATGGGTACCGTCCGCATCATCAACGAGAGCATCCTCAGCAGTGGCACCCCCATCAGCGTCAGCAGTGAGAACAACTCGTTCAGCATGATGACAAAAACCATGGTGGGAACACATCTAAACTACGAGATTGAACCTGATTTCAACGTAGGGGCTACGTTTATGAACCTCTACGAAAAACCGCTCACCCAAAAGAACAATTTCGGTGAAGAACCCACCAGCAACAGTATCTGGGGCGTTGACCTCAACTACCGCCACGAAGCCCCCTTCATCACCAAATTTGTTGACCTCCTTCCAGGCATCGATACCAAAGCACCGTCCAACCTCACCCTTTCTGCCGAATTCGCCCAATTTGTCCCAGGACTTGCTTCCACTGGAAACAAAGAAGGAACGGTAACTTATGTCGATGATTTCGAGGGCGCGGAGAGCAGTATTGACCTCAAAGGTATCACCTATTGGCATCTTGCCTCCACCCCGCAGGACTTCAGGCTCTCTCTCCCCATGTTCCCCGAAACCTCCCCGGGAACAGGCCTCGCCTATGGTTTCAACAGGGCAAAACTTGCCTGGTACCGTATCGACAACATATTCTACAGTTCCGACTGCCCCCGCAACATCAACGTAGAGGACCGTTCCCGACCCTATGCCCGTCGTATATATGAGCAGGAGGTCTTCCCGAATAAGCAGTTGGCACAGGGCGAGCTCACAAATATCTATGAGCTTAATATGGCCTTTTATCCCGAAGAACGCGGCCCCTACAACTTCGATGTCGCTCCCACCCAGTTCAGCGCAGGACTTACCGCTGAGGGTACCCTTGCACAGCCTCGCAGCCGTTGGGGTGGCATCATGCGTGAACTTGATTATACCGATTTCGAAACCCAGAATATCGAAACCATCGAGTTCTGGCTCATGGATCCCTTCATCGAAAATCCCAATCATTCAGGAGGTAAACTTTACATCAATCTTGGCGACATCAGCGAAGACATTCTCCGCGACGGTCGTAAGAGTTTCGAAAATGGTCTGCCCACAGGCCCCGAAGTTACGGGTGTAGATACCACCATCTGGGGACGTGTACCCAATACCCAGCCCATCGTCAACGCTTTCTACAACGACGAGTCGTCCCGCAAATATCAGGACATCGGTTACGATGGACTCAGCAGCACCCATGGAAGCCTGGACGAACAAGATTTCTTCTCCGAGTATATCAACCAAGTGGCTCTTTTGCACGGCACCTCCTCAGCAGCCTATCTTAGGGCCATGGCCGACCCCTCTGGCGACGATTTCCACTATTATCGCGGTTCCGACTACGACGAAGCAGACCTTAAGATTAACGATCGTTATAAATATTACAATAACCCCGAGGGCAACTCCACCGTCGATGCCGACAATACCGAGGCTTACACCACTGCAGCTTCCATCTACCCCAATGTCGAGGACATCAACAAAGACAACACTCTTAGCGAAGGTGAAAACTACTACCAGTATTTGATAGAACTCGACCCCAACAAAATGGTCATTGGTCAAAACCATATCGTCGACATCCAAGAGGCTACCAACGTCATGCTCCCCAATGGAACCACCACTTCATGCAAATGGTACCAGTTCCGCATCCCCATCCGCGAATACGACCAACTCATCGGAAAACTCAACGGTTTCCAGTCCATCCGTTTCATGCGCATGTATATGAATGACTTCGCCGAACCCATCATACTTCGTTTTGCCACACTCGAACTCGTCTATGCCACTTGGCGTAAATACACCGAAGAATTACTCCAGCCCGGCGACTACCCAACCGGCACGGGTTCCAATACCTCTTTCAGTATCAGTACAGTCGACATCGAAGAAAATGGTAGCCGTTATCCTGTTCCTTATGTCCTCCCGCCCGATATCCAGCGCGAAGAATGGTTCACCTCCTCATCCTCGGCCATCAAACTCAACGAACAGGCCCTTTCTCTTGACATTACCGACCTCGCTTCTGGCGACGCCCGCGCCGTCTATCGTAGCACCCAGTACGACCTCCGCAATTATGGCAAACTGAAAATGTTTGTCCACGCTGAGAAAAAATTCGAAAACGACCCCTTGCAGGATGACGACCTCGTCCTTTTCGTCAGGCTGGGCAGTGACTACACTAACAACTACTACGAGTACGAAGTCCCCCTCAAGTTAACTGATTGGGGCATCGGCAAGGATGACCCATACGCCATCTGGCCCCTCGAAAACAATGTTGAAATCGACCTCTCCAAACTTGTCGACATCAAAACCAACCGCAACAAGCTCATTCGCAACGGCGATTTGTCCTACAGCAGTCAGTTGCTTTATAAAGAGTACCACAACGGCCACAAGTATGCCGTGCTCGGCACCCCTAACCTTGGCAAAGTCAAAGTAATCATGATTGGTGTGCGCAATCCCAAGAAAGAATCCCTCGACGATGGCAACGACATGCTCCCTAAGTCGTGTATCGTTTGGATTAACGAGCTCCGTCTTGCCGACTTCAACAATCGCGGTGGCTGGGCTGCCATGGCATTGGCCCGCACCAATCTTGCCGATTTAGGAAACCTCTCCCTCTATGGTTCTTACCGCACCGCTGGTTTCGGCAATCTCGAAGAAAAACCCACATCTCTCGAGTTGGTCAACACCCTCCAGCTGCAAAGCACCCTCGACCTCGAAATGGGCAAGTTCCTACCCGAGGATTGGGGTGTCCATATTCCCTTCTATTTAGATTTCAATAAACAGATTGGCAGCCCCGAATACAATCCTCTCGACCCCGATGTCCGCCTTCGTGACGACCTCAAGACTTATCCTGGACAACACGAGCGTGACAGTGTACGCAACATGGCTCAGGAACGCCATACCACAACTAACATTACCCTCACCAACATGCGCAAGGACCGTGTCGGCAAGTCTGCTCTCAATCCCCATTTCTACGACCTCGAAAATTTCACCTTCTCTTATGCCTACAGTCGCGAACGTTCCTCCGACGACGAACTGGACTACTACAATAAAGACCAGCATCGTGGCGGATTCACCTATACCTACACCCCCAAAGACCCTGGACTCTTCTCGCCCTTCTCCAAGTCCAGTTCCAAATTCATCAACAGCAAGAACGGCAAATTCATAAAAGACTTCAATCTCTACTATAAACCAAAGAACCTCACATTCAGCACCGAGGTCTATCGCGACTACGAGGAAACGCTCCTGCGTAAAAAAGGCACCGCGTTGGTCATCATGAAGCCCACCTATTTCAAACAGTTCACTTGGCGTCGCGACTACGGCCTGCAGTGGGACATAAGCCGCAGCCTGCGCCTTCAGTACAACTCCACTGCCAACGCACGTATCGACGAGCCTGTAGGCCGTGTCGACACCCGCGAAAACCGTGAGGCTATCCGCAATTCCCTCGTTCACGGCGGAACCATGCAGAACTTCCAGCAAACTGTCAACGCCACTTGGGACTTCCCCATCAGCAAACTCCCCTATCTCGACTTCCTCCGCGTTCCTATCAGCTATCGTGCCACCTATAATTTCATGGGCACCACCCAAGCCTTGGCCTCTCAGGGCAGCACCCTCAATGCCTCTGGTCAGTTCCAGGTCTCCGTGTCGGGTTCCATGCAAACCCTCTACAACCGTTTCCCCTTTATAAAGAACGCCTACAAGCAGAAAACTCCAACCACCCCCAAGGATCCCAAGCGCATGACCAGACGCGAGCGTGAAAGAGCCACCCAGGATTCTATCGCCGCCGCCAATAATCCCGACTCCGTGCGCCGTGCTCAAATCTCCGAGATGCTCTCCGCTGTTGGCAACTTCGCCATCCGTTTTGCCACAGGCCTCAAATCCTTCTCTTTCCAATACAGCAGCAACATGGGTTCTGTCCTTCCTGGCTATATGGGCACCGCCTCCATCTTGGGCATGGATCCTCGTCACGGCTGGCTGCCGGGTCCCGCTTTTGTTATGGGCTACAACGACGGCCTTGTCGAACGTCTCCGCGAGGAACGACTCCTCTCCACCGACACTCTTATGAACAACGCCCACCAAAACACCTTAAACCGCACACTCTCCATGCAGGCCTCCATCGAACCCATACGCGATTTCAAAATCGAGCTCACTGCTTCTCAACAGAACCAGTCCCGCGAGGAGTATTACTATAAATACATGAGTCAGCTTGACGCAGTCGACGGTCCCCTCTCCTACGTTATGACAGGCTCCTATACCTCCACCTGCTGGAGTTTTCCAACTACCTTCATCTCTGTCGACGACCTTTATGACTCCTTCCTCGCCAACCGTTTCGAGGTGGCCTCACGTCTCGCCGCCCAAAATCCCGACCCCCGTTGTGGCGAACTCGTCCACGACACCATGACCGGTCTCGACTTCCCGTTTGGCTACGGTCCCAACCAGCAGACTGTCCTACTCACCAGTTTCCTCGCTGCTTACATGGGTAAAGATGTCTCTACCCACTCTTTCTCGCCTTTCCTCAACACCCCCTTGCCCAACTGGTCTATAACCTACAATGGCCTCAACAAAATCCCGGCACTCAAAAAATGGTTCACCAATATCTCCATCTCCCACCGCTATTCGTCCACTTATAGCATCAGCCATTTCTACACCGACGCCGCCATCTCTGGCAAGAAAAACTATAACTACGGCTCTGAATCCATACTCAATGTCTCCGACGATTTTGTAGCCCCTGTCAGCATGGAGGGCGTCCAAATCAGCGAGCAGTTCAACCCCCTCGTCCGCCTCTCTGTCAGCATGACCAACAGCATCCAGCTCAACTTCTCAATGCAGAAAAACCGTACCCTCGGCCTCAGTTTCTCCAACAACCAACTCACCGAAACCACCCGCGACGGCATCACCTTCGGCGGCGGCTATCGTTTCAAGGATGTCGCCTTCGATGTCACCATGGGCGAAACCGTCCACCATCTAAAGAGCGACATTGTCCTCCAGCTCAATCTCACCTACAACAGCAACAAAACCAACATCCGCAAGATTAACCAGAATTTCACCAAAGGTCAGGTCTCCTCTGGTAGCGAGGTCTGGATGGCCGAACTCTCTGCCGAATACGCACTCTCTACCTCTCTCACCCTCCGTCTCTTCTTCCAGACCAATATCAACACCCCGTATATTTCCAACTCCTACCCAAATTCTACAACCAAAGGTGGTATAACTGTTAGATTCAGCTTCTAAATGAATAAAGACCGTTTTAAAGGATATGACCCCGATGTTCGTCAACTGGTGCTCCGTTTCGAGCAGCAGCGTGAAGGGCATAATGTCTTCTTCGACGTCGACCAACTCGAGATAATCATCGACTACTATCTTGAAGTCTACGACATCGAGGGTCTCCAGTCCGCTGTCCAGTATGCCGAATCGCTCTTCCCCCTCAGCGACTCTATCCGTATGCGTCGCGCCAACCTCTACAGCGTCCAAGGTCGCTATAAGGAAGCCTTCGCCATCCTCACCGAATTGGAACACAACAACCCCGACGATACCGATGTCTGCTATTCACTCGGCACCCTCCACAGTGTCATGGGCAACCCTTCCAAGGCCATTGAATACTACCTTAAGGCCGCTGCCGACGGCTGCCAGCTCGACATGATTTATGGCAACATTGCCGACGAGTACGACCGCATGGGCAATACCGACCAATCTGTCATCTACTATCTCGAATCTATCAAAATCAACCCCGACGAGCCCCGCTCTCTCTACAACCTTGCCTCCACTTGGAACGAGACCGGTGCCATCCTCGAGGCTGAAGACTTCTTCTCCAAGCATGTCAGCCAGCATCCTTACTGTAGCAATGGCTGGTACTGCCTCGGCTCGGTCTACTACTGGCTCAAGAACTGGAGCAAAGCCGCCGATGCCTTCGAGTACGCCATCGTTGTCGACCCCGACAAAATCGATTCCTATTTCGCCCTCTCCGATTGCTATTCCGCCCTTGGCCAAACGGGTAAGGCTGTCCAGGCACTCCACGATGCGCTCCCTCTCTCCAACAACCCTGCCGAAATTCTCTACCGTATGGGTTACGTCTATCAGCAAGCGGGCAATTACCATACCGCCACCACCTACTACCGGAAGGCTGTCCGCGAGCAACCCTCCCATGCCGATGCCTGGTTTGGACTCGGCGAGTGTTCTATGCATTTAGGCTATACCGAGGAGGCTATCTCCCATCTTCTTCGCGCCATCGACCAGGACCCCGATGTCGATGATTTCTGGTTGACCCTCGCCGATGTCTACATCTCCCTTGACCGCCTGCCCGAAGCCACCGCCCTCCTCGAAAACTCCCTCCCCGAATCTGCCTATCCTTACCCATTCTTCGCCCGTCTCTGTTTCTGCTATTTTCGCACAGGTCGTCGCAATCAACTCCGCAACTTAATCCTCAACGAGTCTTTCGGCATTGGCGACTACGCTGCCCATGTTCTCTCCGACTATCCCGAACTCGCTGCCGACCCCGAGGTTGTCGACCTCTTCCACAATCAAAAACATAATCCAGCCAACTCATAATTTATCCATTTTGTTATGAAGAAAATCATTATCATCACCCTTCTGCTTATATCTGGTCTCAGTGTCTCGGCACTCAGCCCCGACAACCAGTCCCATCAAACCATTGCCGAGCAAGTTCGTGGCACCGACAGCTCCTCTACCGGTTTCGTGGCCGATGTCCTCACGTGGTACGACGCCCATATGAATTACTCCACCGTGGGTCTTCTCATGGCTCTCGAAAGTTCTTTCGTCCCATTCCCCTCCGAAGTAGTCATACCTCCGGCTGTCTATGTCGCCTGCAATCCCGATACTCGTAGCGGCATGACCATCTGGGTCATAGTCCTCATCGGCACCCTTGGCGCGCTCATTGGTGCCTACATCAACTATTTCCTCTCCCGGTGGTTGGGGCGCCCCATCATCTATGCCTTTGCCGAGAGCAAGGTGGGTCATCTCCTCAACCTCTCCAAAGAAAAAGTCCAGCGCGCCGAATCCTATTTCAACGACCATGGCAATGTCTCTACCCTTGTCGGCCGTCTCATTCCTGTCATCCGTCAGCTCATCTCCATTCCCGCAGGCCTCTCCAAGATGAACCTCGCCACCTTCACATTCTTCACCCTCCTTGGTGCTGGTGCTTGGAACGTTGTCCTCGCTCTCCTCGGCTGGCTTGCCTACAAAGCTGCCGATCCCTCAGTCATCGAGAAGTACAGCCATCAGTTTTCCGTTGCCATTGTAGTCATCTTCGCCGCGGTCGTCGTATTCCTCATTATCAGGTCTGTCCTCCGCAAAAGAAAACAAAAACAATCCTCCAACAAATAACATCCAGCAGCCATGTCCGACACCGACCACAACAACGACATCGACCGCAAAATCGAATTCGCCCGTATCTTCATGCGCAAGGACCGCCCTCTGCCCAAACGTGGCTGCAGCTGGGCCTTCTTTATTTTCCTTGGCCTCCTCACCGCGGGTCTGGTGTTCATGTATCTTTTCTATAAACAATCTTAAATCCTTTCATCCCATGGATTTCCCCATACTTAATACCAACGTCTACAACCATAAACTTGTCTATCTCGACAATGCCGCCACAACTCAGAAACCGCGGCAAGTCATCGACACCCTCACCAACTACTACCTCACCCTCAACAGCAACATCCACCGCGGGGCGCATTACCTCGCCTCCCAGGCCACCGAACGCTACGAAGAGGTTCGCCGTAAAGTCCAGTCCTTCATCAACGCCCGCAGCCATACCGAGATAGTCTTTACCCGTGGCACCACCGAAAGCATCAACCTTGTTGCCTCTTCCTTCGGTCGCCAGTTTCTCAAAGCCCGCGACGAAATCATCGTCTCCGGCATGGAACACCACTCCAACATCGTCCCTTGGCAACTTGCCTGCGAGCAGGTCGGCGCACGTCTCAAAGTTATCCCCTTCTCCGACGAGGGTGTCCTCGACCTCAACGCCTACCAATCCCTTTTCACCGCCCGCACCCGTCTTGTCGCCTGCACCCATGTCTCCAACACCCTCGGCACTGTCAACCCCGTCAAACAAATTGTCGACATTGCCCATCAACACGGCATCCCCGTGCTTATCGATGGTGCTCAAGCCGTTGCCCACATGCCCGTCGACGTTCAACAAATAGGTTGTGACTTCTACTGCTTCTCCGGCCACAAGATGTATGCCCCCATGGGTGTGGGTGTCATGTATGGTCGCCAGGAAATCCTCTCCCAGCTCCCGCCATATCAAGGCGGTGGAGAGATGATTAAAGACGTCACCTTCGAACGTACTACCTACAACGAACTTCCCTTCCGTTTCGAAGCTGGCACCCCCTCCGTCGGCGACGTCCTCGGCCTTGGCTCGGCCATCGACTTCATGCTCTCACAGGGGATCAACAACATCGCTGCCCACGAGTCCGACATCCTCCGCTACGCCACCCAACAACTTTCCGCCATTCCCGGCCTTCGCATTTTTGGCACCGCTCCACAAAAAGCGGGAGTCGTCTCCTTCCTCTTGGGCAACGCCCATCCCTACGACGTCGGCACCCTTCTCGACAAACTTGGCATCGCCGTTCGCACCGGACACCACTGCACCCAGCCCATCATGGACCGCTATGGCATACCCGGCACCGTCCGCGCCTCTTTCGCCTGCTACACCTCCCGCCAAGACATCGACGCCCTCGTCTCTGCCCTCAACCGCATCGCCCCTATGCTCCTCTAAATCCCACGCTCATCAACGTCAATTACCATGCTCAAGACCCTCCATATTGAAAACTATGCGTTGATTCGCCAGTCCGACATTGTCTTCGACAAAGGCTTTGTCGTCATCACCGGCGAAACCGGAGCGGGCAAGTCCATCCTCCTCGGCGCACTTTCCCTGCTCCTTGGACAACGGGCCGACACCCAAGTCCTCTCCGACAAAGAACACAAATGTGTTGTCGAAGCCTCCTTCGACATCTCTGACCTCGGTCTACAGACGCTCTTCGAACGCTACGACGCCGAATATGACGACACCCTCATCCTGCGCCGCGAAATCCTTCCCTCCGCCAAAAGCCGTGCCTTCGTCAACGACTCCCCGGCCAACCTTCAATTCCTCAAAGAACTGGGTCCGCACATCCTCGACATCCATTCCCAATATCAAACCCTCACGCTAACTGAGAGTACTTTTCAAACTCAACTACTCGATACCTTCGCCGACCACTCCCCCCTCCCTCAATATTCTCAACTTTACCGTTCCTACACCACCCTCAAACGCGAACTTGAACAACTCACAGCCCGCGACAATGAGAACAACAAACTTCGCGACTACAACCTCTTTCTCTTCAACGAACTACAGTCCGCCCACCTTCAGGATGGCGAGCAGCAGGAACTCGAGGAAGAATCCCGCCTTCTCGAACATGCCGAAACCATCAAAGAAGCCCTCGGGACTGTCATCGCCCTCTGCGACGGTCAGGCCGACGACGGCGTCATCTCCCGCCTCTCTACTTCGCGCAGCAGCCTCTCCCGCGTCGCTTCTTTCCACGAAGGGATTGATTCGCTCTACCATCGTCTGGACTCCTGTCTTATCGAAGCCCAGGATATTCTCTCCGAAGTAATATCGCTCGACGACAAGATACAATTCTCGCCCGAACGGCAATCCGCCGTCTCCGAGCGACTCGACCTCATCTACCGCCTGCAAAAAAAACACAACGTCTCCACCGTCGCCGACCTTCTGCAAATACAAGACCGTCTCGGTGAGCAACTAAAAGAGGCTGATAGTCTTGACGACCTCATCCGAGAAAAGATGGAGCAGGTAGATAAAGTCTTCGCCCAACTCCAGCAAACGGCCGACAGCCTAACCTCCTCGCGCCGCAAGGCAGGTCTACTGCTCGAAAAACAACTGCTCCCCGTTCTTGCCAGCCTTGGCATGGCTTCCGCCCACATTGTCGCCGACATCGCGGCAGCACCCGGCTACGGCCCTCTTGGCCACGACACTGTTCGCCTTCTTTTCAATGCCAACCAGGGCGGCACACCGCGTCCACTCGCTGACGTCGTCTCCGGCGGTGAACTCTCGCGCCTCATGCTCGCCGTCAAATCGCTTGTAACCCGTCGTAGCCTGCTTCCCACAATCATTTTCGACGAAATCGACAGCGGCGTTTCCGGCGACATCTCCGTCGCCGTCGGCACCATCATGCGCCGCATGGCCGACAACATGCAGGTCATCGCCATATCCCACCTCCCCCAAATCGCCGCCAAAGCAGGCCAACACCTCAAAGTGTCTAAAGCCCTCGAAGGCGACACTACTATCTCTCGCATCCGCCAGCTTTCTCCCGACGAGCGTGTCACCGAAATCGCCGTCATGCTTTCCTCCAACCCGCCCACCCAGGCCGCTCTCCAAACCGCCCGCGAACTCATGCTTTCCCAACCCGACAATCAACCTGTCCCCAATAAGTAAATATCCAGTATCATGTATATCATCCGATTCTCGTTCGTCGTCTTTTTCGCCCTTTACAACTTGGTAGCATCGTCGCAGTCTCTCCAACCTCCCAAGTTCGACAACCCGCTCCACATGCCTGCCGCTCCTTCCGGAACCTTTGCCGAAATTCGCACCAACCACTTCCATAGCGGCATCGACCTCCGCATCGGTGGCGACGATGGTGTGGGAACTCCCGTCTACGCCCCAGCCGACGGCTATGTCTCACGTCTCCGCATCTCCGCCTATGATGGTGGCAAAATGCTTTACATCAACCATGCTGGCAATATCACCACTGTCTACCTCCACCTTGACGGTTACCACGGCGATATAGCCCAATACGTCCGTCGCTACCAGGCCGAGCATCAATGCTACGCCTTCGACACCGTCGTGCCCGAGGGGCTGCTCCCTGTTCACCGTGGCGACCTCATAGCCTACGCCGGCAACAGTGGTATGAGCGGTGGCCCTCACCTCCATTATGAAGTGCGCAACACCCGCACCCAGCAAAGCCTCAATCCCCTCCATTTCGGCATCACCCTTGTCGACGAACAAACACCCGCCATCAAAGGCATCCGACTGCTTCCCGTCGACAAACACTGCCGCGTCAACAGTGCCAAAACCCCATACCAAGTCGACCTCGGCAACAAACCCTCGCGTCTTGGCACCCCCGAAAACCCGATTTCCATACTCGGTCGCTTCTACATCGCTGTTTGGGCTTCTGACCAATCAGAAGGCTCCACCGCCAACAACGGTTTCGACCGCATCGACATTTGGGTCGACGGCCGTCCTTTCTTCCAATACAAAATGGACATTATCACTTACGCCGACACCCGTGCTATCAACGCACAGCTTGACTTCGACCATTTCCTTTCCACCCGTCAGCCATATATCATCACCCGCAGGCTCGAAGGCGACCCCGTTCGCCCCGCCCGCACCTTCGGCGACGGCAGTGTTGGCTTCATCGCCTCAGATACATCCCTTCATCGCATCACTGTCGCCGTCTCCGACTTCAACGGCAATTCCTCCGTACGTTCGCTGTATGTACGCAATTCCCTCGAAACGCTTGTGCCCATGCACGACATCCCCGAGCATCCTTCCTATCATCTCTTTTCCGACAGTCTTACCGTCCGCTGGCCTCTCAGTGTGAGTCGCGGCGACTATCAAATCGAAATGCCCGCCGGCATGGTCTATTACGACGACCTCCTCCTCCACGGCATGCAAAAAGATCGTCGCTATATCTCGCCCATCTACACCGTCAAACCCTGGAGAAGCCCCTATCCTCCCCACCGCACCTACCAATTAAGAGTTCCCCTCGTCATTGGATACGAACCCGAACAGCTGGTTCTCTGCACCCTCAAGAATGACAAACTAAGGGCTCTGCCTACCCGCGTCGTAGAACGTAAAGTAGAGGGGAAACCAGGCCGATGGCTCGAAGCAAATGTAAGGGAGTTTGGCAACTTCGTAGTGGCAAACGACATCACCCCTCCCTACATCAAGCCACTTAACTTCAAGCAAGGGGGAAAAGTCTCTGCCCGCGTGTTGCGAATGAAAATGGGAGACGACCTCTCAGGTGTGAAAGAGTACCGTTGCTTTATCAATGGCGAGTGGGTACTGGCTGAATTCGACGGCAAATACGCTACATTGACTATTGACCTGAACCAAGTCGACGATCAAGTATCAAATCTCGACCTTCGCATCTTCCTTACCGACTGTTGCGGCAACGAAGCCGAACTGTCCTATACCCTCCGGCGTTGACCCTTGCCACCTTTAGCCCAGCAATTACAACAGGGCTACAAGGTCGGGGAAAGTGTCAATCAGATGGTCGGGGTTGACGGAGAGCAGTTTCTGCCTGCTTTGGTTTCCGTAGGTTACGCCACAGGTGTGACATCCGGCGGCTGAACCCATTTGGAGGTCGTATATAGTATCGCCGACAACAAGGGTTTGGGCTGGGTTTAGGTTGAGGTCGGAGAGGATTTTAAAAGCTATATCAGGTGCCGGTTTTGGGGCGAGGCTTTCGTCTTCGCCATATAGGCGTGTGCGAGGTATGTATTGTAATACACCCAATTGTTCTGCCAAGGGGTCAAGTGACATGTGGTGCCGTGAGGAAACGATGGCCATAACAATGCCGCGGGTTTGGAGCTCGGATAGGGTTTGGAGTATGCCGGGGAAGAGGGAGATATGGTCAAGGGCGAGGGAAGGGAAGATGTCGCGGTAGATTTGTGCGGCTTCGTCAAGGCGTTCTGGGGGTGTAGGGGTAGCGAGGCGAAAGCATTCGGTAAGGGGCAGGCCTATGGTCTTTGCTATATCGGAGGGATTGGCAGATGGCAAACCCATACGGAGGAGAGTGCCTTGTACGGTGCGGATGATGCCTTGGCGTGTGTCGGCAAGGGTGCCGTCAAAGTCGAAGAGGATGTTTTTGTAGTTCATAAAACATTAACGTTGAAACGAAGGAAAAAGTGTGCAGCAGATGAAAAAGCTTTCAGAATGTGAAGGGGAGAGGACGTGGTGATGATTATGGGCAGGATATGGAATCTATATGGCTTCTCTTCATCCCTCTTCTAAATAATGCAGCTCCGTTCGATTAACGCTGATATAACCTTTCTTCCGCTGTTGATTTGCACATACAAAAGTTTAAAACGAGCGTAGAACAACAGTTTTCTAATTGTGTTTGAAAAAACGGATGAAGGCTTGTATTGTGTAATTTCGGTTGGCGAACGCTTTATTTGTATCATCGTAGTATTTTGTTGAATAATGAGTTTTTAGGTCAAAGTTGCGAAAAATCATCGGGACACCAATTATTTTTTGTATCTTTGCAGTTTGAAAAATAAGGACGAATATGGATACTATGAAACTTCGGCTGCGGTTTGAGCAGCAATTCGGAAATGCCGACGGATGCAGTGTATGGATGGCTCCGGGGCGTATAAATCTTATTGGCGAGCATACCGACTACAACGGAGGATTTGTTTTCCCCGGGGCGGTGTGCCAGAGTATAACGGCTTTGATTCGGACTTGTAGCGAACCAAGAGTGAGATTGTGGGCTGAGGATCTCGGCATGGGGTGTGAATTTGATTTGGATGATGCCGAGGGTCCTGATACAGTGCATTTCCGCTATGTCTACGGTGTAGTGAGGGAACTGCGGGAGCGAGGCGTTGATGTGAAGGGTTTTGATGCGGTGTATGGAGGGGATGTGCCGTTGGCGGCAGGGATAAGTTCCTCGGCTGCGCTGGAGTGTTGTTTTGCCAATGCTTTGAATGAGTTGTTTGTCGGTGGGCTGGACAAGATGGCTCTTGCCCTTGTGGGGCAGGCCACGGAGCATAAATATGTGGGAGTGAAGTGCGGCATTATGGATCAGTTTGTGTCGATGTATGGCAAGGCGGGGAGTCTTGTTCGGTTGGATTGCCGGAGTGGGGAATATGTTTATTATCCTTGGAATCCAGTGGGATACCGTCTGGTGCTGGTGAACAGTTGTGTGAAGCATGAGTTGGTGGGGTCGCCGTATAACGACCGGCGCAACAGTTGTGAGCGTGTGGCAGCAGCCGTGGGTGTTGAAACCTTGCGGGATTGCAGTTGGGAGATGTTGGAAGGTGTGCGCAAAGAGATAAGCGATGAGGATTATAGACGTGCCAAGTTTGTGCTGGGAGAGTGCGACAGGGTGTTGGCGGTTAGCAGTGCATTGGAGCGTGGAGACTACGAGACGGTAGGAAAGCAGATGTATCTGACCCACGAGGGGTTGAGCAAGGATTATGAGGTTAGTTGCGAAGAGATTGATTTTTTGGTTGAAGAGGCTGTGCGTTGCGGTGTGACGGGTGCACGCATTATGGGCGGCGGTTTTGGCGGCTGCACGATTAATTTGGTGCGTGAGGAGGTGTATGACCGGTTTGTGAAGGAGGTGCAGGATCGTTATAAGGAACGTTTTGGCAGGGAGTGCAAGGTGATACCCGTGGTGATTGGGGACGGTGCAAGAAGAATAGGCTGAGGTTTGTTATAGTTGTATGGATTTTAATAAACGATTTGTTATGAAGAAGTTTCTTTTATGTTTGGTTGGATTGATGATGACGGTTGGCCAGTTGGCTGCCGAGGAGCAGAAGTATACTTTGAAATCGCCCGACGGGAAGTTAGTGACGCATATTGTGGCCACAGAGAAGGAGGAGATTACATACGACATAGTGTATAACGGGGTGACGATAGTAATGCCGTCGCATGCGGGCTTGAATCGAGCCTATGGCAAGCGAGTGACGGGGAGCATGGCGGTGACGAAGGCGAGTACCGCGACGGTTGATGAGACTGTGGCCTCACCTTTTACGCGGCAGGCCACGATGCGGAACCACTATAATGAGTTGACTCTAAAAATGAAGGATGGCTTGACGATGGTGTTTCGAGCCTATAACGAGGGCGTGGCTTACCGCTATAAGGTGGAAGGGGCATGTAAGGTGCGTTTTGAGAAGGTGGAATATAATTTTGCAGGCGACTATGAAGCGACAGTGCCATACGTGATTAATTTTGATGAGAAGAACCATGATATTCAGTTCAGTTCGTCGTTTGAGAACCTGTATGTAAGGATGCCGTTGTCTAAATTGGATGTGAGGCGGTTGTGTTTCCTGCCGTTGTTGGTGCACGGGCCTCACGGTGTGAAAGTTTGCTTGACAGAGTCATCGCTGACGAACTATCCGGGACTCTATTTAAAGGGCATGGGTGATGCAGGACGTCTGGAAGGGGAGCATGCCCGTTATCCTAAGAGAGTGGAGCAAGGAGGCCACAACAACCTCCAGATGATAGTGAAAGAGCGCGAGGAATATATTGCTGACTTGAATCCACAGCCGGAGCGAAGGGGGAAAGGTGAGACGGTGTTGCCTTGGCGTATAACCATGGTGACAAAGAATAGCGCGGCCTTGGCGATGAATAATATGAGTTATCTGCTTGGGGAGCCCACTAAGATGACAGACTTGAGTTGGATTAAACCCGGCAAGGTGGCGTGGGACTGGTGGAACGACTGGAACTTGAAGGGTGTGGATTTCAAGTCGGGAATTAACAACGAGACGTATAAGTACTATATTGATTTTGCCTCGAAGTACGGGATTGAATACGTGATATTGGATGAAGGATGGGCGGTGAACATGAAAGCTGATTTGTTCCAGGTGGTGAAAGAGATAGATTTGCCGATGCTGGTACGGTATGCCAAGGAGCGTGGAGTGGGGTTGATATTGTGGGCGGGGTATTATGCTTTTGACCGCGATATGGAGAAGGTGTGCCGACATTACAGCGAGATGGGGATCAAGGGGTTCAAGATAGATTTCATGGACAGAGACGACCAGGTGATAACGGATTTCTACAAGCGGGCTGCGGAGATGTGTGCGAAGTATCATCTGCTGGTGGATTTCCATGGTGCATTCAAGCCTGCAGGGTTGAACAGGACCTATCCCAATGTGCTGAATTTTGAGGGGGTGGCAGGATTGGAGCAGATGAAATGGGCTCCGGCAAGTTGGAATCAAATGCAGTACGACACGGAGATTCCGTTTATACGTCAGGCGTCGGGTCCGATGGATTATACGCAGGGTGCTATGAACAATGGGGCAAAGGGTAGTTACCATCCCAGTTGGAGTGAACCGATGAGTCAGGGGACTCGTTGCCACCAGTTGGCACTGTATGTGGTGCTGGAATCGCCTTTGAACATGCTGTGCGATGCCCCGACAAATTATGAGAAAGAGCCTGACTATACCCGTTTTGTGGCGGGAATGCCGACGGTGTGGGATGAGACGCGAGTGCTGGACGGAGAGGTGGGAGAATATATCGTGACGGCGCGCCGGAAAGGGGACACGTGGTATGTGGGAGG
>JAEEGL016603684.1_pt1 | contig 20814 bp, 21 predicted proteins | sample 9134231 | NCBI WGS metagenome assembly JAEEGL01 (sample SAMN16246548, study PRJNA631951) | gut metagenome | biome: gut microbiome; feature: rumen; material: fiber-attached | host: Bos | place: Iran: Karaj | collected 2018-10
CGCAGGTTTCGGAGCGGAGACCCAGTTCCTTGTAGTTCTCCACCTTGGCCTTGGCGGCGCAGTAAACCACGAAATCGGGCTCCTGGTCGAATTCCTTCTGGTTCTTGGGACGGATGAACATGTTGGTCACGAAGTGGGCCTGCCATGCAACCTCCATGATGAAGCGAACCTTCATGCGGGTGTCGGCGTGGGTGCCGCAGAAACCGTCAACAACAAACAGACGCTTGCCGCTGAGCTGCTTGATGGCGAGTTTCTTAACCTCTTTCCAGGTGGCGACGGACATCTTGTGGTTGTCGTTGGGATAACCTTCAGTGGTCCACCAGATTTCACCGGGCTTGCCTTCCTTGGTAGTGTTATCGTAGACAATGTACTTGTCTTTAGGGGAACGGCCGGTGTAGATACCCGTCATCACGTTGATGGCGCCGAGTTCGGTTACCTGACCCTTGTCAAAACCCTCGAGACCGGGCTTGGTCTCTTCGTTGTAAAGGACCTCGTACGTGGGGTTGTAAAGGATTTCCTTAACACCCGAAATACCGTACTTTCTGAGATTGATGTTTGCCATAAAAATATCTGTGTTTGAGTTAAATTTCAAGTCTACAAATTTACGGAAATTGCGTTACTTTTCCAAATGCTGGGCCAGCCTTTTTCGGAGGGCCTGGGACTGGTTCAGATTCTCCAGTTTATCGGCCTCGTCCAGCCAGCGGGAAGAGATGGAATAGTCACCCAGAAGGTAGAACGCCTGGGCAATGTTGAAGCAGGCGCAGGCCCTTTTCATGGCGGTGCCCTCCTTTACCATGGCTTCCCAACCCTGGATGGCCTTGACGAAATGGCCATCGGCCGCATGCTGCAAAGCACTGAACCAGCTTTCGGAGGAGTAGTCGTCAAAATAATAGAAGCTGAAGCTCTCCGTGCTCCAGTTGGACTCGAAGCGGTGGGCAATGCGCTCCCCCACTACCTCGGCCTCGGGCGAAAGGCTGCGCAGCGTCAAGGCTTTCAAGGCATCCTCTGTGAGCATGCCGCTATTATACACTTTGGACTTGATGGACGCATTCCCCTTGTATTTTTTCACCTCGTCGTTACCCATGCTGTCGTATACATACAGGTTGGTATTCACGGGAACGATAACCGGGCATAAAAAGGCCGAATCCACACAATTGCGGACATCGGATTCCTCATTCTTGCCCAAGGCAGGCTCTCCCAGGGACGTTGACAGCAGGAAGATGACATCCCCGCCGGTTTCCATCACCAGCGTATGCATCAGGTCCACGCCAATGCTGTCGGGCGTAGCGATGCGGCTGAGGCCGATCACCTCCTCGCCACCAAAATAATCGGCCTCCAATGCACGGGCAAGGGCCGATGCAGAATGGCGGTCGAACAGGGAATCGACACTATTTGTGCCATCCATATACACGATGGATGCGGTTTTTCCCACCAGGGTGAGGCCGGCGTCGGAAGGCTGGCGCACATCCAGATAGAGCGGGTATACCTGCGGGGAGCAGGCCGCCAGGGAAAGGGCGGCTACCAGAATCCAGAAAAGCTTTTTCATATTACTTCTGCACTTAGGTCGTATTCATCGGCCGCAGTGATGCGGACATTCAGGAACTCTCCCACCAGGGAATGAGGCTCTATTCCGTCAAAGGCTTCGGCCGTATACTTTATCAGGATCTCACCGTCCACCTCGGGGCTTTCGAACTCGCTGCGGCATACCAGGATGCCGTCGGAGAAGCCGTCCACCAGCACGCGGACTTCGGTGCCAATCCGGGATTGGTTATATGCAAAAGAAATGCCTCGCTGCACTTCCATGAGCTCATTCAGGCGCTTTTGTTTGACAGAAGGCCGGATGCTGTCCTTAAAATGCTCTGCGCCGTAGGTTCCCTCCTCCTCGGAGTAGGTAAAAGCCCCCATGCGCTGGAAGCGGGCCTCTTTCACAAATTCCACCAGTTCATTGAAATGGGCCGATGTCTCACCGGGGTGCCCCACGATGAGCGTGGTGCGCAGGGCTACGCCCGGAACCTTTTCCCGCATGCGGCGGATGAGTTCGCGCGTCCAGGCGCCGTCCACGTGGCGGTGCATCTTGTCCAGCACCTCGTCGGCCACATGCTGCAGCGGGATATCCATATAGCGGCACACCTTGGGATTGTGGGCCATCTCCTCCAGCACGTCCTCGGGGAAATCGGCCGGATAGGAGTAGTGGATGCGCATCCACTCGATGCCCTCCACTTCGGAGAGTTTGCGAAGGAGCTCAGCCAGGCAGCGCTTCTTATACAGGTCCAGGCCGTAATAGGTGGTGTCCTGGGCAATGATGATAAGCTCCTTAACACCCTTGGCGGCCAGCTCGCGGGCCTCTTCCACCAGGGTTTCCATGGGCACGGAGATGTGCTTGCCCCGGATGAAAGGGATGGCGCAGTAGGAACAGCGGCGGTCGCAGCCCTCGGAAATCTTAAGATAAGCGTACGGCTTGTACTCCCCTTCCAGCAGGCGTCCGTGACGTAGTTCGGGCTTAGGCTCACAGCCCAGAGCCCGGATAAGGGGATCCAGTTCCCGCGCGCCGAACCAGCCGTCTACCTCGGGAATGAGGCCGGGCAGCTCGTCGGGATAGCGCTGGGACAGGCAGCCGAAAACCAACAAGCGGCCCACCTCGCCACCGGTCTTCCGCTGCGCGGCGGCCAGGATGGTCTGGATGGACTGCTCTTTGGCGTCTCCTATGAAACCGCAGGTATTGATGAGGAGGACATCTACCGGGCAGGTCTCCCCTTCCGGCACAATGTCGTAAGAGTCCTGTACCTGGAACAGCAGGTGCTCGGTGTCTACGGTGTTTTTCGAGCACCCCAGGGTGATGACCTGGAGTTTAGGCATCTAGGCCTCCTTCTGGGCCTCGGCCTCGCGCTCCTCGTCCGTTACGAAATCCAGGGAAGCGTAGTTCTTGAGGGCGTTGTACCACTCGCACACTTTCTTCATGTGGGATACGTAGAAGCGGTCTGCGTCGTAGTTGGGAATAACCTTGGCAAACAGGGCCTTGAGCTCGGCGGCGTCGGCCTTGGCGGTGGGGGCATCGGCCTCTCCCAGCACCTCGTGCATCTTGCCGAACACTTCCTTGAGCTTCACCTCACCTTCGGCGGTGTAGATGGAGATGTCCTCCAGGGTGGTGATGCCGGCATTGGCGCTGAAGTTGGAGCGCTTCTTGTCTTCAAAGGCCTCAACGATGGCGCCGGTACGGGACTGGGCGATATAGTTGAAAAGTCCGTGCTGACCACGGATCGAAAGAGTTTTAGCTAAATCTGTTTTGCTCATAGCAATCTTATCAAATATGAAAAGTTTTACAATATAGGAATCAAATCAATACGCCCATCACTCTTCGCACAAGCCCTCCCTGCGACTAGCCCACGTTACCCCATCCCTAAATCCCTTCCCTCGGGGAAGGGACTTACTTTCGCCCTTCGGGCTCAAAATGCGTAGACGTGATTAGCTTACAAATATAGCCATTTTTATCAAAAAAAAGTTGATTTACTTTATCAGATAATGCCTCTAATCCGCCATTGTTTTCCAATCGGATGTACCCGGTCTTTGCTTCTGGAACACTCTGTGCTTTCATACGCTGCAGTACCTCCTTTCGGGTAGTGCCGTCTCGCTGCATCGTCCTTTGGATGCGGAGTTCATCGGGGGCGTCCACCAGCACGACGGCATCGGCCAGACCGTCAAACACGGGCTTGGTAAGGATAATGGCCGATTCCAGCACCACGAAGGGAGCCTTCTGCCGGCTGCGCCAGCGTTTGAAATCCTCCAGGAGGATGGGATAGACTATGGATTCAAGGGTTTCCCGGGCCGCCTCGTCAGAAAAGATGAGGGCTGCCAGGCGGGCCTTGTCCAGGGTGCCGTCGGCCTGCCTCAGGGGGCTTCCGAGGGCTTTTTCCAGGCGGGGTACCAGACTCCGGCGGCAGACATAGAGTTCCTTCACGCGGGAGTCGCTGTCATAGACGGGAATGCCCCGCTTCCTCAGCAGGGCGCAGACGGCCGATTTGCCGCTTCCTATGCCACCTGTGACAATGACGGTGAGCATCAGTGCACTTCAATGCAGTCAAACACCTCCGGCTCCACCTGGTATTCCAGCACGCCGGCGGGCAGCCGCTGCACGCGCGGGGCGCAGCGGCCCGACAACGAAGAGCTGAAGTCCTTCCAGTCCACATACAGCTTGAAGGAGGCCAGCGGATCCTTGACTATGGGGAAAGCGCAGCGGAGATGCACCTGGGCGGTGGGAGGATAAACCTGAAGGGTGCGCCCGGAAGGGGCGTTCATCACTTCCACGGGAACGGAGGCAGAGAGTTCCACATACCGGGAGACGGGCAGTTCATAACTGACTTCATCGGCCGACATGCGTATGCCTTTGATGGGAGTTACCTTGAGGAGTCCATGCTGGGAACTGTTCAGGTCCGTCAGGGAAAGACGGCTGGTGACAACCCTCTCGACGGCATCCAGCCTCTCCTCGGGACCATAGACCGTCATGGAGTCCGGGATGGTACGGAAGGGGCCGCTCTGCATGTACTGCGAACGGCAACTCACGTTCAGGGGCACCTCGATGGGGACTTTCTTGTGGTTCTCCACCGGGAAAATGAAACTGAGCGTGTCCGTGATGAAGGCTTCCACCTGGGCATCTTCTCCGAAGAACTGGTCCACGTAGGAGTTCTTGGCACCGCCTATCACCGAGAACACGTCGGTACCGGTGCGGCGGAGATCGGCCTTGTTGAACTTGACCTTGACCACCTTCCTTTCACGGCGGCTGTATTCCCTCACCAGACGGAAGCCTTCCGTGCGGCAGCGGGCACTCACCAGCACCGTGTTGGACGACTCGGGGCCATGCCCCTCAATGTTGCACTGGGCCACCACCGGCACGCTGATGGTGCCGGAGTACTCCTGGGACATGTTCACCAGAAACCACACCAGAAACGCCATAAGAATGGACAGTACAAAGACTATCCATTCCCGGCCCCTGTATCCGGGACGGAATCTGAAACGGTCCCGCAGCGACATGGATTACTTCTGGGCGGTTTCGGAATAGTCCTTGACCAGGCCCTGCTTGTCCACGCGGAGCTTGACGTCGCCGTCCACCTTGATGAGGACGGTCTTCTCGCTCACTTCCACGATTTCTCCGTAGATACCTCCGACGGTAACCACCTTGTCACCCTTCTTGAGAGCGTTGCGGAACTCGGCCAGTTCCTTCTGCTGCTTGCGCTGGGGACGGATCATGAACAGCCACATCACCAGGATGATGGCGCCGAACATGAGGATGGTAGGGAGGGCGCTGCCCTGCTGGGGAGCGGCCTGAAGGGGAAGCATAAAAAGAATGTTCATATCTGTTAATCAATAATTTACAATAAACCTTTTTCTTTGATGAGGCGGTCCAGCAGACCGTTCACGAATCCGCGGCTCTTGGGCGTGGAGTAGTACTTGGAGATTTCCACGTACTCGTTGATGCTTACCTTTACAGGAATCTCGGGGAAGGTTTCGGCTTCCGTAAGGCCCATCACGATGAGCACGGTGTCCGTGGTGTAAAGGCGGTCCTGGTCCCATTTGGACACGGAGCCGGCCACCAGGGCGCTGTATTCGGCATAACGGCCGTAGGAGGCGGTCACCAGTTTGCGCACGAAGTCCCGGTCGCTGTCCGCGGGTTTGCCCTGGGCGGCGAGGATGTCGCTCTGGTACAGCGGGGGCAGGTTCCATCGGCCTGTGCGGCCCATCTCCTCCAAAGAACGGATGCAGGTGCCCAGGACGTAGGCCAGTTCATCGGCCCAGAAGATGGAACTGTCTTCCAGGATGGCAGTGAGGGCTTCGTTGTCCTCGAACTCTTCCTGATAGATGTGCTGCCACAGGCGGACGTCTTCCTGGAGGGAGGAGGTATCGGCCTTCAGGTATTTCTGGAAATACTCGCGGGTCTTGAGGGTCTCGTAGAGGGAATTGACCAGGGCGTCGTTGTTGGCCCAGGATATCTTTTTCTTTTCCAGCAGGCGGGCGAAATCGGGATCTTCTTCCAAAAGGGCCGATACGCCGTTCTGCACAAACTTCATGCGGGGATGAAGGTCTTCTTCGGTGGGATTGAATTTGCCACGGGCGGCCTCGATGCGGCGGGCGGCCTCTGCGGTGAGGGCGGGGATGGCCGCCATCATGTATAGATACAGGTCCCGCGTGGCTTCGCAAGAAGCATCAAGGCTCGCAAGCGCCTCTTTCAGCGACAGGTCCGGATTCTCTGCGTAGGAATAAAGGACCTTGAATGCCTTGACTCGAAGGATGCGTCTGTTTAACATAGAACTAAATACAAAAAAATAAACCTTTCTCCTCGACCCAATCTTTTCTCAAAGCCCGGCCTCAAAAAAATTCTCTCCACGTTACCCCTTCCCACGGGGAAGGGACTTTGTCGCCCTTTGGGTTCCGAGCTCATTTATAAATTTCTCACAAAGTTAGTGATTTTTTCAATTATTTCTCTATATTTGTAACTATTAAACAAAAACGGACTACGATGTACAGTGAAGATTTTGAAAGGCCTCGCGGCCAGGAGCGCAATGCTGAAGACGTGTATTCCAAACCGGTACGCGCCGGAAAGCGCACTTATTTCTTTGATGTAAAAACCACAAAGGGCAATAACGACTATTACCTGACCATCACGGAAAGCAAACGTCGCCAGGAGAGGGACGGTTCCTTCACCTACGACAAACACAAGATATTCCTCTACAAGGAAGATTTCGAAAAATTCCAGGAAGGGTTGCAGGAGGCTGTCCGCTACATCACGCACGACCTTCTCCACGACGAGCCCATCCGCCAATACACTCCCAAAGAGGAACAGGATAATCCTGAGGAGTTTTAATCCACTAGACCGGCACACTTTGCGCCGGTTTTTTCAACCCTGACCACATGATTTTATTACAACACGTTCTCCATCAGGACCATCGCGTAGACATTCTGGTAGACGGTAGCAGAATAGCGAAAGTATCGGCCCAACCCCTGGACGTTCCGGGGGCCCAGAAGGTGGACTGCAGCGGGAAGGCGGTCATCCCCGGATTCATCAACCTGCATACGCACGCCGCCATGGTGCTGCTTCGCGGCATCCATGAAGACCTCAACCTCTACGACTGGCTCACCCAAATCTGGAAGATCGAGGCCAAGCTCAACGGGGAAACCATCTACTGGGGAACCAAGATGGCCTGCCTGGAGATGATCAAGAGCGGCACCACCACCTTCAATGACCAGTACTGGTTCGCGCCCCACGCCCGCCAGGCCGCCGTTGAGATGGGCGTACGGCCCGTGGTCTCCTTCGTATTTCTGGACGGAGGCAAGCCGGACATGGTCCTGCGCCAGCGGGACGCCTGTGAACGGCTGTACCAGCGCACTTTGGAGTGGGGTGACGAGTCCCAGTTTGCCATTTCCATCCACTCGGTGTACACCGTCTCGGAAGAGAATATCGTCTGGGCCTCGGAGTTTGCCCGCAAGCACGGCCTCCGCATCCACATCCACCTGGCGGAAACCCATCAGGAATACGAGGACTGCAAAAAGGCGCACGGCGGGCTCACCCCCACCGCCTATTTCGATTCCCTGGGCGTCCTGGGGGACGATGTCATCGCCGCCCACAGCCTCTTCCTGAATTCCAACGACATCGAAATCCTGGGCGCCCGCAAGGTGAACTGCGTGCACTGCATCAACTCCAACCTCAAACTTGCCTCCGGCTACCGCTTCCGCTACAACGAGCTGCGGGACGCCGGCGTCAACGTCTGCATAGGTACGGATGGGGCATCGTCTTCCAACAACCTGGACATCCTGGAGCACATGAAGAATTCCGCCCTGCTGCAGAAAGCCTGGCGGGAGTCTCCCCGGGAGATGCCGCTGGGAGAACTGATAGACTGCGCCACGGTCCACTCGGCCAAGGCCCTGGGTTTGGATTCCGGCGTCATCCGTGAAGGCGCCTGGGCCGATTTGTCCCTCATCGACCTGAACAATTCCTATTTCCTGTCTCCCGGCTCCGTACTGGCCAACCTGGTCTACACCGCCCACTCAGACGTCATCTCTGACGTCATGATCCGGGGCCGCTGGGTTATGCAGAACCGCGTGGTACCCGGTGAGGAAGAAATCCTCGCCAATACCCGGGAGGCAATCAAACAATTACAATAGCTATTATGAGTTCAAGACTGAACAGTATACAAATGGCCGCCACGCTGCTCAAAGAGCGCCTGGAAGGCCGTCAACCCCAACTGGGAATCGTGCTGGGAAGCGGATTGGGACGTCTGGCCGATGCTATCCAGGATCCGCTGGTCATCCCCTACGCATCCCTGCCGGGCTTCCCTGTCTCCACCGCCATGGGCCACAAAGGCAACTTCATCGTGGGTACCCTGAGCGGCAAGATGGTGATCGCCATGCAGGGGCGCATCCATTTCTACGAAGGATATGGAATGGACATGGTGGTCCTGCCCATCCGCGTGATGATCCTCATCGGCATCCAGAAACTCATCGTTTCGAATGCCGCCGGCGGCATCAACCTGAGCTTCCGCGTAGGTGACCTCATGATTATCCAGGACCACATCAATCTCCTGCCCAATCCCCTCATCGGCCCCAATATCGAGGAAATCGGGCCCCGTTTCCCGGATATGACCCGCCCGTACGATCCCTCCCTTATCCGGATGGCCCTGCACATTGGAGCAGAGATTGGCATTCCCCTGCAGCACGGCGTGTATGTGGGCGGCACAGGCCCGTCCTATGAAACGCCGGCCGAGTACAAGTACTTCCGCACCATCGGCGGAGATGCCGTGGGCATGAGCACCATCCCGGAAGTCATCGTGGCGCGCCACGCCGGCGTTCCGGTCTTCGGCATCTCGGTCATTACCAACGAGGCCCACGACGACTACGCCGAAGACTACGAGAACGACGGGGACGATGTGGTGAAGGCCGCCAACGCAGCCGCCGACAAGATGACGCGGCTTATCTCAATAATGATTGAAAGAATGTAAGTTATGATGTCCAATAGAGTAAACATGACCCAGCCGCAAGTCATCCACGCGGCAGCGGCATACATCCGCGAAAGAATGCAAGGGCGCAAGCCCGTGGTGGGCATTGTCCTGGGCAGCGGCCTGGGGCGCCTGGCCGATGAAATCACCGACGCCGTCGTCATCCCCTACAGCGAGGTCCAGGGCTTCCCGGTCTCTACGGCCATCGGCCACAAGGGTAATTACATCGTGGGTAATCTGTCCGGCAAATGCGTGATTGCCATGCAGGGCCGCATCCACTATTATGAAGGATACGGAATGGGCGAGGTCACTCTCCCCATCCGTGTGATGAAGGACCTGGGCATCCAGTATCTGTTCGTCTCCAACGCCGCCGGCGGCACCAACCTGAGCTACCACGTGGGAGACCTCATGATGATCCAGGACCACATCAATATGATGCCCAATCCCCTTATCGGCCCCAATCTGGAAGAATTCGGCCCGCGTTTCCCGGATATGACGCGTCCCTACGATCCCAGCCTCATCCGGATGGCCCAGAAGATTGCCAACGAGCAGGGCATCTATCTTCAGCGCGGCGTGTACGTAGCCGTCTCCGGTCCCTGCTATGAGACCCCGGCCGAATACCGCTTCTTCCGCTCCATCGGGGCCGATGCCGTGGGCATGAGCACCGTCCCGGAGGTTATCGTGGCCCGTCACAGCAGCATCCCGGTCTTCGGCATGTCCGTCATCACCGACGTCGCCCACGCCACCGACGATGAAGATTACATCACTGACGGAGAACTCATTGTGAAGGCCGCCAACGCAGCCGCCGACAAGATGAGCGCCCTCTTCAAGGAAATGATTAAGAGGCTTTAGCGAAGGCCCTCTGACAATGATTATTAAAAAACTTTCAATGTTCCTCTTAACATTGGAAGTTTTTTTGTAAATTTGCAGGGATATGAGGCTTTAACCGGCTATGCTGGAAAATGTAAGAACACAAATTGAACAGCTGATCGCACGTTATGAGGCTGAGAAAGCGGAGAACACACGTCTTCGCGAGGAGCTACATACATGGGAGGAAACCGGAGCAGCCCTGAGAAAACAGATAAAAGAACTGGAATCCGAGATAGAAACCCGGAAGCTTACCGAGGCTTTTTCCGGCGGCGCCGCCACCGATGACGTAAGGGCCAAGGTCGATAAACTAATCAAGGAGATCGATAAGTGCATCTCCTATTTGGAGGACGCCTGATGGACCAGAAAATCAGCATCAAGATTGCAGAACGCACCTTTAACCTCACGGCCAGCTCGCCGGAGATGGAGGAGTTGTACCGCCAGGCTGCCGAGGCCATCAACAAGCGCTTCGCCTCCTTTTCCCGCAGCCATCCCGGAAGGAACGTATCCGACCTTCTGTCGCTGGTAGCCCTCAACGAGACGGTCATCCGCCTGGGCATGCAAAAGGACATCGACCTCTACAAAACCGCCGAAAAGCAATTGGAAAGCGACCTGGACAACTATTTGAAGACCCATACCCAATAGCCGTCAACCATCGAAAGCTGAAATCAACACGTTTCAACGCAGCCGGGTTGACTCGAACCGTGGATGGCGGGCCCCACTCCGCAAGGAGTTCTGCCAAGGCAGACGGGGGATACCAGCAAACGGGCGGCACCCAAATCTTATTCCTATAAGATTTTCTGACTAGATGCTGACGGCTTTTTTTCTTACTTGTCTGTTTTCTCACCGGGAAACAGACATTTTTTGTAACACTATTATATATATGGATATCTTAAGTATAGTTATTGGATTCATAGTCGGTGCAGTGATTGCATTGACTGCGTACATACTGGTCCGCCGCTCCATCCTCAAGGGAAAGAGGGACGAGATTCTGGAAAAGGCCGAGATTGAAGGCGAAAAAATCAAGAACGAGCGCATCCTCCAGGCCAAGGAGAAATACCTCTCCCTCAAGAGCGAACATGAGAAAACGGTAAACGAGAAGAACGCACAGCTGCGTGACGCCGAGAACCGCATCCGCCAGAAGGAGAACACCCTGAACCAGAAACTGAGCGAGGCCGACAAGAAGTACAAGGAAGTGGAAGGCCAGAAGGCCGGTCTCCAGGCCCAGCAGGAAGCCCTGAAGCAGAAGGAAGAGGAATACGAAGAGCTCCGCGGCCAGGTCATCCGCCAGATTGAGTCCATCGCCGGCATGAGCGCCGCCGAGGCCAAGACCCAGCTGGTAGAATCCATGAAGGCCGAGGCCCGCACCGAAGCCCAGGCCTACATCAACGACTGCATTGACGAAGCCCGCCTGAACGCCGCCAAGGAAGCCAAGCGCATCGTCATCAATACCATCCAGCGTACCGCCACGGAAACCGCCATCGAGAATGCGGTTACCACCTTCCCCATCGAGAACGACGAAATCAAGGGACGCATCATCGGCCGTGAGGGCCGTAATATCCGCGCCCTGGAGGCCGCTACCGGCGTGGAGATTGTGGTGGACGACACCCCGGATGCCATCCTCCTGAGCGCCTTCGACCCCGTGCGCCGCGAGGTAGCCCGCCTGGCCCTGCACCAGTTGGTAGTCGACGGCCGTATTCACCCCGCCCGCATCGAGGAAGTGGTGACCAAGGTTCAGAAGCAGCTGGAAGAAGAGATTCTGGAAACCGGTAAGCGCACCTGCATCGACATGGGCATCCATGGCCTCAGCATGGAACTGGTACGCCTGATCGGCCGCATGAAATACCGTTCCTCCTATGGCCAGAACCTGCTGCAGCACTCCCGTGAAGTGGCCAACATCTGCGCCATCCTGGCTTCCGAACTGGGCCTCAACCCCAAGATTGCCAAGCGCGCCGGTCTCCTGCACGATATCGGCAAGGTCTCTGAAGAAGATCCCGACCTGCCGCACGCCCTCCTGGGTATGAAGCTGGCCGAGCAGTACAAGGAAAAGCCCGAGATTTGCAACGCCATCGGCGCCCACCACGAGGAAACCGAAATGACTTCCCTCTACGCCCCTTTGGTGCTGGTGGGTGATGCCATTTCCGGCGCCCGTCCCGGTGCCCGCCGCGAGGTCATCGAAAGCTACATCAAGCGTCTCCGCGGAATGGAGAACCTTGCCGGTTCCTATCCCGGTGTTACCAAGGCCTACGCCATCCAGGCCGGCCGTGAGCTCCGCGTGATTGTGGGAGCCGAGGAAGTGAGCGACCACGACGCCGAGGTCCTCTCCGGTCAGATTGCCCAGAAGATTCAGGATGAAATGACGTATCCCGGACAGGTGAAGATCACCGTTATCCGGGAAACACGTTCCGTTGCTTACGCCAAGTAAGGATTATTTCTTCCCGAACAACAGTTTCATGTCGTCCTCGATCATCTTGTTAGCAAGATTTTCGGGGACGAATCGCCATGTGCCCAGGTAGTCGGGATTGGAGATTTCTTCCCAGTCAATGGTGGGATCCTCGGTCAGACGGTTCAGGATGAGCTGACGGATTTCGGGATAACGGGCCACGACCCGTTCATCGATGCGGTCGGTATCGATGCCTATCTCGTCCAGGAGGTTTCCGCCGCCGCTGGCCCGGTAGGAAGTCATAGCCACATTATAGGTGGCCGATAAATCGAAGGGCGTTCCATCGGCCAAAGTAGTGATAACCACGCGCTCTCCACGGGGTTTGGTCACATCCACCGTATAGTTGAGACCGGCCACGGAATCGAAGTTATAGGAAAGGCCATGGAAGGACCAACCCTTCTGCTGGGTGCGGGGATTGTCCCGGGGGATAATCTTGAGCACGTGGTCTCCAGGGCCGGAAACGGTATTGACCCAGCGGTCGTAGGAGGCTTCCAGGTAGCGGCGGACCTCGTCACCGCTCATGGTGATGACATACAACTGATTCTCGAAAGGATAGAGGGTGAACAGGTCATTGAATACCAGCTTACCCTCCGGAATGTTGCCGTCGAAGGTGAGCGGGGCGGCGATGGAAAGCTGCGCCGGCTTGCTGTTCAGGCAGATGGTATGGATCAGGTTTACGTAACTGGAAACGCCTCTGTACGCATCCCGGGTGATGAGCGGGACATTCAGATGGCCCACTTCCTGGGAGATGAACTCCCGCACCGTCTCAAATTCCTTCTGGAAAGCGGCGCGCATGACGGGATCGGCCTTACTGGCCTTGACGGGGATGAGATCCGTCTCGAAGGTCTTGCTCACCACCTTGCCCCCTTCCACCTTGATATGCATCTTGCCGTGGGCCAGATAGCGGCTGTGGCTGCCGGAATTCATAAACGCGCAGGTATCGCGGCTTTCCACATAGGGCCGATGGTCGTGGCTGGCCAGAACCCAGTCCACACCCTGGACGGCATTGAAGATATCCATCCCCTCCGCCTCGGGATTATTTCCGTTACCTTCGCCCGTAGCCGAATGGACGCCTACTATCACCACGTCCGGGTGCTCCTTGGCACGGACGTCATCCACATCCTTCTGTACGCGTGAAAGAATGGACTCGAAATGCATTCCGCTCCAGATGTTCTCTGCCAGCCAGGCCTTGATGTTGGCGTTGTTGTAACCCAGGATGGCTATCTTGAGCCCGCCCTTGTTCACTATCTTATACAGCGGGAAATAGGTTTTTCCGTTGTCGTTGCGGATGGCGTTGCCGGCCAGGAAGGGAATACCCTTGGCCGTGAGTTCCCTCTGTACGCGGTCGTACACCTTGTGGCCGGTTTCCACATCGTGGTTGCCCCATACCACGGCATCGTACTTCATATAGTCCAGCAGCCGGGGGAACAGATGCGGGCTGACGGTGTCCACATAATTAAAATAGTACGCAGCGTTATCTCCCTGGAGGCAGTCCCCCACCTCGACGAGGAGTACATTTTCGGTGCCATCGGCCACGCGGACGCTGTCCACGTAGGTATTGATGGCGAAGAGCGACCTCCTTACCTGATTGCCGACATAGGTTGAGTCGAACCAGGTGCCGTGTACGTCATTGGTCGACAAAACAGTAAGGGTGTATTCCCCGTCCTTGAGGGGCCGATGGCAGGCAAACAGGAAAAGCGCTGCGCCCAGCAGCAGGAGATGACGTGCTTTCATACTATTTCTTGTGCTTAATTATCTTCTCATACCCCGCATCTGCTGCATGAGGCTGCCCGTAACGGCACCCTTCATGAGCTTGCGCGTCCCTTCAAACTGTTTGAGCAGCTTGTTCACCTCCGGAAGAGAGGTACCGGAGCCGTCGGCAATGCGCTTGCGGCGGGATCCGTTGATAATCTCGGGATGTTCGCGCTCGTAGGCGGTCATGGAGAGGATGATGGCCTCGGTGCTCTTGAAAGCGTCATCGGGAATATCCACATCCTTGATGGCCTTGCCCACGCCCGGCAGCATTCCGGCCAGGTCCTTGATGTTGCCCATCTTCTTCACCTGCTGGATCTGCTGATAGAAATCCCAGAGGGTAAACTGGTCCTTGGCCAGTTTCTTCTTGAGCTCGCGGGCCTGCTTTTCGTCAAACTGCTCCTGGGCCTTTTCTACCAGGGAAACCATGTCACCCATGCCCAGGATACGGTCTGCAATACGCTCCGGATGGAAAACGTCCAGGGCTTCCAGCTTTTCGCCGGAGCTTACGAACTTGATGGGCTTGCCCACCACGGCCTTGATGGAAAGGGCCGCACCACCGCGGGTATCGCCGTCCATCTTGGTAAGGACCACGCCGTCAAAGTCCAGGCGGTCGTTGAAGGCCTTGGCCGTCTCCACGGCATCCTGGCCGGTCATGGCATCTACCACAAACAGGGTCTCGGTGGGATGGATGGCCTGGTGCAGGGCCGAAATCTCGTCCATCAGCTGCTGGTCTACGGCCAGGCGGCCGGCGGTATCTACGATGACGACGCTGTAACCTTCGGCCTTGGCCTTGGCTACGGCGGCTTTGGCAATCTTGATGGGATCCTTCTCCCCTTCCTCGGTATATACGGGCACTTCGATGCTTTCTCCCAGCACCTTGAGCTGCTCGATAGCGGCGGGACGGAAGGTGTCGCAGGCGGCCAGAAGGACCTTCATGCCCCTCTTGCTCTTGATATGGAGGGCCAGCTTGCCGGAGAAGGTGGTCTTACCGGAACCGTTGAGACCGGCCACCAGCACAATGGCGGGATTGCCCTTGATATTGATGTCCTGGGCCTCTGAACCCATGAAAGCGGCCAGCTCGTCGTGCATGATCTTGATCATCATCTGCTGGGGTTTCACGGCGGTGAGAACGCCCGTTCCTATGGCCTTGTCCTTGACCTGGTTACAGAAGTCCTTGGCCACTTTGTAGCTTACGTCGGCGTCCAACAGGGCCTTGCGGATGTCCTTGACGGTTTCCGCCACGTTGATTTCGGTGATTTTTCCTTCACCTTTCAGTATCTTGAAAGACCGCTCTAATCTCTCGCTAAGATTCTCAAACATAGTATTTCATTTAATCTTACAAAGATAGTAAAAAAAGGCGATTCGGGTCTTTCTTGATGTTGTATTAAATGATTCGTAAGAAAAAAGGCCGAAAATATTTCTGTTTGACACCCGTCGGTTCGGAGAAATGGACTTACCTTGGCGGCATGAAAAAACTCAGATGGATGGCGCTGCTCCCGTTCCTCCTTGCCGGAGCAATCGCCTGCGACGACTTCGGACTGGCAACCGACCCCAACAAGGAGCAAGGGGAACTGCGCTGGATTATGGACCGGGGGGCCCTGACCAAAGCGGGAGACCCCGAAATCCCCGACACCAACGATTTTCTGCTCACCATTGCCGATGCCCGGGGCACTGTCCTGTACGACGGCACCTATGGCGACTCCCCCGAATACCTGCGCGTAGATCCGGGCAGCTATACCGTGAGCGTGAAGTCCATTGCCTTCACCACCCCGGCTTTCGACCGCCCGCAGTACGGCGACGAGCAGGTGGTGCTCATCCCCAGCGGCGAAAAGGTAAGCGTCACCCTGCGCTGCATCCTCATGAACGCCGGCATCCGCCTCCACATTTCTCCCAATTTCCTATCGGCCTTTCCCGACGGTGTCCTGTTTTTAAAGCAGGATGACACGCGGCTGAAATACCTGTACAAAGAGAAACGCATTGCCTATTTCAAGGCCGACAATGCCTCCATCATCCTGTACAATGAGGGGAAGGACCAGACTCTTCTTACCCGCAGGCTGGAGCCCCGCGAAATCCTGAGCCTGGGCATCAATGTGGCCAATACCGAGGGCCAGGGAAAACTGCAGGTGATGATGGATACCAGCAAGGTCTGGACCAACGACAACTACAACATAGGTGAGGGTGACTCCTCCGGGGAAGACGGGCGGGAACCTGATGCCATTGCCGTGGGAGAGGTGTCCCAGCACATGGATCAGAAAGGGGTCTGGGTCTATGGCTACATCGTGGGCGGAGACCTTACCTCGAACGGGAAAGAGATCAAGACTTCCGGTATTACCAAAGCCACCCACCTGGCGCTGGCCGACCGCTCTTCCATCACCGCCAAAGCCTCCTGCCTGGCCGTGGAACTGCCCAAGGGCAAGGTACGCGACGCCCTGAACCTGGTGGACCACCCGGAACTCATAGGAACCCGTGTGTATGTAAAAGGGGATATTGTAGCGGGCTACTTCAGTACCCGCGGCCTCAAGAACACCAGCGACTACCTGCTAAAATAAAGGAGAGAAAAGCCTCATAAAGGCCGATGAGAACCGCTGCCAGACACTGCGCGAAGCCTTCCAGGTGGCCAGGTCCAGTTCTTCACAGAAAGCTTTTTCCTTTTCAAAGATCTGCTTGTTCACCTGGGCGGTTTCTTCATCGTAGATAAAGGTATCGTTCTCGCTGTTGATGTCAAAGCTGCGGTAGTCCAGATTGGACCCGCCCATAACGGACAGACCGTCGTCCACTACCAGAGTCTTGGCGTGGATGAACTCCCCTCCCCGCTCAAAGATGCGCACTCCCGCCTCAAAACATTCGGCATAATAGGCACGGTTGGTGGGTCCCATGAAAGGAGTATCCACATCTTTGGGAAGCATAAGCTGCACGTCGACGCCTCGCTTGGCGGCATTCTTGAGGGCCTCCATCAGGGACTTCGGGGGTACCCAGTAGGGAGTCTGGATATAGGCGTAACGACGCGCATGGTTCAGAATCCATTCAATAGCCAGCTGTGCCGTACGGAAGGGATATTCGGGGGCCGATACGGCCTCTTGCATGAGCTTATCCTTAAGCGGGGCATCCTGCTGCGGGTAAGCCTCGGAAATATACTCGTTCAGGGGATGACGGAAAGTGCCGCCGGATCCTATCCAGCTGTCCATGAACGAGGCCTGCAAGCGGGCAATGATGGGCCCGGTTACGCGAAGGTGCGTGTCTCTCCACTCATAGAAATAGTGGTCGTTCAGGTTCATGCCTCCCACATAGGCCACCTGGCCGTCAATGACCAGGATCTTGCGGTGGTTCTGGCAATTGATGCGCATGAGCCACTGCCGGAATCCCATACGGATGTGCGTATAAGGCACCACATTCATCCCGTGCCTTTGCATATCGCGGTAATAGGAGCGCGAAATGAAGCGGCCTACCATATTGTTGTTCAGGTAACACACCTCCACGCCTTCCGCCACTTTCTGGTACAGGAGGTCCCGCACCTCGCGGCCGGCCTTGTCGTTCCCGAAACGGAAGTATTCCAAATGGATGAAGTGCCTGGCCTTGCGGATATCCTCCAATAGCAGTTCCCGCTTCCTGAGGCCGGAAGTAATGATCTCGAAAGAGTTGCCCGCGTACACTTTGTTGCCTTTACCGCAGTCCAGAAGAAGCTGGGCCAGAGGCTTATACTCTTCGGGAACTTTTTCAAAGTCACGGTCGGAGAACCAGGCATCGGCCTGTTCCGGGCTAATCTCCTTTTTCAGACGAGCTACAGCCTTGTCGTGAAGACGCCTCCGGGTTGCCGGATTGCGGTAATCAATGCCACAGAGGCAGTAAATGATAAGGCCGGCGAAGGGAAACAGCAGGATGCAAACCACCCAGAACAATTTAGCCTTGGCAGTATTACCGCCCAGCAATACTTGCAGTATTCCCAGAAAGGCTAAGATGGCTAGTATGGTCAGAAAGATTGGCATGGCTGTTGTAAATGCAAATATACTAATTTAAAAACTGATTACCCACAGTTTTTTGTATCTTTGCATCCCGATTGACGAGAGAATGAAGCATTATCTAAAGAAACTGGAAGACCAGATTCACCAAAGGCCCGACCAACCCGCTTTATGTGATTATCAGGGTGAGAGTTACACCTACGGGCAACTGGCCACCTTCATAGAAAAATACACCCGCTTTTTCAGAGCAGCGGGGGTCAGGAAAGGGGATAAGATTGCCCTCTGCGCCCGCAATTCGGCACGCTGGGCAAACCTGTTCCTGGCCGTGAACGTCTACGAGGCCGTCATCGTTCCCATCCTGCCCAATTACACGGCCGAGGGCATTGCCCAGCTTATCCGCCATTCGGACAGCGTCCTCCTGTTTACGGACCAGGACCTTTGGGAACAGTTGAAGCAGCAGAACCTGCCCAAAATCCGGGGCGTCCTGGACGCAAAGGAAGAGAGATTATTCTGGAGCGGCGACAGTCAGGTAGAAAAAGCCTGGAAGGAAAGAGGAACCGAAGGTTTCAATCCCAAAAAGGTTACCTATCCCGACCACATGGACAAAGTGGCCATCATCAATTATACCTCCGGTACCTCCGGAGATCCCAAGGGAGTCATGCTCACCTATGGAGCCATGTCCGATGTGGTGGAAAACTGCCAGAGACTCATTCACAACGAGCCCGATTCCATCCTCTCCATGCTGCCGCTGTCCCATATCTACGGCCTGGCCATGGAGTTCGTATATCCCTGCTGTACGGGTTTCACCATCACTTTCCTGGGCAAGGCGCCCTCCCCTTCCCTCCTGCTCAAAGCCATGCAGGAAGTGAAGCCGCTGGTCGTGATCACGGTGCCGCTGATTATGGAAAAGATTCACGCCACCTATATCAAGCCCCATCTCTCCTCCCGTCCGGCCAAGGCCATCAGCACCATGCCCTATGTCCGCCTTGCCTACTATAAATCGCTGGGACAGAAGGTCATGGAACTATTGGGCGGCCGGGTCAAGACCATGGTCATCGGCGGTGCTCCCTTAAGCTGGAAGGTAGAAAGCGATTTCAAGAAAATCGGCCTTCCCTATGTGGTGGGATACGGACTCACCGAAGGCTGTCCGCTGCTGTCCATTGATACGCCGGATGCCTTTGCCCCCGGTTCCTGCGGCAAGCCCATACACGAAATCCGCATAGCCTCCTCCGACCCCGAGCGCATCCCCGGGGAAATCCAGTCCCGCGGTCCCAACCTCTTCGTGGGTTACTACAAGAATCCGGAGGCCGATGCCGCCGCCCACACCGAGGACGGCTGGTTCCGTACCGGAGACCTGGGAGTCATGGATTTCGAGGGCAACATTTTCATCCGCGGCCGCATCAAGGCACTAATCCTCAGCGCTTCCGGCCAGAACATCTATCCCGAGGAAGTGGAGCAGGAGCTCTCCCATCACTCCATGGTAGAAGAATCTCTGGTGCTGGACCGCTCCGGTAAAATCATCGCCCTCGTGTATCCCAAATCGGGCGTAATTCCCAATGTGACCAAGGAAGAGGACATCCTGGCCATTTGCGATGAGATCCGCAACGTTACCAACAAACACCTGCCTCCCTTCAGCCAGATTTTCCGGGTAGAGCTTGTGGATGTTCCTTTCGAGAGAACGGCCAAGGGAACCATCAAACGTCACCTGTACCAATAAAAAAACGGGGCCTTAAGGCTCCGTTTTTTATCTGCCGATGAGTTGCAGGAACTCATTCCGGGTTTTGTCGCTCTTGAGGAAAATCCCCGAGAAGGCCGATGTAGTGGTAATGGCATTGGACTTCTGCACTCCCCGCATGGACATGCAGGTGTGCATGGCCTCGATGACTACCGCCACACCCAGCGGATTGAGGGACTCCTGCAGACAGTCACGGATTTGCTCCGTGAGGCGCTCCTGCACCTGCAGGCGGCGGGCATAGGTTTCCACTACGCGGGCTACCTTGCTGAGGCCGGTTATTTCTCCCTTAGGGATATAAGCTACATGGGCTTTGCCGATGAAGGGCAGCATGTGGTGCTCGCACAGAGAGAAGAGTTCGATGTCCTTCACAATGACCATGTGGTTGTAGGGCTCCTGGAAAAGGGCGCTTTTCACGATGGTCTCCCCATCCTGGAAATATCCCTGGGTGAGGAACTGCATGGCCTTGGCCACACGCTCCGGAGTCTTGAGGAGGCCCTCCCGGGTAGTGTCCTCTCCCAGCAGGCTCAGTATGGCTTTGATGTGCCCCGCAATCTCCTGCGTGGTCTTTTCATCGTATTCTTCAATTTTCCGGTATGCCATGGTCTATTCTTTGTAGCAGTTTTTTCTAAAAAAGGACTGCAAAAATAAACAAAAAAATCCATTATATCATTTTTTTGTCTATCTTTGCACCCCCATTTGGGCTGACGACCCATTAAGGTACTGAAAAATAAACAAATAAAACGATACTACTATGTTTTGGACACTCGAACTAGCCAGCAGCCTGGACGACGCTCCGTGGCCTGCAACCAAAGAGGAACTCATAGACTACGCCACCCGCACCTGCGCCCCCGACGAGGTCATTGAGAACCTGGAAGAATTGGATGACGACAACTCCGAGATCTACGAATCCATAGAGGACATCTGGCCCGATTACCCCACGAAGGAAGACTTCATGTGGAACGAAGAAGAATATTAGGGGCTTAACTGACTGAAATACAGATAATTAACTCGGATGGGTGCCATTTTAGCGAATGGTGCCCATCCTCATTTTATCGCATTCTGTCGCATCCTGTCGAA
>JAEEGL017047415.1_pt1 | contig 20814 bp, 19 predicted proteins | sample 9134231 | NCBI WGS metagenome assembly JAEEGL01 (sample SAMN16246548, study PRJNA631951) | gut metagenome | biome: gut microbiome; feature: rumen; material: fiber-attached | host: Bos | place: Iran: Karaj | collected 2018-10
AACTGAAATGGTAATGCCAGGTGATAATGTTAACATTCATGTTGAATTAATTCACCCAATTGCTCTAGAACAAGGTACTAAGTTCTCAATCCGTGAAGGTGGTAGAACTGTTGGTGCTGGTACAGTTTCTAAAATTGATAAGTAATTAAAATAAAAAACGCTATTCTTGTAATAGTGTTTTTTTTATGTAAAAAATAATCAAGAGAATTGTTTTTAAAAAATATGTTTAATATAATAAAAATTGAGTTGGATTTGACAAAGTAGTACAAAATGTGCTACTATATGTCTCAATATATCTTTGGGGGGAATGTTTTATGGAATTTATTAGTAAAGGTAAAGATTTATACTTATTAATTGATCAAGATGATTTATTTGTTAAATCATCACCTGTATTACAAGCTATCGTTGATGCAAATACTAATTTCAAAACAGTTGTTTTACATATGTTTGAGCAATTAGTACGAAATTGTCAATTTGTAGCTGATGAAGTTGAATTAGAATGTAATTTAGCTCTTAAAGAGAATAGAATGCCAGATTTGGATCGTTTTAAAATTTTTGATGGTAAGACGTGCTTAGAAGATAATTGTTATACTGAGCCTATTGATTATGTAAAATACTTCGTATGGGCAGCAAAAGAATTAAAAGAATATTATTTAGAAGAACGTGATACATTCCTTGAAGTAGATAATTTACCAAAAGGAGAACGTAAACATTATAATAAATATAAAGAAAAACAATTAGTTCATTCGATGGCGGAATTAATTAGTAATAGCATGGATAGTTTCCATATTATAAATGAATACTGCTTAGAACGAGCAGGACAATTAATTAATGAAGCAGTTGAAAGGAATGTTGATGGTAAGTTAACTGTTCCAAATTTTGGTTCATTAGTAAGAATGGACACTAATGATATTATAAGGAGCAATTCTATAAATTCCTTAAATCTTCAACAAAACAAAGAATATATTTTATATACCAAACCAATTGAAAATCTAGTTAATTGTATTAGATATGAAGATCGTATTACTGATGTAATTGATAATGCAGAAATATTCTTTAATCCTGTTAGTAAAGCAATTATTGATTATAGTTTAATACATAGTCTTGCTAATGTTAAATGGGATGCTATTGATTTTATAATTAGATTAATAGGGTCTGGAAATTTTAAGGGAGCAGTTATTTCTACTCATGATACCGGTGGAAGAGAAGAAGGAGATAAGATAATCCTTGATAGAGATATATTACCTATAATAATGAATAGTGAACCAGTATCTAAAAAACTTTCAGAAAACTTTATTGGACAAACATTTCATGAATACCCTCATGATGCTAATAGGCGTGGAAGAAGTTCTAAAATTTTAAGAGCATGTGAATTGTTAGATGTTGATCCTGATCAATTAGTTTTACTTGACGATAGTAAAGATAATTGTCGTGATTGTAAAAATCGAGGTGGACTTGAAATATTAGTTAGACCAGAAACAGATTCTGAAATGATTAATGATCAAATGGAAGAGACAGGCTTTAATCGAATTACATCGTTTGATGATGAAGCATATGAATATGTTTGTGATCTTTGTAGTAAACATAAAGAAAAAATTAAACGCATGTAATAAAAAAATAATCGAGGGGAATTATTATGAGCGAAGTTAAATTATTAAGTGGCGTATATGACTATGATGAAGTTCTTATCCCAGGTTCTAGATTGATTGATGAACAAATACTAGAAAATGGTAAAGGAATGGAAGAAGTTAAAAAAGCTACTAATGCATATGGAGATCAATTATTCGAACAACAAATTTCGTTGGTAGCAAAGAAACAAGAATTAGAACTAGAACGAAATATTTTTAGCAAGGAATATTTTGAAATAAAAGAAGAACTTGAAGAAATAGAAAGATTAAAAATAGAACACTTTAGAATTAAAGATCAAGTTTTAGAAGAGACTGAACCCCAATATGTAAACTTAGTTAATTATAGTCAAATATACCGAAGAGAATATCTTTATCCAGGTGTTTGTGAAGCAATATGGGAAATATATGACCGTGGTGTATATGCGATATTATTTGATAATTCACATACTAATACTAATAATGAAGAAAAATATAAAGGACTTCTTTTGAAAAGTGATTTTCCTCCAATGATATTTGTTCCGGTTAGATTTCATATTCTTCCATATCGAGATCGTGAAGGATTTATTATTAAAGATAGACATCCATCTGATAAAGTACTTCAGATGTATGCAAATAATAAAATTATTGATCCAAGTATTTCTACTTATGTTGATAATTCAAGGGGAGTACTTAAGTGTGCAAAGAAAATTGGATTTCGTACTTATTTAGTGGAAAAAGGACAAGATCCAAGAGCAGTAATTATTCAAGCTGCTAATGATACTATTGATAAATATCATGATGGAAAGATTAAAAAATTAAGCCTCTAAGGCTTCTTTTTTTGTCAAATAAAAATATTTTTTAAATTTTAGATATAATTTATAACAAGAATATAGTATACTTATTATTAGGAGGAATAATAGATGTATTTATTAACAAAAGTTGTTTTAGCTGTTATGTTAGGATTTATTTCTTCTGCTTTAGTTGGATTAGTAATGGTTCCTCTTTTAAAAAGAATGAAAGTTGGACAAAAAATTAGTTCTTATATGGATTTTGCTCATCGAAGTAAAGAGGGTACTCCAACAATGGGTGGATTAATATTCATTATTGCAACTATTATTGTAATGCTCTTTCTATTACTAACAGAAAAAGTATCTTTTAATAGTGATTTAAAAATAGTGTTTTTTGTCTTTATAAGTTATGCCTTTATTGGCTTTTTAGATGATTATTTAAGTATTAAACGTGGTAAAAATGAGGGTTTAAGTGTACTAGGAAAGTTCTTTTTACAATTAATTGTTGCTTTAGTATTTTTCTATTTATATATGAAAAATGGTGGTAAAACATCACTCGTAGTTACTACTTTAGGTATTCATATTGAAATGAAATGGCTTTATGGAATATTTATATTATTTATTCTTGTTGGTAGTTCTAATGCAGTTAATTTAACAGATGGATTAGATGGGTTAGCAGCTGGATTATCAGCTATTGCCTTTATTGCCTTTAGTTTAATTAGTTTAATGGTTGGTTATACAGATATGGGTATATTTACTTTGGTATTAACTGGTGCCCTCTTAGGATTTTTGGTATATAATGGATTCCCGGCGAAAGTATTCATGGGAGATACAGGATCCCTCGCTTTAGGAGCAGTAATGGGAACAATTGCTATAATTACTCATCGTGAGATAACGTTATTAATTGTTGCTTTAGTTTTTGTGATTGAAACATTATCAGTAATAATCCAAGTATTCTGGTATAAAACTTTTAAGAAAAGATTATTTTTGATGACCCCAATTCATCATCATTTTCAAAAATTAGGGTGGTCTGAAGTAACTATCGTAAGAACATTCTGGGTATTTGGCTTTATTCTTGCAATGGCTGGAATTGTCTTTGGTGTTTGGATATAAGAATATTTTATAATATTCTTTTTTTGTGATGTCAAATAAATAAAAAAACTGATAATATTATTTAAATATATTGGTATTTATGTTATAATCCAGTTATAGAGGTAGAAATATGAAGAGAATATTTAGCTTAGTATTTATATTTTTAATGATTTTTGGTATCTCTTTTCATGCTGAAGCAAAAACATTGCGTGATCTTAAAAATGAATTAGCTGCCTATGAAAAAGAAATGGCACAAGCTAAAAATAAAAAGAATATGACGCAATCAGAAATAAATAGTATTAATACAAGGGTAAAGAAAATTCGTGAAACAATTGAAATTGATCAAGAAAATATTCGTAAAACGGAAGATGAAATAGTTGTTTTAGAACAAAAAGCAGATGAAAAAGAAGATCAAATTAAGGATATTATTGGTTTTCTTCAAATAACTAATAGTGAAAATGCCTATATGGAATATATTTTTGGTGCAAAAACAATGGAAGATTTGATTCTACGTAGTGCGGTTTCTGAACAAATGGTTGCATATAATGATGATTTGATTGAGGATTATAATGATACTATCGTTGCATATAAAGAAAAAAATGAAGATTTAAAAAGGCAAATAACTAACTTAAATAGCGAACAAGATAATTTAAAAACAGAGTTAGTATCTCTTGGAGATAGTCTAGATGCATCAAAAGAAGAAATGGCAAGTGTTCAATCACAAATTGATGCACAAAAGAAATTGATTGACTATTATCAAAAAACATTAGGTTGTAAAGATGATCAAGATATAAATAAATGTGGTACTATTCCTTATTCTGGTAAAATGATTAGACCACTTACATCATTTTCGATTACTAGTGAGTATGGATATCGTATTCATCCAATTTCTAAGCAATATAAGTTTCATAATGGTATGGATTTAGCTGGTGGAAGTACTGATGTATATGGTGTTGCACCAGGAACAGTAGCTGGTATTAGTTGGAAGAATTCATGTGGTGGAACCATGTTATTTATTCATCATAATATTAATGGTACGTACTATACAGTAACTTATATGCATTTATATAAAGTAAATGTTAAAGTTGGAGATTATATTGATCAAAATACTAAGGTTGCGGTTACTGGCGGACATAAATCACTAACGCCATGGGATTCATGTTCTACTGGACGTCACTTACATTTTAGTATTTCTCGTGGTTTATATTTGAAAGAATATACTTCATGGAATACATGGACATCTAAACTTATTAATCCTCGTACTATGGTTAATTTCCCTAAAGCTGGATCAGGTACATGGGTAAGTAATAGAACTAAGCAGTATTAAAAAGCACATATGTGCTTTTTTATTTATGTTATAATATTTATATAAAGGAGCGAAAATGAAAGAAATAGATGTAAAAAAATGGCATAGATACAAACAATATAAATGGTTTAGTACTTTTTCCGATGCAACATATGGAATGAATGTGGAATTAGATGTAACAGATTTAGTTAAATATACGAAAGAAAATAATAAATCATTTTTTGTTTGTTTTCTATATATTTTATTAAAGGGACTTAATTCTGTTGAAGAGATGCGTATTAGATATGTTGATGGTAAAGTAGTAATGTTTGATGATATTAATCCTGCTTATACAGTTATGACCGAAGCTAATACTTTCGAAAATGTTTCTAGCAAGAATTATCATGATTTTAATACTTTCTATGAGAAAACTAAAATGGATGTTGAAAATGCAAAGCATCAAAAGAAAGTAAAGGAGTCATATAACGAAGGAAGAACCTTTGATGAATATTATATTACTTGTGTACCATGGATAAACTTCTCTAGTTTAACTCATCCAATTCCTTTGGATAAACCTTCACAAGTCGTACCAAGAGTATGTTTTGGTAAATATCATTTAGAAGGTGATAGGTATAAAATGATGTTAAATATAACAGTAAGTCATGAATTTGTTGATGGTTATCCATTATCTCAAGTATTTATTAATATTCAAAAATATCTTGATGAAATGATTATAAAATAATGATTATCATGGTATAATATTATTGATGTTTATGAGACAAAGAAATGTAAAAAATAAAAAAGAAATTATTAATAATTCCCAGTATATTGTTTTAAATCCAAATGATTATCGTGGTAATTGGCAAAAATTATTTAATAATACTAATCCAATATATATAGAAATTGGCATGGGTAAAGGTGATTTTATCTTAGAAAATGCAAAGAGATACCCTAATATCAACTTTATTGGTATTGAAAAATATGATAGTATTATGGCTTTAGCCATAAAAAAAATCGATAAAGAAAAGTTAAATAATTTAAAATTAATTCGAATGGATGCATTAAATATTAATGATGTATTTAATAATGAAATTGATAAATTATATCTTAATTTCTCAGATCCATGGCCTAAAGAAAGGCATGCAAAAAGAAGATTAACAAGTCCTGTTTTTTTAGAAAAATATGATTATATTTTCAAAAAAGAAGCAATTATTGAAATGAAAACAGACAATATAAATTTGTTTGAATATAGTTTAATATCTTTTAGTAATTATGGTTATATAATAAATGAAATAAGCCTTGACTTGCATCATAGTAAGATTACAAATAATATTATGACTGAGTATGAAAGAAAGTTTAGTGAGGCAAACCATTGTATATATTATGTCAAAGTAATAAAAAAGCAATAAAACTTTGTAAAAAATCTATATTATTGCATATAAAGTATGATATAATAATAAAAGAGTAGGTGGTATATTGAAAAAACTGCTTGTTACTTTACTTATATCATTATGCTTTATATCTGGATGTAGTATTATAAAAGTATCGGATAAGAGTATAACAGATATTTTTGATACAATACTTTTTGTTGATAATGATTTAAGTAATACATATATGGAAGGATATAGTTTGTATTTACCAAAAGGTATTAAAGTAGTTGATAAATCTGACTATAATTTAATAATAAAAAGTAACAATAATTATTACTATGTTTATGTAGATACTGTTGCTTATTATTATAAAGTTGAAAATGCCTTCGTTGAAAAGAATAATCATTTCTTTTCAAAGAAGATAAATAACAAAGATAAAATAGGATATGTGGATATATCCACAAATGGTGATTATTACTACATTGTGATAATGTATAATTATACAAAAATAGAAACTATAGTTAAAAAAGAAGAATTTAATAATTCACTTGTTGATATGAGTTCAATATTATCGTCAATTAAATATAATGATCGAGTTATTGAAGGTCGCGTTGGAAATGATAAATCAACGATGCAAGAAGAAAGATTTAATATCTTTGATTCTAATATTGAAAATGATAATTTCTTAAAATATGAAGATGAATATGGAACATATAAAGAAAAGATAGATACTAATATTGATAATGATATTATTGATGTAGATGAAACTATAGAGTAGGAAGGTGTCATATGAAACTGATGGAAAAGCTTAAAAATGTTTTTTTTGAAGAAGTACCAGATGATGAGGATGAAGAAGAGTTACCTCAAACATTTGCGAAAAAGATAGAACCAAAAAAGACTGTTGAGCCAGTTAAGACTGTAGAAATTGAAAAAGAAGAAAAACCAGTTGAAGAAGAATTTGAAGAGGAAGAAATTGAAGTAGAAAAACCTGAAGAGAAGGAAGAATCAACTTTCCCAATGATGTTTGATGATGATGACTTTCTTGAAGATTCTAAACCAAAAGAAGAGGAACTTGATTATAAAACTCCAGAAGTTTATAAGAGAGAAGATCGTGGTGAAAGAGAGTTATATCAAGGTAAAAAAGAATTGTCATATATTGAATCAGTTAGAAAGCCTAATTATTCATATACGAAGAGTTATTATGAAGAAAAGGAAACTAAAGGATTTAGACCATCTCCAATTATTTCTCCAGTATATGGTGTTTTGGATAAGAATTATCGTAAAGAAGAAGTTGTTTCTAAAAAAGAAGTTAAAATATCAAGTGGACGTACTAATTTTGATTTAGATACAGTTAGAAACAAAGCTTTTGGTACTGATGATGAAGAAATATCTGATAAAAAAACTAGAGAAGCTAAGATGGAAGAAAAAGAAGAAAAGAAAATATATGATGTAAACAATAATAAACCACAAGTAAATCGTGTTACTCTAGCTGATGCCGATGAATATTATAATGATTTAGGACTTGCTTATAATGTTGATTATAGTGATGCATCAAGAAATACAAATAATACAAGAACACAAAAGTATAATGCAAAGAATAATAAAAAGGGAAAAGACGTAGATGATAATTTGTTTGATTTAATTGATTCTATGTATAATAAGGAGGATTAGTGATGGATGTAAGTTATTTACAATTTCTATTATATGTTTTAGGAGCTGTACTTCTTGGAGCATTAATAGTATTAGTTATTAAAATAGTTTATTCAGTAAATCGTATTAATTCTATCTTAGATAGCGTTGAAAATAAGATGAAGACTGTTGATAAAGCATTTGGAGCTGTTGATCGACTAGTTGATTCATTTTCGGCAGCAACTGATAAAGTAGTTGATGGTATTGCAAGTGGAATTAATAAAGTATTTACTCGTAGAAAGAAAAAAGCAAAAGAAAAAGTAGAGGAGGATGAATAAAATGGCAAAAAAAGGTTGGGGAAAATTTCTTGTAGGAGCTGGAATTGGTGCAGGACTTGGTATGTTATTTGCACCAAAAGCTGGTAGTGAAACAAGAAAAGAACTTAAGGTTAAGATTGATGATTTAGTATCAAAAGCAAAAGAACTTGATATGAATGAAGTAACTGAACAAGTTCAAGAAAAAATTAAAGAAATAAAGAAAGATATTAAAGAATTAGACAAAGAAAAAGTTCTTAAAATAGCCAAAGAAAAAGGCGAAGTAGTAAAAGGAAAAGCAACGGAATTAGTTAATCTTGCTAAAGAAAAAGGTACACCAGTACTAAAAGATGCTGCAGATGAAGTTAAAGAAAAAGCCATAAGTGTTGCTAAAGAAGTAATTAATCGCCTTGAAAAAAAGGAAAAATAAGCATCATTAGATGCTTTTTTGGTATTATATGGAAGATTTTAAGTTTAAAAAATCATTTGGTCAAAACTTTTTAAATGATAATAATATAATTAAGAGTATTGTTAGTAAAACGAATATTGAAAGTAATAGTTTAGTAATTGAAGTTGGACCTGGTGCAGGGGTATTAACCAAGGAAATTGCAAAAGTAGCAAATCATGTTTTATCATATGAAATAGATACAAGGCTTGAAGATATTCTTGATGAGAATTTACGAGAATATAGTAATGTATCAATTATTTATGATGATTTTCTTAATCGAGACATTAAAAGTGATATTAAAGATTATGATAATAACAATATCTATTTTGTTGCCAATATTCCCTATTACATTACAACACCAATACTTCAGAAGTTAATTGAATCGAGAATTGATTTTAAAGTAATAACAATGATGGTTCAAAAAGAAGTAGCAGATCGTTTTTCTGCTCATGTAAAAACTAGAAATTATTCTTCAATTACGGTGTTCTTAAATTATTATTTTGAAATAGAAAAATTATTATACGTTTCAAGAAATTGTTTTACACCAAAACCAAATGTAGATAGTGAAGTAATTGCTTTAAGAAGAAAGAAAGATTTTGTTAAAGCTAATAATGAAGAATTATTTTTTAAATTAGTACGTGATTCATTTAGATACAAAAGAAAGAATATTCGTAATAACTTAAAAAACTATGATTTAAAGATTATTGAAGAAGTATTGAAAAAATATAATAAAGACTTAACAAGTAGAGCCGAAGAGTTAGATTTAGAAATATTTATTGATTTAGCCAATAGTTTATCGTAAATTATTGGCTTTTTACTTTATTAATGATAAACTATTATTGTAATAGTAGGTGATTGTATGGGTAAATACAAGAAAGTAGCTATGATAGTATGTTCTTTAGGAATACTATTAATGTTAACTGGTATAACTTATTCATTCTTTAATTATAATAGAGTAGGTAGTACTAATTCTTTAGTTACTGGTGATATTTATATGCATATAAATGAAGGTGATGATGAGATAACTCTATCAAATATCTTCCCAGAAACTCCTGAAGAAGCAAGAGTAAGAAACGATAATATTATAACATTTACTCTTGATGGATTAAATGAGTCTGATAAAGTAATATATTATGAAATTGATTTATTACATGGAAATGATATGTCTGGTTACACCAGATTTAATGATAGTGATTTACGATTTGATTTAATTGAAGTAGTTAACAATCAAGATAACTATTTAATTAGTAATGGTAATTATGATGATTTAACTAATAAAAGAATATGGGTAGATACAGTTGATGCTAATACCACAACTGAAATTGAAAGAACATATAAACTTAGAATGTGGCTTTCTGATAATATTATAATTTCTGATAGTGATCCTAATGCTACATATCCTGCCACTGGTAATAATTCATTTAAAAGTCATTTTGCTAGTATTAAAATAAGAGTAATAGGGGACTTTCAAGAGAAAACATTACCAGAAGCATATTACAAGATAGCTAATAATGCGGATTTAAATACAGCAATTAACTTTGGTCAAGATGCTATCCCACAAACTGGTGAAGGAATATTTAGATTGTATGGAACAGACCAAGATAATTATCCAATATATTTTTATCGAGGAGATGTTGATAATAATCATGTATTATTCGGCGGGTTTTGTTGGCAAATAGTTAGAACTACCGATACTGGTGGAGTTAAAATGTTATATAATGGATTACCAGAAATAACTGGTAGTGGGGATAATATAACTTATAATTGTGGTTATACTAGACCATTCCAAAATACTGTTAGGGGTGTATTGCAATTATATTTTTCTGAACCAGTATATTTTGCGGATGATTATGAAATTATTGGGCATGTGGGCCAATCCAATATCTATAAATTAAAATCAAAAAATCAGCCAATAACATCTGTTTTATTAGATACAAATACTAAAATATCTAGTAATAGTCCAATCATTGCTGCTAATTATCCATATACGTGTTTAGAGTATTCAGCTGATGCAACTTGTACACAATTATATAAAGTAGATGGTTATAGTAACGGATATAATGCTTATGTATACTCATCAGGTGATTTATCTTCAATAAGTCGTGGTCTTTATAATGATACATGTACAAGTGTTTCAGATATAGGTTATATGTACAATGCAGTATATAAATCAACAAGAGGGACCGCCCCAGCTAATTCAATTTTTAGTACAAATGTTGAATGGAATGGAACATCATATTTGTTGGTTGATGATACACCTGGGGTGGCATCAGTTAATAAAACACTAGATTCAACACATCACTATACATGTGCAGTAGCTAATGGAAGTACTTGTACTAGTGTAAGATACTATCATGTATACAATAATTCAAATTATTATTATGTAACATTATCGAATGGTGAAACTATAGAAGACGCATTATATAAATTAACTGGCGATGGTACACCAGAAACTAAACAAAGAAATGCGGGTTATAAAATAAATACAACTAATTCTAATGCAAAGACAATTATTGAAAATTGGTTTAAAACAAATTTAACTAATGAAGTAAATACATCACAAATTAATTATCAAGAGTATTTAGAAGATACAGAATGGTGTAATGATAGAAGTTCAATATCGAGTGGAAGTGGTTCGAGATATTCTTGGGGTGGATGGAATCCTAATGGTGGAGAGCTTAATCGTTATTTAATGTTTGGAAATGATGGACTGAAATATGGAAATTATTATAGTACAACTAGTGTACCAATACTACATTGTCCTAATAAAACAGATCAATTTAGTGTTGGCAATCCTGATGCTAAATTAAAGTATCCTATTGGTTTGCTGACAACCGATGAAGAAATGCTTGCTGGTCATTCGGGTAATACTTCGACAATTCTAAAATCATATTATTTATATACAGGTGGTGATTATTTTTTGTTTTCACCATCAACAATGTCGAATTATTCATCTATTTCTATAATTGGATCATATGGTGGGCCTAGTTCCAGTGTTCCAAATATCTGGTGGGGTATTCGTCCTGCTGTTTCTCTTAAACTTGGTGTCGAGTTTGAAGAAGGTGGAGATGGAACACCTACTAATCCATATAAAGTTAAATATGAAAGTTAATATCTAAGTATTAACTTTTTTAATTATAAATTCATAACCAAAAGAAGTTAATCGAATTTAGAATTGATTTAGCCAATAGTTTAAATAAGTAAACTATGGCTTTTTTATTGAAAAAAAAGCCATTTAATGATAAAATTACAATAGAATAGGTGAAATATGAAAAAATATAAAATATTAGCAGTTCTCATATGTTCCATTGGGTTAATGTTTTTATTAACAGGTGTAACATACTCCTTTTTTAATTACACGAAAACTGGTGCAAGTAATGATTTAATTGCGGGTGATATTTATATGCATTTGAATGAAGGAGAAGACCAAATATCTTTAAATAATGTTTTTCCTGAAACTATTGAAGAGGCAAGAGCAAGAAATGATAATGAGATAACATTTACTATAAATGGACTTAATACATCAAATAAGAGAATTTATTATGAAATAGATTTAATCCACGGAGATGAATTGTCTGGTTACACTAGATTTAGTGATTCTGATTTAAAATTTGATTTAATTGAAGTAGGAGATAATAACGAAGAAACATATTTGGTAGATGCGGGGAATTATGATGATTTGACTAATAAGAGAATATGGGTAGATACAGTTGATGCTAATACCACAACCGAAATTGAAAGAACATATAAACTTAGAATGTGGTTATCAGAAAATATCTTGATATCAGATACTATTCCTTTTGCTAATTATCCAGCAACTGGTGCTAATGCTTTTAAGAATCATTTTGCAAGTATTAAAGTAAAAGTAGTAGGAGATTTTGAAAAAAAAGAAATGCCATGGGCATATTATATGTTTGCTAATAATGTTGACACTGAAACAACTATTAATTTTGCAAATGCTTCCAGCTCAACTAATGGTGAAGGGATATATGTATTACCTGGAACCGAAGATGATAAATATCCGATATACTATTATCGTGGAGCGGTTAACAACAATAATGTAATATTTGGAAATTATTGTTGGCAAATAGTAAGAACAACCGATACAGGTGGAATTAAAATGATATATAATGGTGGGGTAACTTCTGTTCTTGACGAGTTTAATGCAATATCATATAACTGTGATAATAGAGACATTGCTAATAGAATAATTGCGACAGATACCTATAATTATAATTCTATAACTAATAATAGAGGTCTATATCAAATGGGATATATGAGTAATGCAGTGTACCAAGATGATGCCGCAAATTGGACAACAAATGCATTATTTGCAAGTTCAGCAACGTGGGTAAATGATCACTATGAATTAATCGATGCTTCAGCTACATCACCAAACGAGACACATCACTATAGTTGTAATTCGACAAATGCAAATGATACATGTACGAATTTAAGATATGTTTATTCATCATACAGTAAAAGATATATAGTATTAACAGATGGTGACTTAGTTGAAGATGCTATATATAAGATGACAGGAAATGGAAGTGCAGCAACAAAACAAAAGAATAGTGGTTATGTACTAAACCAAGAAGATTCAGATATTAAAACAACAATAGAAGATTGGTTTAGGACAAATTTAACAAACGAAGTAAATTCATCTAATATGAATTACCTACCTTACTTAGAAGATACAATTTTTTGCAATGATCGTAGTTTCAAAACCTCTGGAGTAGGTTCATTAAGTGCAAGTGGTTGGAACCCAGCGGGTGGCGATTTAAATAATACTCTTTCTTTTGGAACGATGAATAGAGCGTATAATAATTGGTATAGTACAACAAATGTACCAAGTTTAACATGTCCGAACGAAACAGATAGTTTTAGTGTTGGTAATAGTATTGCTCACTTAAACTATCCAGTAGGATTATTAACAGCAGATGAAATGGTCATGGCGGGAGTAAGTGGAGATAGTGGCACATCAAATAATACATTCTACTTATATACAGGTAACGACACGTGGACAATGTCACCAAACAATTATAATACTCAAGATCCGGTAATGTTTACACTATTCCAAACTGGATCATTTGGATTTAGTAGTGTAGATGGAAATCAAGGTATCCGTCCTGTTGTTTCTCTTAAATTAGGTGTTGAATTTAAAGAAGGTGGAGATGGAACACCTACTAATCCATATATAGTTAAATATAATTAATAAGCTAATAAATCATTATTAGCTTTTTATTTATACTATTTTTAGAATAAGAGTTTACTTTTATTTTTAAAATGATATAATTAGATTAGAATAGAAGAATAGGGAGAATGAGAATGGGTAGTATACATGTTACGAGTGAAATTGGAAAACTAAAGAAGGTTTTATTACATCGACCAGGAAATGAATTATTAAACCTAACACCAGATACGTTAGGTGATTTGCTTTTTGATGATATTCCATTTTTACCAGATGCGCAAAAAGAACATGATGGCTTTGCCAAAGCTTTAAAAGATAATGGCGTTGAAGTAGTGTATTTGGAAGATTTAATGGCTGATGTTATTGCTGAAAGTGATAGTGTACGTGCTAAATTTATAAAGCAATTTATGGAAGAAGCAGGTATTAATACCATGAAATATAAACAATTAGTCGGTAAATATTTAAATGAAATTAAAGATCCAAAAGAATTAGTTCTTAAGACAATGGAAGGTATCCAAGTAGGAGATATTTATGATGAGAAAAAGGACTATGAAAAAACTTTAGTGGATTTAATTCAAACACCAGATAAGTTTATAGCTGCACCAATGCCAAACTTGTATTTTACTAGAGATAATTTTGCAAGTGTTGGGGATGGAATTGATCTTCATCATATGTATTCAGTTACAAGAAATCGTGAATGTATTTATGCTGAGTATATTTTTAAATATCATCCTGAATATAAAAATGTCCCTAGATATTATAATCGTGAATATCATTGGCATACTGAAGGTGGAGATTTACTTAACATTAATGATAAAACTGTGGCTATTGGTATTTCACAAAGAACTCAACCAGAGGCAATTGATCAATTAGCTAAGAATTATTTCCGTGATCCTGATTGTAAAATAGAAACTATATTAGCTTTTAATATTCCATCATCTCGTGCGTTTATGCACTTAGATACGGTATTTACTCAAATAGATAAATATACATTTACTTATCATCCAGGTATTATGGGAACACTACAAGTATTTGAAATTACTGAAGGGTTTGATCCAACGACATTTGAAGATTTAGTTGTTAAAGAGATAAATGCACCACTTGATAAAATACTTGAGAAATATTTAAATCATCCAGTTAAGTTAATACCATGTGCAGGTGGAGATAAGGTATCAGCTGAACGTGAACAATGGAATGATGGATCTAATACATTATGTATTGAGCCAGGAGTTGTAGTTGTATATGACCGTAATAACGTCACAAACGAAGTTTTAAAGAAAGAAGGAATTAAGGTAATAGAAATACATGGTGCCGAACTTTCTCGTGGAAGAGGTGGCCCTAGATGTATGAGTATGCCATTAATTAGGGAGGATATAAAGTGGTAGATTTAAGAGGAAGAGATTTTCTTAAACTATTAGATTTTACGACTGAAGAGATAGAATACTTACTTGAGTCTTCTTTTCGTTTTAAAGAAATGAAACACAAGGGTATTCCTCATCCGTACTTAAAAGGAAAGCAAGTAGCTTTAATTTTTGAAAAAGATTCAACTAGAACTAGATGTTCTTTTGAAGTAGCTGCTAAGGATTTAGGTATGCACGCAACATATCTTGGACCAACAGGTTCACAACTTGGAAAAAAAGAAACCATAGCAGATACTGCAAGAGTTCTTGCTAGTATGTATGAAGGAATAGAGTATCGTGGATTTGGTCAAAAAATCGTAGAAGATCTCGCTAAATATGCAAAAGTTCCAGTATGGAACGGATTAACTAATGAATTTCATCCAACACAGATGTTAGCTGATGTCATGACTATTAAAGAAGAATTTGGTACATTAAAAGGTAAAAAACTAGTATTTTGTGGCGATGCCAGAAATAATGTTGGAAATTCGCTAATGGTAGTATGTGCAAAACTTGGAATGATATTTACGTGCTGTGCACCAAAAGAGTTATTTCCAGAAGAAGAACTAGTTAATGAATGTAAGAAAATAAGTGAATCAACGGGAGCAAAGATATACTTAACAGAAGATATTATGGAAGGAACAAAAGATGCTGATGCCATCTATACTGATGTATGGGTTTCAATGGGAGAAGCACCTGAATTATGGCAAAAACGTATTAACTTACTTAGTCCATATCAAGTAACTATGGCTGTTATGCGTAATGCAAAACCTGATGCAATATTTTTACATTGTCTTCCATCATTTCATAATATTGATACAACAATTGGTAAAGATATTTATGATAAATATGGTATTAAAGAAATGGAAGTTACAGATGAGGTATTTGAATCTAGTCATTCAAGAGTATTTGAAGAAGCAGAGAATAGAATGCATACCATCAAAGCTGTAATGTATGAGACGTTAAGAGATGAGTAGAATAGTTGTAGCCTTAGGAGGCAATGCATTAGGTAAAAACTATCAAGAACAAATAAAAATAGTTCGAGATACTGTTAAGAATATCGTTGATTTAGTAGAAATGGGACATGAGATAATTATTACTCATGGAAATGGTCCACAAGTAGGAATGATTTATAATGCAATGGCTAATGTTGATCCAACAACATCATTAGATGATATGCCATTTGCAGAATGTGGCGCAATGAGCCAAGGATATATTGGATATCACTTACAACAAGCGATGAGTGCCGAATTTGCTGCACGTAATATGCGAAGGAAAGTAGTTACTGTTGTCTCACAAGTTGAAGTTGATCCAGTTGATCCGGCTTTTAAGAATCCAACAAAACCAATTGGACCATTTTATGATAAAGAACTTGCTATGCGTTTAGCAAAGGAAAGTAATTCAATTTATAAAGAAGATGCAGGAAGAGGTTATCGTCGAGTAGTACCTAGTCCAATCCCAAGAAAAATATGTGAGCTAGGTACAATTAAAAAACTAATTGAAGAACATAATGTTATTATTACCTGTGGTGGTGGCGGTATACCAGTAGTCTATACTGAAGATGGTTATAAAGGCGTTGATGCAGTTATTGATAAAGATCGTACAAGTGCTCTTTTGGCTAGTAAAATTGATGCAGACATTTTACTAATTTTAACTGCTGTTGATGAGGTAAAAATACACTTTAATCAAGAAAACGAGAAAGGATTGCGTAAAATTACTGTCGATGAAGCAAAAAAATATATCGCTGATGGTGAATTTGCAGTAGGTTCAATGCTTCCAAAAGTAGAAGCTTGTATCTATTTCCTTCTACGTTCTAAAAAAACAAAGGCTATTATAGCATCTTTAGAAAATGCTAAAGAAGCTATTATTGGTAAAAGTGGTACAACCATTGTAAAGGAGGAATAGAAAGTGGAAAGTACTAAAAAGAATGTTAAGAAAAAGACTAGATTATCTCTTTCAGCATTCACAATCATTTTAATAATGATTTACATACTTGCTATTGTTTCACATTTCCTTCCAACTGCTAGTTTTGTTGGAGAAGAAATTGTTGATGGTAGTGGAGTAATTGGTGCAACATTGTCTCAAACACTTATGGCGCCGGTATATGGATTTGTAGGTGCAGATGGAATAGAAGGAGCTATTCAAATTTGTTTCTTTGTACTTATCTTAGGAGCATTTTTGAAAATGGTTAATTCTACTAAAGCCATTGAAGATGGAATTGAAGTATTAGTAAGAAAACTTAAAGGTAAAGAATTAGTCTTAATTCCAGTTTTAATGATTATTTTCTCTATAGGTGGAACAACATATGGTATGCTTGAGGAAACCGTTGGTTTTTATGCATTACTTGCAGTTGCAATGGTTGCTTCAGGTATGGATACAATTGTATCTAGTGCAGTTGTATTATTAGGTGCTGGTAGTGGTGTTTTAGGATCTACTGTAAACCCATTTGCTGTAGGTGCAGCAGTTGATGCAGCATCTAAAGTATTACCTGAAGGATTTGTTATTAATCAAGGTATTATTATTGGATTAGGAACTATCCTTTGGTTAACTACATTAGCAATTTCAATATTCTTTGTTATGCGTTATGCAAAGAAGATTATTAAGAAAAAAGGATCTACATTCTTATCACTTCAAGAACAAAAAGATATGAATGAAGCTTATGCAGATAAGGATACTACCAAAGTATATCATTTAACTGGTAAACAAAAATTAACTTTATGGTTATTTGGTTTTACCTTTGTAGTAATGATTATTGGATTTATTCCATGGGAAGATTTAGCACCTGGTGTATTTGAATTCTTCTCTAAATTTACTGGTAAAATTGTGGGTGAACCACTTGGATATTGGTATTTTAATGAAGCTTCACTTTGGTTCTTGATTATGACAATCGTTATTGGTGTTGTTAATGGTTATCGTGAAAAAGAAATTGTTGATATCTTTATAGATGGTGCTGATGATATGGTTAGTGTTATCTTAGTTATTGCTGTTGCAAGAGGAGCATCTATTCTAATGCAACAAACTCACTTAGATAACTATATTATCTTTAATGTATCAAATGCCCTTCAGAATGTACCAAAAGCGGTATTTGCACCACTTAACTATATATTACATGTTGGTTTATCAGTACTTGTTCCATCAAGTAGTGGACTTGCTACTTTATCATCACCAATTATGGGACCACTTGCATATCAAATTGGATATAATGTTGAAGTAACATTAATGGAAATGGTTGCTGCTAATGGTTTAGTTAACTTATTTACTCCAACATGTGGTGCTATTATGGGAGGACTTGCTCTTGCTAGAGTACAATATACAACATGGTTAAAATGGGTAGCTAAAGTAATAGTAACAATAGCTATTGTAAATATAATTATTCTTACAGTAGCAATGGTACTTTTATAAAATAAAAAAAGAAGCTTAGCTTCTTTTTTTATTACCATGTTCCAATAAATGATGCAACAGCTTCTTGATTATGTAAATAGCATGAACTATATGTTGCATCAACCATTATTCCAGCAGAATCACTAATTGATATATGACTCATTAAGTTATCCGTTGATACATTGCAAATGGCGTGTGCGTAATCACCAACTGCATACAATGAGGTTATTGTCCCTACATTAGCTTTTTTCATAACATTAAAGTATAATGATATATCTAAGCTTTGAATGGAAGCATTGGGTAGCTTAAATGCTGCTAAACCTCCTGTACTAACGTATTTTGGAGCACATACTTGAGTATTATCATGTAATCCACTAGTAGTAACCCATTCTTCGCGAAATATAATTCCTGTGGCAAATTGTACTTTATTAGATTCCATACCAATACCAATAATATCATTATATCGATCAGTGGGCATAGTTAACCATTCAGCATTATTCATAAAACGCATGTAATCATTACCAATAGCTGTGATATTAGTTGTCATTTCAAAAACATAGGTACCAGACATTCCATCATAATAATTGCCATAAGGACCACGAATAGGATCCTTTTGTGAATGTAACAAAACTTCTTCCATTGCTTCCTCATAAGTTATTTCCTTAGAAGTAGTTATTCTGATACCATTTCGCATTGTAGTAGTTGTCTTGATATATCTCTTTGATGTATTTAAAAGAGTGCCTTCTAAATCCTTATTAGCAAGAAATTCTTCTTGATCCATGCCACTAATATGTTTTTCTGTAAATCCAAGTGTTACTAAATTATTGTATTCTTTTTCAGTCATTTCAATGTTGTTTCTATTGATATAATACGCTTCATTTGTAGCATAAACTACTGGTGTGCTCATTAATATCAATGTTGCAAACACAAAATTGTAAAGATATTTTTTCATTCATCGCCTCCTTTATTATAAAAAATCTCTTTACGGTTTCAGTATATTTTTTATCAATAATAAAAGACAATGCATAATATTGAGAACAATAGAAAAAAATATCTCATTAATTGAGATATTGTTAGTATATAATAGTTTAATTAAAATAATTTATTGTTATAAATATTTGTTAGTTTTATTTTAAATATGTGCTTTATTTCTTTTTTATTTATTTTGCAGTTAATGTGGATATCAAGAATATCATCTAGCTTATAAGAATCATTAATTACAAAATATGAGTTATTACTTTGATTATGAATAATATGAAAAATACGGTTATTCTTATCAAATATTTCATATTCGCAATTATTTAGGATAAGTGATTCATTATTATTAATAATCTTATTAATATAAAAAGTATTATAGTCACCAGCTTTAATATAATTACCTTCAATATAATATTTATCATCTAAACTAGTTAGCTGGTATATTGTAACGGTATCATGGTTTTTAATAGTAAATACTAAAGTTACTATGAATATCATAAGAACGATAAGAAATATAATGCTAATTATCTTTCGTTTATAACTATATTTTTTATAGTCAGTTATATTTTTAAAAGAATTAATTATCTTTTTAGTTAATTTTTCGTTTTCTATTTTTTTGCAAATGGATAATTCATATAATGATACATCAAGTATTTCAGAAAGTTTTATTAATAAATCAAAATCAGGGATACTAGTTCCGCATTCCCATCTTGATATTTTTCTTTTATCAATAAATAGTTTTTCGGCTAAATCATCTTGAGTTAGTCCTTTTTCATTTCTTAATTTGGCAATAAATTTACCTAATTCAATTGGACTCATAAAATCACCTTTGAAATTATAGCATGAATAATATATAGTTTATCTATAGTCCACAAATTATGATAAAAAAAGAATTACATTAAGTAATTCTTTATTCCACCGTAACACTTTTAGCTAGATTACGTGGTTGATCAATATTTTCGCCTTTTAATAATGCGACATAATAAGATATCAGTTGCATTGTTGTTATAATTGTTAAACTTTGAAAAAATGGATTTAAATTATTAACAGATATTATAAATTTATAGGAATTATCATTTTGATAATTCATAGCTATTTCTTTTGTTGTAACAAGAATCATTTTAGAACCACGTGCTTTTGTTTCTTTTAAATTGCTTATGGTTTTTTGAGCAATAAGTGGATCTGTTACAATACCAAAAACAACCATATTATCTTCAATAAGAGAGATAGTTCCATGTTTTAATTCTCCTGCAGCATATGCCTCAGAATGAATATACGATATTTCTTTCATTTTAAGTGATGCTTCCATGCAAAGTGCATAATCAATATTTCTA
>JAEEGL014175932.1_pt1 | contig 20813 bp, 17 predicted proteins | sample 9134231 | NCBI WGS metagenome assembly JAEEGL01 (sample SAMN16246548, study PRJNA631951) | gut metagenome | biome: gut microbiome; feature: rumen; material: fiber-attached | host: Bos | place: Iran: Karaj | collected 2018-10
AGATACTTTACATGGATATCCATCCCGAAGATCATGTGGACGGATGTAGTAGAGATTATCGTAATTGCCTTCCTTTTGTACAATGTCCTTGTATGGATCAAGAATACAAGGGCATGGTCTTTGATGAGGGGGCTTTTGATAGTTCTTTTTTTTGTGCTCATAGCTGTTCGTCTGGACATGTCTTCCTTCCTCTGGATAGCGAGAAATATCTTCTCGGTGGCGCTGGTCTCGCTGGTCATAGTATTCCAGCCCGAGCTCAGGCGCGCCCTTGAGCAGATAGGTAAATCCAACTTTTTCGGGGCTATCTTTAATTTTGAAACTACCAGGGTGGCCGGTGAGCTTTTCAGCGACAATACCATAACCGAGATAGTGCGTGCAAGCTACATAATGGGAAGGGAGAGGACCGGGGCCCTTATCGTTATAGAGAACAATGACAATCTGGCTGAATACGAAAAGACCGGCATCGTTCTGGATTCGGTGGTTTCGAGTCAGCTTCTGATAAATATCTTTGAGCATAATACGCCGCTTCACGATGGGGCTGTGATAATACGCGGAAACAGGATAGTGTCGGCTACCTGCTATCTTCCCCTTTCCGATAACAGGGAGCTTTCCAAGGAACTGGGAACAAGGCACAGGGCAGGAGTCGGGATCTCCGAGGTCACGGATTCAATGACCGTGATCGTGTCGGAGGAGACCGGAAGGGTTTCCGTCGCCCAGGGCGGAGAACTCTCCAGGAATATAGGCTCGGATGAGCTTACAAAGAAGCTTGAGATCCTTCAGAATAAGGTCATCGAGGAAAGAAAATTCATAAGGTGGAAAGGCAGGTCGAAGAATGAAAAAAGCTCTGACGAGTAATATCGGTCTGAAGATAATTTCCGTTATCGCCGCCTTTATCCTTTGGATGATAGTAGTTAATATCGACGATCCGATGATAACAAGATCTTATTCCGGGATCCCTGTGGAGATAATAAATACGGAGGATATAACGGATCAGAAAAAAACCTTCGAGATCCTTGACAATACCGATACGATCTCGGTGCTGGTGCATGCAAAGCGCTCGGTGATAGAGGACCTGAGCAGGGATTATATCAGGGCGACGGCGGACATGAAGGAGCTCACGGATCTGAACAGTATTCCGATAGAGGTCCGCTCAACCAGGTTTTCCGACCGTATAGATACGATCACTCCGGTGACCAGGAACGTCAGGGTACAGATCGAGGAGCTGGGGGTAAAGAGGATAAGGATAAGCGCAGTGACGTCCGGAGATCCTGAAGAGGGTTATATTGCGGGAAGTGCCGTTCCCTCAGTTAATATTCTTTCCGTTTCGGGGCCCGCTTCCACTGTCGAGAGGATAGCCTATGCCGGGGCAACGGTTGATGTGACCGGGCTGAAGGGCGATATTTCCACGAATGTCCCTGTGGAGCTCTTTGATGAGGACTGGAACAGGATCACGGACAGCATGATCGAGGCAAGCGTGACGGAGGTTCACGTGGATGTAAAGATCCTTGAGGTGAGGACGGTTCCGGTGACCTATGGTCATATAACGGGAGTGCCCGCGGATGGCTATCAGATCACGGGAAATGTTATCCTAAACCCGGATACGGTGGATATAGCCGGAAGCGGCAAGGACTTTGCGGCTATCGAGTCTGTTGATATACCGGATGATGTCATTTCGGTGGCGGGCGCCACGACAAATACAGAGACAGTCATCGATCTGAACAGATATCTTCCCTCGTCGGCGATTTTTGCCGATCCGGAGTTTGACGGGATGGTGACCGTGACCGTGATCATAGGCGGGATCGCGGAAAGGGTGCTCAGTGTTCCGGGCATAAATGTAAGTATTACCAGCGTGCCGGAGGGATATACGGCAATGTTTATGGATGCCTCGGGTTATAAGGAGGTTAAGGTCAGCGGACTTTCGGATACCTTAAAGCAGATCGATGCAAATTCCGTTACCGGTGTCGTAAATGCTTCCGCGGCTATTCCCGAGGAAGTGACGGCACAGGGACTGCCCCTTCAGGGAACCTATACAGGCGAGGTGGTGTTCAATCTTCCTTCCGGGGTCAGTATTTCCGAGCCTGTATACATGGATTTTGCGGTCAACCCGCTGGAGACCAGCACACTTCCGGCTATAGAGGCTCCGTCTGAAACGCTGAATCCCGAGGGAGCCAATGTAATGCCGGATATCAATAATGAGATTGGCGAGATAGTGCCGGATGTTTCCGTGACTACGCAGGACCAGTAGGAGGGCGCTGTTCTTTGTGAGAATTTTATAAAAAAAACGGAACAAATACTATTTTACTTGTGAATATTTACAAAAAATGATATAATATTTTAGTCGCTTTTTTGGTTGATAACCTGATTAATAATCTGGTTGATAACGAAGTTTGTGGTAATGAAATGGAGGTCTGTTCTATAATATGGTCAGTCAGAAGATAGTTATCAAGAATCCGACCGGACTGCATTTAAGACCTGCAGGCATTCTTTGCAAGCGCGCTATGCTGTATAAATCCCATGTTGCCTTTAATTATAAGGACGGGACGGCCAATGCCAAGAGTGTGCTGAGCGTATTGGGCGCTTGTGTGAAATGCGGAGATGAGGTAGAATTCATCTGCGAGGGTGACGATGAAGAGGAAGCCCTGGAGGGTGTCTTAGAGGTTGTAGAAAGTGGATTGGGAGAATAATGTTAAACTATAAAAGGTACAGGAAAAACCCCGTTCTGAAATATCCGGAAAGGGAGTGGTGTGATAAGGAGATCGAGAAGGCGCCGATATGGTGCAGCGTGGATCTGCGTGACGGAAACCAGGCTCTGATCGATCCCATGATAGTTGAGGAAAAGATCGAGTTCTTTCAGCTTCTGATAAAGCTGGGCTTTAAGGAGATAGAGATAGGCTTTCCCGCGGCGTCCCAGATCGAATATGATTTTCTGAGGCAGCTTGTGGACAGAAAGCTGATACCCGATGATGTATGGGTGCAGGTCCTTACCCAGTGCAGGGAGGAGCAGATAGAGAGGACCTTCGAGTCCATAGAGGGGATAAAGAATGTTATAGTTCATATCTATAACTCTACCTCCGTGCTCCAGAGAGATGTTGTTTTCAATCTCGATAAGAAGGGTATCATAGATATCGCGGTTAACGGCACCAAATGGGTAAAGGAGAGGGAGAAGAGCTTTTCCGGAAATATAATGCTCGAGTATTCTCCCGAGAGCTTTACCGGGACGGAGGTCGAGTTTGCGCTTGAGATCTGCACCGCGGTCCAGAAGGAATGGGGAGCGACCCGGGAAAGGCCGATCATCATCAACCTGCCGGCAACCGTTGAGCTCAATACCCCCAACGTATATGCCGACCAGATTGAGTGGATGAACAGGCATTTTGAGGACAGGGACAGCATTATCCTAAGCGTCCATCCCCACAATGACAGGGGAACGGGCATCGCGGCCACGGAGCTTGCCCTTCTTGCCGGCGCCGACAGGGTAGAGGGTACGCTTTTGGGAAACGGCGAGCGGACCGGAAACGTGGATATCTTAAATATTGCATATAATATGTTCTCTCAGGGGATCGACCCCGGGCTTGCCATAGAGAATATAAACGAGATAACGGATGCTTATGAGCGTCTTATTAAAATGCCCATAGACGACAGGCATCCCTATGCCGGAAAGCTGGTATTTACCGCGTTTTCGGGGTCTCATCAGGATGCGATCAATAAGGGCGTAAAGGCCATGAAGGAGAGAGGCTCCGAAATATGGCAGGTTCCGTATCTTCCCATCGATCCCGCAGATATCGGCAGGAAGTACGAGCCCATCGTCCGTATCAATTCCCAGTCCGGAAAGGGCGGGGTTGCCTTCATCATGGATACCTATTTCGGCTTCAAGCTTCCCAAGGGAATGCACAAGGAGTTTGCAAAGGTCATCCAGTCCATTTCGGAGAAGCAGGGCGAAGTATCGCCGGATGAGATCATGGCTGCCTTCAGGGATAATTATCTGGAGAAAAAGGAACCTCTCCATTTCAGAAAGCTTCGTGTGGATGATCAGTCTGATGCGTCCGATACGGAATTCGATACCCATGTTACCCTGACTTATACCTTAAGGGATAAGGAGGGAAGGCTGGAGGCAGTGGGCAACGGTCCTATTGACGCGGTGATCAGAGGCCTCAGGGAAACCTTCGGTATCAATGTCAAGGTGCTTGATTACGAAGAGCATGCTCTGCAGGGAGGAGCCAACGCACAGGCGGCGGCTTATATCCACCTTCTGGATGCGGAAGAAGGAAGAGTCACCTACGGAGCGGGGGTAAGCTCCAACATCACCAGGGCTTCGGTCAGGGCCATGTTCAGCGCCATCAACCGTCTGGAGCTTCTGTAAAGTAAGGATCAAAACATACAGAAAAGATAAACGAAAAGGGCACGTGCGCCTCAAGGAGCAGGTGCCCTTTGTGGTAATTTGTTGGTACCATTCACGGGTCACCCCACCCGCTTTTATGATGGAAATGCCGGCCACTGACTGTGAGCAAGCTCCCGTCAGTGACCGACATTCCCATCATGACCCGTGAATGGTAACGATTTAGAGGCACAACAGGATGGAAAAAAACCGGCAGATAAAACAGTATACGGTAACCGCGGCGGTCTCGGCCCTGCATCTGGCCCTGACCTTCTGGACGGACAGGAGGATCTTTACGGTCCCGCCCTCCGATAATCCGGTGGATTATTACATATGCAAGGCTATAGCGTTCATGGCGCTCTTTGCCTTCTATAACGGTCTTTACCTCATGCTTTTCAGGAGAGGGAAGGAAGGCGGGAGCCTTGTATATAAGGATGCCTCCGGGAAGGTCATCACGGATACAAGGGAAACCGGAGCCAGGCTTATCGAGGGAGTCAAATGCGCGGCGCCCTATCTTATAGTCATAGCCCTGGTTTCCGCGGTCAAGCTCAGGGGAGGGTATCTGAGCAACGATGAGACCCTGATCCTTGAGAGCGCCCTCACCCTTACTCACTATACCTGGTTCTATTATATCACCACCTACTATTATATCGTGGCCCTCATGCTGATCCCGCATTTCTACGGCCCTATCTTCCTTAAGCTCATCATAGAGCTTATGGTAGTGGGGTATGTTGTATACAGGGTCGGAAGATATTACGGCAAGCGTTTCGGATATGGGGCCTATCTGCTGTTCCTTATGTATCCCGTCCTCGCCTATACCACAAGCGCCCACAGGCTTCCCATATATTTTCTTGTGTATCTCTATCTCATCGTGCTGATGCTTTTCGATATGCTGGAGGAGATCCCGGCAAACGCGGGGAAAATTACCTGGATCGTTTTCCTGTCTGCCGTTCTTACCCAGTGGAGGACGGAGGGCATCTACTTTGCGGTTATCTCGGTCATCCTGATGCTCATAGCCTACCCGGCATTAAGGCACAGGAAAAATGTAATTGCGCTTATCGCGGGCTCCCTTCTCTGCCAGTACCTTGTATCGGTCCCCCAGAACGGGTTTGCTGCGTCTGAGCTTTCGGCAAAGGCGGATGACAGGATGAAGCCTTTTTACGCCTATACCGTTACGAACATGTTCCGAAACGGGCTTGACCGGGAGAAGAACAGTGAGGATATTGCTATCATAGACAGATATCTTTCGGTCGAGAAGATAGATGCGATAAATGACTACTATGGGGATATAAACTACGAGGATGTGCTGATACTCTACACCGACGGGTTTGTGGGGGTAAGGGAGGAGGCTTCGGTAGAGGACTTCTTTAATTACGCGGATGCCTGTAAGAGACTATTTATAAATAACATTGATATTTTATTAAAGACCAGATGGGGGGCTTTCTGTTATGCGGCCCTGCCCTACCACATCACCTATACGGGAATGGGGCTTAGGGAGCTTATATCCTTTGGGATAAGCGTGGTAAAGACCGTTTCCTATAACCTGTTCATCCCCGTGGCGATCATAATATTTCTGTGCATTTATGCGCTGATAAAAAGAAAGTGGTTCACCTTCTTTCTTTCAGGCGGCCTGATCATGCATTTTGCGCTCGTTTTCGTGCTCGCCCCGGCATCCTATTTCAAGTACTATTTTCCGATATATATTATAGCCTGGTTCTATGTAATGCTCGGCATCATGCAGGCAATATATGACCGTCTTATGAGAAGACAGGCCAGGTCAGATAGCCGATGATGAGGCCCAGGATAGCGCCGATTAGGACCTGAAGAGGGGTGTGTCCTATAAGCTCCTTCAGGTTATCCTCCGTAAACTTGATCTGCTCGGGATGGGTGCTTGTGAAGTAATCCATTATCTGGTTAAGGACAACGGCCTGATTGCCTGTCTCCCTGCGGACGCCCCTGGCATCGTACATCACGATGATCGCAAGGATGGCGCAGATCGCAAACTCGTTGGAGGATGGCCCGCATTTAAGGGCTGCCGCCATCATCAGCGCGCAGACCGTGGAGGAATGGGAACTGGGCATCCCGCCTGAGCCCACCATCCTTTCCCAGTTTATCTCCTTTGTGATCGAAACATCTATGATGACCTTTAAAACCTGGGCGGTAAGCCATCCGAGAACCGCCGCCATGAACAGATAATTGTGTATCAATGAAGAAAAGAAGGACATAACTACGCTCCAATAAATTGAAATCAGGGTGAAGGTGTGTTACACTATATATTCGATGAATCATAGTGTATCATATTTTTTCGATTATGGGGGGAATTTTATGAGAAATGTTGCGCTGATAACCGGAATAACCGGTCAGGACGGGTCCTACCTGGCGGAATTGCTGCTTGAAAAGGGGTATGAGGTGCATGGGATCATAAGGCGTCACAGCACCATAAGCACAGACAGGATCGACCATCTTTACTATGACAGGGAGATCAGAGACAGGACAATGTTCCTCCATCACGGGGATCTCACCGATTCGAGCAATCTTAACAGGCTGATCGAGCAGATCCAGCCTACCGAAATATATAACCTTGCGGCCCAGTCCCATGTCGCCGTTTCCTTCGAGGTTCCCGAATATACCGCGGAGACCACGGGGATAGGGACCTTAAGGCTGCTTGATGCGATCAAAAAGACCGGCGTAAAGTGCAGGTTCTATCAGGCCTCCACCTCAGAGCTCTTCGGCGGGCTTCCGGAGACCGCACCCCAGAACGAGAAGACTCCCTTTTATCCGAAGAGTCCCTACGGCGCGGCCAAGCTCTATGCCTACTGGATCACGGTAAATTACAGGGAAGCTTATAATCTCTATGCCTGCAACGGAATACTGTTTAACCACGAGTCTCCAAGGAGAGGCGAGACCTTTGTTACCAGAAAGATAACACGGGCCGTGGCCGAGATAATAGCCGGGGAAAGGGAGAAGCTTTCCCTCGGTAACCTGGACGCAAAGCGTGACTGGGGCTTTGCGGGGGACTATGTTGAGGGGATGTGGCTCATCCTCCAGCAGGAAAAGCCCGGGGATTACGTGCTTGCCACAAATGAGACCCATACGGTAAGGGAGTTTGTGGAGCTGGCCTTTAAGGAGGTCGGGATAGATATCGCCTGGAAGGGCGCAGGAGTCGGGGAGAAGGGCTATGATAAGAAGACCGGAAAGATCCTGGTGGACGTAAATCCCAGATACTTCAGGCCGGCAGAGGTGGAATTCCTCTGGGGAGATCCTTCCAGGGCCGAGAAGGAGCTGGGCTGGAAGAGGAAGGTTGATTTTAAGAAGCTGGTGGCCATGATGGTGGATTCCGATATGAGGGCTATCGCCGGTATAAGCCCCGCGGAAGCAAAAAAAAGACGTTCGGAAGGTGAAGGATCTGAGTGATCCTGAAATGGCGGGAAATATGGAAAAGGATTCCAGGATATATGTGGCGGGGCACAGAGGACTGGTAGGCTCCGCGATCAAAAGAAACCTTGAGGCAAAGGGATATACGGATATAATCGGAAGGACGCACTCCGAGCTGGATCTTACGGATCAGGCCGCGGTAAGGGCCTTCTTTGAAGAGGAGAGACCGGAGTATGTGGTGCTCGCGGCGGCAAAGGTAGGCGGAATAAACGCCAATAATACCTGTCCGGCCGAGTTTGCCTGGGAAAACATGCAGATCCAGTGCAATGTCATCAAATGCGCTCACGACTATAAGGTTAAGAAGCTTCTGTTTCTCGGGAGCACCTGCATCTATCCGAGGATGGCTCCCCAGCCGATCCCCGAGGAGGCGCTGCTTACCGGGCCGCTTGAGGCTACGAACGAGGCCTATGCCATTGCCAAGATCTCGGGGCTTGAGATGTGCAAGTACTTTAAGCTTCAGTACGGGGACGATTTTATAAGCTGTATGCCCACAAATCTCTACGGTCCCCATGACAATTACGATCTCAATAATTCCCATGTGCTTCCGGCCATGCTCAGGAAATTTCATGAGGCGAAGGTCAATGATGCCGAAAATGTGACTCTCTGGGGAAGCGGAAGCCCGCTGCGGGAATTCCTGTATGTGGATGACATGGCGGACGCCTGCGTATTCCTGCTTGAGAATTATTCGGGAGTCTCCCACGTCAACATAGGGACCGGGAAGGAGATCACAATAAAGGAGCTTGCGGAGCTGATAAAAAGGACCGTAGGCTATACCGGCGGGATCGTATGGGATTCCTCCATGCCCGACGGAACTCCCAGAAAGCTTACCGATGTCACAAAGCTAAGGGAGCTTGGATGGAGGCATAAGGTCGAGCTTGAGGAGGGCGTTAAGCTCGCCTACGACTGGTTCAGGGATAATTTTAAGCAGGGGAATGCAGGGTGAAAGAGCTTTTGAGAGCTGCCGCCCATGAATACCGGCAGTTTCGCGGAACAGGGAAGCTGCCTGTACTGTTTTTGGCGGCACTGCTTATTATATACGGACTTAACAGGATTTCCAGACGAAACCCTTCAACGCCGGAAACTGCGCAGTCCGGTCGTGAAAAGCGCAGGGAATATCCTCCGGCGCTTTTTTTGCTGTCACCGCTTACGGGGATCTCCTATGCCTTTACCCTTTTAAGGGAATATGCGGACAAGGAGAACGGGGAGAAAAAGATCAGGCTGCTTAAAAGCCTTGCCGTTTCGGGGCTTATGGTCATCATTATCATCTTAAGCGGGACCCGCGTGATCTCGGCCTCCTTCTTCGGGCCTGCGGAAAACACGCTTCATATCAGAACGGAATATGTGATGGTCATGGATAAGCTTTTAGAGCTCGGGCAGGAGGACAGTGTGATAAGCGTGATAGCCTATCCCGCTCTTTCTCCTTACCTGAATGCATACAGCTCTAAATTCATGCCTCTCTATGAGCATCCCGAAAGGGAGGATGCCTCGGACCTTGGGGAGGGGGCCAGGATCGTATACAATCAGTTTTCCACCTCGGTGCCCGATATGAAACAGATCACCGATATCGGCCGCAGGGAAGGGTATGAATATATCGTTACGGATGCCGGCCTGTTTTATCCCGAGCTTAAGGCCTCGGAATTCGGCTACGAGCTTGTCGCAACGGTGGGAGAGAATGAGATCTACCGGATCGGTAACGGAGAAAACGGGGGAGAAGAATAATGATAGGAATCGTTTCCCTCATTTTGTATCTGTTTTTTTTCGTACTGGCCTTTATCGCGGGCTTTGCCCTGAGGGTGCTTACCGGGCAGAGGAGCATGGAGATAGTGACGATCTATGCCCAGGGCATGACGGTGATCCTGCTCATCTTCTGCGTATGCTCGGAATTCTGCGCTTTTTCGGGGGCGAGCATAAAGTTTGCGGGAGCGTTGTGGCTGGCCGCGATCTTCACCCTTGAGATCTTCTTCCTGTTTATGGATGTAAGAAGGTTTCCCAGGTTTTTTAAGAGCCTGAGGGCGGGCCTTAAGAACCGTAAGAGGGAGAGCGGGCTTACCGTTTTATTTGCCGCTGTCGTGATACTCATCATCGTGCTTCAGGTGATCTTTCTGATCAGATATGCTCCTGAAGGCCCCGATGCTCTGGGGAGGCTTTCGGATGCCACCTTTTCACGGGAGACGGGACTGGTTGTGCACGGTTCGCCGTTCATGATGCTGTATGCCTGGCTTTCGGGGCTTATAAGGGTACATCCGCTGACCCTAGTGTATACAATTTTGCCTCCGCTCATGCTCTCCATGTATTACAGCATTGAATGGAGCCTTGCGAGAAAGCTCTTCGGGCCTGATACGGAAAAATGCCTGTTCATGCTTTTCATTTTTGAGCTTCTGCATATTTTCGGCTTTCAATCCGCTTTGTTTTCGGGAACGACGCTCTTATTGTCATACTTTTCGGAAGAGGCGTTTTTGGTACATGGGGCTGCGCCGACTGTGCTCTGGTTTGCCCTTTATCGTCTGGAAAAAAGACGGCCCCGGGAGGAAAAGGCGGCAGAGCAAAAGAGCGGAGAGCAGACTACAGAGAGCTTTGAAGAGGAATGGGATATGAATCACAGGATAGTTAATTCAAGAAATGTCGGGATCGCGCTCATCGTGCTTGCGGTCTGCTTTGCCGGGATGATCCTTGTCCTTAACAGGAAGATCAATAATCTTCACGAGGCGGCGGCCGGGCTTCAGGCAAATATGGAAGAGAGCCTGAGGGCCTATGAGTTTATCCCGGAGGGAAGCGGGAAGGCCGAAGGGCTTGTTTTTGTCCAGTCAAACGGAGCCCTCCTGGTTGCAGGAGGAGGCAGCGCCGCTTACGGTGACGAGCTCTACGACTTTATCACAAAGTACGGAAACAGGGTGGACAGCTGGTATCTGACCGGAGAAGGAGAGGCTGATACCGGAGCTTATAAGGTCTGTAAAAAGCGGGGTCTTGACATCGGATCGGTATATTCAATGAATCTTAAGGAATATAAGGGGAAGAAGTGATAATCCCGTCTCAGGTTATAGACCAGGGTAATTATTCAGTCAGCAAAGCTGACTGAATCGGAACAAACTAAAGTTTGTTCCGAAGCGCACGATTCCTGCGGAATCGGCGCAGACTTGGCCCGTAAATGCGCAGCAAGTGCGCGATTCGGCTGTGAATAGTAACGATTTCATTCTTTCGGTTCTAAACGCGGGGCTGTGTACGCGATCCGGATGTGGATCATGATCACGGTAAAAGTGCTATGGTTAAGGATTTGGCGGTGGTCTGCGCCGCAATGATCGTTAATTTCATAATATATTACTGCTTCGGTACGGTGGTGCTGTTTCGGAAGCATGAGAAGATTTCTGCCCCTTTAAGGCTGGTAGTGGGCTTTTTTGCGTACTATGCCCTTTTTTTCTTTTTCTGTGTCCCGGTGATGAAGTTCTACAGGCCTCTGTCGATGCTGTCCTCAATCTGGATAACGGTCGTTATTATATTTGCTGCGGCGGCAGTGGGGCTTATGCTTTATAACAGGGAGAAACCTGAACTTCGTCTAAAGTCGGGCCCGCTTATCCTTTTGGGCTTTATTGCGCTTGTCCTGGTTCAGATAATACTCGTTGCGGGAACCTACAACTTTACTCTTGATGCATCCTACTATGTTGCGGGGGTCAGCACCAACGTGGATACCAACATGATCAACGTATACGATCCCTTTACGGGGGCGTGGCAGGATCACTTCGAGATGCGTTACTTTTTCGCCACATATTCGGTCCAGGATGCCGTAGTCTGCCAGCTTACCGGGATCGAGCCCCTTATCTGGACAAAATCCGTTATGGCGGCGGTGATCATCATCCTTACGAATCTTGTATACCTTATGACGGCGAGGGAGCTTGTCAGGATCGGGCTCATTCCTTCCGGCAGGGATAAGGTGGAGGCGCAGGACATATGCTCTGAGGGAGGGACTGAGGCGCAGGACATAAGCCCTGAGAGGGGAACTGATGCGCCGGGCTCTGCGGCGGTCGCTGCGAAAAGGGAAGACCTTCCGGTGCTTTTGATGATGGGGCTGATATTTTTCATAAATATCACCTTTAACACGATCTACACCTCATCGCTGTTTCTTATGACCAGAACCTATGAGGGGAAGGCCATAGTCGGCAATCTCGCGATAATGACCGTCTTCTATCTCTTCATACGCATGAACAACTCTGTTTCAGATGCAGAGAAGGCTGCAGCGGGAGAGGAGGGGGTCCCATCCCGGGAGGGTACAGGGCCGGGAGACCCCGTAAGGCCCTGGCTGTCGGTGTTTCTGGTATGCTTTGGGGCATCCACTATCTCCTCTACCGCGAACATGCTGATGCCGGTGGAGCTTACGGTGCTGTTTCTTCCGCTTATAGTGAGGGCAAAACGCTTTAAGTGGATACCGAAATATGTTCTCTGCGTGGTTCCGGGCATGGCCTTTGCCCTGGCCTTTGTGCTCTACGTGAAGGGATATTTTGTCTTTTATACATATCCGAGATAACAGAACCGGTAAAGAACGGGAGGTTCCGGGGACAGACTGTCGGAAAGGAGAAAAATGCAGGGGCTTAATGTTTTCGAAAAGGGAATAGGGTATCTGGAGGCCTGCCTTACGTATTATGCAGGCTCCAATGCCTATGTTATGCTTTATGTTCTTGCGCTTCTGTATCTGCTTGTGTTCGGAAACAGGAGGGAGAAGCAGATATTCCTCCCATCCGGGATATTTCTGATCCTGACTGTATACAATCCCATAGCCCCTGTGGTGCTTGACAGGTTTTTTGATGTAAACAGCGAATACTACAGATTTTTCTGGATAACGCCCATAGTCATCCTCCTGCCCTATATAGCGGTCAGGCTCCTATGGCAGTTTGAGGGAAGCGGCAGGTGGATCGCAGCAATGGTACTGGCTCTGGTCTTTATCCTGTCCGGGAGTTTCCTTTATGAAAACGGGATCAGGTGGGCGGACAATATCTATAAGATGCCTGAGGACATGCTGGAGGTCTCAAGGGTGATACATGAGGATTCGTCATCCATGTATCCTAAGGTATTTCTGGAGTATGAATATAATATGCAGATGAGGCAGTACGATCCCAGGATGCTGCTTACAGTGGACAGGGAGGACTACCTCTATGCGGTGGTTAACGAATTTACAGAGGAACAGCTTGAGGATGAGACCCATCCCCAGTATAAGATAATAGCTGCCCTCGTGAAATATCAGGATGTGAGCATCGAGGACTTTATTGACGCCATGGAAGAGACCCATACCGAATATGTGGTGCTTGATAAGGGAAGCCCGATGTTTTCATACCTCGAGGAAGCCGGGCTTACACAGGCCGGTATGACACAGACCCACCGGGTAATGAAGTATGAGCTCAGGGAACCCTATGAGTTTGAGCTTGTGGACTATTCGGTGGTATATTGATGACGTGGGGCGCTCCCGGTATTATTCACGGCCTTTCAGACCGTGATAGTAACAGGTTTTGCCCATACCAGGCCATATTTTTGGCCCGTGATCGCGCAGCAAGTGCGCGATTCGGTAGTGAACGGTAACTATGGAAAAGAAACCCGAAGAAATCCTGCTCACAGTCTTTACCCCCGCCTATAACCGGGCGGATCTCCTTCACAGAGCCTACGAAAGCCTTAAGAGGCAGACCAGGAAGGACTTCATCTGGCTCATAGTCGATGACGGTTCGTTGGATGATACCATGGAGGCGGTCAGGGGGTTTAAGAACAGGGCTGATTTTGAGATAATATATAAGTACACCGAAAACGGCGGAAAGATGCGGGCCCATAACCTGGGGGCAGAGATGTGCAGCACGGAGCTTATTCTGTGCCTTGATTCGGATGACTATCTGACGGATGACGCAGTTGAGATCATTTACGATACCTTCGGGGAGGCCCTGAAGGACTTCTCCGGGAAGGAAGGCGGGCAGGAAAAAGGGCTTGCCGGAATAGTTGCGCATAAGGGAAGAGATAAGATAACGCCGTTATATAACGATGATTTTCCCGCCGTAGTCTTCTCTGACAAAAACCCCTGCGGAAAGCCCGGCTATACTACCCTGTACGGCCTCTATCTGCAGGGCTTTAAGGGGGAGACTACGCTGGTATACAGGACCTCGATCCTCAGAGAGTACCCGTTTCCGCAGATAAAGGGCGAAAAATATGTACCCGAGGACTATATTTATGATAAAATAGACAGGAATTATCTGCTTAAGGCGGTTCCAAAGGTACTGACCGTATGCGAGCTTGTGGAAAACGGCTATACGGACTCTCTAAAACGGCTTAAGAAGGAGAATCCCATGGGCTGGTATCTCTACTACGAGCAAAGAGCGAGGATAACGCCTCCTTCGGTGCTTAAGTTTAAGTATGCGGGCTATTATACCATCTATGCCTACCGCACCGGAAACCTCCGGGAGAGCAGTCTTTCTTTTGTGTGGAGAGCAGCGGGGCTCATCGCCGCCCTTCTCCTTAAGCTTACCCAGAAAGAATAGTCGAGAGACATGCCAAAAACAACTCAGATGAAAAAGAGAATATACAGCTTTTTCATGGCGTTCCTTATTGTTGCCGCGGAGAGCGGCATTATGGCTTTTATCTGGGTCGCCTATTACAATCATGAGCTCCCGAAGGCCTATTATTTCTGGGGGCATATTTTTATTTCCGTGGTTTACATGATAATCCTGTTTCTGATCTCGATCATGTACGGCGGCCTTAAGATAGGCTCCTACAGGATGCTGGAGCTGACCTTTTCCCAGATCTTTTCCACCATAATGACCAATATCCTGTTCTACCTTATCATCGTGCTGCTGGCCTACCATTTCCCGTCGCCCCTTCCGGTGATCGGGGTAACCCTGTTTCAGTGCTTTATAATCTGCGGCTGGGTATTTCTGGCGACGATGATCTACAGGAGGCTTTTCCCTCCGCTCAATATCCTTCTGGTGTACGGAGGCAGGCAGAAGGACCGCTTTGTGGAAAAGGTAAAGACCAGGCGCCACCAGTTCTCCATCACGGTTTCCATGAATGCGGAGGAAACGGAGCTTGAGAGTATCTATAAGGAGATCGATGCCCACGAAGCGGTGATGTTCTGGGATGTGCCGGTGAATAAACGAAACACCATCTTTAAATACTGTTACGAAAGATCGGTGGAGATATATACGATGCCGAGGATCATAGATATCATACTTCTCGGCTCCACCACCCTCCACCTCTTCGATACGCCCCTGCTTCTGACCAAGGGCTGGCCGCTTGAATTTGAACAGCTCCTGTTTAAGAGGCTGCTTGATATATTGCTTTCGCTGGTGCTGATCATACTGCTGTCGCCCGTCATGCTGATAACAGCGTTATGTATAAAGCTCTACGACAGAGGGCCCGTGCTCTATAAGCAGGTCAGGGTTACTCTTGACAACCGGGAATTCTATATCTACAAGTTCCGCAGTATGATAGTGGATGCCGAAAAGGACGGTACCGCCAGGCTTGCCACCAGGCACGACGACAGGATAACCCCGGTCGGGAGGATAATAAGAAAGGTCCGTATCGACGAGCTTCCCCAGCTTTTTAATGTCCTTTCGGGGGACATGAGCTTTGTGGGGCCAAGGCCCGAAAGGCCCGAGATCATCGCGCAGTATATGAAGGATATGCCTGAGTTTTCCTATCGTACCAAGGTAAAGGCGGGGATAACCGGCTATGCCCAGATCTACGGCAAATACAATACCCTTCCCTATGACAAGCTGAAGCTGGATCTCTTCTATATTGAGAACTATTCGATCTGGCTGGATCTGAAGCTGATCATTCTGACGGTAAAGATCCTGTTTACCCCGGAGAGCACTGAGGGGATCGAGGACGGTAAGGTTACGGCGCTTATTTATGAGGACCGGTCGGATGAGTGAGCTTGTAAGGTTACCATTCACAGATGAACCGCGTACCTGTAACCTGGTGAGCATAGTGGTTCCCGTATATAACGCGGGCCGGGTGATCGGAGAAACGATAGATTCGGTCCTGGCACAGACCCATACGGGGTGGGAGCTCATACTGGTGGACGACGGCTCAACGGACGAAAGCGTTTCCGTTATAGAAGACTATATCAGGCGCCTGGATACCGGAAACGGTAATACCGATGCCGACGGGAGGGCTTTGCCCGGCAGGATAAGGCTTTTAAAGAACACCGGGGAACACGGAGCCTGCCATGCCAGGAATAAGGGAACAGAACAGGCAGAGGGAAGGTATCTCTGCTTTCTTGATGCCGACGACCTCTGGGACAGGGAAAAGCTTTCCAGGCAGCTATCCTTCATGAAGCAAAAGGGGGCGGCCTTTTCCTTTACCGGCTATGAATTTGCCGATGAGAACGGCAGGGGGACCGGAAAGATAGTGAAGGTTCCCGAACAGATCACCTATGAGGAGGCCCTTAAAAATACCACGATCTTTACCAGCACGGTAATGTTCGATCTTTCCCTGTTGGGGAAGGAGAATGTAAGGATGCCTGCCATAGAGAGTGAGGACACTGCCTGCTGGTGGAGGATATTGAGGGGAGGAGTGACCGCATACGGCCTGAACGAATCCCTTACGCTTTACAGAAGGAGCGCAGGAAGCCTATCATCCAACAAGAGTACGGCCATCCGGAGGATCTGGCGTCTTTACAGGGAGGCCGAAGGGCTCAGCGTTATAAAGAGCGCTTACTGCTTTGTGTTCTGGGCGGTAAGGGCAGTGCTTAGGAGAATCTGAAATGAGACTGCAGGTGTTATTGTCTGCAATGAACTTAAAGAACGAGTCCTACGTGGACAGTCTTAATATAACGTCGGATGCGGTGGTGGTAAACCAGTGCAGCGAGCAGAGCCCCTTTGCGGATACCATAAGGGATCCCTCGGGCCTTGTAAACCCCAGCATGAGCATAGAGAGGATCAAGAGAGAAAATATCAACGGGGACATTCATGAGGTGGTCTTTATCGAATCCTCGGAAAGGGGCCTGAGCAAAAGCCGGAATATGGCCATTGATAAGGCGGAGGCGGACATCTGTATCCTCTGCGACAACGATGTGGAGTACGTTCCCGGCTATGACAGGATCATACTGAAGGCCTTTGAGGAGCATGAGGATGCCGATGTCCTTGTTTTCTATATCAAAAGGAAGGAAAAACCGGTCCCCAACTATCCGAGGGAAAAAAGAATGGGGTACCTTTCGGTGCTTAAGATCTTTTCCCCGGAGATAGCCTTCAGGCGTGAGAACATAAAGGATATCCGCTTTGATACCCTTTTCGGCGCCGGGGCCAGGTTTCAGATGGGAGAGGAGAATATCTTTCTCTACGACTGCCTTAAAAAAGGAAAAAAGATATATTATATCCCGGTTAAGATAGCCGATCTCAGGGAGGAGGAGTCGACCTGGTTCAAGGGCTATGACAAGGATTTTTTCATTGCCAGGGGGGCAAATTACGAGGCCATGACCCCGGCGTTTTCGGAGGCTCTGATGCTTCAGTTCGCGGTCAGGAAATACGGGCTCTATAAGGACAGTACCTCTTTTATGAACGCCGTTAAGTTTATGCATGAGGGAAAAAAAGAGTGGAAGAAGGCCCGGCCATGAGGATCCTGGTGGTTGGTGACTATAAGACCGGTACGGGGCCCGCAAACGTTACGAAGGAATATATCAGCCGGCTCGGAAGCAGGGCCCTTAAGCTCAGGGCATCGTCCAGGCCACTGAGGGCTGCGGAGATTATCCTTAAGATCCCTTTTTCCTCGGTAGTCCTCTGTTCCGGATACTCCGCCCAGAATATCCTTGCGGCGAAATGGGCGCATTTTACCGGGAAAAAATGCGTATATCTCGACCACGGCTCCGTGGAGCACGAGGACAGGATAAACCTCTGCGTAAATGAGGGGATGAATCGGACGGAATACCGCACCCTTGAGCTCTGTGACCGTATCTACGCGGTCTCTCACCGGTTTGCCGCCTGGCTGCGGGAAAGATATCCCGAATTTAAGGATAAGATAGATGTCCAGGTCAACGGGATCGATGCCTTTAAGGAGATCCCCGGGGAGATAAAGGATATAAACAGGGATCACCGCCTTATCTTTTCCATCGGAGGCGGGATGCCCAGAAAGAGGATAAACCGTATATGTGAGGCCATAGGGCTGTTGAGGCGGGAAGAGGAATATAAGGAGCTTAGGCTGGTCGTAGCGGGAGCAGAGGGCGCCTTTTCGGAGAAGATACGTTCCTTTGAATTTGCAGAGGATCTGGGTATAGTCGGGAAGGAGGAGATATCCGGACTCTTTCGCAGGTCCGGGCTCTTTATCCAGAACAGCTGCTTTGAAACCTTCGGGCTCGCGCCGATGGAAGCCCTCTCAAACGACTGTGATATACTGGTATCTAAGGAGACGGGGGCGCTGGAGCTCTTCGATATTAAGGGCGCGGGGCTTGAAGACTATATCATAGAGGACTGTGAGGATGCCTCCGGGATCGCTGAAAAGATAAAAAGGAGTCTCGGAAGCAAAAATGCGGCCCGGTTCAGGGCTGCGGTGGACGGAGAAAGTGTTACATGGGAAAAAAGGACGGAGGAGCTTTATTCAAAGCTTTCGAACCTGTAAATCTTATCATAATGCTCATAATGTTTGCGGGGTATGCGCTTACCTTCATGAGCCCCCGGTTCTATGGGGCAACGGACAGATATGTGGGCGTGTTTGTTTTTTTATGCCTCGGCCTGCTTACTATAAATAACGTTGATATTTTATCGCTTTTAAAGAAAAAGGACAGGGAATTGATCATTCTCATCATTCTGATGGCGGTGACTCTTATCAACCTCCTGATAGTAGGCTCGGGCCTTGGGGCCTTCTTCGTCGCGGCCGATTTTATGCTGATCTTCTTTCTGTCGGGACGGCTCAGGCTTTCCGAAAAGAGTATCATAATATTGGCGTGCTGTTACACAGCTCTTCTCCTTTACTGGTTCTTTATTGCCTATCCCAGGCTGTTTGAGGATTACGCCTTCTACGGCTACAATACCAATACGGCGGCAACCTTTACCATTTATACGCTGTTGTGCGCCTTTCTCCTTACGGTGATCCTGTCTGAGAGGAAGGGATGGGAGGAGCCTTCGGGGCTTCTGATGACCCTCTTCATGGTCAAGGGGGTGCAGCTTGCCCTTTACCACCGGGCCAGAGGGGCTTTCATCATGCTGATCGTGTTTATGGCGCTCTGGTTTCTTGTACCGAAAAAATGGTGGGATGTGAAGGTGCTTTATTACGGGATATGGGTCCTTGCGACGATTGGGTCCCTCCTCTTTGTGGCGATGTATGTGGTGGTGGGCGCCACCGGAGTCAATTTCAGGCTCCCGTTTTTTTATAAGAATATCTTTTCGGGCAGGGATAAGATCTGGTACGAGTTCTTTACGCTCTTTATAAAGAAGCCCCTAACCGGCATAGGCACCAACGTTACGATAGAGTCCTTCTTTGAATTCAACGTCCATAACGCGATGTATAACTTCCTTGTCATAGACGGGATCCTGGTTTTTTCGGGCATCATCTATTTTATCTTCTTGTTTGCAAAAAGAGCCTTCCGCCGGGCTTCGGGAAGAAGGCTTACTCTCTGCGCGCTGGTGATCATACTGTCGGTCTTCTTTGAGTCCTACTTCGATGTGGACCTTATCTGGGCGGATTATTCTCTGAACCTGCTGTTTCTGACCGCTGTAGTCAATCTGAAGCGCAGCAAAGAAGAATGTTTGGATCAGTTGTCCTGAGACTGCGGGTCTTGACAGTGTTTACAGACAGAAAATGGGAAAGTATAAATATCTTGCCAACAATATAGCTCTTTTTTCCATCAGTAATTTCGTCTCAAAAATACTGGTTTTTTTGCTTGTCCCCTTTTATACCGGCATTCTTTCCACCTCCGAATACGGAACCGCGGATGTATTTCAGACGACCCTTCTGCTGCTGGTACCCGCCCTTACTGTCAACATGGGGGAGGCGGCGCTGAGGTTCGGGATCGGAAGCGCGGATAAGAGAGGGCTTATTTTTAAGATAGGACTGAAGTATACCCTCAGGGCTTCCCTTATAGTGCTTGCCTGCTCGGCGGTTCTGGCTTTTTTTATCCCGGCCCGGCTTGCGGTCATGTTCGCTCTTCTGTTCTTTACGGATTCGGTTTATGAGTTCCTCATTCTTTTTTTCCAGGGCTGTGAGCTTGTAAAGATCGTCGTTTCGGGAGGCGTCTTTTCGACTGTGGTCCTGATCGGATCGAATCTTCTGCTCCTGTTAGTCATTAAGCTGGGGCTCACCGGATACCTGATATCCCAGATGGCCGCCTATTTCCTTGCCTCTGCCCTGATGCTCACACTGGCTTACAGGCATCACCCGGAGGTGTTTCGGACAGAGCTTCCGGACAAGACAGAGAAGGGGACGGATCAGGAAAAGGAGCTTGAGAGGGAGCTTCTTGATTACGGCAAGCCGATGATCCTCTATTCCACGGGAGCGTGGATAAACAATGCCGCGGACAGATATTTCGTATCCGCCATGTGCGGGCTTTCGGTCAACGGGCTCTATGGCATCGCCTACAAGATACCCTCGATCCTTACTGTTTTTCAAAGGATATTTGCCCAGGCCTGGCAGATGAGCGCCACCAGGGAGAAGCCCGGAGGGGAGGGCGAGGATAACGGGGTGATGAGCAGCAGCTTTTATTCAAATATGTACAGGCTGTACCTGACCTTTATGCTGCTGGGCTGCGCCTTCCTGATACTGATGGTCAGGCCCCTGGCCTCCTTCCTTTTCAGAAAGGAATTCTACGAGGCCTGGAGATTTGTGCCCCCTCTTGTTATTTCGGTGGTATTCGGCGCCATGACGGGCTTCCTGGGATCTATCTGCCTGGCCTTTAAGGATTCGAAGTCCATGGGGGCCGCTACCGGCATCGGCGCAGCAGTGAATGTGGTGCTGAACCTGCTCCTGATACCGGGGTATTCGGCCATGGGAGCCGCCCTTGCCACAGCAGTCTCATATTTCATCATGTATGTCATGTCGTTTATATTTGTAAGAA
>JAEEGL010681230.1_pt1 | contig 20812 bp, 15 predicted proteins | sample 9134231 | NCBI WGS metagenome assembly JAEEGL01 (sample SAMN16246548, study PRJNA631951) | gut metagenome | biome: gut microbiome; feature: rumen; material: fiber-attached | host: Bos | place: Iran: Karaj | collected 2018-10
AGACCCGTGGGATTCCATCGAGACCACTTACCCGGTTGACTCCGAAGTCAAGGGCAAGATTGTCCGCATGCTCGACCGCGGCGTCGTGGTTGAACTCGCCGACGGTATCGAAGGCTTCATCCCGGTCTCCAAGCTCACCACCGAATACATCAAGGTTCCGGCCGATGCATTCAAGGTTGGCGACGAAGTTCCGGCTGTTGTGACGGAAATCGATCAGAACAACAGGAAGATCTTCCTCTCCGTGGTGGACTACTTCAAGAACCGCGAATCCGCCGAGCTCGCCGCTTGGATGGACTCCCACAAGCCGGGCGAAAACGGCACCACGATTGGTGACGCTGTCGCTCCGAAGAAGAAGGCCACCAAGAAGAAGGCTGCTGAAAAGCCGGCCGAAGAAGCCGCTGAAAAGCCGGCCGAAGAGGCTTAATTTATAGTAAACAGTGGTTAGTAAACAGTGGTTAGGGCGACTTCGCCACGATTATAAATCCTAATCACTAACCACCAACCACTAATTACTTTAAGGAATCCCGTGGGTAAAACCGCGGGGTTTCTTTTTTTTTCGTAATTCGGCCAATTTACAGAATTGTAAGCGGATATGTAGGTCTGCAGGGGCGCAAAGAGGCATTTTTGGGTATATGGAAGGAGTATCCTAGATGTGACGTAAATCACGTTTTAATGTGTAAACTTTCATAAATGTTACAAAAATCGGTCGCGAACATTCTTTTTTTTTCTTAAATTTGTAACCAAAAATGTAAACTTAAATTTTGGATTTTTCTGTTCGGAGAAATCCACAAAAAGGAGACCAGATGAAAAAATTAATTATTCTGCCGATTATATTGGCGCTGGGCGTCGGAATGTCCTTCGCTCAGAAAAAGGAGGGACTTGTTTCTGCGTCACAGAACAAGGTGATGATCGATGACGCTTCGATGTATCTGTTATCGCCGAAAAAAAATACCAAGACAAAGATTACACAAGGCGATGTAACATATACTGCATGTCAAGGCACCCTGTGTAAAGACACTTCCGACTTGTTTCAGGTTACTTATTTTTGGCAACATTTTGACATCAATGACAGCACGTGGAAATCGTATGTGTCTAATGCGGTAACAAATGATAGCGCCACGTTTGTTCCTGGAGAATATCGTTTGGTTGCCAGATATCTAAGGAACAAAGAATGGACATGTCGTAGAGCAAATACGTCTGAATGTTTGCACGAATCACAAGCACGAAGTGCTGATAGACAGTTATACCCAATTAAAGAGGTTAAGGTTAATGGTCAAACTTTTGATTCTTTGCATTGTGCGAATTCTTCTACGGGAGTTACGACTAGAACAATGCGCTGGCGTTGTGAATATACTTCTCCGGTAGTCACAGTTGGCAAGAAAAAGCCTATTGTTTTCAAGCCGGTTTGCATGGATGGCACGAGTGATTGCGATGCGGAGTACTTTGGCCCCACTATGGCTTATGAGGGTGACTCCATCATCTTCCGTGTGAAAAATAAAAACGAAGATTATGGCATGGGGCTGGATTATACGAATGGATTCGATAGCTACGCTGCATATACGGGTGATTCAAGCTGTCTGAATGGCGCTTCTGGTTTTGGCGCACTCTTTTGTGCCTTAGCTGCTCTAGCGGTTAATTTTGGCGGAATGAAAATTGTTAGTGCTGATGCTTCTACGATTGCGCTTTTTTATGAACCTTTTTATAAGGATGACTACTATTATTATGCGTATCAGAAAGTTTCTGAAACGAGTGATACTATCCTCTACCCAATGTCTCGCAGAATTTTCGATTTGATATACAGGCCGACTCAAAATGGCAGCGTCACTGGGCCAGCTAAAGCGTTCCAGATGGAAAGAGTATATGTTGTTGCAAAGCCTGATGAGGGCTTTGATTTAGAGGAAATAAAGATAAGGGGGCTTGATGAAAACGGGGAATTGCAGGAAGCCATAGATTTGGCCGATTCAATAATTACTCAAAATTCTGATGGCAGCTATGTTTTGGGCTTTTTGGCCAATAATGGGTTTGACCAAAATATATATAGCAAGTTCAAGCAGACTGGTGTAAAGGTTACTATGAATGATCCCGAACACGGAACGTACAAGGTATACGCCAAAACTTATGAGCATGCAAACAGCGAATCAGTATTCTATTCAAATGCACAAGGTTCTCAACTTTCCATTGTTCCGTCTCCTTCCAAAGGCTATGGAGTCAAACGTGTTGCTTGTTCTTATACCACCAATAACTCCGGTGAGGTGACCAAAGTTTTAACAGGTGATTCTGCATATTCTTGCCCAATTCCAGTTAGTGATTCCTTGAAGAATACCAATGTATCCGTTCAGGTTACGTTTGGCAAAATTAATGAGATTGAATTAAATGTGACCGGTCATGGTACTATTGTTGCCTATGTTGACGGAACACTTGATGCAAATGGAGAATATACAAAGGGTTTCTGTAGCAATCAGCCTACAGAAGAAGAAGGTAATGCCTGTACTGTGCTTGAGGGAGACAGTGTTGTAATCAAAACGGAATCATCTACTGGACATCCTTTATCATCACTGTCGTGTATGGCCGATGGGACGAATTCGGTAGATTGTCTTGCCAACAAGGGCATTCGAGCGCAGGATAAAGACATTGTAATTGAGGCTACATTCAAGGCTTTAAATTACACGTTAAGCAAAACCGGATCGCATAAAAACGACTTTGATTTGTATGTCGGTTGGAATTCGACTACTCCAGTTAATGAAGCCCATGAGTTCGATACTGTATACGTGAGGTCCAAGGATGGAAAGCATGTGGTTGTGCCCGGGAATAATGGAACGAATTTGTATATAAATGACCCGAAGACGGGTGTTGATGTAATCTATTTCATAATGCCTGCTCGCGATTATGTAGTGGACGTTGGGGATGAGGCCTATTACTCAACGGTCAATCTGGCTCGCAATATTGTAGGCAAGGGAACTGCTGTTATCAACTTTGCTGATGGTTCTAGTCGGACCTTGGAAGATGGCGATCTCATTAGAGTTTTGTATGCTAGGGACTTTTTCTCGTTCTTCAGGTCCATCCCTGCCGAAGGGTATACCTTTGATTCTACCCGGTGCTACTATGGCGATAGCTATAGCGACAGTGCCGAGATTCATCTTTTGCAGAATGGAATGTATGCTGGTGCGTTCGCGGTTGAATTTGAAAATGATATCACTTGCGATGTCGTCTTCTCTCCGAAAACGTACAAGATTGCGTGGAGCCAGGCAGATACGAATGGCTTTGTCCAGGGTGTCCCCGAAAAGGGCAAGACGGACGAATCGATTTCGTTCAAGGTCTCTCCGGTTGCCGATTACGAAATCGACTTTGTCAAGGCCTACTACACGGAGAAGGATTCGAACAACAAGGACGTGAGCGTGTTCCTCAAGTTGTCCAACACCTACGACAAAAAGAAGAATACCTATACGTACAAGTTCAGCATGCCTGCACATGATGTGGATGTTGAAGTGGCGTTCAAGGAAATCAAGTCGAGTTCCAGCTCTGCCAAGGCCAAGTCGAGCTCCAGCTCCGCCAAGGCCAAGTCTAGCAGCAGCAAGGCCAAGGCTAAGTCTAGCTCCAGCTCTGCCAAGGCCAAGTCTAGCAGCAGCAAGGCCAAGTCCAGCTCCAGCAAGAAGAAGACCGTCCTCCCGGTCATGGCTCAGGTGCCGCAGTTCAGCCTCTTCGTGAACGGCAGGTCCATGCAGATTGCGGGTGCCCGTGTCGGTTCGAAGATGGAAGTGTTCGACCTGCAGGGCCACAGGGTGCTCTCCGGCAATGTCGACGCTGCGAATTTCTCCGTCGCCATGCCGCGTTCCGGTTCTTACCTGGTGCGCATCGACGGCCAGACGCAGAACGTGAACATCAAGTAGCAGCTGACTCGAAAAGGCATCTACAATAACAACGGACCGGTTCATTCCGGCCCGTTCTTTTATGTTTTTCTATCTTGCGATATATGAATCTTGCCGGAAAGAAAATCCTCCTCGGAGTCTCAGGCGGAATCGCCGTGTACAAGAGCTGCGAGCTGTTGCGCCTTTTGCAGAAGAAGGGTGCTACGGTGCGCGTGTGCATGACCGATGCCGCCACCGAATTCGTCGCCCCGCTTACATTCGCGAGCCTCTCCAAGTGTCCCGTCTACCTCAAGAACGGCGCCGTCGAGGCGCGGCCTTTCCAGCATATCGACTTCCCGCGCTGGGCCGACCTCTACCTGGTGGTGCCCGCCACCGCGAATGTCATCGGCAAGTTCGCCTGCGGCATCGCCGACGATCCGGTGAGCCTCTGCTTCATGAGCTGTACGTGCCCGCGCGTGGTGGCGCCTGCGATGAACGTCGCGATGTACAACAGCCCGGCCGTAAAACGCAATCTCGAAATTTTGCGCGGCTTCGAAGAGACGACCGTGCTCGAATCTCCGGCCGGTGAACTCGCTTGCGGCGAAGTCGGGCAAGGCCGCCTGATGGAACCGGCCGAGATCGTGGAATTTTTGGAAGGGGAAGGCCTTCCCCTCGCTTCAGCCGCTGGCGCGTCTTCCGCTACCCCTTCTCCTGTGCTGAGCAACGCCGAAGCAAGCGGGGGACACCCCCGCAACGCCCCCGAACCGCCGGCTTTTCCCGTCGCCCAGGACATGGACCCTACGCAGGATCCGTCGCTCCCCGGTCACGGCAGGAAGGTGCTCCTCACTGCCGGCCGCACCGAAGAGGCGATTGACCCGGTACGCTACATTTCCAACCGCAGCAGCGGCAAGACGGCCGTCGCGCTCGCCTCGGTATTTTACGCCAACGGCTTCGAGGTCGAAGTCATTGCTGGCCCGATGGAGGCCGCGTTCCCGGGCGGTGTCGCGGTTTCCCGCGTCCAAAGCGCCCGGGAGATGCACGACGCCGTGATGTCTCGGCTCGAGAGTGTGGACGCCGTCGTGCATTGCGCGGCGGTAGCGGACTACCGCCCCGCCCACGCGGCCGATTCGAAAATCAAGGACAGCCGGAGCCAGCTCACGATTGAGCTTGTTCCCAACCCGAACATCTTGCGTGACTGCACTGCGGCGCGCGCATCCCGTGCCACAGACGCTGCGGGTGATGCCCGCCGCCAGGTGATTGTCGGCTTCGCGCTCGAAACCGACAATTTTAAGCAGCATGCTGCCGAAAAACTCGAAAAGAGCGGCGCCGACGCGCTGCTCCTCAACGCCCCAGTCGCAAGCGACTCGGGCTTTGGCCACGACTGCGTGCGCTATGCGCTGGTGCGCCCCCATGCCGGGATTCCCGAGATGCACATGGGCTCCAAGGTGGACCTGGCCCAGGAAATTGTACATTTTGTGTTGAACGAACTCGGCTAGATAGGTTTTGCGATGTCAGAAGAATTTGATTTTGGTGAACTCCGGAATTATTTGCGCGGTCAGATAGATCTGGGCGATGCCGAGCTTTTTTTAGATGAACCTTGGGCACTGACCCGTGGCAAAACGCGCCCGGCTCCGGCCCGTCCGGCTCCCGTGCGCCCTGCTGTTGCTCCGGCCGCATCCGTCGCTCCTGTATCAAACGAGATTTCGGAGATGTTCGACAATTCCGGGCTGTTCGGAGCCCCAGCTCCCGCAGCGGCTCCGTCCCGCGAACCGGTCGCTGTTGCGGCCCCGCTTGCGCCGCCCGCCCCGCGCGCTGTCAAGAAGACTGTCGCCGAGTACGAATCGGCCGATTCCCTCGATTCCTTTTATACGTCGCTCAAGAAAGATGTCCTCTATGCGCACGCAGCGGACCTGCCGCGCTACGCGGGCCCGCAAAACCCCCGCCTCCTGTTCGTGCTTCCCGCACAGCAGCCGGGGGAGGACTGCGCCAAGTTTCTCCAGGGGGCGCCGGGCGAAATGCTTGTCCGCCTGTTTGCGAACTTGAATGTCGATGCCTCTGCTATCGGCGTCACGTATTTTTTCAAGGGCGCCCCGCGCCCCATCTCCCCGTTGCTCGAAACATCGCTGCGCAAAATGCTCGCGAAAGAAATTGCGCTTATCCAGCCGCAACTCGTGGTGACCTTCGGTGAACCCTTGTTCTACCAAGTGTTCGGCAAGGCAAAGCCCTTCGCCGACATGGCCGGCTCCGATTTGGAATTTGGCGGAGCGCCCGCGATGGCGCTTGCCGACCCTTATACGATGGTCAACGACAAGCAGCTCAAGTGGCTAACGTGGAAGGTTCACATTCCGCGTTCGTCGCGTTTCCCGAAAACGTAATCGTAACTATATTTTATTTTGATTTATGGCAGATAACGGAACTGCACAGAATTTTGAAGGCCGCCAGATGCCCATGGATACCGATGCCGAGCGCTACCTGCTGGGCGGTATTCTTCGCGACCCTTCCGTGATGGAAACGGCGACCGCCGAAATCTCCGGTGACGACTTCTTTTACATGGAACGCCACCAGCTTATTTGGAATGCCCTCACCAATTTGTACAAGGCGGGCACCCCGATAGACCTTGTTACGCTTTCTGCCGAACTGGACCATGCGGGCAAGCTTACGCTGGCCGGTGGCAGGGAATATCTTTTCGACTTGATGGAATCGGTCGCCTCCTCGGCGAACGTCTCGTGGCAACTCGACCACCTCCGCGACAAGGCCGTGCTCCGCAGGCTCATCCGCAGTTCGTCCGATACCATCAAAAAGGCAATGGATTCGACCGTCAATACCGACGAAGTCCTCCAGTCTGCGGAACGCTCCATCTTTTCTATTGCCGAACAGAAGGTGAAGGATTCGCTCCGGCCTATCGACAAGTTCGTGGCCCCTCTCCTCGAACGCCTGAACAACCGCAAAGACGGCATCACGGGCGTGCCCACGGGCATTAGCGAACTCGACGAACTGACGAACGGCCTGCAACCTTCGGACTTGATTATCCTGGCCGCTCGTCCGGGTGTCGGTAAAACCTCTTTCGCCCTTACGATTGCGGCGAACGCGGCGATTGATTACAACAAGCATGTCGCCTTTTTCAGTTTGGAAATGGATGGTATGCAGCTCGCGCAGCGCCTTTTGTGCTCCCGTGCGCAGGTGGACCAGAGCAGGCTGCGTAACGGCAAGTTGAGCCGCGACGAGATGAACAAGCTCATTGCCTTTGTTACGCCTATCAACCAGGCCCCGCTCTTTGTCGACGACAACGCTGACCTCGGCATCATGGAACTCATGAGCAAGACCCGCAAACTCAAGCGTCAGGGCAAGCTCGACCTGGTCGTCATCGACTACTTGCAGCTGATGAAGACTGGCGGCGAAGAAAACCGTGCGGTCGCCATCGGTGCTATTTCCCGTGGTCTCAAGATTTTAGCGAAGGAACTGAGTGTGCCGGTCATCGCGCTCGCCCAGCTGAGCCGTAAGGTCGAAGAAAAGGGCCGCGAACGCCCGCAGTTGAGCGACCTCCGTGAATCGGGCTCTATCGAACAGGACGCCGACATGGTGTGGTTCGTGGACCGCCCCTACGTGCGTAACCACCACGAAGACGAAATTCACAATGCGGAACTGATGGTGGCCAAGCACCGTAACGGTTCCGTCAAGGACATCAAGCTTTGCTTCATGCCCGAATATACGACTTTCTACGACTGGACCGACGATATGGAGGCCAGTTACCAAAGCGACCGTGACGAAGGTGACGGTAGCGATTTCGGACCGATGGACTGGGGTGGCTGATGTTCTTGATTATGCGACCAGTCGCCTGGGTGGGCAAGGTTATTGTCGGTGCGATATCGAGCATCGGCGAGTGCCTGTGCATCCTGTTCAACACGGTGTTGCGCTTTCGCTATCTCCACAAGAACCCGGCTTTGCTGGTGAAGGAGATGGTCTCCATCGGTGTTTCTTCACTGCCGTTGCTTTTTGTGACTTCGGTCTTTACGGGCATGGTGGCGACCGTCATGGCCGAATTCGAATTTCACAACCTGGTTTCGGACAAGTTTGTCGGTACTGCCGCCTGCAAGATGATTCTCATCGAACTTGGACCGCTGCTTACGGCTATTGTGCTTTCCGGCCGTGTCGGGAGCGCTGTTGCGGCCGAGATTGGTTCGATGAAGGAGAAGGAAGAACTGTCTGCCTATACGGTTCTCGGCCTCGATACTTACCGCTACCTCGCGATGCCGCGCTATGTCGCGTTCCTCACGATGATTCCCTGCCTGACCGCCATATCCAATGCGCTTGCCTTGATTGGGGGCTGGATTGTCTGCGTGCTCGCGCTCGACATCACAACGTACACCTATTACACGGGAATGCAGTACCTGTTCGAGAATATGGACCTGTGGTCGGGCATGATCAAGTCGATTGTGTTCGGCACGATTATCTTTGTGCTCGCGTATTACCACGGCATCAACTCGAAGCCGGGTGCGCATGGTGTCGGCCTCGCTACGATGAGTGTGGTCGTTTCCAGTTGTCTCATGATTCTAGTTGCTGACTTTGTTCTTGATGCTATCATGTTCTTCTAGAGGAATCAGGTAAGATTATGCCGAATGTGAACATTAACCCGAACGATATCGCTATCCGTCTCAAGGGCCTCAAGAAGTCCTTTGGTTCACAGACGGTTCTCGAAGACGTGAACCTGGATATCCGGCGTGGCGAAACCATGGTCATCATCGGTAAGTCCGGTGGCGGTAAGTCCGTCATCCTCAAGCACATGATTGGCCTCCTCCAGCCGGACGGCGGCGAGGTGTCGGTCGATGGCGTGACGATCAGTACGCCGAAGTTTTTCGATACGCGTACCATTCGCCGCAAGATGGGCATGCTGTTCCAGATGGGAGCCCTTTTTGACTCGATGACTACCGGCGAGAACATCGCGTTCGCCCTCCGCGAACACCATCCGGAACTTTCCGAACGCCAAATCCAGAACGTGGTCACCGAAAAGCTGCAAATGATCAACCTGGTCCCCGAGTTCAGGACCAAGATGCCTTCTGAACTTTCGGGCGGTATGCGCAAGCGTGTCGCCTTGGCCCGGGCAATCGCCCTTAATCCGGAAATCCTCCTTTACGACGAACCGACGACCGGCCTTGACCCCATCACGAGCGACGTCATCAATGACCTCATTCTCGACATGCAGAGCAAACTCGGGGTCACTTCAGTCGTCGTGACTCACGACATGGTGAGTGCGTTCAAGGTGGCCGACCGTATCGCGATGCTCTACAACGGTCGCATCATCGAAGTGGGGACAGTCGACGAAATCAAGAGAACGTCGAATCCATACGTCCACCAGTTTATCACGGGTCAGCGCAAGATGGAAGAACCCGGAAAATCGGCGGATTAGATATTCTCATTTGGAATAAATGAGTCCGTTTTTGATGAAATGGGTCACTTTTTTTTGCTGATGGGGAATATTAGGGCAAAAAAAGAGAAATGCGTAACCCGTTTGTAAATAATAATTTAAATTTAGAGGGATAGGGGAACATTATGAAAATTAGGATTTTTAGCATTCTTGGTGTAATTTCTTTGGCAATCGCATTTTGGTCATGCGATAATGGGGATGTATACACTCCGGATGCGGATGACATGGTTGCTGTTGGAAAATTTGAAAAAATGAGCAAGAAAGAACTTGACGCCATGATGGATTCCTGCGAGGCGGATGCGAAGTGTAATTGGGACCCTGCACTAGGTCGCCCCGAATGGAAAAAGTCCAATAAGAGCAGTTCTTCGCACAAGGAGCATTCCAGCAGTTCTTCTGTCAAGGAAAGCAGTTCCTCGGTAATCGAGACGTCAGCCTCTCCGGAACAGTCCTCCGGTGCGAAGTCCAGTTCTTCTTCGGAAGATGCACCCAAGACCAGTTCTTCTGCGGAACCTGCGGATGAAAGCAGTTCTTCCTCTGAGCCTGGGCCTGGCAACGAGGAATCCTCGAGTTCTTCGTCTGACGAGGAGGAATCCAGTTCCAGTGAAGAAGAGTCCAGTTCCAGCGAAGAATCCTCCAGCAGCGAAATACCGGAGAGTTCTTCTTCGGAACTTGCTCCGCCATCGGGGTCTTGTCGCCCGGATAAGTACAATGCCGCCATTGATGAACCGGTCACATGGACGTATTACCCCGACGAGGGAACATTTAATAACGGCCGCTATGCTTGGTCTCCTGAGGATGCTTCTGGCATGGCCTACGATAGCAATGTCGATGATGGCAAGGGCGAAGGCCCCGTCAAGCCTTTCCGCGTGAAGTACACAAGTTCGGGCAATAAGGAAGGGCCGAGTGTCTCCATCTTCTATGGGGGAAAAAAGCTCAAGGTCACTTGCTCCACCCAGAATGCCATCTATATTAGTCAAGACCATTATGTTGCCGGCCCAGAAGAAAGTTCCTCTTCTGAAGACGATGATACCCCCGATAATCCGTCGAGCAGTTCGTCGTCATCGAGCCGGAACGGAGATATTCCCGATATTGGTTATTGATCCTAATCGCTTCGTGTTCCTTAGTTGTTGTGTTATGGACAAATTTTCCAGACAAAATCGGTAAAACTTGTCCACAGTTGTTCCATATTTTTGTATTTTATTGTCAGGGATGTACTTATGAATAAGATACTTACATATGGTTTTGCTTTAGTAGGGCTTGCGGCCCTGTTTTGGGCCTGTGGTTCAGGTGAGGTGGCTGTATACACCCCAGAAGACGAATACATGGAGTTTGCTCTTGATGGTGATGATGATGGCTCTGCCTTGAGAGGTTTAGTGAATCAGGCTATTTCGGCATATTGCGAGGGAGACTTGAACCGTGATGCATGCCTAGCGGCAACGCGTCCGGACGACAGCTATGTCTCGGATACGACTTCTCCGGATTCGTCCAGCAGTTCGCGGGCTCGTTCGAGCAGCTCTTTTCTTCCGGCCTCCAGTTTTAATCCATTTGGGAATAATTATTCCAGTTTCAATCCGTTTGGCTCTACTTCTAGCTCGAGTCGTCCTGGAATGATTCCTGTATATAGCAGCTCAAGTCGCCCTGGGATGATTCCTGTATATAGCAGTTCTAGCCGTCCGGGAATGATTCCTGTGCTGTCATCTTCTTCAAAGGTTTTCCCGCGTTCGTCTTCCTCTATTCGCCGTTCGTCCTCGTCAAAGACTGTGGTTATTGGTTCGTCTAGCCTTCCAGAGAATGTCCCTTGGGGAACTTGTGTTGCAAATTCTGGCCAGCCGGGCTCTAGGGGTGTCCCCCTGAAGTGGAAGTTCACCATGAGCAACACTTTGTTCGGCGGTAATGTCCGTGCCATGATGAATTCCTCCTTTGAATGGGAATTTGACGATGCAGAACCGTCTTCCTACTCGGGAACGGGATCGGCTGGTTTAACTTCTACGGATGTCACTTATGCGGAATCCGGTAAATTTGCTGCTCGGGCGACCATGACGTACAATGGTCAATCCCAAAAGGTGAAATGTGATTCTGTTGAGGTCATGGGTTATCCCATTACTGGATGTACGTGTACTCCGGACAAGGATGAAGTTGATGTCGCCAAGGAATCTGTCGCCTCCGGTGCGACGGTCGTGAAGTGGACTGTGAGCAAATGTACTTCCGAAGACAAAACGTTCTCTTACGAATGGGAAAAGGGTATGACCGGCGATGGTGCTTCGGCTACGAAGACCTTGGACGAAAAGATTGTTTATGCACCGGATGTGACTGTCCGGAATTCGGATAACGGGGTCCTCAAGGTCTCTTGCGATCCGGTCAAAACCATTGACTCCGACCATCCAGAATTTGAGTTCAAGGCCCAGAATACGAAGATTGCGATGCCGGCTGGTGAATCTACGGTTTACTTCAATATGCAACCTGGTTGGCACAACAATGATGGGGGGAATTGCACCTTCAGTTGCCAGGTTCCGACCGGTGGTTTGCTGACGGTCACTATCAATAACCAGACCAAGACGGACTACTATGTGCCGATGGGCATCCCCATATCGAGTACGACTGGGATGACGCCGATGAAAGTGACCCTTTCTGTGGCGGCTGAGTGCATGCTTGGGTGGTAAAATTCCTTTTTTTGGCTGTTTTAGTCGATTTTATGTGATTCCAATCGCAAAAAAAGGATTACATATGCCCACATTCTTTGAGAATTAGTTATCTTTCAGCCATGAGGTTTAATATGAATAGAAAACTTTTTTCTGGTTTGGCTGTTGCCGGATTTGCTAGCCTCTTTTGGGCATGTGGAAGTGGTGATATTGTAGAAACAAATGTGTTGGATGAATTGCAGCTGGCAAGCTATAACGAGAATCCTGAAGCTTTAGAATCTTTTATCCTGCAAGCTGTGACTGCTTCTTGTTCGGATACTGTTTTGAATCCTGATGGAACTCAAACGATTAATGTCGACGAATCTTGCGTGAATGCTGCGAAGCCTGGTTCTTTGAACGAAGGCTCGCCCACGGAATCCAGTTCTTCTTCACCAAAACAAAATAGTCCCTATACTAACAGGAGCAGTAGCGGTACCTTTAATCCGTTCCAGCAGAATCCGACAAGTTCGGGCAATCCTGGCAGTACATCATCTCCTGGCCACACGCATAATCCGTCTTCGACACCTAGTCTCCAGCCGACATCCAATGCAACGACTAGCTCCTCGGCGGCTCCTGCGGATCCTAATGCGTGGGGAACTTGCGCTGCCAATACGAAGACGAATTCTATCAAGAAGGGAGCTTCTGTGCAGTGGAAGATTGCCTTCGATAACTCCAAGGTCTCTGCTAACATTATGACGGGGGCTAGCTATTCTTGGACTTTCCAAGATGGTAATCCTGCGACAATGGAGACAAAAACCTATACGAGCAATAGCGTGTCTTATGCAACATCCGGGTCCAAGGATGCTTCGGTTACTGTTAGCTTCCAGGGAAAGACTAATACTATCAAGTGTACTCCGCTCGATGTGACCGGTGCTGAAATTAAGAGTTGCGTTTGCAATCCGAATGTGACCCAGGCTGATGTCGCTTCGCAGACTCCGGTGACTTGGACTGTTTCTGGTTGCGCCTCTACAGATGCGAATTTCACTTATGTATGGTCCGATCAACTTCAGGGTGGCAATGCTGCATCAGCGGTCTTGACTGCCAAGGGAACATACGCTCCGTCAGTTACCGTCAAGAATGGTGACAATGGTATGATGACGGTCCAGTGCGGTGCTATTACGGCTATTGATTCAAACCATCCGGACTACGTCGTTAAAACGGCAGGACAGCAGGGTGAAATTGATTTGCCGGCTGGTCAGGTGACGGTTCTCCTTCAAGTGGATGCCTACAATGGTAAGGTTATCTGCAATGCGAACGGACCGATTTCTGGTACGGTGAATACCACGACTGTGTTGAACGGCTCTTACTATGTCTCTGTGCCGATGTCTGGCCTTAAGAAAGGTGCTCAGCTTGTGTTTGAACTCAGCACCCCTGCAAAGTGCGGCGTTGAATAATCAACATCTTTCGGTGAATTTGAAAAAGCTCCCTTCAAGGGAGCTTTTTTGTATTCAGCAATTGCGCGTTGTGTTGCTTGACGTTATTTCCCGTAAAGGGCTCGCATGACCTTGCTGCGTCCTTTGTGAATCCGCTGCCCCTTGATTGTGTACAGGTGCAGGGTCCTGCGCGACTGGTCTGCGTAATGTTTCTTCTCAATCCGAGTGATGCTCGTGTCGCTGGGAGTCGTCGTTGAATCGTTCGGGACAGTGACGGAATCAACAGGTGTGGTGGAGTCGCCTGGAACGGTGACAGAGTCGCCGGGTACAGGCGGGATATTATCGGTGGTTGTGCTGTCGGCGATGCTCGTGTCGGCCGCTGCGACTGTGACGATTTCGTTCGACTTGGCCCCGAGGCCGCCCATGGAGTTGGCCGCCCGCACATAGATTTTGGAACCTTTGGCAATGCTGTCGAGCTTGACGCTGTTGCTTGTCGTGTTGGAATAGTACTTGCCATTCACGAACACCGCCCAGCAGAGGGCGTCTTCGTTGTCGCTCCATTTGACTGCCTTGCCGCTTTGTGAAATTTCTGGAGCCTCGACTTGTTTGGTCAGTTTTTCCGGTGCCCAGGAGTCCGTGCCGCCCAAGATGTTTGCGCGCGTGTATTTGGCCGCTTCCGATTCGCTCAAGACTGGGTTCAGGTTAGCCGAGCCTCCGTTCTTGTCGGTGTAGGCGCGGCGGCGGTTGCTGAGGTCCATCGGTTTGCCGTTCTTGTCCAAGCTGTTGTATTCTGCGGCGACTAGCGGAACCTCGTTGATAGGGTTCTGCCAGCCTGAGGCATCTGGTGTGGAATTCATGTGCGTGTTCAAGAAGACTGTTTTCGCATGGTTCCAGGAGCGGCCTAAAAAGTAGTCGTTGAACGAACCTTCGATGACTGCGTTGTCGAACACGTAGCCCCATTCGGTGGTGGTTTTTGCTGCGGTAATGACAGCCTTGCTGCGCGTGGGTACGAGCTTGGTGCCCTCGAAGAACACGTCACCGTCACCGCAGATGAAGTCCACCGTGCCGCGGATTTCGCCCTCGTCCCAGTAGGTGCGGCCACCCTTGTTGGTGTAGTAGGTGTCTTGCCCGCTAATGAGCCGCACGCGCTTGTACACATACTTGTCGCCGACTTGCTGTATGGTCACGTGGCGGCAGGCATTCTCGCTACATGTAGTGCTCTTGTTTTGCACAGTCAAGTCTTGCATGTAGATGTCGTCGGCCGTGTTGAACTGGAGCGTGGCCGTTTTGCTGATGCTTTCTTCGATGGAACTATTGAAGAGGGTGACGCCCTCGGTGCTTTCGCCGATGAACGAAACGTGCGAGGTGTTGAATTTCGTGAGTTGGTTTGCATCGCCGGTGAGCGTGCCGAGATTGTATTCGCCGTTGGGGAAAAAGATGATGAAGTGCGAACCTTCGCTTGTTTTTGTTGCGGCCGCTGCGGCCTTGGCTGCCTTGAAATCCCCATCGACCCCGACAACGAAATCAAAACCGTGCTTGGGAATGGCGAATGCCATGCCGGCAAGGGTTAAAAGAACCGCGCTAGGAATAGGGGATTTCATGGACACTCCTTATAGTAGGCGACAGGTGCCGCTTACTATAATATATATTCCTAAAGCGGATTTTTTCCCGGCGGGGGCTTATTTCTTCTTTTTGCCCGGTGGGCCAGGCATGAAGGGGCTAGATGCACCAGATTTTTCGGATTTTGCAGTGCCGAGCGTTTCTTGGCTTGTTACGACGGAATCGCCGACGGACAAACCCTTGAGAATCTGCACGTTCACGCCATCGCTGATGCCGATTTTGACCGGGCGCGGGGCGGCCTTGCCGTCGATATTGATCCATACGAGGTTGCCACTTGGTTTCTTGCCATCGGGGCGCTTCTTGAAAGATTTGGGCGGGCCGAACTTTCCTGGGGGAGGGCCCTTCATGTCGCCTTCGGGGTGCGGCGGGCGCATGCCCTTGGGAGGTTCTGCCATCGGAGTGCCGTCGGCGGGCGTGAATTTGAGCGCCTTTACCGGGATTGCCACGGCGTCCTTGATTTCTTGAGTCACGATAGTGCAGGTCGCCGTCATGCCTGGGAGCAGTTTCTGGTCGGGATTCTCTGCCGAAATCACGACGGTGTAGGTCACCACATTGCTTGTGGTTGTCGGGCTCAGGCGGACTTCTTGCACGGTGCCGCTGAACTTGTCGTTTTGGAATGCGTCTACTGTGAATTCTACACGTTGGCCAGCCTTGACTTGCCCAATATCGGCTTCGTCCACATCGGCCATGACCTTCATCAGGCTCAGGTCCTTCGCAATTACGAATAACGTTGGCGTGCTCATGGAGGCGGCTACTGTCTGGCCCACTTCTACGGCGCGCTTCAGCACCACACCGCTGATTGGGCTCTTGATTGTTGCATAGCTCAGGTTGAGTTTTGCCTGGTTCACCTCGTTCTCGCTCCTTTCGAGTGCGAGCTTGGCCGAGGTCATGTTGTATTCGGCTGTCTCGAGTTCTACGGCGCTTGCGGAATTGCTTTCGGAAAGTTTTTTCACGCGGTTGTAGGTGGATTCCTTGAACTTGAAATCTGCCTGGGCGGATTTGTAGGCGATTTCTGCCTGCGTAAGCGTTGCCTTGAGTTTGGATTTGTCGAGTTCCGCGATAACTTGCCCCTTCTCGACCTTGGAATTGAAGTCCACATAGATTTTGCTGATGTCGCCGGATACCTGCGTGCCGACTTCCACCTGGTCTACCGGCTCGAGCGTGCCCGTCGCCGAGATTGTTGTGGCGATGGTTTCAAGAGAGACCTTGGTGCTTACGAGCGGGCCTGCTGCATTTACCGCAGTTTCCGAAAAAAAGAACATCTTGACGCCATAAGCGATAGCGCCAAGAATTATGAGGATGATGAAAATTTTCAAAAGCTTTTTCATAAACGCAACCTAAAAATAGAAAGAATTATCCATTTTTCGAGTATTTGGATGCACAAGGAGGCCTGTTGGTTTCATTCGCACTAGAAACGTCTAAACCATTTGAGGAATTTCTTCAATCCATTTTTTCTATTTTTATATTCGTATGAATACTAAGATTTACTATACCCTGACTGACGAATCGCCGTTCTTGGCGACTCAATCCTTGCTCCCCATCGTGCGCGGTTTTGCAAAGGCTGCCGATATCGATATCGAAACCAAGAATATCTCCCTGCCGGGCCGCATTTTGGCTGCATTCGGCAAGGCGAGCGACGACCTTGATTTTCTGGGCAAGCTCACGCTGGATCCGAGCGCAAACATCATCAAGCTCCCGAACATTTCGGCTTCGGTGCCACAGCTCAAGGCCGCCATCGCTGAACTCCAGAAGAATGGTTTTGATGTGCCCGATTACCCAGACGCTCCTGCAAACGATGAAGAAAAGGCCATCCGTGCCAAGTACGACAAGGTGAAGGGCTCTGCCGTGAACCCGGTGCTGCGCCAGGGCAATTCCGACCGCCGCGCTCCCAAGGCCGTGAAGAACTATGCCCGCAAGAATCCGCACAGCAACGGCGTGTGGAACGAATCGGTGAAGACCCATGTTTCGAGCATGCAGGCGAACGACTTTTACGGCAACGAAAAGTCGATTACGCTTGCGAAGGGCGACACGTTCAAGATTGAATTTGTGGATGAATCTGGCACTGTCACGGAATTGCGTGCTGCCAAGCCGCTCCTCGAAGGCGAAATCCTCGATGCCACCGTGATGCGCATGGCCGCTCTTGAAAAGTTTATTGCCGAACAGATGGCCGATGCCAAGGCGAAAGGCGTGCTGTTCTCGGTGCATCTGAAGGCCACTATGATGAAGGTCTCGGACCCAGTGTTGTTCGGTGCGTTCGTGCGCGTGTTCTTCAAGGATGTTTTCGTGAAGTATGCCGACCTGTTCAAGGAACTCGGCATTGACGCGAACAACGGTCTCGGCGACTTGTACAAGCGCCTGGAAGGCAACGCCAAGGAAGCCGAAGTCAAGGCCGCAATTGATGCTGCTTTGGCCGCTGGCCCGGACCTCGCGATGGTTGATTCCGCAAAGGGTATCACCAACTTGCACGTTCCGAGCGACATCATTATCGACGCTTCGATGCCTGCGATGATTCGCAACTCCGGCTGCATGTGGAACAAGGAAGGCAAACTGCAAGAAGTCAAGGCTTGCATTCCGGATCGCTGCTACGCCGGTATCTACGAAGCTGCCATTGAATTCTGCAAGAAGAACGGCGCCTTCGACCCGAAAACGATGGGCACTGTTCCGAACGTTGGCCTCATGGCCCAAGGCGCCGAAGAATACGGCAGCCACGACAAGACCTTTATTGCTAAAGCAAAGGGCGTCATCCGCGCCGTGAATGCAAACGGCGAAGTGCTCTTGCAGCAGGAAGTCGAAGCCGGCGACATCTACCGTATGTGCCAGGCGAAAGACGCCCCGATTCGCGACTGGGTCAAGCTCGCCGTCACGCGCGCTCGCGTAAGCAATACGCCCGCCATTTTCTGGCTCGACCCGAAGCGCGCCCATGACCGCGAAATCCAGAAGAAGGTGGAAGTCTACCTGAAGGATCACGACCTCTCTGGTCTCAGCATCAAGATCATGAGCCCGAAGGATGCTATCGTGGAAACGATGACCCGCGCGAAGGCTGGCCTCGACACCATCAGCGTAACGGGCAACGTGATGCGCGATTACCTCACCGACCTTTTCCCGATTCTCGAAGTCGGAACGTCTGCCAAGATGCTCAGCATTGTGCCGCTCATGGCCGGTGGCGGACTCTTCGAAACAGGTGCAGGTGGCTCCGCCCCCAAGCAGGTGCAGCAGTTCCTCGCCGAAAACTACCTCCGCTGGGATTCGCTCGGTGAATACTTCGCACTCGTGCCCGCTTTCGAGCAGGTCGCCTCGACAACCGGTAACGCCAAGGCCAAGGTCCTTGCCGACACGCTCGACGAGGCGAACGGGAAAATTCTCGAATTCAACCGCACACCGGCCCGCAAGATCGGCGAACTCGACAACCGTGGTTCACACTTCTACCTGGCCCTCTACTGGTCAGAGGCTCTCGCCGCCCAGAAGGACGACGCGGAACTTGCCGCCAAGTTCGCCCCGGTCGCGAAGGCCCTCGCCGAAAACGAGCAGAAGATTGTTGCTGCGTTTGCCGCTGAACAGGGCAAACCCGCCGACATCGGTGGCTATTACCTGCCGAAGCCGGAACTCCTGAAAAAGTGGCTCCGCCCGGTTGAAGCGTTCAACCAGGTGATTGACAATCTGTAGTTGTTGTCCGGGGCTTAGGCCCCGGCGTTTTACGCCTTGCTGCCGTCGATAATCCAGTGGCAGAGTTCCTCGATACTTTCGTAGTCGGGGAGTGTGCGGGTGAAGTTCTGCGACTTGCTCCGTTCGATGAAGTTGTTCCAGACGTTTTCGTTCTTGCCGTCGAGACCCAAGTGCTCCTCGATGGCGCCCTTTGTCCATACCCAGATTCCCTGGCTGCGCAGCTTGGCGTGGATGCTCCGGATGGGGCGTTCCGCTTCGGGCATGGCGGCCATCATGGCGTAGGCCTTGGCGGCGGTGATATTGCTGTGCTTGTTGACGGGGAGCCCGTTCACTAGGCGCAAATGGTTGTGGAAAGCGAGTTCGCGGAAAAGGTTGCGGCACATTTTGATGTCGGGGTCGTTTGCCTCGAGGAACCCATCGCGTGTAGCCGTGGTAAAGGCGTAGTCCAAGTCGACAATCGATCGCGCCGGCATGTCCATGGCTTCAAGGACTTGCATGCTTTTGCGGGTGTTGCTCACGCCGCCTTGGCGTACGAGGGCGCACTTGATGAGCGCGAAGGATTGCCCGGTAATGCGTTCGAAAAGGGCGGGCAGTACGCGCCATTCGGTTTTGCCTTCGGTCAGCAGAACGTAGTCGGCGAAAAGGAGCTCGTTGCTGTTCGATAAGCTGAACAGCATTTGCAACTGGCTGGGAGCATCCTGGATGACCTGACGGACGGCATCTTCCATTCGCTTGCGCATGAACGTGCCGCGTTCCTTGTTCTTTCGGATAAGGAGAGATGTGCTCACGTCTTCGCTGGTGACCATCTGCGCGGAATGGGTGGCAAACACCACCTGATAGCCTTCGTTGGAAAGGTTCTTGAGCGCGACGCGCACCAGTTCCACCGCCTGCGGGTGCAGGTACAGTTCGGGTGAGTCGATGAGCAGCATGGTGCGGCTCAGGTAATGGTTGTTGTGGTGCTTCTTGATTTCGGCGAGGTAGCGGATGAGCGCCATCTGGATGGCTCGCTGCGATCCGGCTCCCATCCTGGAAATGTCGCGCTGGAATCCGTCGTCTTCGTCGATGACCTTGATGGTGGCCGTCTTGAGGAATGTCTCGAGTGTCGGTATCGGGATGTCGAGTTCGACATGGACGCTTGGGAAAAGTGGCCTCAGAGCCGTATTCACGTCTTTGTCAAATGCCTTGAGTTCTTCGGCGCGTTCATCGCTGCCTGGCGAAAGGATTTCGCTGAACTGTGCGAGAACGTCGTTGAGTTCGCCTCCATAACGGCGTTCTAGCGGTTTGAAAATTTCGTGCAGGAGTTTGGTGAATGCGCGGTTGCCTTCGAAATCCCAGATGGCGATGGATTCGGGGAACATGCGGTTGAACGCGCAGACGAACTTCTCGTTGACGCGCACCCATTCCTTGTTGTTCTTGCCGCTGCCGCGCTTGTTGGGCGGAACGTATGCCCAGAGTTCTATGTTATCTGGAATTTCTCCTGGAATCCGCTGCACCTTCTTGATGCGCATGGCGTACCCGCTGATGAAGGGCCTCACTTCTTGCGCCTTTTCTTCGCCCAGGCGGTTCAAGATTTGATCGGTGATTCCGTCGAAGTTTCCTTCCACCTCTACGGCGCGGTTCGGGTCGTCAAAGTACGAAATGTCCAAAGAAAAGTTGGCCAGCAGCCATCGGATGCCCATGAGGATGTTCGTCTTGCCGGCGTTGTTGTAGCCGATAAGTGCCGTAAAACTGCTAAGAGGGAATGTCTCGTTTTGTATGGAACGGAGGTTCGAAATGGTGATATGCGATAGTCTGAGTGCTGGCGGTTGCATAACCTGAATGTATAAAAAAACAAAAGCGGGTGCTCCGAAATTTGTGTTTTTTTGGGAAAAGTTGAGAAAAATCAAGCGTAAAGCCGTTTTTTGGGCGGTTTTGTGTTTTTTTTATCACAAAAAATGCCAAAATAGAGAAAAAAACGCTTTTTTTGTTGAAAAAAGACTATTCTTTATGCAGAAACCTTAAACTAATTCCATAAGGGTTGGAAAGATGAAATATTCTAAAATCATGCTCGGAGCGGCGCTGATTGGTGCAACGGCTTCTACAATTTTTGCACAGGAGACTCTCCGCAGTTTGGCCGAAGAAAGGGGCCGTTATATCGGAGCCATCCTGAACAGCGAATGGTTCAATAACGCCATCGAATCGCAGTTCGAGGAAATCCACAAGACGCAGTTC
>JAEEGL012239775.1_pt1 | contig 20811 bp, 16 predicted proteins | sample 9134231 | NCBI WGS metagenome assembly JAEEGL01 (sample SAMN16246548, study PRJNA631951) | gut metagenome | biome: gut microbiome; feature: rumen; material: fiber-attached | host: Bos | place: Iran: Karaj | collected 2018-10
CTTTACCCAATCTGCATCGAGCAGTTTGCAAATTGACTCTTCGCCTTTGAGCGGAATCTCAAGATCAGGTGTGAGTTTATATTGTCTTATCAGGGGATAATCTTTCGCATTGATTTCTTCTTCATTAAGTTCGATCGTTCTGATAACAGGGAGCTCCATATTGGACTGGCCTGCGAGCATGTATACATCGCCGATGCATACATCTTTTATTATAACAGTATCCGTACCCTCTACCTTGAGTTCTGTGTCGATGGTAACATCCATCGGTTCGAATACCGCTTTGAATTTTCCAGATATGACTTCTGCTTCAACAGTATTGCCTGCCAAAGTAACTTTGACTGAGGATGCTGCATTGTCTTCACCTTCGATAATGATTTCCTCATTTCTCTGGAGAACCATACCATTTGAATATATACCTAAAAGTTTTGTTGAAGACATAACTGCCACCATCCTTTCTTTGTCCCTTTATTCTAACTGCCTGCCAACTTCTTGTCTATCATACTAGTTGACAAGAACTCGATTTCACTTTTATACTGACAATCAAAGGAAGGCAAAACCAATGAAGAAATCGTTTGATCAAATCACAAACAGTTGGCTCTACAAAACCAGCCAGACGGTTGGAGATGTAGTCATTATCTCTGCGCTCTTCTTATTGTTCTGCATACCGGTCGTAACGATCGGACCTTCCATTACTGCATTGTATTATACAGTTTATCGTAAGTATCAGAAAAAGAGTGACAGTTTAAGCAAAGACTTTATCCGTTCATTTAAAGATAACCTCAAAAACGGAATTGCGATTAATCTAATTTATTTAGTTTATCTTGCAGTCGCCGGATTCAATATTTATTTTGCATTTAACGGATTAGGATCAGTAAAACTTCCGGACTGGTACACTGTAGTTTCATTTATTCCTTTACTCCCTGTTATTTTCACTATTCCTTTTGTCTATCCGCTCTTGGCAAGATTTAGTAATGGAATCAAGGGAACGATCACCAACAGTTTTACTCTATGCATGATCAACTTTCCGAAATTCTTTCTCATATGGATAATCCAGCTCGCTGCTATCGCGGTAAGTGTCCTCTTCCCGCCTGCAGCTCTTGTTACTCCGGTTGCTTCTACTTATCTTTGCCAGATGATAACCGAGAAAGCTATCGCTAATGCCATAAGAGTTGAACAATCCCGGGAAGAAACAAAAGAGGCTGAGAGCTATGTATGAATATCTGAACATAATTCAGTTGATCTCAGGTATTGCTGCAGCCGCACTGGTTTTCATCGGAATCTTCATCAGTGTAAAAAAACTTAATCCTGAAAAGTATGAGACCATACCCGTTAAGAGTACGGTTATTTCCATTGCCCTTATTGCTTTGGGTCTTCTCAGTTATGCCGTCACGAAAACATGTACTAACCTGACAGTAGAAACAGCGGAGCACTACGAACTGGGAACGATATATTTTGCTTCTGTCGGTGAAGTGGTAAAGTCATTCGGATTCGTTTTACTCGTACCGATCCTGTTCAGACTCTTTAAGCCCAGGACAGCCAAAAAGGAAACTGCGGCACAGGATTATTCTGAAGAATTAGAAGAGAACTGAAGTCAGTTTCGTACATTATCAGAAAAAACCGACCGATAATTGCTTCAAAAAACCCCATAAAGTAATAACTTATCCCCTATTTTGCTATAGTTTGAAGGGTAGTTATGCCCTTTGATTAGAGTTAACATTTCATTGAATTTCAATATGTCATAATCTATTGACAGAAATTTAGCCTACTAGTATACTAGTTAGCATAGGGGATATGGGTAATATCCATTTCTCTATCTGAGACTCTTTCTTTAAGGAAATTCATTGGCATGAAATTAGTATTGAGATGGTTCCCATATGGCGATGACAGCGTATCGCTGAAGAACATTAAACAAATTCCCGGCGTCAGCGGTGTCGCTACACATCTCACCAGAATCCCTGTCGGTGAAATCTGGACAATGGACGAGATCAATCTGGTTAAGGACGAGATCAATTCTTACGGCCTTGAGATGGAAGTAATCGAGAGTCTCAACATTCACGAAGACATTAAAAAGGGCCTCCCTACCAGAGATTTATTGATCGAGAATTATATCGAATCAATGAAGAATCTTTCGAAGGCGGGAGTTAAGTGTATCTGCTATAACTTCATGCCTGTTATGGACTGGTACAGGAGCACTCTTGCTCAGCCCCTTTCTGATGGCAGCACAGCAATGGCATACAGTCATGACGTAGCTGTCCAGCTCACATTAGAGAAGATCACTTCTTCCATGATCGACGGTTCTAATAACTTCAGTCTTCCGGGATGGGAGCCTGAGAGATTCGCCCAGATGGCTGAAGATATCAAGTTCTATCAGAACGTTTCATCTGAAGATTACTTTAAGAACATCAAGTATTTCCTCGATGCGGTAATACCTGCTGCTGAGGAATTGGATATCAATTTTGCAGTGCATCCTGATGATCCTCCGTTCCCGCTTTTCAACCTTCCCAAGGTCGTTAACAGCAAGGAATCAATCGAGAAGTACCTTAATCTCAATACTTCAAAAAGAAATGGTCTTACACTCTGCACCGGCAGTCTTGGTGCAGGTATTCATAACGATGTTGTTGACATCACTAAAACATTCACTTCAGAAGGCAAAGTACATTTCGTTCACTTGAGAAATGTTAAGCACGAGTCAGAAACAGATTTCCACGAATCCGCTCACCTGTCATCTGAAGGTGATCTCGATATGTTCGCAATCGTAAAGGCACTTTACGATAATGGTTTTGACGGATACATCCGTCCTGACCACGGCCGCATGATATGGGGTGAAGAAGGAAGACCCGGTTATGGTCTTTACGACCGTGCATTGGGAGCAACTTACATCAACGGCTTATGGGAGGCCGTAACAAAACTTAGCAACTAACAGCTTTCATAAAGCAGCACTCCTCTCTACTATAAAACCGATAACCTTATAGTCCCGAATAAGGTTATCGGTTTTATAAGAAGTATCAACAAATGTTTGAAAAGGAAGGTATCAGTTATGAACCTGTCAAAAGAAAACCTCAAAAACACAGAATTCTGGGATAGCATTAACGTTGCTCTGCCGAAGTATGATATCGATTCAGTAATCGCTAACACATCCCAAAATCCTACATGGTTACACGTTGGCGGCGGTAATATCTTCAAAGCATTCATCGCAAGAATTAATCAGCGTCTTCTTAACCAGGGCATCGCTGACACAGGAATCATCGTTTGCGGAACGATGGATTATGAGAATTTCGAGAAGATCTATAAACCGTTCGATAATCTTTCCATTATCTGTGACCTTAAACCTGATGGAAATACAGGTTATGAGATTATCGGAAACATTACGGAAGCTATTGCTGCAAACTACGATAATCCGGATAACATTAAAAGACTGAATGAAATAGTTACTAACCCTTCCCTTCAGATCATCTCTTTCACGATCACGGAGAAAGGTTATGCATTAAGAGATGCTGACGGTAAGCTTTACGATACAGCTGCAAAGGATATGGAAAACGGTCCTTCCCATCCCATAACATGCATGGGATTTGTTGCTTCTGTTCTTTATGAGAGATTTAAGGCCGGTAAGTATCCTCTGGCTCTGGTCAGCATGGATAACTGCAGCCACAACGGAGATAAGCTCAAGGATTCTATTACTGAGATTATCGATGTATGGACTGAAAAAGGTTTAGTAGATCCGGAATTCAGATCTTATGTCGGTAATCCTTCTTTGGTAGCTTTCCCTTGGACCATGATAGATAAGATCACACCCAGGCCCTCCGACGAGATCCTCGCAAAGCTGACTGACCTCGGTATCGGTAATCTTAAGAGTGTTAAGACAACAAACGGTTTATTTGCAGCACCGTTCGTAAATGCTGAAGTTCCTGAATATCTTGTAGTAGAAGACTTGTTCCCCAATGGCAGACCTGACCTCGCAAAAGGTGGAGTTATCCTTACAGACAGAGACACTGTTGATAAGGCCGAGAGAATGAAGGTTACTGCATGCCTCAATCCTCTCCACACTGCACTCGCAATCTACGGATGCCTGTTGGGATTTAATAAGATCTCTGACGAGATGAACGATAAAGACTTAAGAACACTCGTTACCGAGATGGGTTATAACGAATGTCTCCCTGTAGTTTGTGACCCGGGCATCTTAAATCCCGGCGCATTCCTTAAACAGGTTCTCGAAGAGAGATTCCCTAACCCCTTCCTTCCTGACACTCCTCAGAGAATAGCAACCGATACGAGCCAAAAGCTCCCTATCAGATTTGGAATTACTCTTAATTCATATCTGAACGAACAGCCCGAGAAACTGCCGGAGCTTAAGCTCATTCCTCTGGTTATCGCAGGGTGGCTCAGATATCTTCTCGCAGTAGACGACAACGGTAATGCGTTTGAGATCAGCTCTGATCCTATGGCAGGTTTCTTTCAAAAAGAACTCAGCTCGAAAGGAATTACTTTCGGGATGACAGAGAGTGTACAGGGTAAACTGGATAGTATTCTCTCAAACGAAACAGTATTTGGAATCGATATTAATAAGACAGGATTAACACCGGTTATTGAAAAGTATCTGGATGAACTCTTAAGAGAGACAGGAGCTGTCAGGAAGGTGCTTCATTCCGCCGTTGCTAATTAGAATGTAAGCGATAGACATTAAATATCTTTTATGGTAATTTTTTTATAGATTTATTAAAGGTGGATTCTATAATGATCATTACTCCTAAGCAAACTTTTGAACCTAACCGTGAGTATGCTTTCCGCATCGTAAAAGATAACATCATCAATATGGAGATCAAACCCGGCAGTCTTATCGGCGAGCAGGAAATCGCCAGCCAACTAGGTATCTCCAGAACACCAGTTCACGAGGCTTTCCTCGAATTATCAAAATCCAAGATCGTAAACATCCTTCCCCAGAAGGGTTGCAGCGTATCTCTCATTGATTATGAGCTCATCAAGGAATCCAGATTCCTTCGTATCGCTGTTGAGGGCGCTCTTCTCAAGGATGCATGCGACGTAGCTACTGAAGAAGATATCCAGAAGCTCTACGCTAACATTAAGCTCCAGCAGTTCTATATCGAGAATGATCCTCCGAAGTTTTTGGATCTCGATAATGAATTCCATAAGAACATCTACGTTATGTGCAACAAGATGCAGTGCTTCTATATGGTAGGTCTTATGAGCCTTCACTTTGACCGTGTAAGATCTCTTTCACTTAAGACGATCAAGGATGTTAAGCTCGTATCAGACCACAAGGCAATCGCAGATGCCATCGCAGCTCATGACAAGGATGCTGTTGAGGCAGCTTTCACAAAGCATATGTCCAGGTTCGATCTCGATTGGGACATCATAAAGAAAGCATATAGCGAATACATAGCAGAGTAATTTACAGGGCCCTCCAAACGGAGGGCCTTATTTATTTCATTTGCAATATCCGTCTTCACTTTTTGCAGGCAATAAAGATTCATAACGCTTGTGGTACAATACTGCATAAGAGTTTTATCGGAGGCATCATTAGATGAAGAAAACGGGAATAATCATTATAAGCGCAGCACTCATTGCAGCTGTAGGTTTATCCGGCTGCGGAAAGATAACAGAGACTTCTGAATCCAATGGCTCTGTTGCTTCAGGATCGGGTGCAGGCGGAAACGGAGAAACAGTTTATCTTCAGAGTAAGTATACTGTTACTTCGACAAGTGATTACGTTAAATCCAGCTCTACTGTTTTTAAGTACGATGAACAAGGTAATCTGATAATGTCCGTCTACTATGATGCCGACGAGAAGATGACAGGTTGGGATACTGATTACACATACAACGAGAGCGGAAACGAACTGGTACATATCCAATACGATGCTGAAGGAACAGCTTATGGATTTGTCTCAAGAGAGTACGACGAAAACCAGAAAGTAACCAGATACACAACATACAGTAATAACGGAGAACCCATTACAGACACCAGCTACAAATATGAGCTGGATGATAAGGGTAATGTGGTTTTAATGTCCTGTTTTGACGAGAACGGTAAGCACGTTCAGGATAACGAGTACGACGATCACGGTAAGATCGTAAAGGAAACATATTACCTTGATAACAGCATTGCCGTTTATGATTATGAGAACGAATATGATGCAAACGGTAATAATACAAAGACAACCATTTACATCACTTATGGTAATAACGGTACTCGTAAATTAGACAGCAGCAATGACCTGACTTATGATGAACACGGCAACATGATCAAGCTCGTTCATCACGATGCAAACGGCAACACAGAATTCTACTACGAGATAGAATATTTCGAGTACACAAAACCTGCTTAAGAAAAATAACTTTATAAAGATTAAAGCTGCTTCAAATTGAAGCAGCTTTTTTCATCAGGGGTCACTGATAAATATGAAGAATTAACCGATACTTAATTCGATTGTTTCTGTGTTCGTAATCTGGCACTTTCCATTGAGATCCTCGTAAACATACACGATAGCCAGAGATGTTTTATCAGCTACGGTATTGGAAATTACCTTGCAGAGAACTGCATGATTTGTGCCTGCGACAACCTGTGAACCGACATAAGCAACAGGCTCATATGTGTCATCTACATCCTTAGTAGCAAGGTTCTCGAACATGGTCTTAATATCTGCTGTGATCTCAGAAGATTCCGCATAAGCCCAACCGCCTGCAAGATTATCACCGTTCTCAACATCTGTGCCGGGAAGGATTACTCTTTCGTCATAGACAAAGTCTGCACTTCCCTGGGGATTCACATTGATATATGTAATCATCATGGAACGCAGAGCGTGCTCGGAAATAATAGTAGATTCACAAAGGAAAGCATAGTTGGTTCCTGATACGATCTGTGTTCCGAGAAGCGCAACAGGCTTATAATTGTAACCGTCAATCTTACTGATTGCTTCATCAAAGATTTTCTGAAGATCATTTGTCATGGCATTTGACTCAGCGATTTCCCAAGAACCTGTTCCAATGTGAGTGCTGATTACTTCTTCACCGTTGACATTAACATTTACATTAATATCCTTGTTTACTTTGCATGCCGTAATACCGCATGTAAGAAGTGTTGCTGTAAGTCCTAAGACTAAGATTTTTGTTGTAATGTTTTTCATTTTTATATCTCCCGTATTTAAGTTTTGTCTTATGCCATTAATACAGACCAGACAGCAAAAATGTTGCAGCCAATCCTAAACTACCTGCGTTTCTTTTTACCGGCCGTTACAGAGTAACTCAGATCAATTAAGTCAGTTACCTTCTTATCTTTGACAGTTCCATCGAGAAAAACAGTTATCCAATGCTGTTTATTCATATGGTATGCAGGGATTATCCCCTTCTCATGAATGAGCATATCAAGAAGCATCGGATCATCTATCTTAAGATTCATACAGTCAACCGGTTCATCAGTATCAAGACCTAATCTATCCCCGGAAACCCTCATAATAAGGGCAAACCACTTGCGGTTATCCTTATGTCTGAATACCGCTGTAACAAAATCACCGTCCCATGGGAAGTCCGGCTCTATCCCATATTGGTTTTTAATATATTCTTCTGTCTTTTTACGGTTCATACCCATATATATCAACCTGCCTTAATAGTCATAACAATAACCCACAGTAATGTATAATTCAATCAGACCGTATATTAATAGAGGTTATATGAAAGTTGTCGTAGCAATGGATTCATTCAAAGGAAGCATGTCTTCCCTTCAGGCCGGAAATGCCGTAAAGACAGGCATTTTGGAAGTCTGCCCCGATGCCGGAGTTACTGTGCTCCCCTTAGCTGACGGCGGCGAAGGCACCATAGATGCCATATCTCCATATATCAATGGAATCACCAGAAAACTTACTGTTACAGGACCTTTAAATACTCCTGTTATTGCAGATTATGTTTTAGATGAGTCAGACAAAACAGCCTATATTGAGATGGCAAAATCATCCGGACTGACTCTCATAAGTTCCGATGAGCGCAACCCTTATATAACTACTACTTATGGAACAGGCGAACTGATAAAGGATGCCGTTCTAAACGGAGCAAAAAAACTCGTTATCTGCATAGGCGGCAGTGCTACAAATGACGGCGGATCAGGTATGCTCCAGGCCCTTGGTGCCAAATTTACGGATAAAGACGGCAATCCTGTTTCTCCGGGAGCAATCGGACTTAAGGATCTCGCATCTGCTGACTTAACGGAACTGATCGGGAGAGACCTGGATATAACCGTAGCCAGTGATGTTTCTAATCCTCTCTGCGGACCTGATGGTGCGAGTCACATTTACGGCCCGCAAAAAGGTGCCACATACGAGATGGCAGAAGAGATGGACAAATGGCTCCAAAATTATGCCGGCATTCTCGGATTTGACCCTTATGAGAGTGGAACCGGAGCAGCCGGAGGCATGAGTTTTGCCCTTAAGAACCTTCTCGGGGCAAAGATCCGTTCAGGTGCCGGAATCGTTACTGAAATAACGGATGCAGAGCGCCATATAAGCGTATGTAACATTGTTATAACCGGCGAAGGACGTATGGATCGCCAGACAATCAACGGAAAAGCACCGTTCAGGATAATGGAGATCGGCAAGAAATATAATAAGCCGGTTTTTGGCATAACAGGAATCTTAGGTGACGGTTACGAAGACTGCCTGAAAGCCGGATTTGTTAAAATAACTCCGCTGATTCATCCGACTATGGATACCAATGAAGCAATCAAGAGCTTAATCCAAACTACAAAGACAGTTATAGGAGAATATAAATAAAAAAGAACAGAAGTTATCTGTTCTTTTTTTTTGCTTTCTTTTCCAGATACATGGCTTTGTCAGCTTTCTTCATCGAATCGGTAAGGCTGTGCCAGTCATTTATTTCACAAGTACCGATACTCGCACTCAGCTCGAAAGGGAATTTTCCGGTATTATTAACATCCCTGATATTTTTCCTTACGTCTCTGATAAACTTACCTGCCCTTACCTGATCAGTTACAACGAGCACAACTGCAAACTCATCTCCGCCCATTCGTGCAACGAACTCGCCTGGTTTGAGAGCGCTCTCGATACATTTAGCAGTTTCTTTGATAGCTTCGTCACCTGAGTTGTGACCAAAAGTATCGTTAATATATTTGAGCTCATCCATATCGATAGAGACAATAGACAGATCTTTTAACCTGTTGCCTTCTTTATCGAACATCTCGGAAATTCTCTTTTCAAAACCTCTTCTGTTATTTATTCCCGTAAGAGGATCCTGAATGTACAGGGTCATAATATCCGCAACACCGGACAATTTGCTGTAGAGCTCAAGTTTATTAATGTTCTGGGCAACCTGGGTAAGAATGTATTCAATCTTAAAGTTTATAAAGTTTTGAATATCCGTATCAACAACCAGCAGAGCATACCCATATGCTTCATTCTTATATGTGATCGGAAGATATATACGTGTACCCTCGCTGTCGTTCTCCATTCCGTCAGGCAGGAGCTTATCAGTCGGGAAAGAAATATCTCCGATATTATCTTCTCCCTTATTGGAATAGTAGCCTACCAGCAATCTGCTGTCCTCGGCATATCTGACCAGATACAGAGACTGGATACTCTCGACCATTCTAAGCTGATCCAGAGTTACCTTGATCAATTCCTGTTTTGTCAGTGCGCCCTCAAACAAAGCATTTATAACAACAAAATCTCTTCCATCGTCCATCGATTCGGAAGAGGTAACATTCTGAAGACACAATGCTCTGAACACATCTCTTTCGACATGAAGATCACCGGTACTCTCACGAAGAATAAGGTTACCGGGAATATAGGTATTCAGATCAGGTTTCTTACCTGCCCTGACGCCTTCGATAACCCTGAGTGCAGCATCTACAAGAGTTTTATTTGAGATCTCGGTTGTAGTGATCGAAGGAACGTGCTCAACCGATTCGACAGTGTTATCGACACCGCTGATCATGGTATCTTCAGGTATTCTGTAACCTCTCATAATCAATTCATTACTGAGAGCAATTGCCTCATAGTCATTGGAGCATATGATTGCTTCAGGGAGAGTTCCGTCTTTTTTGATAAAGAAATCAGCCATCTGGCTGCCCAATCTTATCCAATAATCGCCATGGAAAACTAAATCCTCAGAGACAGTGTATCCTGCCTCTTCCATGGCCTGTTCGAAGCCTTCTCTTCTCTCGTAAGAATCTTCCAGTTCATCCATTCCGGTTACAAAGCCAATGTCACTTGTCTTGCACTTGGATATTACATGCTTCGCGATTTTATACATTAAATTCCTGTTGTCTGGAATGATGTTATAGAAACCTGGAATAGCAGCTCTGATACTGACTACCGGAGGAGCTTCCATATCGGCCAGCAGATTTTCCACAAGATCCTTTGCCATCTGCTCATGAACGAGAGTATCGTAACTGATAATGACGCCATCGTAATCGTGAACATCAGGAAGAGTCAATATGCTCTTCATACCGTTTACATGGAGAGGATTACTCGATGTGACCGAGCAGATTCCGAACACGTCAATCCTATGTCCCAGTCGGGCATAAGCATCAATGTTCTCTATGATCGACAGAGAAAAATCTCTGTACATGTCTCCGATAAATAAACAGATCTTCATACAGTCATTATACATTCCAACAGACTTTATTTCTGCCGGTTTCCTTAGCTACATACAATCTCTCATCAGCAGTGCTGATATTCTCTTCAATTGATTTCGAAGGATCGAAAAGTGCACAGCCGAAACTCAGTGTGCACTTAATCTTATTGCCGTCTGCTTCAATTTCGGAATTCATAAGCTTTACTCTTATTTCTTCTGCCTTCTCAATTGAGCCTTCGAGATCAGTATCTCTCATAACCATTACGAACTCTTCTCCGCCCCATCTGTATACACTGGCAGTCTCGCTGCAGCAGGATTCCAGAAGGCGTGCAGTAAATGCCAGAACATCATCGCCTGCATTATGTCCGTATGTATCGTTTACTCTCTTAAACTTGTCGATATCACAAATGAATAATGACATCTGCTTTTGTGATTCGGGAATGAGATAGTCTTTATACTTTCTGCTGAAATCATAATAGAATCCCATTCTGTTTTTAAGAGTTGTGAGCTTGTCGTGATGTGAGTCTTCGAGGAATGTTTCTGACTCCAGGGCAATGCCGCACATGAGTGCTGCCAAAGAGAGCTTACGGGTGTCTGAAACTGCATCAAACCCTGAATCGGAATTCTTGTTGATCAACTGAAGTGCACCTATAAAGTTACCATTGATATCAGCAACAGGAAGAACGAGAACTGACTTCGTTTTATAACCTGTCTTTTTGTCGATAGCACTGTTGAAATCAGGATCAGAATAAGGATTGTTTGTAATAACCGTTTTCTGTGTTCTCAATGCCTTGCCGACAAGTCCCGTATTATCAGGAATAGATATCTTATCAACGCCGGTTGCAGACATTGTCCATAACTGGCCCTTTCTCTTATCCCACTTCCAGAAACTAGCTCTGTCAGCTTCAACTATCATCTCCGCAAGTTCAGTCAGATAAGAGAACAGCATCTGATGGTCCGGGCTGTCGTTCATGCACATATCTTTATAGAGTCTGTCCGTAATTTCCAAAACGCCATTGAGAACCATTGAGTTGTCACCGAGAATAACCTCTTTTACAAGCGGTGCAGGTCTTACGTCGATGTCATAGAAACTGTCGAGAACCTTCTTCTCATCATCCATGTGCATGAGATATACCTTTGCTCCTCTTGAGACATACTCTTCGAGCTTCGGTCGTAAGTCCTCATAGTAGAGATGTACATTCGAATGGTGCGCAGAAACCTCAATATAAAGGTATGTGCCTTCCTTAATAAACTTATCGAAAGGAGCAGTGGTATTGGTATCACCTGTATAGACAACATTTTTATCTTCGATTATGAGGTTATATCCAAAACACTTACCCTTAAGTTCAGGTGAATGTGTAGTAGGAATCGCACGGTTAAACCACGGCTTGTTAAGTTCATCAACAGTAATAAGTTCATACCAGAAGTCATTACAGCCTTCAAGATTCTTGAGCATATATTTGATATCTGCCCTGACTTCCTCGCAAGGTGTAATAATTGTAATCGGGATGTGAACCATAAAGTACAGCCAGTCAACCAGCATACCGACTCCGCCTACGTGATCACCGTGAGTATGTGTGATCAAAAGATATATATGCTTATACTTGGTAAGATCCCATTTTTTCAGGATATCAAATGAATCCATAGGACAATCAATAAGAATGAGATCATTGTTGTCCTCAAAGTAAGAACTGTTCTGTTGGTCCGAGAATGCAGAACCTCTGCCAAAAAACGTAAGCATCATATTCCTCCTTATTCAAACCGGTCGTCAAGACCGATAAGCTTCAATATTTCAAAACCGTCTGCCTTACCCTTAAGCTTGATAGGCTGTTCAAGTGGTTCAAACTTCATTTTCCCGTTTAATCTGTCAGCTACGGAGCGGCTGATATAAATCGTTCCGGCCGGTGCATTGGCCTCAAGTCTTGCAGCAGTATTTACGGTATCTCCGATGGCTGTGTAATCCATACGCTTCTCTGATCCCATATTACCAACGACAGCGGGACCGTAATTAATTCCGACACCGACATGAATCTCTTCACCGATCTCTTCCTTAAGCTTCGCAGATATTTCTTCAACTCCCTTTATTATACAGAGTGCTGTAAGACATGCATGATAAACCGGATCTTGATCTTTAATTGGTGCTCCCCAAAATGCCATCATGGCATCGCCGACAAACTTATCTACGGTTCCATTTGTTTCTTCAACAAAGCCACTGGCCATGGAGAGATACTGGTTAAGAATATAAACAACAGTTTCAGGAGAGAGTCTCTCGGACATGGTGGTAAAACCTCTGACATCAACGAACAGAACCGCTATATCAACCGTCTTTCCTCCGAGCTTTAAGGAGTCTGTGCCTTCCTTCAGAATCTCGCCTACGATATTGGGAGCGACATAACGCTCAAATGTCTTGGTAACGTTCTGTCTGGCAATTGCTGCACGGATATAATTTCCTGAAACACTGATTACAAATAGAATAAGCAATGCCATCGGAACCCACAGAGCATGAATAATCGTTCCAAGAGAATAAAAGATGAGCGCACAACCGATTGATAATGCTTCACCGATGATAAGTGCAGGAACAGCGAACAGCAGTCTTCTGTTATCGCAGAAATAATAGAAGACTGCACAAATAATAAACAGTGCTCCTATCTGGAACAGATCAGGAGCTTCCTCCTTATAACTGCCATTCAAAATGCACTGGATAACATTTGCCTGGTACTCAACGCCATACATCATCTGACCGCGGTCAATAGGAGTAAAATATGAATCCTGAAGACCCGGAGCATAAGGTCCGATAAGAACAATCTTGCCTGCAAAATAAGATGACGGTACTTCACCGTTAATAAGCATGCTGAGTGTAATCCCGTCATAAAAATCTCTGGGACCACCTGTAAAGGAAACATAAAACTGTCCTCTTCCGTTTACAGGGGGTTCAGATATAGCAATCCCATTTTTCTTGGCATAGATTGAAGCTACCTCATAAGCCATCGAACAAACTCGTTTGCCCTGGGATCCATCAGGTTCAACATACCAGATTGCATGACGCATAACACCGTCATCATCATACATGGCATTGATGTGACCCTGTGTAGTAACTTCCATTAATTCATCATACGGTTCTTCATAATTCAAGACCGCATAATTATCGATTAATACAGTTGCACCAAATATTCTCTTAGTACCAAAATGAGCTTCTGTTGCAGTAACAACATTGCCTAATCGTGCAGCCGATTCCGCCAGTTTTGCATCTGCTTCCTCATTAGTGGTACCGGCATATAAAGTATCGATAGCTACTACTGCAGGAAGATTATCCGGGTCAGATGCCAGAACGTCCAGAGCAGAAGCCATAATCGATCTGTCCCAAGTGTAATATGGTCCCAACTTCTTGAGATCATTTTCATCAATACCGATTACGATTATGTCTCCGGGTACGGCTTCTCTTCTTTGGAAGAGCTCATCACAAAACCATAATTCAGCATTGCGTAAAAGACCTGAACCGCATAAAACAGTGATTACAAGGGCCCATACCAATGAGGCAATTATAGTTTTGGTCTGCTTATTCATATCACATATTTATCAGGTTGTACCAACAACCTGAGATTCTACAATACTTGCTTCCTCTGCATAATAGATATCACCATTGCCGAGAGTGAAATATCTTACACCTTCACGCGGAGGATCGCTCCAACCTCCAAGTGATACCCATCCTTCGCCTTTAACATAGCCATGATAATCGGCATTATCCAAACAGATAATATAGACCGTTCTTCCGTTGTAGGTTTCTCCCCAAACATATTTGGTATACCACTCGTAATCACCGGTCAGAGCAGGTTCTTCATCAGGATCAGTTTCGGGTGTTATCTCAATCCATTTAGCATAGAGGACAATATTACCGTTGACTTCAGAATCAAAACTGTATTCTTCCGTACAATCGTAATTCTTATACCAGCCTCCGAATTCGTAACCTTCTGCTTCGGGATCTGAAGGTCTGGATGCAGTACTGCCCTTGTTAACTGTCTGAGATTCAGGAGCTGTACCATGTCCGTTAGCATCAAATGATACTGTAAATGTTGTTACAGGAGACGGCGATGTTTCAGCAGGAGCTGTTGTAGGTTCTGCACCATTATCGTCTCCACCGCCGTTGCCGTCATCAGGTGCCGGCTCATCGGTAGGAACCGGAGTAATTGAAGGGGTAGGAGTACCACTTACAGTCGGAACAGGTGTAGGCGTGGAAGTTGTTGACGGAGTAGGTGACAATTCAACCTGTTCACCACTCGCGATAACATTCTTTATGCCGTTATAAAGACTGATGAGCTTTTCCTCACTCCAATTGTTGTATTCACAGATCCTCTTCATGAGATCCTTGTTCTCAACGATCATGGACAGAGGGAATTCACTTAAATCTTCTTCAGTAATATCCTTAACTGAGAACACTACGCTGTCACCTGACGCCTTATTTGAATACAGGAATACTTTCGCTTCCTGTCCTCCGTGAATCTCTGTTGTCTTAACCTCACCGGTAGCAGGATTTGTTGCAGTAATCCTTACAACACCGTCAGTAACAACAATTGACTCAAGACCATTCTCATCATAGAAGACATAACCAGAAGTGCCTCTGATACCAACAGTCATATTCGATGTTTTGATCTCATATGTCTCATCATCATCAAGATGCTCTGTAACTTCAAAATACAGACCGCCCTGTGTAAGCTTTAATTCGAGTTGCTTTGATCTCTTGAAGAATTCAGCTCTGCTGTCATTCTCAAGTGTAACGACCTTGGTATCATCAAGACCGATGGATGCAATTCCGTCAGGACCTGTACTCAGGGCATCACCTGACTGGAATCTTATGTTATCAATGACAGGCTTAACACCGCCCTTTGAATCTTCAATACTTACGGTTCCTTCAACTCTGAGAAGCCTCATTGTCGTTGCAAGATAACCGCTCCTTGCCATCATAATGACGAAAGCAATAAAAGCAATAATAACGATTCCTAGAAAAACAGAAAATGCAATCTTCTTTTCCTTCGGCAGATTCTTAAACTTCTCAATCAAAACCATAAGTCATTCCCCACGTTTCGACTTTACATCAGCCTCTTTGCAAGGCCTCTGTATTCATTTACGAGTTCTTCATGGTTTGCAAGAACATAATCCGCATCCTGATTTCCGGCTGCCTCTTCCAACTTTCTCGCCTTCTCAGTAAGATCTGCTGCGCCGACAGTCTTAGAAGCACTCTTCATCGAGTGAACGAGGATGTTATAGTTCTTCCAATCCTTTGATTTAGCAAAAGCATCCAACTTAGAACACTTTGACTCAGCTTCCTTCGCGTAATCACGCAGGATCTCAAGATAGAAACCTTCATCACCTGCTGCGAAGCTGATTCCTTCTTCTACATTAAGACCTGCTGTTCTTGCCTTATCTATTGTTAATTCTGATTCAGAACCTGTATCAGAAACACCTTCAGGATTAAACTCCATTACCTCAAAATCATCTTCTTTCTGAGGTGCATCCTGAGTCTGTGTCTTATTCTCAACAGCGCTAACAGGAGCACTGACAATAGCAGATTCAGGAACATGTTTTCTAAGCATTGCTTCGAGATCATCGAGAAGGATAGGCTTTGACAGATAATCATCAAATCCTGCCTCAAGGAACTGCTCCTTGGCACCTACAACAGCGTTTGCCGTCAGTGCTATAACAGTGGCATTACCTATGAGATTTCTTTCCTTCAGGATTTCAAGGCACTCAATACCATCCATCTTAGGCATCATGTGATCGAGGAAAATAATGTCATATTGTTCTCTCTCGCACAGATCGATAGTTCCCTGTCCTGACGTACACAAAACAGGATAAACGCTGAAGAACTGCAAGAGGTTGGCAGCAACCTTCAGGTTCATCTCGTTATCGTCAGTAACGAGAACACGTAATCCGGGAACATTAAGACGTCCGGTATCATCCTTCTTCTTGTAGATACTCTTTCTTCTCTCTTCGAACTTGCCGATAGGCTCATGATCTACAATGCGCAGAGAAAGATTGAATCCGAATGAAGAACCTTCACCGTAAACACTGTGCACCTCGAGCTGACTGTTCATCATCTTCAAGAGTTTTGTAACAATGGACATACCGAGACCGGTACCTTCAATATGACGGTTTCTCTTCTCTTCGATACGCTCAAATGACTTTGTGAGCTTATCCATATCCTCTTCCTTGATACCGATACCTGTATCGATTACATCAACTCTGAGGTTAACGTCGTCACCGTTAATACCCTGGTTCTGGACACGGATGGTAACGCTTCCTTCTTCGGTGTACTTAACACCATTTGTAAGAAGGTTCATGATTACCTGGCTGATACGCACATCGTCACCATAGAGCTTTGACGGAACTGTCTCATCTACGTCAACAATAAGATCGAGCTGCTTAGCCTTTGCACGCTCGCTGATGGAATTAACAAGACCGGTAATGAGTACCGTTGTATCGAACTCAACAGGAACAAGATTCATCTTGCCGTCTTCAATCTTGGAGAAATCCAAAATGTTATTAATGATCGAGAGGAGTGTCTTACCTGCGCTCTTAATGCTCGAAGCATAATCGAGGATCTCTTCATCTTCGCACTTATTGAGGATCATCTCATTCATACCGAGAACGGCATTGATAGGAGTTCTAATCTCGTGGGACATATCGGCAAGGAAGTCACTCTTTGCCTTGTTTGCGGTATCAGCCGCTGTCTTTTCAAGTTTGAGGAGTTTAGCTTCGTAATCCTTCTGCTGCTCTAATGCCTTCATCTCATCAAGACGCTTATTAGCCTTGATCTCGTACTGATAGCTCAGAATGTAGAAGCCGGCGAGAAGAATAAATGCGCTGAGGTTAACAATGACACTTACAACGAGAATGCTTCTCGGTGCTTCGAACAGTTGTGTATCTTCTGTAATGATAACGAGAGTCCACTGATCCAATACCTGGTCAACAAAGACTGTACAATTCTTTCCTCCGACAACTGCAGTGAAATTACCCTCACCTGTCTTAAGAGCTGTATCAAACAGATCAGCTGTTTCCGGATAATCGGTGTAATACTTACCATTCAACTCCTTATCAGGGTTTGCAATGATCATTCCGTCGTTGTTAAGAATGACTCCATAACCTGTACCGTTGATCTGAACGTCTTCAACTGTGTCCTGAACGCCTGACAATGTAAGGTCAAGACCAATTACGTTATTGTTATTCGAAAGTGTTTTACAGACGGAAATTACGACGTCACCGCTCTGTGCCTCAACGTAAGGTGATGTAACGATAACCTGACCTTCTGCTGCAAGAGCCGCCTTGTACCAGTCTCTCTGTGTCGCATCATATCCTTCCGGAGGTACCCATCCGAGACCGTCAGCATACTTGCCGTTAATTACTCCGTAGATACCTGTATATGTGGAATCGAATTGTGTTTCAGTGTTATAGGATTCACGGCTGATGTAATCAACTATCTCATCGTAGGTTGCACCTTCGGCCAACATGTGGTCTACGGTATCAGCTGTAACCCAGAGAACTGACTTGGCATTTTCAAGGTATTTCTCAAGGTCTGCCGTGATAGCTGTAGTCTTATCACTACCAACCTCATATACGTTGTTATAGGAGGTTTTGTAAATGTTTCCTACGGTAAAAATCGTAAGAAGGAACATGAGTAAAAACGTTACTACAAGAGTAAGTATCAAAGTTCGGCGGTTACGTCTCATAAAGTTCTTACCTTACATTCAAAGTCTTCTTTGACTATCTTAATGGGGATAATCTCATTAATTATAATTGATTTTTGCGCAAACTTAAATACTTTTTATTTTTATAATTAAATATACAAGCGCGCGAGACATTACCACAGAAGAACCTGTCTCTTTGTTTCGGGAATAAAGACTAATCAGATATAATCAACCTAACATTAACAGACAAACATTGGAGCTTACTATGTTCAAAGGAAATAAAACGATCACGGTTATTCTGGCCGCTTCAGTAACAGTATCTGCACTATGTGCATGTAATATCGGCTCATCTGCAGGTGACCCTTCATTACCCACAACAGAATCTCTCGACACTTCAATGACTACCTCAGAGATGTCAGAAACTACGTCTGAGACAACGGAAATTACTCAGACTACACCAGACGGAACTTATGAGACCGCTATAGATTCCACAGGAATAGATACCGGTTTTGTCAGGACCATGAATGATGTAACTCCTGAAATGATGACTGCTGATTTCTGGATCGATGAAGATGACAACAAACTCCTTATGACCGACGAAGAGATCGCAGCATTTAATTACGAGAACCGCGTTCATGTAAAGGTAAATGATGACATTTATTTCCCGTATTTCGATGAGTTCGAAGATACTTTAGACGGCGATTTATTAAGGGCTTTCCTTAAGTCCAACGCGGATTCCGCCCCCAAGGATCCTTCCAAGTATTATCTTTACGGTTCACCTACAACGAGATCTTACTGGAATAATCTCATAGACCTCTCAAACATTGATGGTGTACCTGATGAGATTACTGTCAGGTATGGTTTTACAACCAAGAGAATGACTCTTCGCATGTATCCGACAGAAGACCGTGTTTTCAACAATTCTTATGACCAGCTCTTCGACTATATCCTCTATTCTGAATGCATGCCGTATATGCCATGTTATGTACTGCACGAGAGTTCAGACGGACAGTACTACTATGTTGTTTTCGACAGTTATGCTGCGTGGGTACGCGCTGACGCTGTTGCTTTATGCAGTGACAAAGAAGACTGGCTCAATAGACAGAACCCTGCTCACTGGCTCACAGTAACCGCTAGAGAAATCAGATTGGGCGACGACCCTTACTCATATTTTACGAGTGATCTCGTATTGCCGATGGGAACAAAAATGGAACTCATACCGGCTGCCGAAGCTCCCTCAATCGTTAGCGAACGAACCACCTACGGCGATTATGTAGTAAAGGTTCCGACAAGAGGATCTGACGGATATGTCGTTGACGAATACGTCCTCATCCCTGTATCAGATGATGTCACGGTAGGATATCTGCCCTACACTCCTGCTAACATTGTCAGACAGGCAATGAAACTCCAGGGTGACAGATATGGCTGGGGTGGTGATCTCCGTGCAAATGACTGCACCGGAATAACCAGAGAAATCTACAGATGCTTCGGTGTCCTTATGCCGCGTGTCGGTCAGTCCAATGTCACGGGCGTTTACAAAGAAGATGTGGCCGGAATAGATTTAGATACCAAGCTCGCGATCATATCAGCGCTCGAGCCCGGAAGTCTTATATCATTTCCCGGACACATGACTATCTATTTAGGAACAGTTGACGGTGTACCTTATGTTATCAGCGCCGTCGGTACTTTCGTAGAGCCTGCAGGCGGATCAACTGAAGTACTGCATCCCAGAAGTGTGGTAATCAGTAGTCTTTATGTCAGAAAAGCAGACCTCACCCCGTGGCTTAACACTGTCACTACAGTTCTTACAGTTACACCCGTATAACAGGAAATCAGTATTCAACAACTACTGCAAAGCGGTATGTAAGGTCGGGATATTGGAGAACACAATAATGGCATTCTCTCTGGGTCTTGGATCCGTCCGATACGAGAGGCAGTTTTTCTGCATCGACTTCATAACTGTTGACAGGTGTCTGTCTTATATCGGTTGTGTAATAAAAATAGGACTTGCTGACAGCTTCTCTGACAGCCTGCTCACACCCTGCAGGTAACGCTTCGCAAAGTTTATCGAGATTTTTGTATTTTTTACTCTCGAAAGAATAAAACGTTCCTTTATCGAAATAATCTATCATTCCATATCTTTCTGATATTTCAGCAAATTCAGGCATGGACGCTTCAGTACAATAGCGAACTGTCGTACTCTCATTTGACTTGTTAACGAAATTGGCAACAGAAAAGAAAACGTAAATAAATAACGCAAGAAAAATAACTAATATAGTTACTACAACGGTCTTCAGCACACCCCACTTCTTCATTTTGATTCCCTCCCCGATATCTTTCTAAGTTGAAATCATCTTAACACAGCCATTATTGTTTTTCAATGGCTTTTTATCGTTTTTCGATATAAATTTTCCGAGGATAAATATATTTAGACGTGTAAGCAATATGCGTATACAATATGGAATCAGTTATCCTGCTTGTTGGTAAGTTCCCGGATAAGTTTTGTTTTCGCAATCAATTCCCTGTTGAGATTC
>JAEEGL013587615.1_pt1 | contig 20810 bp, 19 predicted proteins | sample 9134231 | NCBI WGS metagenome assembly JAEEGL01 (sample SAMN16246548, study PRJNA631951) | gut metagenome | biome: gut microbiome; feature: rumen; material: fiber-attached | host: Bos | place: Iran: Karaj | collected 2018-10
TTACCCTCCATGACGGGCTTGCCGCTCATGGCACCGATGTCGCCCAGTCCGAGCACGGCGGTGCCGTTACTGATGACTGCCACGAGGTTGCCTTTGTCCGTATAACGGTAGGCTGCGTCGGGGTTCTCCTGAATCTCCAGACAGGGATAGGCCACGCCAGGCGAGTAGGCCAACGAGAGGTCGGTCTGTGTGCGATAGGCCTTGGTGGGCTTTACTTCAATTTTGCCGGGACGACCGCTCTCATGATACTCCAGAGCGGCCTCTTTTGAAATTTTTACCATTGTTGTGTGTATAATTATAAAAGTATTGTTTCGCTTTCGGTGTGCAAAGGTACGAAAAAAGCTCGAAACATCGAGCTTTTTTCTGTTATTTTTATCGAAAACGTTTCAGTTTGTCACTTTATCAGCTTTTTCGCTTGCTTTCTGTCTTGCTGGATGACCATACCGCGTGCCGACTGCTGTGTGCGGCGTCCACCGATGGTGTAGTAGCGGCTATCGCCCTTGGCCTTCTTGGCGGTGGTGATGCCCAGCGTGCGCAACTCATCGTCGGCACCCACGATGGGCATGGTCTCTCCGTCCCACGAGTCGAGGATGGGCATGCCCTCTGCCTTGCGGATGATGGCGCTGTAGTGGCTGAGCGGCTGGCGCTCGGCAGAGCGGATCCACTGACCCTTGTCGTTGAGCAGGTAGCTGTCGGCAGGCGACTTCGTGTAGGTGCGGAAGAAACCGTAGAGGTTGTTCTGATCGGTGCGCACGGGTATCTTAATACTGTCGCCGAAGGTATAGAAGGTGGCCTGCTGCGTGGTAGTGCGATAGATGTAGGGCAGTCCTGCCTCAGCCTGTGTCACCTCTTCGATGCAGAGATGCACGGAGTCGTTGAGCAGTCCGGCCACGCGGTAGAGTTTCATACCTTCGGGTGTGCGGTATTCGTAAGGCAGGCAGATGGTGCCCCACTCATAGGGCAGCTCCATCTTGTAGATGCGGTGGAACAGCAGACGGAAGTCGGTGGCGCACCACCAGCCTTCGCGCTGGTCACCCTTGTTGCTGCCATCGGTGGCATTGCTGCCGTAGGTGCGCCAGGCAAAGTCGGTAGCGCCCTGCTTCGAACCTGTGAAGCCCAGGGTGAGGCTGCCGCCCTCAGCTACATAGACGGGCGTGCTGGTCAGCGTCTGCCAGGCGCTGGGCGTGTTGGGGATGTCGAGATAGTCACGCGTCAAGAGTGGGGTAGCGGCCTCCTCGCTGGCGGTCTTCAGGAATCCGTGCTGGTCGCTCAGGCAGTAGTGCTCGGTGAGGGCCTTGCACTCCAGCTCATAGAGACCTTCGGGCAGGTCGCTGACGGTCTGCTCCACGGCCATTGTCTTCTTCGTTCCCTCCGAAGCCGACAGTCCGCTCCACCATGCGTTCCAGCAAGGCTTGTCCTGCTTGGTGGCTGTGCGCTGGTCGCCATTGGTGTAGGTGCCGCTCTTGGTGGTCCATCCCTTCGTGTCGCTGAAGTCGGCTGACTTCGGCTGCACCTCAGAGGGTGTCATCACGAGGAAGTTGTCAAGTGCCTCCTGCAGCTGATCCTTGTCGGCGCTCTGGATGGCAGCCTGAAGCTGGTCACGCCCGTCGAAATTCATGTGGACAATGGCTTTGGCCACCGTCAGGAGTGAGTCGGTAGTCTTCTTTTCCATCTGCGCCTGATAGGTTTTCAGGGCTTCAGCGTGTTCAGCTGTCTTGGTGGCTCCGTCGGCCAGCGCCTCTTCCTTCGTGGTAAAGAGTCGGCACAGTTCGATGTCGCTCAGCTGGGCGGTGCCAGCCAGCCAGCGGAACGATAGCACGGCCTCGTCGTATTCGCCGCTGTTGAAGGTGGCCTGCTGTGTGGCCCAGTAGCTCTTGGAGGTGAGGGTGGCCTTGTTGACATCGGTCGTCTCGCCCTTCTTGCGCAGATCCACCTTGATATATTCGCCTGCGTTGCAGGTGGCGGCACGGATCACGTAGTCCTGACCCGGCTCGATGTCGAAGGCAGTACGAATGGAACCTTCGCCCGCCTGTCCTTGGTTGGCAAAAGCCTGCAGAAAATAGCCATCAGAAAAGCCTTTGGGGAACACCTCGAACCAGGGCTGGCCGAGGGGCTGGCCTGTGCCGCTGACCCATCCGGTGAGTCCCATCTGGAAGTTGCCGTTGCTGACCACGTTGCCGCCCACATAGCGCAATGTGCCGCCGTCCAACTCGATAGCCTCACCCGGCTCCATGTCCTCGCTGCTGTAGTAGTCGCGACCGCTGAAGCTCTTGATGTGCAGACGATAGCGGTAACCGTCCTGATAGGTGTCGTCAACAACCTCGTAGTCGGCCTCAGCGTCCTCAGGACGGATGGTCTTCCACGTCTGCCAGGCACCGTCGGGCTCCTTGCGCAGCAGCTCCATCAGCTGGTTGTACTCGCCGTCATAGTCGTGCCACGTGATGGTGGCCTTGGTCTTGGCGGTCTCTACGTGGAAATTGGTAAAACCACCCTGCATCGGTGGCGTGTTGGGAATCTTCTCATATTTTGAGTTGTAGCCCATGCCTGTGAGCTGGCTGGCATACCACTTGCCTGACACGGTCAGCCCGTTGTCGTAGATCTTACTGGCGGCCTTGCCCTCGCTGTTCCAGTAGAAATAGCGCTCCACGTAGCCATAGCTGTTGAGCATGTTGCAGATGGTCTTCACTGCCCACTCGTTGTCCCATGCGTCCTTGCCGTTCTCGAAGATGCCGTTCTTGTTCCAGGAGGCACCCCAGATCCATTCCGATACCCAGATGGGACGCTTGTATTTAGCCTGCATTGTGCCGATGTTCTTGAAGTTGTCGGTCAGCCAGTAGCAGTGAATGTCGGCGATGTCGCAGCGCCAGCCACGGGCATCGATGGCCTGAAAGAACGAGTTCAGGAAGCCTGAGCCGTCGGTATAGTCGCTACCGTCCCATGACGAGGGTGAGCAGAGACGCATGCCTGTGCGCATCAGGTTCTGCCAGTTGCCGAGGATGGTCTCAAGTGTCTGCGGCTTGTCATCGGAACTGTTGCGGGGCTCGTTGTTGGTCTTCATGTGACAAGTCCAGGTGGCCTTGCCGCAGGTGGCTGACGAGGGGTAGTCTTCGTAGAGGTGGTTGGCCACGCACTCCACGTCGGGCCCCATCTCGTGTCCTTCCGTCCAGTCGTAGCAGCTAATCACGTTCAGCTCGTCGCAGGCTGTGGCGTTGGTGCTGCTGGCCAGACCTTTCTTGCCTGCCGTGTTCCATTTGAAAATGCGGTAGGAGGTGATCTTCTCGTCGAGGATCTGGGGTAGGGTGCTCATCTCCACGTCCTGATCGTTGGCGATGAAGCAGCGCTGGTAGCCATAGCCGCTTTTCTGGGTGGCGAAGGTCACCATGTAGCCGCGCTTCAGACGGAACGAGCGGATGCGGTTGTTCAGCTGCTTGTCGGTCATCGTGACCATGTAGCCGCCATCGTTCTCCAGTCCGAAGTTGTTGGCACTCTCGCCTGTGAAGTTCTGACCCGTATAGACCGTCAGGGGCTTCATGTCTTTGGCGTAGGGCAGGATCATTGAGCCGCGTGTGCCGTAGAGGCGCACCTGACAGTTCACACCGTTCTGGGCCTTTGCGCCGTTGATGCGCACGTGGGAGGCCAACAGCGCACCGATGACCTTCGAGGGCTTGAGCCGCTCGATGATGAGCACGGCATGCTCCGTGTTCAGCAGATCTACCATACCCTCTTCGCCGAAGGGTTCTTCGCCGTTCACGATATAGTCAACATCGTTGCTCACCGTGACGCTGGTCGTCACCTGTGCTACCGTTTGTTTCTCGTTGGCTGCGTTCATTGTCAGGCTCATGGCCAGCAATGCCATCGTTAATAGTTGCTTTGCGTTCATCTTCATTTTTAAGCTTACGGCTAACTTTTTCATTAGCGTTTTAGTTAAGTTTGGCTGCAAAGTTACGTTTTTTTTGCCATCCGTTCAAATCCCTTAGCTGTTTTAACGCTTTTTTTCAACGATTCTCTTGTTTTTCCTTATCTTTGGTTTCGCAGAACTTACATAGCACTCAGAAAAGCCTAAATATATTTGGCTTTTCCTTCGTTTTTCCGTAACTTTGCGCTTTACAAGCGCGAAGATACTCCGTCTCGGCATAAAAAAGATTAAAATCTTTTGTTCTGCTCTCGACTTTCCGTAACTTTGCACCATCCAAACTGAAGAAGTGATGTTAGAACTGAACGAAGTGCTGATAGAAGGGGAGTCACGGACACTCTCGATGATGGCTCACGAGGGACAGATTACCTGTCTGACGGGTGATACACCAGAGCGGCTGACGCGCTGGCTGTGCTGCATGATGGGCTTTGAGAGGGTGCAGAGCGGGTTTGTGAGCATCGACGGTGAACCGCTGACTGACGGGTCGGCTCCTGTGTTCAGACGGCAGATGGCTTTCGCCCCTATGCGCCTCGACAAGACGGGTGTGGTGAAGGTCTATGAGCCACCTACGGTGCAGGATGTGTTTAACCTCGCGGTGAACAGCAATCTGCCTATCTCCAACGGCATTTTGGCTGAAGAGATGCGACGGGTGTCAAGCGACAGTACTGACCCACGCGTGCAGTTGCTGGCTGTGGCGGCATTGCTCAACAAACCCATCCTGCTGGTGGACGACGTGTTGCCCTCGGCTATGCATTACCTGAGAGGAAAGGTGAGTGAAGGGAAGGTTGTCATTGTGACCAGCATGGATGAAGAGGTGATGCAGGCTGCCGACGTGGTAGTGGAGATCTGAAATAGAAAAAGGAACGAAAAACGATTGAAGGAGAATAAAGGTGATGATGCAACTATCTGATATATCTATCTGGGGCGTGGTGGCGCTGGCTGTGGTGCTGGGCGCTACCGTTACGTATGTAGGCATGATCAGTCGGAGCGCTATGCAACGACTGGTGCGTGGCCTGCTGTTTCTCACGGGTAGCATGGTGCTGCTGGGCGGCATCCTGTGGGCGGTCTGCTGGTTGGACAGCTGGTGGGCCTGCTGGTCGTGGCTGGCGGTGATGGGCCTGGTGGTTGCCGTGCTGGTTCACGGTAAGACGCGCCTGCCCCTACTGACACTTTGGACTACGTTTCTGCCTGCTGTGCTGGTGGGAATGGTGGTGGCAGTGGGCTTGATGCTGCTCTGCCTGCCTGCGAAAGGCAAACCTGAGCTGTTTGTGGCTTTGGTCGCCGTAGCCTCCAGTGGGTTGCATGCTTCGCTGCCAGTGGCTCTGCAAGCCTATCTGGGCAGTCTGCGCCATACAAAGATTCACATGCTCTATCTGAAAGCCAACGGTGCTACGCAACAGGAGGCCCTCATGCCCAGCGTGCGCCGTTGTGTACGTGCCTCGGTGTTGCCCACGCTGCGCAGTTGGGTTCGTCCGCTTCTCGTTGCGCCTCCCCTGTTGTTTGGCGGTCTGCTGCTGGCAGGTCTTACGCCTGTGGTGGCAGCGGTGGTCTGCTTCCTCTCGCTGCTGGCCAGCTTTGTGGCCATTATTGCTGCGGTGGCTGTGCTGTTAGTGTTGTCAAACCGCACGCTGTTCAACGCCCAGGGGCAGTTCCTCTATTGATTATCTACATTCTCCTTTCATCATACAGAAAATAGTTCTGCCCTTCCTCATGGAGATTACTCCCATCGCCCGTTTCCGCTCGCCTCTCACGTCGAAGTTCGGCATCCCGCGTCAGGGAGGACTGGCCCATTCGTTGGAGGGACAGATTGTGTTTGAGCCCGCCTACCGTCATGAGGAAGCGGTAAGAGGGCTGGAGCAGTTCTCTCATCTGTGGATCATCTGGGCTTTTTCGGCTAATAGTCATCAGCCGGAGAGTTTCACCGTGCGTCCGCCTCGGTTGGGCGGCAACGAGCGGGTAGGGGTGTTTGCCTCGCGTTCTCCGTTCCGTCCCAACAGGTTAGGTCTCACGTGCGTATATATTAATAAGGTGGAGATGCATCCCACGCTGGGGCCCGTCATTCATGTGCTGGGTGCCGACCTGATGGATGGTACGCCTATCTTCGACGTGAAACCCTATGTGCGCTATGCCGACAGTCATCCCGACGCGAAAAGCGGCTTTGTCGATACTGCTGAATGGCAGCCGCTGAAGGTGGTGATGACTGACCAACAGGAACAGGTGTTTGCCCCTGAGCTACGACAGGGACTGCGCGAAGTGCTGGCTCAGGATCCGCGTCCGCGTTATCATGACGATCCTGAGCGCATCTACGGTATGCCCTTTGCTGGCTATGATGTGCGTTTCAAGGTAAGCGATGGTGTGCTTACCGTGGTTGAAACGAAACCTCTACGTTCTTGAATCCCATCGCCGTGAGCATCTTCGTGACTTGCTCGCGCCCATTGTCTTCTGCACTCCGAAGGTTCTGCTGCGTCAGCGCACGGCTCTTCATGCGCTGCTGAGCCCTGCGGTAGAGTGCTTCGCGGTCGGCAGGCTTCCACTTGCCCGACTCGTGGAACGAGCGTGAGGCGGCTTCGTCTATGAAGTTCTGGTCAAGCAGCGTGATGGGAGGAAGCAGCAGTCGGATGCTGTCACCACTGACGCTGACGGCATCGTCGGCCAGCTGTTGCAGGTCGCAGCCCAGTCGCAGCGTACCGTAATAGATGCGTGCCAGATGGTCATCGGAGAAGAAACCTCGGCGGGTGGTATCGATCAGTTCCTCGTCGGCTATCGACAGAAACTCCCATTGTCCAATCTCGCGGATGGCCACTACCGTCTGCGGTGTTCGGTCAATACGGTCACTATGTTCTATGGTCAGCGTGGCTGAGGGTGCTGAGCATCCTTTCAGATAGAGCGCTCCTGCGATGAGGACTACTATCACCGTTACAGCAGCCGCTGTCCAGCCTATGAGTTTCTTGCGGTTTGTCATCGTACCAAGGGTTTTGTTTCTACAAGTTTCTGAAGATTATGCGGGTCGAAGTCATCAGGGAAGACGATGGTGATGTCCTCTTCGGCGAAGCCCATCTGCTTGATGATGGGGATGAGCAGTTTGGCAGCATTGTAGCGGGCCTGTTCCACGATGCCCATGCTGGGAATGGTCTGCAGGATGGCCTCTCGTCCCTGCTGTTCAAAGGCCGTGAGTTCGCGGTCGCTGAAGTTCGCGCGCGTCACCGATACATATTCCCTTACGCCAGCCTGATCCACCTTCGAGGCCGTCAGCACCACCTTGGGTGCAGGCAGGATGATGGTGATCTTCTGTCCGTCGTGCTCCACCGACTGCTCGCTGAAGGTGCTGAGGTCTATGTAGGCTTTGAGAGTCGCATCCATCGGGATGGCCACCCGACGGTCGCCTATCGGCAGGCGGAAGTTGTAGTTCTTACTGAACAGCGTGCCTTTCACCTTCATCACGTCGTCGTGGGTCACAATCTTGTGCACCTGATACTCGGTGGTATATAGGCGTGAGCATTTCTGCACCTGAAACACCAGTTGCGGAATCGTGTCGATAGGCTGAGGCTCTTCCGCAGCTGTCTCGTTGTCTTTTTGGCTGCAACTGCCTATTCCTATCGTTAAAATGATCGCAATCGCGTTGAAAACTAAATATTTTTTCATCATTTTCATATAAAATCGCTGCAAAAATACAAAAAAATACGCTTTTATGCTCTAAAATATATTTTTTTTTCATTTGCGATTAAACTTTTTCCGTAACTTTGCATCAGATTATTAGTTGCAACACAAAAATAGTAATAAACCAACAAGTTTAACATTTTAAAAAGTAACTAATATGAAGAAAATAGTAATGGCCATGATGGCAGCGCTGACATTCAGCATGAGCACAATGGCACAGGATGGACAGACCGAGGCAACACGCCCCGAACGCAGACAGATGAATCCCGCTGAAATGATTCAGCGTCGCACAGAGGCAACCGTCAAACAGTACGGACTCAACGAAGAGCAGGCTAAGAAACTGCAAGAACTGAATACGAAGTATCCAAACATGGTATCAGGGCCGAGAGGCGGAAGAGGTGGCCAGATGGGCCCCCGCGGACCCCAAGGACGCAGAGGCGGCGATGCTAACAGAGATTCTGTAAGACGTGAGCGCCCTCAGAACATGGATCCCGAGCAGATGAAGGCTCGCATGCAGGAGATGCAAAAGGAAAGAGAAGCCTACAATGCTGAACTGCAGAAGATCATGACGCCCGAACAGTACAAGGCTTACACCGAGGACATGGAGAAGCGTATGAGGAATATGGGAAACCGTCAGGGAGGCAACCGAAGATTCGGCAATCCTAACGGTGGACGTAGAGAAAGAAGAGACCAATGAACCTAACCATACAGTATAACCAACACAAAGACATCAATAATATTAAGCACACAACATAAGACAACGAAAAGAAAGAGAAAATTTTTCATAGTGATTTAGGTTAAATAGTGTTTTTGAAAAGAAAAAGCAAGCGTGCTTTCCCTCAATGGGAATTAAGTTTTTAAGACAAAAAGAGTATGAAGGATATCTGGCGCCCACTGAAAGGTGGGTGCCTTCTTTTTGCTGTATAGAGAGGCGGATCGTCCCTGAAGAACTGCAGCAGCTGCGAATGTCGTGAGGCTGTTCAGGAAAGGAAGAACTGCAGCAGCTGCGAATGTCGTGAGGCTGTTCAGGAAAGGAAGAACTGCACCAGAAGTGGAATGGTCACCATCGAAAGGAGGGTGGTGATGAAGGTCACTTCGGTGATGAATGTGGTGTCTTTGCCGTGACGCAGGCAAAGGATGGTGCCGTAGGTGGCTACAGGCATAGCGATGACCACCGTGTTGATGCCTACGACAAAGGGCGAGAATCCCATGAGTGAGGTCAGATAGAAGATGGCGATGGGCACAATGGCCAGTCGCATCAGGGTGGTGGCATAGACTGTGGGATTGCCCAGCATGGCCTTGATGGGCAGGTTCGACATCGACGAACCGATAATCAGCAGGGCGGCAGGCACGGTGATGTTGCCGATCATGGTGAGTGGCTGACTGATATAGCCAGAAATATTGTCAATCTTCAAAGCCACGATGAGCATAGTGAGATAGGCTGCCAGCATGGGGGTGCTGTAGAGCACCTTTTTCTGGAAGCGCGAACCTTCCATCTCACTTTTTCCCGTAATCAGCAGCGTACCGATGGTGAACACGGCAAAGGTGTTGACCACATTCAGCACGGCGGCATAGAACACCGCCTCATGTCCGAAGATGGAAGCAACGACGGGATAGCCCATGAATCCCACGTTGCCAAACATGATGGCAAAGCCGATGGCACCCTCGTCGGCTTTCCGATGCGTTAGAAAACGTGGCACTAACAGGGCTACGCCTGTCAGTACCACGTAAGTGATGACGCTGATGCCTAAGAGCGGAAGAATGAATTCTCTGTCAGGTAGGACGCCTGTCATTGCCGACGATAGAATCAGGGCAGGACAGGTGATGTCGATGACCAACTTTGACAGTCGCTTGTCAAACGTGCCGCCCATATATCCCAGTTTGCCAGCAGCGTAGCCCACTACGACGATGGCAAAGAGTGTCAGCATCACTTCAAGCATGGGGCTCCTCTGTTTCTTCCTTGACGATGTCTGCTAATGGTGTGGCGCTGGGATTGACGATGTCTGCCTCAGCCTGAACCTCGTCAGTTGTGGGCTGGAGGATGTCGAACGTCAGTTCGTCCTTTCCCTCGGCCTTGCTGATACGGATGGTGGCACCCAGCTTGATCTCGCTGTTGACGATGAGTTCGGCTATTCCGTCCTCGATATGGTTCTGGATGGCTCGTTTCAGCGGGCGTGCACCAAACTGCACGTCGTAGCCGCGTTCAGCCACAAACATCTTGGCTTCATCGGTCAGTTCCACCTGATAGCCCATTTCACCGATACGCTTCCACAGTCCCTTCAACTCAATATCGACGATGCGCTTGATGGCATTCAGGTCGAGCTGGTCAAAAGTGATGATTTCATCGAGACGGTTCAGGAACTCTGGCGAGAACTGCTTCGACAGCGCCTTCTGCACGATGGCGCGTGCATGTTCCTTGTCCTTATCGTTCATGTTGAGGCCTATCGACGAGGCATTGAAGCCTACGCCGCGACCGAAATCCTTCAGTTGGCGGGTACCGGCATTGGAGGTCATGATGATCACCGTGTTGCGGAAATCGACAAAACGTCCGTTTCCATCGGTCAGTCGGCCCTCGTCGAGCACTTGCAGCAGCAGGTTGAACACGTTGCCGTGAGCTTTCTCAATCTCGTCGAGCAGAACGATGGAGTAGGGATGACGGCGCACACGCTCGGTGAGCTGTCCACCCTCCTCATAGCCCACATAGCCCGGAGGCGCACCGATGAGGCGCGACACATTGAACGACTCCGTATATTCCGACATGTCGATGCGGATGAGCGAATCGCTGGAACCGAACATAAACTCGGCGAGCTTCTTGGCCAGATAGGTCTTACCGACGCCTGTGGGGCCAAGGAACATGAACACGCCGATGGGGTGGTTCGGGTCTTTCAGTCCGACGCGGTTGCGCTGGATGGCACGCACCATCTTGTCGATGGCAGGATCCTGCGCGATGACAGCATCTTTCAGTTCCTTTGCCATACCCTTCAGTCGGATACCCTCCTGTTCAGCCATTCGCTGGGCGGGCACGCCAGTCATCATCGACACGACATCGGCAATCGAGGCTTCGTCCACAGTCTGGCGGTCATCGCTCGAACCGTTTGTCCAGTCGTTGCGCATCACGGCCAAATTGGCCTCCACCACTGTCTGACGGTCGCGATAGCTGGCAGCCAGCTCGAAGTCCTGGTTCTGCACGGCCAGCTTTTTCTTCTCCAGAATGCGGGCCAACAGCTTCTCCTGCTCCACGATTTCCGGTGGAATCTGTGCATTTGAAAGATGTACGCGCGAGCCCGCTTCATCCATTGCGTCGATGGCTTTGTCAGGAAAAGCACGGTCGGTGACATAGCGTTCTGTCAATTTGACACATGCCATGAGCGCCTCCTCCGTGTAGTTCACGTGGTGATGCTTCTCGTAGCGATCCTTGATGTTATGCAGGATCTGTAGGGTTTCCTCCTGTGTGGTGGGCTCGATGAGCACCTTCTGGAAACGGCGCTCCAGCGCTCCGTCTTTCTCGATGGAATTGCGGTATTCATCGAGCGTGGTGGCTCCGATACACTGGATGACGCCACGTGCCAGCGCAGGCTTCATGATGTTGGCGGCATCCATCGTGCCAGCAGCCGAGCCGGCACCGATGAGCGTATGGATCTCATCGATGAAAACGATGATATCAGGGTCTTGCTCAATCTCCTTCAGCAGGGCGCGGATGCGCTCCTCAAACTGTCCGCGATACTTCGTTCCTGCCACAATGGCGGTCATGTCGAGCGACACGAGACGCTTGTTGAAGAACATGGGTGAGGTCTTGTGCTGGGCAATGAGCTGTGCCAGTCCTTCGACGATGGCACTCTTTCCCACACCAGGGTCACCGATCAGGATGGGGTTGTTCTTCTTCCTGCGCCCCAGGATCTCGATGACACGCTGTATCTCGCGTTCGCGACCCACCACAGGGTCGAGCTTTCCTTCTATGGCAGCCTGTGTCAGGTCAACTGAGAAGTTGTCGAGCACAGGGGTCTTCGACTCCTTCTTCTGCTGGGTGGCCGTCGTGCTGCCACTCTGCGAAGAGCGGTTGGAAGAGCGGGTGTTGTTCACCTCCTCTTCGTCGTCTTCATCCTGGTCAGGCAGGCTGATACCGTTTTTGGCGGGTGATTGATAATTGGGTGTTTGGGCGTTTTCTGCTGAGCGCATGATGGTCAGCACGTCTTCGTAGTTCATGTTGTTGAATTCTAAGATTTGTTTGGCACCGTTAGCCGCCTGGTCATGCAGGATGGCCAGCAGCAGGTGCTGTTCATCGACTCGGGCCGTGTGCTGAATGCGTGCTTCAAGCACGGCCAGTTTCAAAATGTTGGATGCTCGTTCGTTGAGTACCAGTTCACTGGTAGTGATGGGCTGGTCGATTTCGTCTTCGCGTACCCTCTGTTCCAAAGAGGTCTTTATCGACTGCATGTTCAGTCTGAGACGATGGAACACATCAATCACAGGCCCATCTTTCATTCTCATCATTCCGAGCAGCAGGTGCTCTGGCCCCACCGAGCGGCTGGCCAGACGGGCAGCTTCCTCGCGGCTGAAGGCGAGGATCTCCGATACTTTGGGGGAAAACTGACTGCTCATAAATTTGTTTTCTAACCTTTCTTTTTTGCGTTTAACATCCCTCCACCTGCAAAAGGCGTGCCAAATGTCACATTGTCCAGCCGGGCAGGAGTCGCTGACCGTCTTCCTTTATTTCTTGCCGACAGCGAAATCGGCCGCATTCTTGATGGTGATATCGCGCTGTGGGAAAGGAATCTCGATGCCGTGCTCGCCCAGCGTGTCGTAGATGCACTGGAGCATGTCGCTGATCACGCGTGCCTTCTTCGACGCATCGACCCACACCATGAGTTTGAAATCGACGCTGGAGTCGTTCATGCCGGCAATGACCGTAGTGATGGGCTTTGCAGGATCCGTCCACGGATTCTTCTGCTTGTTGGCTGCCTCTTCCACCACCTCCTGCACCTGCTTGAGGTTGCTGCCGTAAGCCACGCCGAAGGGCACGATGGCCAGCACATAGCCGTGATTGCGTGTCAGGTTCTTGTAGTTCTTGTCGAACAGCTGTGAGTTCTGGTAGGTGATGACCTCGCCGAATATCGATTCCACTACGGTTGAGGTGTAGCTGATCTGCTGCACCGTGCCCATCGTGCCGTCCACCTCAATGCGGTCGCCCACCTTCAGTCGGCCCGTCATGAGCGATGCGCCGTAGAAGATGTTCTCGATGATGTTCTTCGAAGCGAAACCGATACCTGTCGATAGGCCACCCGAGATGGCCAGCAGCCAGGTGAGCGAGATGTGGAGGATGCTCAGCGACATGAGGAGCCATACGCCCCAGATGAATACCTGTACCACATTGCGGCTCATGGCAGTACGCGAGTCGGCCGACGAGGGATCCTGCTCCATGAAGCGGTGGCGCATGAAGGCGAGTAGGGTAGAGGCGATATAAGAGAAGGTGAACCACAGGCAGATGACCATCGACAGCTTCACGATGGAGATCTGCATCTCGTCAGATTCGACTGTCATGTCCTGATCTGGGTTCAGGAAGTTCATGCGGAAGATTTTCCAGCAGATCTCACTCAGGTTGAACACATCGGCAGCCCAGTAGATGGAAATCATCACCGACAGCACGCCCATGATGGGCAGCACCACCTTGTGCAGGAAACGGAAATGCCACGTCTTCGTGATGGGCTTCTCGGCCATGTCCTTCCTGATGCCGTAGTTGGTGAGCCAGCGGTAGATGCAGGTGATGGTCAGTATGCAGGTGAGCTGCATGACCCACCAGATGAGTATCTGCACAGCCAGCAGCGTGTAGCCCATCCATGAACAGACGAGCGAGACGATGAACACCAGCAGGGAGATATAGGTATAGAACATGTCCTGCTTGGGAATGTTCTGGTTGTGACGGCCTATCACGTTCCACTGCCATAGTGTCGCAATCAGCAGCAGTGGCGGGAAGATCATGTTCACCAGTTCGTTCGGAATGAGCACGATGCGGAAGGCGATGACCAGGAATCCCACCGCCAGCAGGGGCGCATAGATGCGGAAGGCACTCTTGATCTGGTCGCCGTTGACGCGCAGCAGCAGCGATATCAGCACCACTGCCAGCAGCCAGGCAAACTCAATCAGGAGGTTGGAGGCCATGATGATGAAGTTCTGCGAACCGATGTTGCGCACCAGTGCCAGGATGAGGGCAAAGGTGATGGTGGTTGTGGCCATGATGACGCAGCTGCGCTTCTTCAGGAATTCCTCCGTACGGAAGCGTCGCGGCAGCAGGACGCGGATGGCCAGCAGGTTCAGCAGCGAGGCAATGATGATATAGACAATGATGATCACAAAGAGGAAGAGGATGACCTTGCTGTTCCATTGTGAGTCTTCCGAGGGCTTGTACTTCTCCAACATCGTCTGATGGACGTCGGACATCTGCGTCCTGAAGTTCTTCAGAATCGTGAAGTAGTTCTTGCCGCCATTCATGAAAATGCCGGTCTGTATCTCGTTGTAGCGCAGCTGGGCATAGTCGTTCATGTATTTGAGACGCACTTCCGTCATCTCATACATCTTGATGATCTCCGTAATCTGCGACTGGTTGTCAATCAGCGTGTTCCTGATGTTGACAGCCAGCGTCAGACAGATGTTGCGGTCGGTCTTGGCCCGCTGGGTCAGCAGCGAACTGGGCATCGAGCGCAGACTGCCTATCAGACTGTCGTATTTGGCTATCTCCTTGTCGTTGCTCTCCAGGAAGGTCTTGAACGGCAGCTGGCGTTTCTGGAAGTCGTAGTATTGCTTCGTGGCCTCGTTGCAGGCGTAGGTGAGGTCAAACACGTAGTTCGACTTCTGCGAATAGAGCATCAGCGAGTTCTGGTTCGAACTGGACCATGTTTCCATGATTTCCTTTCTGATGCCGTCGTACTGCTGTCGGCGGTCGTTGTCCGAGCCCGTCAGCTCGTGGTGACGCTCAATCAGTTCGTTACGGAGTACAACGAGGGTCTGATTCAGATCCTTCTCTTTCAGAACGGCCTGAACCTCCACAAGGAATGTGGCCATTAGACAGGCCAGCATGAGTAGTCGTTTCATATTTCTTTAGTCTGCTTAGCAATTTGGGTGCAAAGATACTAAAAAACGAGAGAAGTGCAAAGAAAAAATGTTCTTTCCTTTTGCATTCCCTTGTTTTTTTGTAACTTTGCGGCATGATTCTAATTGCAGACAGTGGAAGCACCAAGACCGACTGGGTGCTGACAAGCGGCGACGGGCAGATGGCCCACAGCCAGAAAACCGAAGGTATCAACCCTTTTCACCAGTCAGAGGATGAGATCAGGCGCATTTTGGGCGGGCTCGTCTTTGAGGCCGACGTGGTGATTGATGCCGTCTTCTTCTATGGTAGTGGCGTGCGTCCTGAACTCCGGCCGACGATGAAACGGCTGCTGAGCGAGTGCTTGCATGTCCCAGCCGAGCATGTCGAGGCCGAGAGCGACCTGCTGGGAGCAGCCCGCGCCTTGTGCGGACGGGGCGAAGGCATCGCCTGCATCTTGGGTACTGGTGCCAACTCTTGCCTCTACGACGGACAGCAGATCCGTCAGAATACACCAGCCTTAGGCTATATCCTTGGCGATGAGGGAAGTGGTGCGGTGATTGGTCGTAACTTGCTGAACGCCATTTATAAAGGAAAACTTCCTGTAGCTTTACGTGAACTCTTCGAACAGGAGTATCAGCTGTCGATGGCCGACGTGATTGCCCGTGTCTATCGGCAGCCGTTGGCCAATCGCTGGATGGCTTCACTCACCCCGTTCATCACTCGTCACAGCGGGGAATATCCTGAGTTGAGCCAGCTGGTGGTCAGCTGCTTCCGCGACTTCCTCGCCAGCAATGTCGCCCCCTATCAGCGTCCCGATCTGAGCGTTTCGGCCATCGGCAGCATCGCCTGGTATTTCCAGACGGAGCTGGCTCATGCTGCTTCGCTGGAGTGCATGCGGATAGGCACCATCGAGCAAACGCCGATGGCAGGACTGTTAAGGTATCATCATCAATAAATTAAATAAATATGTGTAGTAACATTCTAATGTTTGGACTTGGAACAGGCGAAATCATCGCCATCGCAGTGGTAGTATTGCTGCTCTTCGGAGGCAAGAAGATTCCTGAGCTGATGCGCGGCTTGGGGCAGGGCGTGAAGAGTTTCAAGGACGGGATGAAGGACATCCAGGACACGGCAACGGCTGACAAGACGGAAGAGAAGAAGGAAGCATGAGTAGTGAGCCGACCACCTTTTGGGATCACCTCGATGAGTTGCGCAGCTGCATCTTCCGTTCGGCAGTGGCGGTGGCGGTGGTAGCCATCGCGGCTTTCTGCATGAAGGACGAGCTCTTCTCCGTGGTGTTGGCACCCCGTTCCAGCGACTTCTGCAGCTATCGGCTGCTGGGCGTCGATGAGACGTTTGTCATCCACCTCATGAACACCGAGCTCACCGAGCAGTTCATGACCCACATGCGGGTGGCGCTCTATGCCGGTCTGCTGGTAGCCTCGCCCTACGTGCTCTATCAGCTCTTCTGCTTCGTCTCGCCAGGACTCTATCGCAACGAGCGTCAGGCAGCCACGCGGATCGTCGTTTCGGCCTACGTGATGTTCATTCTCGGCACGCTGCTCAACTATTTCCTCATCTTCCCGCTCACGCTGCGCTTCCTGGCCACCTATCAGGTCAGCCCTGATGTGGCCAACATGCTGACGCTTCAGTCTTACATCGACACGCTCATCAGCCTGAGCTTCATGATGGGGCTTGTGTTTGAGCTGCCGGTGGTGTGCTCCATCTTAGGGCGCTGGGGACTGCTCTCGCGTCGCATCATGTCCGATTATCGCCGACATGCCGTCGTGGCCATCCTGGTCGTGGCAGCCATCATCACCCCCACCACCGATGCCTTCACGCTTTTCATCGTGGCGCTGCCCATCTGGCTGCTCTATGAGGTGAGCATCTTCTTGGTAAAGGACAAATAACAAACAATAACCCCAAAAAATACTGAATTCATCATGATGGATTACATTCAAATCGCGGCAGTCGCCATCATCGTCATTGCTGGCATCTTCATCTATCGCAAAAAGAAAGTTGACGAGGAGAGCCGCAAACTTTAAGCAAGAAAATTTGTTCATGTCAAATTAATTGCTTACCTTTGCAGCCGATTTCCTAGGTTTTCAACCAAGCGGAATTAGCTCAGTTGGTAGAGCATTGGCTTCCCAAGCCGAGGGTCGCGGGTTCGAGTCCCGTATTCCGCTCCACTTTTGTTGTTTAACAGAAAGAGACCTCGGGTCGCACCTTTGCGCCCAAGGTCTCTTTCGTTGTGATACTGGGGGGCTCCCCCTCGCCCCCTCCGAGAGAGGGGGAATTATTCCAACTTCGACCCCTCGATGAGTTTTGGACAGAGGGGAGAGAGGGCGCAGCGGTCACAATGAGGGGTGCGCGATGTGCAGACGTAGCGACCGTGGAGCAGCAGCCAGTGGTGAGCACGGGGGATGTCGGCTTCGGGTATGCAGCGCATTAAGGCCTGTTCCACCTTCAGGGGCGTATTGTCGCACTTGCCGACAAGGCCGAGGCGATGGCTGACGCGGAACACATGGGTATCGACAGCCATCGTGGCGCGCCCGAAGGCTACGGCCTGAATGACATTGGCGGTCTTGCGGCCCACGCCAGGAAGGGTGAGCAGCTGGTTCATGTCGCTGGGTACCTCGCCTCCGTATTGCTCTAGAAGCATGCGGGCCATCTGAACCAGATGGAGCGCCTTGGCGTTGGGATAGCTCACGCTGCCCATGAATTCGAGCAAGTCTTCAGGTTCGGCGGCGGCCATTGACGATGCGTCAGGATAATGGCGGAACAAAGCGGGCGTGACTTGATTGACACGCTTGTCTGTACATTGGGCGCTGAGGATGACAGCTACCAGCAACTGGAAGATGCTGCCAAACTCCAGCTCGGTGGTCACCTCGGGCATCTCGCTGCGGAAGTGGTCTAATATCCTTTTTACTCGTTCGCCTTTTTTCATGTGTCATTTACATTTGTCGATCCATTCTTTCAAAGCCGCCTTGGGCACTCCCTGACGCATCAGCTGTTCGAGCTGGCGCCAAGCCTCGTCGTAGCGCTTCATGGCTATCAGCACATCGACCTTCGACACCTGATACTCCTTGTTTCTCGGCGCACGCTTGAGGGCTTCGTCCCAGTCGTAGATTGCCAGGTCGTATTGCTTCAGCTCGGCCTCATAGCCGGCACGTGCGGCATAGGAGAGTGCGGAGTCAGGGAAGGCCTGCACCAGACGGTTGAGTTCGTCGAGGGCATCGGCCGAATGTTCCAGCTTGCGCTTGATCATGGCCAGTCCCAACTGTGCCTCGAAGTGCTTTGGCACGATGGTGAGGAAGGTCTCGTAGTCGCTTTTCGCCAAGTCGTAGCGGCGCAGCGTGGTGTTGACATAAGCGCGATAGTAGAGGGCAGCCAGGTTCTTCGGGTCGATGCGCAGCACGCGTCCATACTCCTCAGCTGCATAGTCCCACTGTTCCAGTTCGATGTTGACGGCAGCCTTGCGCAGGCGCAAGTCGGTGTCGTAGGGCTTGAGGCGTATGCTGTCGTTGAGTCGCGTGAGAGAGTCGCGCCACTCCTGTCTTGTCTGCGCTGAGGCAGATAGCGACAGTAGCGCGAGCATTGCGCTGAGCAGTAGTTTTCTCATGACTGTTTCCTGCTTTCAAGACTATCCCTCCACAGGGGCGTTTTTCAATTGGCGAAGTGCCTCGGCGAGCTGGTCGGGACAGGAGGTGCGCTTCGTGCCGCAACGGATGCCACTGACCTTGCCGATGACATCGTCGATCTTCTGACCGCGCACCAGTTGTGAGATGCCTTGCAGGTTGCCGTTGCAACCACCGAGGAAGAACACTTGCTGGATCACGTCGTTCTCGTCGGCTGTTACGTCAATGAGTTGAGAGCAGGTGCCCTGTGTGTGATATTGAATGTGTTTTGTTGCCATTTCTCTTTCTTCTTTTTGTTGTTATTGTTTAGCCAGACTGGCGAGCGCGCCAGTCTGTTGTTAGTCGATACGAGCGCGCCAGTCTGTTGTTAGTCGATGAAGCGGCGGGTGATGTCGCTATAGGCATCGATGCGGCGGTCGCGCAGGAAGGGCCACCAGCGGCGCACCTGTTCAGAGCGGTGAATGTCGATGCCCACGATGATGCTCTCTTCCTCGTCGGTAGATGCTTCGTAGTGGATCTCGCCCTGCGGGCCGCAAACAAAAGAGGTGCCCCAGAACTGAATGCCGTTGGTCTGACGGCTGGGGTCGGCTTCATAGCCCACGCGGTTGACGGCTATGACGGGCAGTCCGTTGGCTACGGCATGACCGCGCATCACCGTCTGCCAAGCCATGCGCTGACGCTGCTGCTCCTCAGGCGTGTCGCTGCTCTCATAGCCGATGGCGGTGGGATAGATGAGCAGGTCGGCTCCCTGCAGCGCCATCAGGCGGGCTGCCTCAGGATACCACTGATCCCAGCAGACGAGCACGCCCAGTCGGCCTACGGAGGTCTGGATGGGGTGGAAGCCCAAGTCGCCAGGCGTGAAGTAGAATTTCTCGTAGTAGGCAGGATCGTCTGGGATGTGCATCTTGCGGTACTTGCCGGCTATCGACCCGTCTTTCTCAAACACCACCGCTGTGTTATGATAGAGCCCAGGGGCGCGACGCTCGAAGAGCGAGGTGACGAGCACCACACCGCACTCGCGGGCCAACCGTCCGTAGATGTCGGTGGAGGGTCCGGGGATGGGCTCGGCCAGATCGAAGTTGTTGACATCCTCTACTTGGCAGAAGTAGAGCGAGTTGTGAAGCTCTTGCAGCACGATGAGCTCTGCGCCGCGACGTGCCAGGTCGCGAATGCCGTCGCAGAGGCGTTCGATGTTACTGACCGTGTCGGCGGTGTTGTGCTGCTGTAGGAATCCTATGTGTAGTTCTTTCATTGCTGAATGGTGAGGTTAGACGATAGGGTGGAGGATACCTGCGGGAAACTGCATGGTGCAGCAATGCAGGGAACCATGTTGCTGGATGAGCGAGCGGCAGTCAATGCCCACTATCTCGCGGTCGGGGAAGGCTTCGCCGATGATCTTCAGCGCCTGCGCGTCAAGGTCGGGCTGGGCGTAGGTGGGGCAGAGCACCGCCCCGTTGACGATGAGGAAGTTGGCATAGGTGGCTGGGAGCTTCTGGCCGTCCTCGTCGCAGATGGTACGGGGCATGGGCAGCGGCAGCAGCCGGTAGGGCTGTCCCTCCAGCGTGCGGAAGGCGCGCAGGTCTTCCTCCATGAGCCGCAGCGATTCATACTCCTCGCAGCTCTCGTCGTCGCACTTCACATACAGCAGGGTGTCATTAGGTGCGATGCGCACCAGTGTGTCGATGTGTCCGTCGGTGTCGTCGCCTTCGAGCGATCCGTGGTCTATCCACAGCACCCGTTCGGCGCAGAGCACCTCCTTGAGCCGCTCTTCTATCTGCTCCTTTGTCAAGGGCTGGTTGCGATGAGGGGCCAGCAGACAGCAGGTGGTGGTGAAGATGGTGCCTCGCCCGTCGCTCTCGATGCTCCCGCCTTCGAGCACGAAGTCCAGGTGGGCGACGTAATCGCCCACCACAGTGCCCTTGTCGTAGAGCTGGCGGTTGATGGCGTTGTCAAGATCGGCAGGAAACTTCTCGCCCCAGCCGTTGAAACAGAAATCGAGCAGTCGGCAGTTTGACGATTGGCTCTGACTGGCCATACTCGGCGATTGGCCCTGGCCGTTTATGCCCTCCTTTTCGGCTTCAACCAATGTGATGAAACCGTGATCGCGCGCCCACGTGTCGTTGGTGGGTATGGTCGCGTACCTATAATTATATTGGGATGAGCCAAGTGGCAGAGCGGGTAGCTGACTCCTGTCGGGGCCAACGATGAGTAGCGGTTCGCGCTTGCTGATCTCGCGTGCCATCTCCCCGTAGGTCTGCAGCACCTCGTCGAGCATGGGTGCCCAGTCCGTCTCAGCGTGCGGCCAAGTGAGCTGGATGCCACTTTGTGGCTCCCATTCGGCCGGCAGTCTGTATCGTTTGTTTACTTGCATGGTGCAAAGTTACGAAAAAAGCTTGTAAAAGCGAAGCGATTTTGGAAGATTAACGCTAATCGTTTCTAAGAAACGCTTGCCAAAGCAAGAATTCGGCCTAAAATAAAGGCAAGACGGGGAAGAACGAGGAAGTTCAATTTGGGTCAA
>JAEEGL013905329.1_pt1 | contig 20810 bp, 18 predicted proteins | sample 9134231 | NCBI WGS metagenome assembly JAEEGL01 (sample SAMN16246548, study PRJNA631951) | gut metagenome | biome: gut microbiome; feature: rumen; material: fiber-attached | host: Bos | place: Iran: Karaj | collected 2018-10
AAACCGCATAAATATGCGCTTCTAGCTCAGTTGGTAGAGCACCTGACTCTTAATCAGGGTGTCCAGGGTTCGAGCCCCTGGAGGCGCACGCCGAGTACTGTTTTTGTGGGTATATCCCATGGGGACGGTACTTTTTTTCGCGTTAAAGTGAGCCTCGCAAGATAAAAAGAGTAGAGAAATCACCGAGGGAAGCTTGCTTACCATAGGTGATGGCTCTACTCTTTTTAATTTATGCGGCGAACGCCGCGTAAATGAGGAATTTGCGCAGCAAATTTCGAATCTTGCGTAGGCTCACTAAGAACTCTATATATCTCTATTTATATGCGGCGAATGCCGCGACAATGAGAAATTCGCAACGCGAATTTCGAATCTGCGTGGCTCACGTACGTGAATCTTGCGTCGGCTCACTTGTATGAATCTGCGTGCCTCACACTACTATCGTACTCTATCATGAATCTCATTATAGATAGCATCCACATCATAGTCCGGTGCGTATTTCTTCGCTACCTCACATATAGGACTAATTTTCTCAATCTTCTCCTCAACCTCATCTGCAATAGTATCAATGTCTTTACCCTTTTCAAGTTTCTTGCAAATTAAATCAATAAGATGCTTATCACATCCTTCTAGTCTTCCTTCTATTCTCCCTTCTATTATTCCCTCTTTCCTTCCATCTTCCTTGAAAAGTTCCATTACTTCAGTTTCGTTATATTCAGAAAGCAACATCCCATTCACCTCCGCTCTATGGGTTAAAAGAAATGGTCTAATTACAAAATCATCAGGCAGCCTGTCTATAGCCCTGTCAACTGCATTATCTATAGACATTGATTTTCGGTTTTCTCTGATCTGTCCAACAAAATATGAGTATTCATACAGTGGTTTGCATACATTTAAAAGATTCTGGCTGTGTCCATAGTTGATATTAAGCATCCTTACTTTCACTTCAACGTCAGACTCCTGCCTGAGTTCTTTCGTAAATGAATCCGTAAGCTTCAGAATCAGCTCATCCTCCTTCTCATCTCTGCCATTATAGAACACAACCAGCTTTGGAACCGGTAGCGCCAGCAATGTACTTCCATATTTGTTCAGCCTGTTCTTCTTGATGTATCCCTCATACAGATGACCCAGATACTGAAGCTGTCTAAGTGGCATGTTAGGATTATATGATGCCTGATGCTCGTATACATTGACTGTGTCTGAGATTATAAACGAGGTATCGTTGTGCATACCCAGATAAAGCGCTTCTTTAATTGTGTTAATCTCTATCTCATTTTCATCCTGATAATCCGACCCATTTACCGCATTATACAGACTTAGAGTCCACTTCCTGTTCTCAGGACTTCCAAAAATGAAATTGAAAAGCCTGTCCTTATACTCTTTGTTAATAGTTACATTTTCTGACATATTCTGTCCTCCTTCTTATATGTATCACCGACCATACAAGGTGAGACATCATAGAAAAAAGACCTCATTCATCAGAAGAATGCTTATCTGACTATAATTATAAACTACTCCAAATGGTTTACCAAAAACATTTTGTGGAAATAGTGGGAGAACTCCCGGATACCTCATACGGCCTCATGACCGTAGAAAATAATAACTGAAACCGATTATGTTTGTCAAACATTAAATAAAAACAAAGCCAGCTCCCATTATCTAGGAACTGGCTCTGTAACATCATTTATCTTATTTGACCTTCACAGATTTAACTTTACTCCACTTGGAATAAATGTATTCCGTACCGGACTTTCTGAAAGTGCGGATTCTTACGAAGTATTTCTTCTTGGACTTAAGCTTCTTAATAGTTGTTGATGTGGTCTTAACCTTCTTTATCGTTACAGTCTTAACATCCTTTTTGAAATTCTTGTCAGTACTGCACTGGATTTCATAGCCCTTAATACCCTTGGCTGTGGCTTTCTTCCATTTAAGTTTAATTGATTTCTTACCTGCCTTAGGTTTGGAAAGTGTTGTGTTTTTCTGCTTTTTATCAACAGTTTCTGTCTTTTCTTCTGTTGCTGTAGGTGCAGGATTCGTTGCCTGATCATCTGTGCCAGATGGCTGTTGCTGATCCTGCTGACCCTTATCAGGTGTTACAGCCTTATCTTTCCACTGAGCCTTGATTGTGGTATCTGATGTAATCTTAATACTTGCTCCTACTGCACCCTGATCCCACTTATCGAACTCTTTTCCTTCAGGAGCTGTGAATGTGCATGCAGGAAGTGTATATGAAGAATCCTTGTTAACGGTTTCGCTAGCCATGCTTCCTGATCCGCCATTTGCATCGAAGGTAATTTTATATGTCACAGGCGCACTGATAGTTACAGCCACACAACCAGCAGCTGTATTTCCGCTAAAAGCACCTGATCCAACGCCTTTATACCATACATAATATGTTTTTGCTTCTGTCCCTGTAGGAATTGTTGTGCTAAATGTCGCATCATCAGGCTCGGTTGTAGTGTTGGTACCAATTGCATATTTCATAGAACCGCCACTTACACTTCCAGTATTTACCAGTTCCTGTGCTGAACCCGTGTAAGAAAGGGTCTTTGCGGTAGGCGCCTTTGTAATTGTAGGTGTCGCTTTAGGAAATACAATTTTCTTGTAATCATTGAGAGCATGGCCTGTATCACTAGTTTCAATAGCTGCCGCCCCCTGAGTTCCGGTTACATCTGTCCAGCCGGTACCGGAAACAGAATTCTTAATTCCATTATCAGCCAACATAGCATAATCATATCCCGTCGCTACAACCGATGAAACATTGGCTCCAATAACTATAGACGGATTAGAATAAGGAGCTGAAGCACATATCCCACGGCTGTAACAGCCTGCATCTGCAGCATCAGCTACTGCGGTAACTTTAGCATTATTGATAATGTTAATATTTCCACCTGTAGCATAGAATATTGCAAAACTATCCTCATCTGGTTCAGCTACACTCCTAGCATCTACAGTTGCATCATCGATGGTAAGGTCATTTTCATCAGTCCCATCCATTAAGATTCCACCATTATGATTTTTACCAGTAGTTATTATATTTGCTTTGTCTTTTATTGTAACGCTTCCATTTGTTGTATAAATTCCAGCCTCACCATTAAGAGACAAACTATTTTGTCCGTCTCCACAAATTGTTAAATCACCACGTAATGCATGTATCCCATAATGCTCATTAATACTTGTGTTCTCACTTGTGATACTATTAGCACCTTTTATAACAATCTTAAGATCCATATCTTCAAAGTAAATTCCATCATTCTCACCTTCATATGTAACGCCTTCTAATGTAAGAATGTTTCCGGTATGAGTGTAATACCATTTACCACTAGGGTCGACATAATCTGTAGTATCAGGATTGGTGATATTTTGTCCAAACACCTTAAGAGTTGTCGCGGCCAATGCCTCCTGTTTCACACTGACAATCATTCCAAAAACAATCGCAAGCATAAACAAGTACCTTAAAATTCTCCACTTCTTTTCTTTCAATTCTTTTCCCTCCTTTTCGCTTTATCATGACTATACATTCCGCGGACAACCGAATTTCCGGAAAAACAGTATCCTATGCCATCATCTGACTCTGTTCACCTTATTACAAAACAAAAAGCCTGCTTTAGACGCGCCTCCGACTATCGAAAGCTTCATCTGAATCAGACTTCTCTATATCCTACATATTCTGTTTGTAAAAATGCGCAGAAATCCCCTATGCCTTGCCTTGCCTTGCCTTGCCTTGCAAAAGAATAGGCCTGCCTTTCATAGAATGTAAAGCCCTTTCTGAAATAATAGTTAAATGCCTATTTATTATCCCATAATATGACTTTATATTTCAACATTCCTACAGCATAATTGCAACTAATTTTCAATCGGCCAAAGGTAGCATTCGCGCATCACTACCATCACTCAAGCACCAGTTCTTCACCAGGTCTGACAATTATCCTTCCGGGAACATCAAAGCTTTCTGCCACCGACTGATCGAAGCAGTTGGTCTTGTCTGCAGGGATCATATGATAAGGGATGCTGTGCTTAGCACCTACAGTCTTAGCACACTCTATTGCTTCCGGTACATCCATATTGTAGACTCCGTCGCAGCAGAAGAATGCATAGTCCAGATTCCTGTCTGCCAGTTCCTTCATCTGGGGTGTTGTGGATGTGTCTCCCGAGAGATATAAGGTCACTCCGTTTGAGAATGTGAGGATAAATCCCACACATTCCTTCACGTCATGATTCTTGTTGTAGCCCGCCTCAACAGCCTCTACCTTTACGTAGCCAAGGTCGAAGCTCTGATGCGCTCCGCCACTTAGAGCTTCCGTCCAGGAGATAGTCTCACAGTCCGGATTCTTAGTAGATATCTCATCTGTTTGTGTGTGGTCATAATGGCCATGTGTCATGAGTATAAGGTCTGCAGGCAAATCATAGCCCTCTCCTGCGAAGGGATCCACATATATCACCTTTCCCTCAGCTGTGGTAATCCTCATACTCGCATGTCCCTGGTACAAAAGTTTTGCCGGTTCTCCCATGTCTTCTCCTCCTGTCTCAACTGGTTCATTAGTATTCTCATCTACTTCACTACTGTTTTCATCTGCTGGGTCACTGATGTTTTCTGTTTCAATAATATCTTCATCCACTTCTTTGGTAGATGGTGCTTCCTGTTTCTGCATAACATCATCGTTATTCACCACCTGCTCTTTTTCACCACAGGCTGTGATCAGTAACATGAGCATTAGCCCAATAGCAACCCACCATTTCTTTACTTGTTTAGCACCCACTCTGTTCATTTCCATCCTGACTACTCCTAGAATGACATCGTCTCCAGCATCCCTGCAGGGGCATGCTTCTGAACGGTCCGCGCAAGCGTAAAGAGCAAATACTTTGCGTCCCTCTCAGACATCTCTTCAATGAGCTTATGCATTTTTTCCTCATTCTTTTCCAGAAGTATACTTGCAAACAATTCCGATCTGTTCATGTGATGCCTCCCTCAAACTAAAACCAACACATCTGTCTTCATTTACGCTTTGTATTCCATAAAGTAAGCCTGATAAGGAAAAGCGTCCCCCTCACGCAAAGCTCTGTGCACATGGCGATCCACGCTCCCTTAAGTCCATACCTTGATCCAAGGAAATATGCCAGAGGTATTCTTACTGCCCATACACTGAGAAGATTTAGGACACTTGATAAAAGCGTCTCTCCAGCTCCCCTGAATACACCGGCAGCGACGATTGAAGCGCCGTATAGCGGCTCAGCAAACGCTTCTATCCTCAGTATCTGTGTTCCAAGTCGCCTTATCTCTTCATCCGGAGACAGAATACCTATCATAAACGGTGCGAATACCCACATAAGGGCTCCGCTGATTCCCATAATAAACATCCCCAAAAACACGGCCATCCATCCAAGGCGCTTTCCCAGGTCCTTTCTCCTGGCACCGATACACTGACCTACTATCGTTGTCGCAGCGACGCCTATTCCGAAACCCGGCATGTAGCAGAGGCTCTCTGCCGTTATGGAAAAAGAGTTTGCAGCAACAGATACTGTACCAAAGGGTGAGACGATGCGTGTGAAAGCGACATAGGCAAATCCCATGATTATGTTATCAATCGCAACCGGTACCGCTATCTTTAGTGCTGTAGGCAGCTCACGTTCTACGAACCCTTTTAATCCTACCGGATTCTTTTCCTTTCTTCCGACGATGCTAAGAGAAGGCGATTTTACAAGCAGTATATACAGCATCACAGCTGAAATAATCACAAATGAAAAAGCTGTTCCAAGCGCCGCTCCCATGACACCAAACCGTGGAATAAGAAGAGCGTTAAAGAAAACATCAAGAGCGCACATGATCACATTAAGTATACTTGGCACCCGGATGTTTCCGCTTGACTGGATCATGCCCTGTGATGCAAAGAGCATCTCCCTTGCAGGTATTGATAGCGCATATATGAGGAAATAGTGTGATGCGTCTCTTCTTATGGCCTCTTCGCCACCCATCCATACAGGTAGCCTGGGACTCACCAAAGCTCCTACAGCCATGATAAGAAGACTGAATAAAAGACAGCACAAAAGCCCCCATTTCACTATTACCCTAGCCCCTTCATCATCCCTGGCACCAATCCTGTGTGCCACGCAGACGGAAAAGCCCATGGATGCAGCTGTCAGAATACCTCCGATAAGCCATGTGGTACTCGACACAAGTCCGATGGAGGCTGAAGCGTTGGCCCCGAGATGCCCCACCATGGACGCATCAATGTACTGCATGATTATGGATGAAATCTGGGCAAGTATTGCCGGGAAGCTAAGCTTTAATATGAGTAATACTTCCTGCCTTGTAGTTAATTTCCGGCCATTTCTAATAGCCGATAACGGATCTCTCATTTTGTTCATAGCAGAAACATCGATCACTTTCTGATAAATTTGCTGTCTCTGTCATCAGTTCCGCTACTTTCCATCTCTTCCGCAAACTTGCGGGCATTTCCATTTATTCCTGTGTAATAAAGATTAACTGTAATCATCACGAACTCCTTTCAGTAAGTAAATTATCTCATTTGATTGCGAAAAATCCAACCGATAAAACTGCCCCTGTCGATATCAATTTTATTAAATTTTAATAGAATATTTAACAAAATATAGTACATCATCTCTATTATCCCATATTTATTGATGATATTATGTTAACAGATGGTTATTTTTATTTCTGAATAGGAGAATATGCCATATGAAAATGTTTAACGGAAAAAGCACATCAGCAAATGTGGCTGACGCATCAAGAGGTCTTTCCTCACCTAAGCTCATCATTTTCACAAGTGATGAAGCGCATTTTGACAAAAACGTGGCTGAGATTGAGGAGAAATTCCCCGGTATTCCCAGCATAGGTTGTGTGGGCATGAGCTATGATTCCTCGATTCAAGAATCAGGACTTGCCATCACCGCTTTTACTGAAGGTGTTAAGGTAAAAACCGGTGTCCTTGAGCATGTATCCACTATGCCCGCAAGGGATATTGGAAGACTTGAGAAGAATCTCGAAGAGATCAAGCCCGGCAAAGACAACACTGCGATAATCGACTTCTGCGCAGGAAATGATGCTGCTGTTCTCACTACACTCAGAAGCCTTCTGGACAGATTCAACCTCCAGGTAATGGGTGCAACGGGTGATGCAGGCAAGGTTTCCTTAAACGGTAAGGTATATGAGGATGCCATGAGCTATGCCATCATCAAAAATGAAGGCGGCAAGGTTAAGGCATATAAGGAAAATATATATGAACCCATGGATAATCGTCAGCTTGTCGCATCCAAGACCGATAAAGCCAAGTATTACCTTGGAGAGCTGAACGGCCGCTCTGCAAAGCAGGTATACATGGATCTGACAGGAGCAAGGTCAGATAAAGATATAATCAACCAGACCTTCAAGAATCCGCTTGGAAAGATGATCGGCAGCGATGTTTGTATCTGCTCAATCAAGGACGTTTCCGGAACCGGTCTGATCCTCTACAGACAGATAAATGACTCTGACATCCTCACACTTCTTGAGATGAAGGATCCAATGGAAGTCGCTGAACAGACCATGCGCAGGATCAGAAGCGATTTTTCAAGAATATCGGGTATATATTCAGTCAACTGTATTTTCAGATACCTTGTTCTGAAGGAAAGAGGAGAGATGAACAGCTACCTTGGCAAGATAGCTCAGCTTGGCCCATCCTGCGGACTGATCGGATTTGGAGAACACTACAATACTCAATTTGTTAACCAGACAATGACCTGTATTGTATTTGAATGAGGGGGATGCGAATATGCTTACAGATATTTTTAAAAAGAAGACAGAAGAGGTTGATATCCCGGTAAATACTCCTAAGGCTGATATGGATGAGGACAAGAAGAAGTCCCTCATATATATCGCTAATTCAATAAAGAAGTTCCAGAAGGAGCTCGTTCAGAATGAAGTCAGCTCCCTTACCGAGATTCACGATATGGGAGAGGCTGTAGAAAATGTAATTAAGAGCAACAATGATCTCAGGGATCAGATGGATGCGTTTAATGAGATGTTCGCAGCGGTGAACGAAAGCGCAGGAAAATTCGAAGATGTTAAGGTCAATATCCTGAATAGCGTTCAGAATGCACAGAACAAAGTAGCTGAACTCAGAGACAGCTCCAATGAAGTAAGAACAAGCTTTGATGAGATGACTCAGGGCTTTGAAAACTTCAAGAGTGCGGTTGATCAGATCTCCGATTACATGAAGAAGATCATCGGCATCGCTACCCAGACCAATCTTCTGGCACTGAATGCCTCAATCGAGGCTGCAAGAGCAGGTGCTGCAGGAAAGGGCTTCGCCGTTGTTGCTACTGAGGTAAGAGAACTCGCTGATGAGATCAAGGTTATGATAAGTCAGGTTAACGCTTCTATAGATGCAGCAGGTGAAGAGAGCGAGAAGCTTACAATCAGTATGCAGAACTCAATCGCTGCCATGGACAAGAGTCTCCAGGAGGTTGATGAGACCAATGCAACCTTTGATGAGATCATCGAGAGCGCTAACGGTGCCAATGTGGTACAGGAAGAGATCTCCGACACAGCTGATACGGCATCGAATGAGCTGGACAGAATTGGAAGCAGCTTTACAGAAATCAACAGGCGTTATGACGCGTTGGTTAACCAGCTTGACAGGGTTAATTCACTTGGTACCACCAAGAGCAGCGTGTTCGAGCACATCGACAACCTGGTATCGCAGATCGAGCCTATAGTAAAAGACAAATAAGACATATGAATTAAAAAAGTCAGTTCCTGACATGCAGGAGCTGACTTTATTTTTGTCTGATTTTAACACGGAGTATTCTCCGCACGGATTCATCAATTCTATCCTCAGGTATCCTGCCTGCTGCCACAGCATCCAGAACAGCGCTGTACGATTTTTCCAGATTTCCCGGCATCAGAAGCATATCGCAGCCTGCTTCCAACGCAAGTACTGCTGCCTCCGCAGGTGAATAATGCTCACTTACCGCCCCCATATTCAGGGCATCGGTTATTACAATACCATCGTATTGCAGCTTATCCCTCAATATACCCTGGACTATATCGACGGACAGCGAAGCCGGAATATCAGAGCCTGTCACATTAGGCAGGGATATGTGAGACACCATCACAAAATCCGCACTGCCTGCACCATTTGCGTAAGGCAGAAGATCACTGTTCATGAGTTCCTCCAAGGTCGCCCTGTTGTAGGCATAGCACTTATGGGTATCCTCAGCGGTTCCGCCATGCCCGGGGAAATGCTTGTAGGTCGACAATACCCCCGCGCTGTGAAGGCCTTCTGCATAGGCTATAGACATTTCGGAGACAAATTCGGGATCAGAGCCAAAAGACCTGTCCCCAATCACTGTATTTGATTCGTTTGTAAGTACGTCCACAACAGGAGCAAAATCCACGTTAAAGCCGTAATCATAAAGGTATGCTCCGATAGTAGCTGCTGCCTCACTGACAGCTTCTGCTCCGCCTTCTTCAGAGACAGACTTCATAGAACCAACCTTGGGTACGCCAAAGCCTGCCCTATCGCCTATTCTTAATACCGATCCTCCCTCTTCATCAACACCCAGAAAGATGGGTATATTTATATTTTCCTTGGCAAACTCCTGCGTAGAACCCAGCATCTTTTTGGTCTGCTCAGCTGATGTCAGATTGTCTTTAAAATAGATCAGACCACCCACAGGATACTTTAACAGTGCTTCTTTTGATGCATCGCCGAACCTGGTCACCTGATCGTAGCCTGTAAGCTCCTCCGGTGTTACAAAGAAAAGCTGCGCCACTTTCTCTTCAAGAGTCATTTCATTAAGAAGTGCTTCCACATCTTCGTCCTCATTACTCACAGAATCAACTTCTATCTCTACTGTTTCTTCTGTTTCCCCGGCAATTCCCTCTGTACTTGTCTCATTTGTTTCAATTAGTCCTACGCTGCTTTCATCCTCTACAGAGGACCTTGGCTTAAGTGGGTCCTTTGCAGTATCCGTCTGTGTAGGGAGATTCTCCTGATTTTCTGTATTTATCTCAACGCTCTCTATAGTCCCACCGGTATCAAAGGCAGCCGGAATAAGAAACAGAAGTGTTACCACAGACAATATGGCGATCACCGCCAAAACCCTCTTCCGCCCGTTCTCAGTGAGTTTTATTTTATTGTGCTTGTTTTCCATAGCCGTCAATATCCATAACCGTTTTTATTTTCATTCAAACTCCCAAACTTAGGCTCTATGAGCCAATTTCCGTTTCTGTCGATCATTCCGAATAATCCATTATACTTCGCAATGGCATAACTCCCGTCTCCGGCAAAGGCCTGGGCAGAGTCATATATAAAAGGCAAGACTTCATTGTAATTCCAGTCAACATAACCAAACTTCATATTAGTAGGATCTTCATAGTGTTCACTTGCCAATAGAGGGATACTTTTATCCTCATAAGCATAACCAATGCTGGTCAGACTGACGCGCCGCCCATTTCGTTCATTGCCATCCAGGACAGTATTTCCTGATGTATCTATGAAGGCTATCAATCCTGATGGACCCTCGCTATTGGTAAAGTCTGTATCCTGTATATATGCCAGTCCATTAATGAAACTGCTCGCATAGTAATACTTCGGCTCAATGACCCAGTTGAAGTTCTTATCAACAAATCCATATTTTCCATCCCTCTTGGCACGAGCCAGGCCTTCCATTCCGAATGAATCAATATCCTCAAACGGAGGGCTTAATACATCGCCCTTTCTATTTATCATGACCTCCATCTCATCCATGTTTTTAACAACATATTCACCGGACAGATCAATATAGTAGTCACATTGAGTATCCCCATACACAGTCATCCAGGTAACATCAAAAATCGGCTCTGCAAACTCTTCAAAGCTTCCGTCTTTATGGAGCTTTAACCAACCTCCATGTGCTCCGCCTTCGCACACAACCGCCATTCCATCCTCAAACAGATAAGCTTCAAAATAGCCTCCAAACACCTTCTTTCCTGACTTATCCACAAAAAAATACTGGTTAGTGTCGTATTCCTTTACTATGGCATAGCCTTCCTTGAAGTGTGAGACTTCACTGTATATAGGCTCAATTACATATTCTCCGCGAGTGTTTATCAACCCGAAATTTTTATAGGTTTCTATTGAAACAGGAGCACATCCATCGATAAAACTACCTGCGCTTCCATACTGAGGGGGGATGACAAAATTACCCTCCGTGTCAATAAATCCCCACATTCCTGTATCCTTGTCCTTAACTGAAGCAAAGCCTTCGCTGAATTTATGTCCCTCTGAAAACTGCGGTTGTATGACCCATTCACCGCTTTTATTTATGTATCCTGCACGTAGATTTTCATCCCATGCAAGAAGCGGTCCTTCCTCAAACAGCTTCTCAAAATAAGAAAGCTTCTCCTTAGGAGTCACTGCTGATTCAATATCATTAAGAATTCCCTTCGCAGAGGATGTGATACTTTTTTCATCATCAGTTTCTGTTGTGAACTCGCCGGATTCGCTATCATTATCGTAGCCGGCATCACCACTGACATCACTTTCAATAGCGGTAGACCTGTCAGCGGCTCCTCCACGATTTCGAAATACCGCAATATGCCCCATTACCGCGATCACCACTCCTATAACGAAACTCAGTATTCCGATTAAAAATGCCAGTACAAAAACCTGTCCCTTATTGTTCATAATAAAATCTCTCTTTTTCGCTAAGCTTATCAGATAACAGGACCTTTAATTTTGTTTCTCGCAGATGAATGCCAGGCGTCCCTTATAATAATTCGGAGCCAATGAAAGAACATCATCCGGAATGTCATTCCATACCCAGCCGCTCTCTTTGCGATGAAGCATACACATATACTGCTCATCCACACTATAATTCTCACTGACATCGGCATAGCTGGGCTCACCGGGCAACCAGTACTTGAGCATATCATCTTTGTTCAGAATCTCATCCGATGTGGGAACAAAAGCACCGTCAACCCAGTAGTACTCCTTAGAAGTAAGCTGGCGCATGCCGCCAAGATATACAATTCCTGTATAACCCTTCTCATTAAGGAGCTTGGTGACAGCATCAAATTCCTCCTGGGAGTTGATATGGAGCATATAGCCTCCCATGCTCTCACATTCCTTAAGAGCTTCATTCCAGGTAATATCCTTTATGACAAGCTCATATTCATGAATTCCGCTCTCATCAAGTGCTACGGGCTCCGTCGTCTCTTCTTCAGGCTCCTCCTCTGTGCTCTCAGCTGTTTCTGTAGCATCGCTCTCAGGAGATTGTACCTCTGCAGCATCACCTGTAATGGAATTTACTACTTCATCTGCAAGCCCTGTATCAATACCTTCCTCCGCAAGGCTTTCGTCACCGGAATTTTCCACCGATTCGGTTGCAACATCATTCCCTGCACCATAGGCATCAGGCATTATCTTCCTGATAACACCTCCGAATGACAGTACCAGACCTACTATCAGACCAGTCACAAGGCATATAACACCCGTGGTGACATAGACTTTGGTCAAATCCAGTTCTGACTTCTCTTCATCTACCACTGTATGTGTCGGTCGATACTCTCTGTATTCATCCTCTATATCGGGAAGTAAACTCTTATGTCCCTTTTCTTCTATTGCATCGGAAAAAGGGGATTCTACATGCTTTACCGGTTTATCCTGTTTTGCAGTTTTCACCGGAGCACCGCACTTATCGCAGAATTTTGCTCCATCCCGTAATTTAGTTCCACATTGTGTGCAATACATAGTCATACCTTTCTAATGTTAACAGTACCATCTATTACAAAAAGCCAGCACTGACAAGTCTGGCTTTTTGTTACTATATCCTGATTCCGGATATTATGTGAAATACTGTTTAATATCTCATCCTTTGATATGCTTCAGCTTGGCATTCTTTGCCCCGCCCTTTTTATTAACCGTCTTCAGGACTGTCTTTGCTTTGGACTTAGTCTTTGCCTTGATTTTGAAGGTTGCCTTCTTCTTAATCTTCTTAAATGCATTCTTTCCTATTACAATATTATTGCCATTAAGCTTAACCACTTTCAGTTTCGAGCATCCAAGGCAAGCGTTATCACCGATGGATCTGACACTATCTGCTATATCCAGCTCAGTGATCTTCTTGTTATTCTTCATCGCATTTTTAGCGATTGCCGTAACCTTATAAGATCTTCCTGAATTGTTTACAGTTGCGGGTATCTTAATCTTACCTGAACCCTTCACGCCTACTACTGTGGCTTCCAACGTATCATAATTGAAATCGTAGGTGATCTTACCAATCTTCTTGATCGTACTATAAACTGTCACTTCGCAGGCTGCACTTACCGCACCATCCCAGGATTTCGCATAAATTGTAACCTTACCAACAGACCATCCTGTAACTACTCCGTTGTTTACGTATGCAACACTCGAATCAGAGGATGACCAGTTTACGGTTTTGATCGAGGCATTTGCAGGTAATACCTCAGCGGTAAGAGCTGCACTCTCACCGGTCTTCAAGGTAAGTGTATTAGCACTCAGTTTTATTCCCGTCACATCGATCAAGCTCTCCATTGAGAAGGAGTATGTTTTATCTGAATGGTATGAGCCGGATCCGTTTGATTTTATTCTGATGTAATATAGCCCTGCAGGATATCTGGTATATCCACTTCTGGTAGTTACTGTCGTACCATCATATAAATATTCGTCTATTTTTTCATTCTTCGAATCGCAGATTCTCACAATCCACAGGTTATTTCCTACATTTAGATTCGGTCTGTTAAAAACAAAACTAAGAGTCTTCGCTTCGTTCAACCTTAAAACATAGTAATCATAGTCACTATGATCCACAGTACTGCCATAGAATGTTTTATCTATATCTATAGAAGTAGCCTCAGTTTCACTGTCATTAAGTTCTTTTTCCCAATTATCTGCGGCTTTGAAATTCAATTTGAAGGAGTAGGTTGCCGGGTCATAGTAGGTACCGCTACCATTCGGCTTAATTCTGAGCAGATAATAACCCTTCTTTAGACCAACTTCAGCTGTTGTATTTGAACGGGTTATTCCGTCAAAAAGCCTCTCTATAATTCTTTCATTATTACTGTCATAGAGATCGAGAATCCAAAGATCGTGATTGTTATTAAGTAAAGGTCTGTCAAAGTTGATAGACATGAACCCATCCTCATTAAGCATTATCGAATAATAATCATAATCACTGTGATCAGAGGATGAACCATAAATCTGAGTATTAACATTTATTCTGTTATTTTGGGCAGTGTCATCATTAATCTCCTTTTCCCAATAAGGAGACTGTGAATAATTCACCCTGAGTGTATATGTTGCATTGGAGAAATAACTTCCTGAACCATTGGACTTTATTCTCACATAATAGATTCCCTTAGCAAGTCCCAGTTCCAATGTGGTATCAGAAGTTGATATCCCATCAAAGGCGTCATCCAGCAGTTCTTTCTCATCTGTATTGTATACGTCAAGTCTCCAGAGTTCATTATTATTATTTTGATGCGCTCTGGAAAAAGTACATGAAATATACCCATCTGCAGGTAAATTGATAACATAGAAGTTCTTGTCGGTATGTTCAGCAATACTATCCGTTATATTCGTATTTAACCCTATCGCTTCAGCAGTTGAAAAATCATCATTATCTGCAAAAGCATCCGTCTTTACCGACAAAAACAAAGCCACAGCTACTAAGGCCGCTATTATCCAATGTTTCCTCATTTCCCGCTCCCCCTTTAGGCAAAGTGATTTCTTCTACATAACATCATCGATAAAATTGTAAAAAAAATAGATTCTACTTACAAGTATATTCTCAAAATTTCATATATTCTCAGATATTTTGCTCCTGAAATATCTAAACTAAGGTAAAAAATAACCACAGGTTCATCTCAGATGAATCTGTGGCAAATTAGCTTACTGATCCTCAGTAGAAACGCTTCCGGCTTTCTCGGGGTGTTCAAGCATCTCCTGCATTGTCTTCCAGCCGAGGACTGCGCACTTTACGCGGGCAGGCATGTGTGAGATGTCCTGAAGGGCAGCGGCTTCATCGAGTTCTTCGATTACACTCTCGTCCTTGATGTCGCCCTTTATCATTCCCATAAAAGTGCCTGCAAGTCTGATGGCATCCTCTTTGGTTCTGCCTATTACCTGGTCTGCCATCATATCAACGGAAGCCTGGGATATTGCACAGCCTGAACCACTGAACATGGCATCGTCTATGACTCCGTCCACCACCTTCAACTGCAGTGTGATGTCATCGCCGCAGCTGGGGTTGACTCCGCGGAGTACCAGATCAGGATTCTCCATCTCCCCCTTATGTGCGGGTCTCAAATTATGCTCATTTACAATTTCTCTGTATAAACCTTTTAAATCCATAAAATGCCTCACAAAAGTATATCTTCTAAGTAATAAACCGGGCTCAATATCCCATCACCTGTCTCACTCCGGATAAATGCTCAAGGAATCTGTCCACTTCCTCCTCAGTATTATAGAAGTAGACGCTGGCTCTCGCTGTGGAGCCCGCACCGATGAACTGCATCAGAGGCTGAGCACAGTGGTGTCCCGCCCTAACACATACGTGATCGTCATTAAGTACTGATGAAATATCATGGGGATGAACTCCCTCCATAGTAAAGGTCACTATTCCGCTGTGGCGCGCAGGATCTGAGGAGCCGTAGATCCTGATATAAGGAAGCTTTTTTATTCCTTCCATCATTCTCTGTGTGAGCTTGTGCTCCTGTTCTGCGATGAAATCAAAACCTACATTCTGAAGGTATTTGATCGCTGCATCAAGTCCTACCGCACCTGCTGCATTGACGGTACCTGCCTCGAACTTGTGTGGAAGCTCAGCATAGGTTGCGTCTTCACGTGTTACATACTCTATCATCTCGCCGCCTGTAAGGAAAGGTCTCATATTCTCAAGAATTGTCTTCCTGGCATAGAGAACTCCGATTCCCATGGGTCCCATTAACTTATGTCCGGAAAATGCGTAGAAATCAGCATCCAGTTCCTGAACATTTACAGGAATATGCGGAGCTGCCTGAGCTCCGTCAACAACTACAGTCGCTCCCTTTTCATGGGCGTATGCAGCTATCTCCTTAACAGGATTGGTTATTCCAAAGACATTTGAAACATGTCCTATAGAGACGATTTTTGTCTTTTCTGTTATCTTGCCCTTGTACTCTTCTGGAGAGATTACACCCTCTTCATCGGGCTCCAGGTAGACAAGCTTAGCCTTCCTATCACGCGCTACCATCTGCCAGGGAAGAATATTGCTGTGATGCTCCATCACGCTTATTACAATTTCATCACCCTCATTTACATTCTCAAGTCCGAAGCTGTATGCGACAAGATTGAGTGACTCTGTGGTGTTTCTTGTAAAAATGATCTCCTCTGTAGATGCTGCTCCAATGAAATCAGCCACAGTAGCTCTGGCATCCTCATATCTCTGAGTGGCATCCATACTCCAGTCATAGAGACCTCTTAAGGGATTAGCGTTTGAATTCTCATAGAAATCCCTGATAGCTTCTACAACACACTCCGGTCTCTGGGATGTAGCTGCATTGTCGAAGTATATATAATCTTCCTTTTCTAAAATAGGAAAATCCTTACGGAAATCTTCCGGTCTGGACATTGTTCAAATCTCCTTACAAAATAGTTCTGATAAACTGCTGTATGCGCACAATGATAGCCTCATCGGGGATAAGACGCGCTATACTCTCCATGCGGGCACGGATCATTATCTTCTTCGCAGTCTCCTCATCAATTCCGCGGCTCTCCATATAAAAGAGAGTGTCATCTCCGAGCTGTCCGATGGATGCGCCATGGCGTCCATCCACATCCTCTTCACCGCAAAGGATTACAGGTATGGTTCTGTTTATTACATCGGGACTGAGAAGAAGGGTATCTTCCTGCTCATCGCCCACTGAACCGGCACTTCCCGCCTTGAAATCAAGGGTTCCTCTGAAGATCTTCTCGGCTTCATCCAGGAGTACTCCCCTGAATATCATGTTTGATGTGGTCTTTTTGCCCATCTGGTCAGCGACGTAGTTCATGTCGTACTTCTGCTTGTGGCGGCAGAGGTAACCTGTATTATTATTAAATTCGCTCTTGTCTCCAAGAAGTGTAATTCTGCAGCCGCCATTGGTCTTGCCAGCTCCGAGCTGCATGTTTATGGTCTCTATTATCGCACTGTCATCACAGACACCGCCGATGTCATCGAAATGATCTACACCTTCTCCAAGCATCTGAACCTTGATGAGCTTAATTTTTGCCCCTTCTTCCGCAAAAAGTCTTGTCTGAATTCCAAGAAGACCTCTGCTATCGGCTTCAGAATCATATTCCATGATAATGGTGATCTCTGAACCCTTCATGGCATGGATGACCTGGCTTCCAAGAATGGCATCGCCGTCTGCTACCTTATATCTGATCATCACAGGAGCTGATATCCTGCTGTTCTCTTTTGCTGTGATCACGATGGTCTTTGTATCAGTCTCACTAAGAAGTCTGTCCACCTCTACGCCCATTCCGGTGCGAACGGTCTGCTCATCGTTAAGAGGCGCTGTATCGCCGTTTGGTCCGGGAAGATCCAGGGTTTTGTCCTTTATCACTTCATTTACTTTATCGAAAACAGTGCGTACATCTGCTTCTGTCGCATCTGTTTTTACAGTAACTTCATCCGCAGCAGTGATCTCCGGTGCGGCGTCTTTATTTATTTTAATATCTTTTAAATCTATCTCACTGTTATTTGACTTAAGGAATCGATAGGTCAGGGCAGGGAGATAGTTTACTTTCATGTTAATATCCACGTTCTCAGCCTCCTGACATCTCAAGTTTTATAAGATTGTTCATCTCAACAGCGTACTCAAGGGGCAGCTCCTTGGATACAGGGTTTGCAAAGCCGCTTACTATCATGGCTCTGGCATCCGTCTCTGAAAGGCCCCTGGACATGAGATAGAAAACTGCCTCATCGCTGATTCTGCCTATCTTGGCTTCATGTCCCACATCCGCATCGTTCGTCCTGATGTCCATTCCGGGGATTGTATCGGCACGTGAAATAGAATCCAGCATCAGAGAATCACAGGAAACAGATGTCTTGGCATGCTTTGCTTCCTTATTGATGATGACTGAACTTCTGTAGGTACCTATACCGCCGGACTTGGATATGGACTTGGTTGAGATCAGGGATGATGTGTATTTACCCTGGTGAACAACCTTCGCTCCGGTATCGAGGTTCTGACCTTTTCCCGCAAAGGTGATACCTGTATATTCCATGGTGGAATGATCACCCTTAAGGATAGTCATAGGATACAGATATGATGTATGTGAACCAAAAGAACCTGAAACCCACTCCATTCGCGCGCCTTCTTCAACAAGGGCACGCTTGGTGTTGAGGTTATACATGTTCTTGGACCAGTTCTCTATTGTTGAATAGCGAAGTCTGGCATTCTTCTTAACGAAAAGCTCAACGCAGCCTGCATGAAGGTTGGCCACATTGTACTTTGGTGCTGAGCACCCCTCTATGAAATGAAGGTCAGCTCCCTCATCCACGATGATAAGTGTATGCTCAAACTGTCCTGCACCTGCAGCGTTAAGTCTGAAGTAGGACTGAAGGGGAATATCCACCTTAACTCCCTTGGGAACATATACAAAGGATCCACCGGACCATACAGCGCCGTGAAGAGCTGCAAACTTGTGGTCTGTGGGAGGCACCAGTTTCATGAAGTACTCATGAACCATCTCCGCATAGTCACCTGTGAGAGCACTCTCCATATCTGTGTAGATTACGCCCTGCTCAGCGACCTCATCCTTGACATTGTGATAAACAAGCTCCGAATCATACTGTGCTCCGACTCCTGCCAGAGATAAACGCTCAGCCTCCGGTATTCCCAGACGCTCAAATGTGTTCTTGATATCCTCGGGAACATCCTCCCATCTGCCCTTCATATCAGACTTTGATCTTACATATGAAGAGATGAGATTCATATCCAGCTCATCTGTATCCGGACCCCAGTCAGGCATCTCAAGCTCATTGTAAAGTTTTAAAGAATCTAAGCGAAACTTCTTCATCCACTCGGGATCATGCTTTTCCTCAGATATCTTTCTTACGATATCCTCTGTGAAGCCGTCCTCCATGCGGTAGAAGTCCTGCTCATTCTCCACATCCTTGATGTCATAGACACTGCGGTCTATGTCCACCACCGCTTTATTGTTTTCGCTCATTATCTATACCTTATTTCAAAGGACTGCATCCATCGCAGCCTTCACACCTTACATATTTTTCAAAACCGTGCTCGTTGATCTCTTCTACTAGACTTCCGTCTCCTGTGGTCATTATGTGACCCTTTACGAGTACGTGAGTGTAATCAACATGGAGTGATTCAAGAATCTTGGTGCTGTGTGTAATGATAAGAAGTGAAACGTCTTTCTTTTTCTGATACTCCTGAATACCCTTTGAAACTGTTCTTACCGCATCAACGTCAAGACCTGAATCGGTCTCATCGAGAATAGCGAGCTTTGGGTTGAGCATAAGCATCTGCAGTATCTCAGCCTTCTTCTTCTCTCCACCGGAAAATCCCACATTGAGATCACGGTCGGCATATTCGCTGTTCATTGTAAGGAGCTCCATGGCTTCACCCAGCTGCTTTTTGTACTGAAGAAGCTTAACAGGCTTACCTGTCTGCTCATGAGCGGCATTTCTTATGAAGCTTCCAAGAGAGATTCCGGGAACCTCAAGAGGATTCTGAAAGGACAGGAACATTCCTGCCTTAGCTCTCTTATCCGCGGACTCCTTTGTGATATCCTGTCCGTCGAAGATGATGGAACCGCTTGTCACGTTGTAATGGGGATTGCCCATGAGGGTATATCCGAGAGTAGATTTGCCGGCACCGTTAGGTCCCATAAGCACATGGGTCTCACCGGGTCTGATATCTAAATTTATTTTGTGCAGTATAGGTAAATCCTCCACTGATGCAGAGAGATCCCTTACCTGCAAAAGAAACTGATCTGACATATATTAGTACTCCTTATATTGGTAATGTGTTCATCCATTTGCGCACAATCTATCTGATTGTATCACAAATATCAGTCAAAAGATACCTTCACACATGAAATTTTACTTGATTTGATACGGTTTTACTAGTATAATGTCATTTGTGTTGTGAAAAAAATTTTCATTTGGGAGGTGTAAAAATGAAAAATAAAACCAATTTCAAAAACGTACTTAAGCGTACACTTTGCCTTGCACTTATGCTTACAATTGCAATCTCATTCTCAAAACCTATAAATGTTGAGGCTAAGACAAAGACAGTTACTGTAAAGAAGCTCGATTTTACCACAAAGGCATCCAAAGCAAACAAGAAGGCTATAGCAATCAAAAAGGGTTCTTACAATGTTGTAATGAATAAAAAGAATAGTTACAGCTGGTATAGAGGATATCTCAAGTTCACAGCTCCTCAGACAAGAACCTACACAATCACAGCTAGCGGATTAAAGGCAAGCGATGGTCAGTTCATCAACGGACATGTAAGTCCTTTGGTTTATTCAAAATATGGCCGTGATTCACTGACATATCCTTCAATCAAGACAAAGGGTGGAAAAAAGACCGGTCTTCACATCGGAAGCAAGAATTCCGGTGATGCTCTTTATTCAAGAACCGGTAAGATAAAGCTCCAGCAGGGTCAGGTATGCTTCCTTTACATGTCATTACTTGGAAGCTCCTCAAGCAAGAGCTGCTCATTCAGTCTCGTTATCAAATAATTAAATCACTAACACATTAAAGAGGATTCAGAGTGAATCCTCTTTTTATTTTGCACATATGATAAGAATATGCTT
>JAEEGL011515474.1_pt1 | contig 20809 bp, 18 predicted proteins | sample 9134231 | NCBI WGS metagenome assembly JAEEGL01 (sample SAMN16246548, study PRJNA631951) | gut metagenome | biome: gut microbiome; feature: rumen; material: fiber-attached | host: Bos | place: Iran: Karaj | collected 2018-10
AGGGCCGCGTCCGGCATGGAAACGCTGATCTTCTTTAATTCATTGTTTTCGAAGGCAAAGACCAGGATCGTCAGTCTTCTGGCGGTCGGATAATGGGCTGGCACAATATGGCGGAACATCGGATCTTCATGGTATTCGCGGCTGGCAATGATCCAGAATTCGGTGCCGGTCTCTTTCATGACTTCCGGCAGGATTTTATCCAGTCTTTCACTCAGGATCTCGTCGCGGATGCGGTACTGTTCAATAATATCGTACATAGCTTGGCTCCTTCGGCTTTTGCCGTGTTCATTATATGGGTTTTGTACGCCTTATTCCATCGGTTTCTGATAATAATTGCCAATGATCCTTTCGACCCGCGTCAAAGACATGAAAGCATGTGGATCGATGCGGAGGATCACCTCTTCCACATCCTTGAGCTGGTTGTTGTTGACAGACATCATCAGCAGCTCATGTTCCCTGTTGCTGTAGGCGCCGACGCATTTGAGTTTGGTAATGCCGTGGCGGCAGATGCGGAACACTTCACTGCAGATTTCATCCGCGTGATCCGTCACGACCTGAATGCGGGTGATCTTGTAGCGTTCATGCATCATATTGACAACTTCTTTGGAAACATACTGGAAGATGATCGAATACAGTGCCCTTTCCCATCCGTACAGGAAGCCGGCCATGAACAGCACCGCCGCGTTGAATGCGAAGATGTAATTCCAGGTCGGACGGTTCAGACGTATGGAAAGATCGATGGCAAGAAAATCCGTGCCGCCGCTGGAAGCGTCATAGCGCAGCGCCATGCCGATGGCGAAGCCGTTGACCAGACCGCCGAAGACGGCGATCAGCAGCGGGTCCTGGGTGATCATCGGCAGTTTGATCATGCCAGTAAACAGCGATGACAAAGAATACCAGAGCACCGAGTAAAGAATGAATTTGTGGCCGGTCTTGCGGATCACGAGCATCGTGACTATAAAGTTGAGCAGGAAATAGATGATACTGAAAGAAATATGGATCGCGAACCAGTCTTCCAGAACCATGGAAAGCAGACGTGACATACCGGCGAAGCCGCCCGGAAACAGGTTTCCCGACCGGACGAATACGTTGAATCCGCAGGCATAGATCAGGGTTGAAATCACGATCGCCGCGATATTGGGAATGTCTTTTTTTGAGAAATGCATGGTGCCGATCTGCATAATGAAATCCTCGCTGTCAATAACCATTTAAAAGTGTATTACGGCCAAGGATTTATGCAAGTAAAAATGACAGGGATCCTGTCATTTTGCCCGTTTCATACAAATGTGCGGAATCCCGTCTTCGAGAAATTCCTCCGAGGTCTGCACGAAGCCTTCCGCTTCATAAAACGGTCTGGCATATGTCTGTGCTTCCAGAATGATTTCTTCCGCTCCGAAACAGGCTTCCGCCTGGCGGATGCACTCCCGCAGGACAACGGTGCCATAGCCCTTTCTGCGCACCTTCGCGACGACCCGGCCGATCTGAACGGTCAGCGGATCCGTGCTTTTCACAAACAGCCGGGCATAAGCGAGGATACCTTCCTCATCCCGCAGGAAAACATGCAGGCTGTCCTTATCTATACCGTCCGGATCCAGATAGACACAGTTCTGCTCGACGACAAAAACTTCCGACCGCAGAACCATGATGTCATACAGTTCCTCGGTGCTCAGCTGGGGGAATGTACGGGTAATCAGTTCCATCAGAAAATCGCTCTCTCTTTCCAGGTCCCGCGTTTATACAGGAAGAATGTCATAACGGCACCGCTGAGCCAGCTGATCAGCATGGAAACAAACATCATCGCGCAGTCACCCTGCGGCAGCTGCGGTGTGCGGGTCAGCCATACCAGTCCATAGGCGAGCGGAATGCGCAGCAGGACGGAGGAAATGATGGAGATCCACATCGGTGTCACGGTATCGCCGGCACCGCGCATGATACCGGAAAGACACTGCGTCACTTCCACGGCGATATAACCGACCGCCAGGATCCTCATCATGTTGTTGCTGAGGGTGATCAGTTCCTGGGTATCGGTAAAGATACCCATCAGATGCCGTCCGAACAGCAGGATGATACCGGTCAGCACAGCTGAAATACCCATCGCCGCGAAGGTTCCCTTTTTCGCCCCTTCCAGCACCCGGTCCATCCGGCCGGCACCGATATTCTGGCCGGCAAAGGTCGTCATGGCCGAGCCGAAGGAAAATGCCGGCAGCATGACAAAGCCGTCAATACGCATGACGATGACATTCGCGGCAATGAACAGTTCACCGAAACTGTTGGTCAATGACTGCACGACGATCATCGACATGGAGAAGATCGCCTGCGTCACGCCGGACGGCAGCCCGAGCCGGACCAGCCGGGAAATATACTCGCCTTCCGGCATCAGATATTCTTTTTTCAGATCAAATATTTCCTGCATTCTGGTCAGTTTCCAGAAACACAGGGCAGCCGAGACAAACTGAGCCGTGATCGTCGCCCAGGCAACGCCGGCCACGCCCATACCGAAGACCGCCACGAACAAAAAGTCGAGAACGATGTTCAGAAAGGTCGCCGCCAGAAGATACAGCAGCGCCGAAACAGAATCGCCAAGTCCTCTCAGAACGCCGCTGAGAATATTGTAAAGACCGCCGCCGGCAATACCGAGGAAGATGATCAGCAGGTAGTCAAAACACCAGCCGAGGATCGATTCCGGTGTGTTGAGCAGATGCAGCAGCGGTTTGGTGACCAGCGGTCCGACCGCCATAATAAACGCTGAAGCGACCAGCGTCATGGTAATGCAGGCCCCGATCGTCCGTGACAGTTCATCGCGCTTCCGGCCGCCGAAATACTGGGCGACCATAATGCTCGCACCGGTGGCGATTCCCATAAACAGCACCAGCATCAGATTCAGGATCGGACCGGCGCTGCCGACCGCGGCCAGAGCGTTGTCACCGACATAACGGCCGACGATGATACTGTCCACCGTATTGTAAAGCTGCTGGGCGACATTCCCTATCAGCATCGGTATGGTGAATATGAGAATGGATCTGACCGGATCGTCTTTTGTCATATCCACAGGCTTGAACAGATTCATGAAAAACCTCCGTATACATATAACATTCTATGGGATTGCCGCGGTATAGACAACGCATTCGCATGATAGAATGAAGACATGGAGACACGCATATGAACTTACTTACCTTTGACTTCGGCGGCACCTTCGTCAAATACTGTCTGATGAATGATCAGGCAGAGATCAGCGAGCACGGCCAGCTGCCTGCTCCGCTGAAGACAAAAGATGATTTTCTTGTTCTGATCTGCCGCCTGTATGAACAGTACCGCGACAAAACGGACGGTATTGCCATTTCCATGCCGGGCGTCATCGACAGTGAGAAAGGCGATATCATTCTGGTGGCTCTCTATCCGGAAATGAGCGGTCAGAATATCTGCCGTCTGCTCGAAGACAGGATCCCCGTCCCTATCAGCGTCGAGAATGACGGCAAGGCTGCCATTCTTGCCGAAGCATGGAAAGGCGCTCTGGCCAATGTCAGTGATGCGGCCTGCGTCCTGCTCGGCAGCGGCATCGGCGGCGGTATCATCATGGGCGGCAGACTGCAGAAAGGATACGGCTTTGCGGCTGGGGAAATCAGCGACCTGCTTGTCGGACCGGGATGCTACGAAAAGGAAAACACGATCTGTTACGATTCCAGCATGAGCGGCTTTCTGAAAGCGGTCGCCCGCGCGAAGAACATGGATCCGGCATGTTTTGAAATATCCGGAAACGCCTCCCGGGATGAAAAGCGGATCAGCGGCATGGATGTTTTTCAGTGGATCGAAGCGGAAGATCCCCCGACCCTTACGGAATACCGGAAATGGATCCAGCGGCTGGCATGGCTGCTCTATAATATAAAGCTGATCGTTTCACCCGAGAAGATCGTCATCGGCGGCGGTGTCTCACGGAATGAGCGGTTCATCCGCGATCTGAAGGAAGAGTATCAGAAGGCCGTCAGTAAACTGGCCAGCTACCTGCCGGAAACGGCGATCGACACATGCCGGTTTCAGGCGGACGCCAATCTGGTCGGCGCTGCTTACAACTGGATCCTGATGCACGGCAATCATTCATAGACCTTCAAAAAAGACCCGGTGTCATACCGGGTCTTTGCCTGTTTATGCGAAATGATTTCAGAGTGCTTTCTGCACGTCACTCAGACTGCTGCCATTGGTCACCACGACGATAACCGTGTCAGAATAGCCGGCTTTTTTGATTTCCGAACGGTCAAATGTCAGAAGCCTGTCACCCTTACTGACTTTCTGGCCCTGATCCACAAAGGACTTAAATCCTTTGCCATCCATCTGAACCGTATCGATGCCGACATGGACCAGCACTTCAATACCGTCTTCGCTGGCAAGACCGACCGCGTGTTTTGTCGGGAATACCATCATGACTTCCCCGTCAAACGGCGCGTATACCGTCTCGCCGCTCGGCACGATGCCGACGGAAGGTCCCATTGTCTCAGCGGAGAACATCGGATCCGCGATCTCGGAGGCCGGGATCAGTGTGCCGGCAACCGGCTGGGTAACGCTGCCTTTGCCGGTCGTGAAGATGTCATTTTCCGGAACTGTCGTGTCAGCTGCCGGCGCGGCAGCTTCTTCCGCGTCTTCCCGCCAGAGGATAAAGGTCAAAGCGAAGGCGATGCCGCCGGCAATCGCCAGCATGATCGTATAGCCGAAATAGTTGTTGATGATCAGATAGCCCGGAATGCCGGTAACACCGTTGGCGTGGGCACCGAGCTTGATGATGGCACCGAACAGCGCGCCGATCGCACCGCCCGCCGCCGCGAATACGAACGGCTTCATCAGACGCAGGTTGACACCGAAGATCGCCGGTTCGGTAATACCGAGCGAAGCGGACAGAGAAGACGGAATGGCGATCGCCTTTGTCTTCTGGTTGCGGGCTTTCAGACCGACGGCCAGACAGGCGCCGAACTGCGCGAAGTTGGCGGCTGAGGCGATCGGCATCCAGGTATTCAGAGCACCGGCACCGAGCATGCCGAGTTCGATCGTGTTGTACATATGATGCAGACCCATGACGACGGTAACCGGATAAAGCGCGCCCATGACGCAGGCGCCGATCGGATTGGCGACCAGTTTGGTGGCGCCATTCAGCACGATCGTTTCCAGACCGGAGAAAATCGGGCCGACGATCATGAACGTCAGCAGCGCTGTCACAAGAACCGTTGTCAGCGGCGTGACAAACAGATCGATCATTTCCGGAACGTGGGCATGGAGCCACTTCTCAACCTTGCACATGATCCAGATCGCGATAACGACCGGAATGACATGACCCTGATAACCGAGCTGGTTGATCTGGCCGAGAACATAGCCGCCGATCTTGATGCCCTGGCCGAACAGATACCATACACCATATCCGTTGGCGGCGTTCCAGCCGTTGGTCAGGGCCGGATGAACCATCATCAGACCGATAACAGCCCCGAGGAATTCATTGCCGCCGAACACTTTGGTGGCGCTGATCGCGACAAGAACCGGCAGGAAAGCAAATGCCGTATTGGCGGCCATATCGAGGAAACCGAACCAGTCACTGGACTGGAAAGAAGGAATGGCATTGCCGAGCGCCTCAACCAGACCCATCATCAGACCGGCTGCGACAATGGCCGGCAGGATCGGCACAAACACGTCACCGAGGGTCTTTACCAGACGTTTCCACCATGGCATATTGGCGGCAGCCGCTGCCTTTACGTCATCCTTGGAACCGGCGGAAACACCGCTGATATCAATAAATTCATCAAACACTTTGTTTACGGTTCCGGTTCCGATAATGATCTGGAGCTGGCCGTTTGAAGAGAATACACCCTGAACACCTTCCGTGTTTTCCAGAGCCTTGACATCCACCTTGCTGTTGTCGACAATGGCTAGACGGAGCCGTGTTGCGCAATGTGCCGCAGAAGCGATATTGTCTTTTCCGCCGAGATGACTGAAAATTTCTTCCGCGCACTTACGATAATCAAGTGCCATTTCTTTCCCCTTTCCTACGCCTGGCATGCGTACTGCCGTAAAAACAAAAAATGTCTTAACCGATATAAGCCGTAGGTCTGACATTCATCTGTATTTGTTTCCGCGGACTACTGTTGATAAAACAAGTATATCACATCTGACCCGTCCGGCTCATACAACAAAAAAACCTCACGGCTCGTCAGAACCTGAGGCTTTTTCTTCTGTCATCGCTTCACTGATCCATTCCGGCATCTTACGGGCAATGGAGCGGAAACCGATCCGCATCGGCGGCAGGGAAGCCTTTGTCATCAGCGGACGCCGGCGGTTGCGGGTATGCGTGCGGCGGACGGCTTTCAGGGAGAGTTTCGCCTGGCTGGAGCGCGGATCGTATTCAATTACTTTGACCTTCACCACTTCACCGACATGCACGAAACGATTGATATCCTTGACAAAACCGTCACTGATTTCGGAAATATGGATCAGTCCGGTCGTGTGGCCGTCCAGTGAGACAAACGCCCCGTATGGCTGGATCCCGGTCACCTTTCCTTCGATGATCTGACCTGGTTTGCAGTACATAATTTACCTTCCTACGCAAGTATACCACGTTAACGGACTTGTGCTATACTAACTACGTTAAAGAAATCAGAGGTTTTATATGTTTGTTTCCTGGCGTGTTATGGTCCCCTTCTGGTCAGCTCTGACCGCTGCTGTCATAGCTCAGCTGATGAAGCCGGCCATTGGATATCTGACAACTAAAAAATGGAACTGGGCCCTCGCGCATGCGGCGGGCGGCTTTCCCAGCTCCCACAGCGCGCTGGTTTCTGCCCTGGCCGTTTCCGTCGGTCTGCAGGAACAGTTCCGTTCGTCCATTTTCGCTGTCACCCTGGCAATGGCAACGATCGTTATTTACGATGCTGCCAACGTGAGGTTTTACAGTGGACAAAATATTAAAGTTACGCAACAATTAATCAGGGATTTACAGAAAATGTATCCTGATCTGTTTGACGACCCGCTGTATGACACCAAGATGAAGCCGGTTCTCGGCCATCGCTGGTTCGAAGTACTTGGCGGTATCGTGCTTGGCTGCATTGTAGCCCTGATCTTCCATATCAGGATATAGAAAGAAAGGTACACTATGAGTGAAGTGACGCAGAACGAAAAGAAGCTGACAGCGAAAGAACAGGCTGCCTATGACGACCTCGTTGCCCGTATCAACCGTACCCTGAACAAGCTCCGTCCCTATATCCAGGCGGACGGCGGCGACGTTCATTTCGAGGGATTTGAGGACGGCATCGTAAGTGTTTCCATGAGCGGTGCCTGCGCGGGCTGTATGGCAATCAATACAACGCTCAATGACGGTATTGAAGCGCTGCTGATCGACGAGGTTCCGGAAGTCAAAGGCGTACGCCTGCTCCCGGCGGATCCATTCAGCTATTACTTCTGAGCACGGCGAAAACCGTGTTTTCTTTTTGCTTTTTTTGTTAAAATCCGGTTTTTCTTCCGAATTCCGGATTTTTTTCGTTATTGTTCAAATATTTTTCTGTTTTTGGCAAGTTTCCCAAATTTTTTTGTCCTTTTTTCCGTATTTTTTATTGATTTCGTAAAATTTCAGGAATATCCTGTTTACATATAAAAGGAGAAATGTGTTATGGAAATGCCTTTTGCAGATTTTGGCTGTCTGGTTTTCAGTGAAAGAGAAATGGCTGACCGGCTTCCCCGGCCTGTCTATCAGTCCTGGAAAAAAACGGTTGCCAACGAAAGCACCCTCGACCGGCCCACTGCCGACGCAATTGCTCATGCGATGAAACGATGGGCCATGGAAAAAGGTGTGACCCATTTCACCCACTGGTTCCAGCCGATGACCGGCGGAACAGCCGAAAAGCACGATTCCTTTATCGAACCCGGCCCGAACGGCGAACCGATTTCCCGTTTTTCCGGCAAGATGCTGATCAAAGGCGAACCGGACGCTTCCAGTTTTCCGAGCGGCGGCCTGCGGGCAACGTTCGAAGCGCGCGGCTATACCTATTGGGACGTGACCAGTCCGGTCTTCATCCGCGACAACATCCTCTGTATTCCGACCGTCTTTGTCTCCTATACCGGCGAAGCGCTGGACCGCAAGGAGCCGCTGATCAAATCGATCGGTGCCCTTTCCAAAGCGGCTACCAGGGTGGTCAACATTTTCGGAGACAAGGATGTCCGCTCCTGCAATATCTCGGTCGGCCTTGAACAGGAATACTTCCTGATCGACCGCACATACTTCGAGAAGCGTCTTGATCTGAAACTGACCGGCCGCACCCTCTTCGGCGCCCCCGCTCCCAAACGCCAGGAACTGGACGACCATTATTTCGGCTCGATCCCGGTCCGCGTTTCGGAATTCATGAAAGAAGTCAACCAGGAGTTATGGCGGCTCGGCATCTATGCCAAAACCGAACACAACGAAGTCGCTCCCTGCCAGTTTGAACTGGCGCCGATCTTTACCAATGGCAATATCGCTGCGGATCAGAACCAGATCACGATGGACATCCTGCGCAAGACCGCCCAGAAGCACGGGCTGGCCTGCCTGCTCCATGAGAAGCCGTTCGACGGCATCAACGGTTCCGGCAAGCATGATAACTATTCGATCATTACCGATGACGGCCAGAACCTTTTCGCACCGGGTGACAAACCGGCCGAAAACATCCGTTTCCTGGTCTTCATGTGCGCCTTCATCAAAGCCGTCGACACCTATCCGGTGCTGGTCCGGATGAGCGCGTCCGACGCCGGCAACGATCACCGTCTCGGCGCCAACGAAGCACCGCCGGCCATCATTTCGATCTATCTCGGCAGCTACATCGAAGACATCCTCTACAGTCTTTATCAGGGACATGAATCACAGAAAGGGAAAAACGAGATCAAAGACTTCTCACCGGTCACCACCCTTTCTTATATTCCTCATGACAATACCGACCGCAACCGCACTTCCCCGCTGGCCTTTACCGGCAACAAATTCGAATTCCGCATGCTTGGCTCCAGCATGTCGTCTTCTTTTGCGAACACGGTTCTGAATGCCATCATGGCTGAGTCGCTCAACGAGATCGCCGACCAGCTGGAAGGCATCAAATACCTGCAGGACATCCGCGAGAAAGCGGTCGACATCTGCCGCAATATCGTGCATGACCACAAGCGCATTCTGTTCTCCGGCGACGGCTATTCGAGTGAATGGGTCAAGGAGGCGGAACGCCGCGGTCTTCCTTCCGTCAAGTCCTTCATTGAATCCGTTCAGGTTCTCAACGATCCCCAGGTCGTCAGACTGTTCACCTCGCTCGATATTTATTCTGAAAAGGAACTGTCCGCCAACCGGACGATCCTCGAAGAGCGCTATGAAAAGAAGATGGTCATTGAAGTCCGCACCCTGCTGGAAATGAGCCGCAAGGACATCCTGCCGGCCATGAGTGCCGAACTGAACTTCTATGCGAAAACGCTGGCTTCTGCCGGTGATCTGACACCGAAATTCGTCAAAGAGCGTCTCAGCACACTGTCCGGCCTGATCGATGCGACGGACAAGGCCTGCGCAGCTCTGGAAAAAGGCTGGCAGAAAGCCATGAAAGCACCGGACACCTTCAGCAAAGGTAAGAATATTTACTACACTGTCGCACCGCTGATGCTGGAACTGAGGAAACTGATCGACCGTTATGAAATGATCGCTTCCCGGGAATTCTACCATCTGCCGATGTACGAAGACATGCTGTTCAGTCTGTAACATGAAAAAGCCGCTCCGGATCATTATCCGGAACGGTTTTTTTACGTCTTATTCTTCTTTGTCGGCCGGCGGGAAATAGATTTTCTTTTCCTTCAGTCTTCTGTGGATCCAGTCTTCGATCAGCGTGTAAATGACAGAGAAGACCGGAATGCCGATGAACATGCCGAGAACGCCGAACATGGCGCCGCCGGTAATGATGGCGAACATGACCCAGAGAGTCGGCAGGCCGACCGCGTCACTGAGGATATGCGGGCCGATGATATTGCCGTCGATCTGCTGCAGGATCAGGATGAAGACCAGGAATTCCAGAGCCTGGAACGGATCGATGATCAGCAGGATCAGGGTACTTGGCACGGCACCGATAAACGGACCGAAGACAGGAATCATATTGGTAATGCCGACAACGAAGGCAATCAGCGGCGCATACGGCATCCGCATCAGGGTGACACAGATATAGCAGATGACACCGATGATCAGAGAATCCACAAACTTGCCGAAGATGAAGCTGTTGAAGGTATTGGCTGTCAGTTTCAGAACATGGATGAGGCTTTCCGCCGTTCCCTGTCCGAATACACCGTAAATAAACATCTTGATCTGCCGCTTGAACTTTTCCTCATCCAGCAGAAGATACATCGTAATGATGACACCGATGAAGAAATTCATGATTCCTTTGGCAAAGGAAATGGAATAAGACAGGATCCGGGCCAGACCGCCCTGCGCGCCGGTCAGCCACTCGGTCAGTTTTTCACCCATCAATTTAACGCCGTTGCTGAGAAACTGGGCGATTTCCGGGGCGCCGGAATTGATTTTTTCGATCAGTCCCCGCAATGTCTCGACATAGCCGTCAAAGGATGCGATAAAGATCGACAGGCTGCTTGCCAGCTGCGGAATCAGGATGGCGAAGAACACCACGATGCCGGCCAGAAGCACGATCATGGCAATTGCGACACCGAAATACCGTTTTGTCTTCTTCGACCATTTCATATCAGCCAGCAGACTGTCCTCGACAAACCGCCGAAGCGGAACGGTGATAAAGGCAAAGACAATACCGATCAGAAACGGTGCCAGCGTCTGAAAGGCACTGGCAAAAAAGTTCTTCAGCCAGCCCAGGTTGTTCACCAGCTGGAAGAACAATACGATGATGATGCCGGCGATCGAAAACGCCTTGATGCTTTCCAGAGTTTCTTCTTTCAGGTTAGAAAATTTCATCTTGGTTTTCCTACTCGCTAAGATTATAACACGGTTCTTTGGGAAATCATTGCGGCGGACACGGCAAACCAGATATTCTTTCGGAAAGTTTGTTGACGGAAGCGGCAGGAAATGATTTAATACTACTGTCTTTTATCAAGAATGGGACGAGAGAGTCAGCTCTGTGACTCCCATACCAACCTGCCGAGGCAAGGTGGTACTGCTGACATCGATAAGGAAGAGAACCGAATAAAAAAAACACTGTCTCTTTCTGAAGCTCTTGAAAAGACATATGGAAAGGGGCTTTTATTATGTCAAGAATGTATTTTACTTCCGAATCCGTAACCAGCGGACATCCCGATAAGATCTGTGATTTCATCGCAGATTCCATCCTCGACGAAGCACTTCGCCAGGATCCTGACAGCCATATGGCAGTCGAGGCAACCATCAAGGACGATCTGATCCTGATCTATGGTGAAGCCGGCACAAAAGCAGTGCTGGATTATGAGAAGATCGCTTTGGAAGCGATCCGTTCCATCGGCTACCAGGAAGAGTACCACGTACTCCTCAAGGTCAACCGCCAGTCAGACGAAATCAATCTGGCTGTCCGCGGTGACGAACTCGGCGCCGGTGACCAGGGCATCATGTTCGGCTATGCCTGCAACGAAACCGAAGAACTGATGCCGGCCGCCATTCATTACGCGCACCGTTTGGCCGAACAGCTTGAGAAGGTCAGAAGATCTGATGGCCGTCTGTGTCCGGACGGCAAGACACAGGTCACCTGTGAATATTTAAACGGCAAACTGAAGCGGATCGACGCGATCGTCGTATCCACCCAGCATATTGCCGGCGTAACCAAGCGGGAACTTGCTGAGCTGATCAAAGAGCAGGTGATCCGTCCCATCATCCCCCAGGATCTGATCGACGAAAACACCAAATACCTGATCAATCCGTCCGGTTCCTTCATCCTCGGCGGCAGCTGGGGCGATTCCGGCACGACCGGCCGCAAGATCGTGGTAGACTCCTATGGCGGCTACGCACCGATCGGCGGCGGCTGCTTCTCTTCCAAAGATCCGACCAAGGTAGACCGTTCCGCAGCTTATTATGCCCGCTATGTCTGCCGCAATCTGGTCGCCAACGGACTGGCGGATAAATGCCAGCTGCAGCTCTCCTACGCAATCGGTGAATCGGAACCGGTCTCCGTCAATATTCAGGCGTTCGGGACCTCGCGGTTCAGCGATGAGGAACTGGAAGAAATCGTGCTGAACAATTTCAGTTTCAAGGTCTCCGATATCATCCGGGAACTGAATCTCAAACGGCCGATCTACCGTTCCACCGTGAATTACGGCCACTTCGGCAAGAAAGGCCTGCCCTGGGAGCAGTTCAAAAAGATTATTTACTGAACATGGTGAAAACCATGTTTTTTTTGGCCATAAGAAAAGGAGACTTTTTCAGTCTCCCGGATCTTTTATCCTTTGATGACGCGGCGGCATCTCGGGCAGAGGCCGTCTTCGTCCGCTTCTTCGCTGTAGTTCCAGCAGCGCGGGCACTTCGTTCCGGCTGCCCTTCTCACTTCCGGCTCGCCTTCGCCGGCCGTGAGATCCGTTCTGGAAACGATCAGCCACTGGGCGACATCATCCCCCAGCGTGCCGCGGAAGAGTTCCTGCATGTCATCCGGCAGATGCAGCGTGATGGCGGCTTCCTGGCCGGAGGCGATCAGTTTCTCGTTACGGGCGTTTTCGAGAGCCTTGTTGACATCGGAACGGACTTCGAGAAGTTTGCCGAAGGTTTCCTTCAGTTCAGCCGCATTGGCATATTCCCTGACTTCCGGATAAGACATGTAGTGCACGCTTTCTTCCGTGTCGTTGGAGAAATGCGCCCATACTTCTTCGCAGGTGTAGACAAGGAACGGCGCCCACAGTCTGACCAGCGCGTCCACAGCCAGCCAGTAGACCGACTGTACCTGACGGCGGCGAAGATCATCGGCTTTGCTGCAGTAGAGAATATCCTTGGTGAAATCACAATAATAGGAGCTGAGCTCGTTGACCATGAAGTTCATCAGTGTCTTGTTGGCCGCGACATAGTCATAGTCAAGGACCTGGCGGCGGACACTGGCGACGACGTCGTTGAGCTGAACCAGAATGTACTGATCGACAGCTGTCAGATCTTCGTAGGCAACCATATCCTTCTTCGGATCGAAGTCCTCGGCATTGATATTGCCGAGCAGGAAACGGAAGGTATTGCGGATCTTGCGGTACTGATCCGATACCTGTTTGATATTGGACGGACCGAGCTTCAGGTCTTCCTTGAAGTCGGAAGTCATTGCCCAAAGACGGAACACGTCAGCACCGTTCTGGTTGATGATATCCATCGGATTGACGACGTTGCCGACTGACTTGGACATCTTCTCACCCTTGGAATCGCAGACATAGCCATGGGAAAGCACTTCTCTGTACGGCGCGCCGCCCTTGACAGCGGTGCCGACGATCATCGAAGAGTTGAACCAGCCGCGATACTGGTCGGAGCCTTCGAAGTACAGGTCGCACGGATATTCGCCGCCGCGGGCTTCCAGTTCGTTCCAGGAAGAGCCGGAGTCAAACCAGACGTCCATGATGTCGGTTTCCTTGGTGAATGTCCCATTCGGTGACTTCGCATTGGTATAGCCTTCCGGCAGAAGATCTTTCGCTTCTCTTTCGAACCAGACGTTGGAACCGTATTCTTCAAACAGATCGGCGATATGGTCAAAGACTTCCTTTTCCATGATCGGCGAACCGTCTTCGCAGTAGATGATCGGGATCGGAACACCCCAGAGACGCTGTCTGGAAATGCACCAGTCACCGCGGTCCTTGATCATGTTGTACATTCTGATCTGGCCCCATTCGTTGTGCCATGTGACATGATTCTGGATCTGATCGAGGACCGCCTCACGGACTTTGTCGATCGAGCAGAACCACTGCTTGGCAGCGCGGAAGATGACCTTCTTCTTCAGACGGTCGTCATGCGGATAGGAGTGGACCATCGTTTCAACGGCCAGAAGGAGTCCCTTCTCATTCATCATCGTGATGATCTTTTTGGAGCAGTCTTCGAAGAAGAGTCCCTGGCATTCCGGACCGGCTTCTTCGTTCATGTTGCCGCGTTCGTCAACCGTGCAGATCGGCGCGACGCCGTAGTTCTGCAGGACATAGTAGTCGTCAAGACCGTGACCGCCGGCCGTATGGACACAGCCGGTACCGTCTTCATCCGTGACGTGGTCACCGACGATGACCGGGCAGTCTTTGTCGAGAACGACATGATGGTATGTGATGTTTTCCAGTTCCTTACCCTTGAAGGTACGCAGAACGCCCTGGTTGGTCAGCTGGAATTTTTCCAGCAGCCGGTCGGCAAACTTTTCCAGGAAGACCAGCTTGCCCTTTTCTGTCTGGATCTCGGCATAGGTCAGATCCGGATTCAGGGAGACGGCCTGGTTGGCCGGAATCGTCCACGGTGTCGTTGTCCAGATGACGAAATAGTCATTTTCATCGAGAATGCCTTTGCCGTCACTGACCTGGAAAGCCACATAGATGGTGGCGTCCTTGACGTCACGGTAAACGATCTCGGAATCAGCGATCGCCGTTTCGTTGAACGGTGACCAGTAGATCGGCTTGAGTCCCTGGAAGATCAGGCCGTCCAGGGCCATCTTTTCGAAAGAACGGATCTGACGTGCTTCAAACTCTTTGAACAGTGTGATGTACGGATGCTCATAGTCAGCGATCTGGCCCAGGCGCTTTTCCGTCGTCATCTGGGTCGCGATCTGTCCTTTGGCATATTCCATGCACTTGGAACGGAATTCCGCCGGTGAGAGTTTTTTTCTGTCAACGCCCAGTTTCTGGATGGCGTTCTCGATCGGCAGGCCGTGCGTGTCCCAGCCCGGGAAGAACGGTGTGTAGTAGCCGCTCATGGCGTGGGAACGGACGATGAAGTCCTTGATGACACGGTTCATGGCTGTACCGGCATGCAGGTTGCCGTTGGCATACGGCGGACCGTCATGCAGGATAAACGCCTGCTGTCCTTCGTGACGGGAAATGATCTGGTTGTAGTGATCGTTCTTTTCCCATTTTTCCAGAATTCCGGGTTCCTTCTTTGCCAGATTACCTCTCATCTCAAAAGCGGTATTCGGCATGTTCAGAGTTGTTTTGTAGTCCATACCTTTTCTTTCTCCTTCACAAAAACAAAACGCCCTTAAATCTAAGGACGTCATAAACGCGGTACCACCTTAGTTCACTCATTGAGTGCCCTCTTTTTCCTTAACGCGGAATACGTTCTGCTCACAGGTGATGTCCGTTTCTGTCCGGCACGCCTGCTTGCACCAACCGCAGGCTCTCTAAGGATTCAGACAGAACAGCGCGTCCTGATCAGCGCAGTTTATCCTGGGCTTCTTTCAGCCACATCAGATCCGGCATTTCCGGAAGTTCGAAATCATCCAGATCTTTCAGCAGATTCTCCAGCTTCTGGCTGGCTTCGGATTTGACCGCGCCGGCTTCCTGGTAGAGCACCGAGAGATCTTCGAGGATTCCCCTTGCCGAGGCAAGCGCTTCCCGGATGATCACGTCAGCGTTCTGCTGGGCTGTGTTGATGATTTCGTTCGCCTCACGCAGGGACAGCCGGGCAATGTTGTCGGCCGCCTCCTTGCGGGCTTCATCGGTCTTCTGCAGTTCCTGATAACGGCGCCGCAGATCGTCCAGATGACTGGTTGTCTGCACCAGCTGATCCTGATACAGTTTCAGCTTGCGTTCCAGCTGAGCGACTTCGGCAGCGTATTTCTCAATGGCATCGTCGACAGCGAAGCGGTCATAGCCGTTTTTGGTTATTCGAAATGTCGGCCTGCTGTTCGCCATCTGCTCACCTCTTAAGTACTCTGAAGAAACTCAGCCACGATCCGATCGCTGCGGGTCTTCCGCAGAACGCCGAGATAAGTGAACCGGCCGGTTTTCCGAATCGAAATCGTAACGTTATTATATGCTAAATAATCAGGCTCTTCAAGCGTTATATGGTTGACCTGAACGAGGCCCTGACGGATCATTTCCTTCGCTTCTGAGCGGCTGCACCGCACCAGTCCGGCAACGATCGCATCCAGTCTTTCACTGGCGATGACAACCTGAATTCTTTTGCTGGAGAACACCTGTTCCGGCCGTTCGTCGGTCCGTGAAAAGGACACGCTGAGCTGATTGACACGGATCAGATTGTCGATCAGAAAACGGGCCATCGTTTCCGAAGTGTACAGGTAGATATGATCGTCGGCGATCCAAAAATCCCCGAAACTGTGGCGGTCGATCTGCAGCGACATCAGTGCCCCGAGAACATCGCGGTGCGAGATCTTGCGGAAGCGCTGATCGATTTCCGCCTGAATGCAGACAATATCAGAAAAGTCATCTTCCTCGTCGGCGAGGAAAATGACTTTTTTCTTACGTGCTCCGGGATAGCCGCCGTCGTAACGGACCAGGGCGGATGCCGGAAACAATTTCTGCATGGCGGCCTGCTCTTCTTCGTTCAGAAAAGATGAGGCAAGGGACCTGTGCCATGTCTCGCTTTTATCTTTCAGATCTTGCAGATGCGCTGCCAGGGATTCGTTTTCCCGGGCATTATTCATCGTCGCTGTCCAGGGAGATCACACCGTCGACACTGACACTCTTCGGAGCGCAGAGAATGACGTTATGTCCGATCTTCTGAATCGTTCCGTCAAGAGCGAAGACAACGCCGGTCAGGAAATCGATCGTGCGCTGTGCGTAGTCACGCTGCAGACGGTGCAGGTTGACGACGCAGGCTCTTCTCTGCTTGAGGTGACGGCCGATTTCCTCGGCTTCCTCAAAGCTGCGCGGTTCAAACAGAACCATCTGGGCGTCAGACGGAATCTCTGTTACTTTTGTCTGTTTTGCTTCGTATGTGCTGACTGGTTTTGTTTCACTTTCGGTGTATTCCAGTTCTTCTCCTTCATCCTCTTCTTCATCGATTGGTGCAATAAAGTTCTTGATCTTTTCGAATGCCATAATTCCGGACCTCCATAATCGAAAACATTATATCATTGCGGTATTGCTAAAACAACGCACAACTACAGCTTATTCACCGTGTTCCAGTCAAGTCTGCGGCAGATCTCAACGCCCAGTTTTACGGCGTTTTCATAATCTTCCAGGGTGCAGAAGCAGTTGCTGGAATGAATGTAGCGGACCGGGACGGAAATGACGATCGCCGGAACGCCGGCCCGTGAATTGACCATCGCGCCGTTGGTGCCGCCGCCGCTGCGGACCGCTTCCTGAACCGGAATGCCGGCCTCCCGCGCGGTATCCAGAGCCAGTTTCTGGAAACGCCAGTTGGTGATCATGGAAACGTCGAAATGCCGCAGCATCGGTCCTTTCCTCAGACCTGCCTGGATCATGTATTCTTCACTGAAGGTATCGTCGGCCGGACAGCCTTCAAAAGCGATCATGACATCCGGCTTGAGGGCTTCCGCGTTGCTGAGAACACCTCTTTCTCCGACTTCTTCCTGCGTCGAGAAGGAGCCCATGACATTGCACGGCAGTTCTTCGTCCCTGACCTGATTCAGAATGTCGATGACCGCCGCGGCTCCGATCCGATCATCGAATGCCTTACCGTAAAAGAGCCCTCTTTCCTCATCGAAATCACAGCTGATTTCCGGAACGCCTGGACAGCCGACGCCCAGGCCCAGTGCCTCGGTTTCTTCCTTTGACGACGTGCCGCAGTCAAGAACCATGTTGGCGACGTCCAGCGGTCTGTTCTTTTCTTCCGCGCTCATGAAATGCGGCGGTTTGCTGGCGACGACAGCCTTGACGAACCCGCCGTCCTTCGTTCTCAGACGGAAGGAACTGGTCGGAAAAGAAGTGGCCGCCCAGCCGCCCAGCGGCAGGAAGCGCATGGTTCCGTTCGGCTTGATCGCCTGAACAATGACACCGACTTCGTCCAGATGGGCATCCAGCATGACGCGCGGTTTGTCAGAGGCGGGTTCTTTCTCGCATCTGACGTTTGTCATGTGGTCCGTATAGGTTTCATAGTCCGGCAGTTCTTCCCGGACGATGGCGGCTGCGTCATCCTCGAATCCGGATGGTCCAAAGGCTTCTGAGAGAGCCACGATACGACTGATTCTGTCCATGTTTATCTCCTTCTCCTATTCAATTCCGTTCAGATCAAAATTCTTCAGGAATGCATCTGCCTTCGCGCAGACATTCCGCAGAGTATCCTCATCGAACGGACTGGCAAGACCGGCACCCTGCAGCAGTTCGGTAAAGACTTTCGATCCGCCCTGTTCCGTATATTTCATATATGTGTTCCAGGCGTTCTTCACGTCATCCTGGATCATCGCCCAGAATTCCAGAGAGACTGTCTGGGCAAGACAGTAGTCAATGTAGTAGAACGGCATCGAATAGATATGATGCTGGCGCTGCCAGCCATAGCCTTCCCCGTATACCGGAATGTCACCGTCCAGCTTCATCCACGGCCGGTAGATGCCTTCCAGCTTCCGCCAGCAGGCATGCCGCTCTTCCGGTGTCATTTCCGGATGGGCATAGACTTCGTGCTGGAAGTGGTCGACCATCGTTCCGTAAGGAATGAATTTCAAAGCTCCTGAAAGATGGGAATACAGATACTTGCGGGCATCTTCACCGAAGAAATCATCCGCCCACTTTTCAGCGAAGTATTCCATGGAAGTGGAGTGTATTTCGCAGGCTTCCATGGTCGGATAAATATAGCTGACCGGCACCCGCCTGCGGTTGACATAAGCCTCGAAGGCATGACCGGCTTCATGGGTAATGACTTCGACATCACCCTGGGTGCCGTTGAAGTTGGCGAAGATGAACGGCACTTCATAATCATAGATACCGGTGCAGTATCCGCCGCCTCTTTTGCCTTCCGTCGACAGCAGGTTCATCAGTTCCCCGTCGAGCATCGTGTGGAAGAATTCACTCGTTTCCGGTGAGAGTTCGTCATAGAACTTCTTTCCGGCGGCGACGATATCGTCGGAACTGCCGGCCGGTTTCGGGTTGCCGCTGCGGAATTCCAGCTGATTATCCGCGAAAGACATCGGATAGGTCTTTCCAAGCCGTCCGGCCTGTGCCTGGAAAACTCCGGCCGTTACCGGAACAACATATTTCTGCACGGCCGCGCGGAACTTCTCCACGTCGTGCGCGTCGTAGCAGTTTCTGCCCATACGGTAATAGCCAAGCTGTGTATATCCGTCATAGCCGAGCTTGCGGCCCATCCTATCACGGATCTTCACGAGCTGGTCGTAATAAGTATCGAGTTCTTCCTGATGATCCTTGTACCACTGCCCTTCGGCGATCCACGCCTGTCTTCTTCTTTCGTCGTCAGGATCGTTCTTGAACGGTGTCATCTGCGAAAGCGTGTATGTCTTTCCCTCAAACGGCACCTGAGCCGATGCCAGAAGGTCTTCATAGGCGGACGCGATGCGGTTTTCCTCCTGCATGTCCTCGATGATTTCCGGCGCGAATGTCTTCAGATCGATTTCGGCATTGACGAACATCAATGTGCCGTATTCTTTTTCAAAGTCGCAGCGGAACGGCGATTCCAGCATCGCTTTTGAAAAGCGCACAAGATATTCCTGCAGGCCCGGCAGCGATGCATCCCAGAATTTGATCTCTTCATCATAGAAGGTATCCCGGGTATCGATATCATGACGGATCTGGGCAAGTTCTTTCATGGTCATGATATGCATTTCCAGACTGTTCTTGGCAAGGAATGCGGCATGCGCTTCTTCATAAGTCTTTGCGTTCTGCAGATCAGCAGTGATCCGCTTCATCTCTTCCGCGGTTTCCCGCAGATCGGGACGGCTGTATTTCATCTCCGAAAACTTGATCATATTTCGTCTTCTCCTGTTTCTCTACGTAACATCATACAACACAATTTTCTTTTTTTCTTTACGGTCAATATGATATACTCTTATATGCATTACGGAGAATTACCCAAGAGGCTGAAGGGGGCGGTTTCGAAAACCGCTAGACGTGAAAGCGTGCGGGGGTTCAAATCCCTCATTCTCCGCCATAGAAAAGAAATGCCCTTTTAAGGGCTTTTTTGATTTATACCTCTCTCGTGAGAAGATTGTGAGAAGATTTGTCGGGAAAAATCATCATGTTTTCGTCTCTTTTTTTTAAGCAACTGTTGAAATACTTTTTATATAATAAATCCTATTTTTTTCTTATGTACTCATGCACATGCCAGAACAAACTGAGTGCTGTCTCTATGTCATGGGTTTCCCATGTAGCGCAATCCTTTGTGAAGCTGCCTTTCCAGGGAAAGCTATCCGGCTCTTCAAAGTAATGCGTGTCCGTCAGTTTTAATTCACAAACACAATGATCCTGAAATGGATAAGCTGTTTTATTATCATAATCTTTTATTGCCTCTATTACGCCATTGAATATGACAGGATAAGTTTCCTCGCGGGAAGGTTCCCATGCCCTTGCTTTGTCCTTAACCGTAATACATGTGATATTTGGAGATAACTCTAAAGCCTCTTTGTGAGATGCGGCGCACCCTATGTTTGCAAGGTATGGTACATCACAAAAACACATAACGCTTTCACCGATTTCGGCAACATGTATCCCGTTTATATAGAATGAATCAATCGGGGGTGTATGGATTGTATGAGGAAAATAAGCGTTTTCTTCCCCTGCTCTTGCGTGTTGTCCAACAGTAATTATTCCATATGGGTTAATAGCAGCCTGACCGCGTATTCTGCTCCATAACGCTTCTCTATTGGGTAAATCGAATGTACGCACAACCGATGGAAGCTTCTCAATTTGCACATTATACTCCTTGCATCCGGCAAAATGCATATCATAAAGAAGAATATCATCTATTCCCATTTCAACAGCAGCATTGCATACCGCCAGGACA
>JAEEGL010585995.1_pt1 | contig 20808 bp, 26 predicted proteins | sample 9134231 | NCBI WGS metagenome assembly JAEEGL01 (sample SAMN16246548, study PRJNA631951) | gut metagenome | biome: gut microbiome; feature: rumen; material: fiber-attached | host: Bos | place: Iran: Karaj | collected 2018-10
CAAGGTCGCCGTTCTCTTCCCAATAATGTCCGTCGTGGCGGGAATCGCAGCTTGCTGGGATATTGCTCTGGCGGTAGTAACCGATAGTCGTATCGGGACAGCGGGATGTTGCCAGCAGACCCGTCTCGTTGCAGTAACGCAGCTCAAGGGTGGAAGCATCGGGCGTGAAGCTCTGCTCGGTCTCGGTATCGACGAAATTCACCATTACATCATGCCATACCAGCGCCATTGTGCGCCAGCCATCCTGCTTGCCTATCTGGTGGTTGTCGTCGTATGCGATACGGTAGCAGGCCACATACTGCGGGGTCAGTCCCGCAAACAGCAGGTTGGATTCGTCGTTCGCGGTACCGGTCTTACCGACGACCTCACAGGCGCCGAGCTTTGCGTTCTTACCGGTACCGTAGTCGTCCTGAACGACCTTCAGCATCATGCGATTGGTTATCCACGCGCTGTCTTCCGATATCGCGCGCTTGCCTATGGTGTCCTGCTCGAGCACGACTATGCCCTTGCTGTCATATACTACCGAGTAGTAGGAGGGCTTGTAATACATACCGCCGTTGCCCATTATCTGATACGCGGCGGTAAGCTCGGTCAGCGTGGCGCCATTGGTCAGCGCACCCGTTGCGAGCGGCGAGTATGCGATATCATTGACGCTGTCGAGGTGCTGGAACCCGAGGTCGTTCACAAGGTGGTTGAACGCGGTGACAAGGCCGAGTTCCTTCATAACACGCGCGGCTATGGTGTTCATGGATTTCTGCACCGCATACCATGCGGGATAGTAGTTTCCTGTACCGAATCCGGCTTCCTGATAGTTATGCGGCCAGCGGACTGTGTTGTCCTTCGGGTCGAAGCCGGATTCCGCGGCATGATTGCCGGTGCCGGCATAATCTGCGTGTATCTTGCCCGAGATGTCACGGAACATCGAGGAATATGTTATCTTGTTCATATCCACGGCAAGTGAATAGTTCGCTATCGGCTTGATAGTGGAACCTATAGCGCTCACTGCCTGTGTTGCACGGTTGAAGCAGTTGTCACCGGGCTTTTCGCCGATACCGCCCGCTATCGCCAGCACATCGCCGTGGTAGTCCATTATGACAAATGCGCCCTGTATAAGCTGCTTACTGTCCGCGGGCAGCGACGAGTCGTATTCCTTGAGGCAGGTGTACGGGTCCTCAAACAGCTCCCCGAGCCGCTTCTGCATATCCATATTGACGTTGATATATGCGGTATAACCTCCGCTGCGGAACTCGTCCCACGCATCGTCATAAGAGATACCGAGCTTTGCGGCAAGGTCGTTGACTATCTGATCTATCGCGGCATCGGTGTACCAGTCCTGCGATACCGTGTAGGAGCCGTTCCACTGATAAGCGAGGGAAGAATCCTCACCGAGTATCTCGTCCCACGGTACGTTCTTGTAGTAGAGGTCGCCCTCGTTCTTGCTGTCCTCGGTGATGATGCCGTAATAGTCGTTGTAGCGCATATCCGTGTAGCCGTAGTAATTGCCCTTGACGGGTCTGCGGAACTTGACCTTCTCGGATATCGCGGCATCGTATTCGTCCTGCGTGATGTATCCCTGGTCGAGCAGACAGCCCAGCGCGTATTCCTGACGCACCTTCGACTGATGCAGGCTCGCATAGGGATTATACTTTGCGGGGGAACGAACCAGTCCAGCAAGGATGGCCGCCTCCGCAATAGTGAGATCCTTCGGTTCTTTCGCAAAATAGTGGTATGCCGCCGCACCTATGCCCTCGGCCGTTCCGCCGAAGCCTATGCGGTTCAGATAACTTTCAAGGATGTCATATTTTGTGTACTTGTTTTCAAGCGACAGCGCGCGGAATATCTCGCGGAGCTTACGGCCTATGGTCGTTTCCTTGTCCTTCGTGATATCGCGGACGAGCTGCTGCGTTATCGTGGAACCGCCCTGCGTACCGCTGCTGAAAACAGCCTGCACGGTAACTGAGAGGGTACGCTTCCAGTCAACACCGTTGTGCTCGAAGAATCGCTGATCCTCGACCGCGACAAAAGTGTCGAGAACGTACTGCGGGATATCCTCGATATCCACCCAGACACGGCTCGTTTCACCGCTTATCTGCTTTAAAAGGACGTCCTCGCCGGCATTGTTCTTGGCGTAAACGAAGCTCGAATAGGAGAGCTCGACATTCGTAAGATCGACGTCAAAGCTGCTCTCCGCAAACTGCATGATATAGACGGTCAGCGCCGCGGCAACGATGCACAGCGTTATGACGATTATCATAAGCACGCTCAGCAGCGTTGTTCCGAGCACGGTAAGAACACCGCCGATCTTCTGCATCACCGACATCTTGTGCGTGTGGTAGTAGCTTTCGACCGCCTGCTCGTCTTTATTCATCTTCTCCGGGGACTTCGGCATATAGTCGTCGTCCTTGATCTTCACATACTTTATCTTTTTTCCGTTGCCCATTTTGCTCCTCTGACCGCCGCGCGGTCTGTATGAATTGCGAATACTTACAGTTATTATATCACTTTTAGTGCTGTATGTTAATACTTTTTGCAAAACTTTGTGCATTCCCGACAACATTTCGTTCCAAAAGATGTGAAAATGTGACATTTTGCAATATAAAGTTTCCAGTGCTATTGACAAAGCCGGCTCTTTGAGGTATAATATATTTCATATACGACCCCGGTATGAACATGGGGGCGTAAAGGTTTCGACGGGGATCATGAAGCTCGTTAAGCACGCGGAGTTCTCCTAAACTCCTTAATAATGGGTAATTTAAAATTAAACGCTAAGACTAACAATCTTGCACTTGCTGCCTGAGTGCAGCACGTCCGCCCGGAGAGCGCTGCGGCTCCGGCTCGGGCGTCACACAGCAGCCAACGCGTCCGGTGAGAGCTCTGTAACCCTTCGCGCCCTTTAAAGAGCTGCCAGAGGAGCATCCTGTCGCCTGGAGGCTCCCGCGGGAGATCCAAATAAGCGAATAAGCGTGTAGAAAGATGTGTGGATCGGTTTTCGGACAGGGGTTCGACTCCCCTCGCCTCCACCAGCGTATGCCCGTACCATAGCTTACAGGGTAGAAAAAGCCTCTGAACCAATCATGCGGTTCAGAGGTTTTTGCTTGTATTTTACTTGGATGATTTGTCGTGTATTACGGCAGGGAGGAATTTTCTACTGACTGTTCGGGTGATAGGATAGCTGCCAAAATCGGGAGTTATCTTTAGATTGACTTCAACTTTATTCTCATAGACTACCACACTCTCCACGAAATCCTTTATGAAGCTCTTGCAGTCCTCTTTATTCCTTGCCCTCACTCTCTCCGAGAAGGTGTCTATTATTTTCCGGAGCATCTCATCCGTTATATCCGGAGGCCTATTCGTCAGAGGATATTTGGTCTTTTCATCTTCGAGACGAGCAATATCGGACTTCAGTTTATCTATCTCTTCTGCAAAATCGGCTTCAAAAAGTCCGTTCATTACAGCATTTTTGATGTTGGTCAGCTTCTTGTTGTACCCTCGGATAATATTATCAAGCCTTTTAACTTCCTCGATATTGTGGTAGTTTTTCTGTGTGAAGGCTTCCTTTACACCTTTGAGAATGACAGGAATGTTCTTCTCACTGAATATGTATTTTTCCAGCATGGCAAGCACATAGTTCTCGATCGTTTCCTGTCTTATCTCCTTGTTACGGCAAAGGCTCTTGTTGTGCTTACAGCGATAGGAACAAGTGATGTTACCTGTCTTTCCGCCCGTTCGTGTAGAGCCCTGCATGGCTCTGCCACACTCTCCGCAGCGGATAATTCCCGATAGCAGGTAATTTCGTTTAGCTTTATATGCACCCTGTTTGCACTTATTGGCGTTCATCTTCTCTATTACCTTATTATAGGTATCTTCGGAAATTATGGCAGGAACGCCGTTAGGTATGCAGATCACTTTATCGGGGTCTTTCTCCTTGTGTGAGTTGCGTGTACCGTTTCTTTTCTCACTCGATGCCCGATTAAACACAAAGTAACCGCAGTACTTTTTATTACGCAAGAGATCATAAAATGAGTTGTGACCGAAATCCTTGCCTTCCCGTGTCTTATAGCCTTTACTGTTGAGGTAAGCAGCTATTTTATCATATCCATACCCATCGAGATACATTTTGAAGATTATCCTGACCGCTTCGGCCTCGCTTTCTTCTATGACAAGCTTTCTTGTGACTTTATCCACAGAATAGCCCAAAGGAGCTCGACCGCCTGTATGTTGACATTTCTCCGCAAGCGGTATCATCGTTTTTAACACTTCATCTTTCAGATTGTCCGAGTAGAACTCGTCCATACACCACTGTATCAGTCTGAAAAGCTTGCCGGATGTGCCTCCTATATCGGGCTGTGTGACCGAGATCAGCTCTACGCCAAGTTCCTCGAAGCGACTGATGTTCCTAAGCATATTGGTTAAGTTGCGGCCCATACGATCAAACTTGTGCACGATGACATAATCATATTCACCTGACTCACACTCTGCAATAAGCTTCTGAAATTCTATACGCCGTTTCTCGCTCTTGCCGGAGAGTGCTCTGTCTGCGAACCACTTTACCACTTCTATGTTGTGTTCATCCGCATAGCGCTTGATTGCAAGCTCTTGTGATTCAATACTCGACTCCTTTTGATTGGACGAGCTAAAGCGAGAATATGCTAAAGCCTTAAACTTTTTGTTACTCATTATGTTATCCTCCTCTTGAATTTTCCGATGATATAGCATCATTCATATAATATATATCTGTAGTTGTCTTAGCAACGGGCGGACGATTCCGCTCAATGTATGAATCTGTATTTATCTTTATAGCGCAATCCATTTTTGATTTATCAGTAAGTGTGCGGCGGGCTATGCACGCCGCACATATGTTGTATTACTTATTACTTATTTCAAAAATCGGTATCACCGATTATTATCTTCAAAGCCTTAAATCATATATATTATCTAACATTATTATCAATTCTATATTCTTCCTGCATTAACTCCGCAATAAGGGAGATAACAGCAGGTGTTATGCTATTACAATATGTATAGTTACTATTATACTTTAAGTTATTATCATTACTTGAATTATATGAGCCCTCTTTTAAGGCGGTTCGTGATATCGCAAGATTTACCATACGCCTTACCTCACTTAACGGGTGATTCAGAGGGAGATGAAACGGCAGACGGTTCTTCATCTTTTATACTGTCAATAGGTTCAGGTTCATGCTTCTCGTCAGTATCGTTGGTAGAATCAATGTCGAGGAACATTTCATAATCTTCGCCTACAAGCATCTCCAGTTCCCGTGCTTTCTGTTCCCTAACCCGTTTCTCTTCTTCTTTCTTAGCAACCAATTCTTTGCTTGCTTTATCAAAGAACTCGAAGATCTCGTCTATTTCAGCGTTTTTTGCTTGCACCGAGAAGGTTTGAGACTCTACAGATGTGTCCTGCGCAGTTGAAGCCTCTGGGCTTTTAGCTGCAGCAATCTCTTTGTCTATTTCAGCATTTTTTGCTTGCGCCGAGAAGGTTTGAGACTCTACAGATGTGACCTGCGCAGTTGAAGCCTCTGGGCTTTTAGCTGCTGCAAACTCTTCGTTTATTTCGACATTGTTAAAAATGCACTTTATTTTGTAACATGAGACCTTGTTCTGCATGCTGGAAATTGAATACTTCCAATAATAGTGGGATTGATCCTTCATGCACAGTATGTCTTGCTGAGCCCACTCTTTCAGTAAACCTTTACTATCCTTGATCTGGTTGAGCTCAAACCATGAGTCAAGAACTGTCTTCAAGATTACGACGTATGTCATGACCTTTTTGTTGTACCGCCCGATGCGTTCAACATATCCGAACATCGCTCGGTTTGTGTCGCTGTAAGACGGGAAATATGCGCTCGACACATCCTTGGTATTGAAATTGTCGATGTTCTTTTGCACGTACTACATAAGGTCATATAAGGCTTTTGTGTCCAAATAGTAATTATAGTGCTCACAGTATAATGTATTCTGATATTTATACTGTTTTAATGATGTTATATTTGAGGGATTTGGCAGCACAAACAACAGAAACAAGCTCCGAATCATATGATTTTCCTCCTATGCCATATCTAATTTATAAAACGCCATTGAAATTTGATAGGATTAAAAACCAATGTGGACTATTTGTCTATCAAGGATTTTTTGATTATAATTTCGACATTCATACAGAGAAATACAGAAAGATTTCAGTACAAAACATCATTCCTGATATTACTATTGAAGTAAAAAACCAAGACAAAATTCTGAAAGAGCTTGACTTAGTCGGAATAAACAAGAAATATGTATATGAAGACTTTGATAACACCGCTCAATACACAAATGAAAAGTATTTCAGGCCATAGAAAAAGGCTGCTAAAGAGATCATAGCAGCCCTGTTATCAATCCTTTCAACGCAATCCCCACATCATCATAGCTCGTGAGCTCACCGTTATTACACCACTGTTCAAAAACCTCGTCCATAAACCGGGACGTGAGAGCAAATACTTGAACTGTTCATCCGTGAGGTCGGAATCCTCATTCTCGCAGTACATAATTATCTCATTCTTGATGACGATCTCGTATGCGGAGAGGATTATATCGTTAGCAGGTTTGGTTTTCAGCTCGGATATGAGCTGTGAATGTTCGGATTTTATCTTTTCGTATAATTTATCGCACAATGTTTTACTCATGGTATTATTCCTTTCTGTAATTATTGAAAAATCTCACATGAAAAAGCACCGAGTCGAAACCCGACACAGTAATCTTATTCATTATCCAGTGATGTTTCCTTGTAGTCCTTGTTGTTTGGAGAAGGTTTCTCACAGAAATTGACCTCTCCGTAGTAAAACTTTTCTATGATGTTTTTAATGGAGACATTCAAATCTCGATAAAGTCATACAATATTAGTAGGAATTACATTTTAAAGTACGGGCATTCAACAAGTCACGCATCGCCTCCACCACAGGCAAAACCGCACAACAGCGCAAACAGCACTGTTATGCGGTTTCTTTTTTTCAACGTATCTGAAATTTTCAAAAATATGTAAAAAGTACCCGAAAACAGGCTTTTTTAAACTATTTGCCACGAAATCGAGCTCGCAAGCACCGCACCGCGCCCGAGAGAGTTATCACTCCGCCGCATACCGCAAGAACTACCTGCCACAGATCGTTGGGATTTATCACGATCGCGTCCGGCTGTCGAGGCTCCTCGGAGCTTGCCGCCGCCGGGAATGACATGAGCACGCACACAATGAGCGGGACGATCAGTAAAATGAGTTTCTTCATACGGTTGTCTCCTTTTTCGATTATAAAGACAGCGCCGACACTGCTGCATCGACGCTGAGATTATTGGATTTTATATTCAAGCTGAAAATCATTTAACCGCTTGATTGCAGCTTGAAGCTCTTCATATTTTTGTCTTACATCATCAATTAACGCCTCATACTTGTTGGAATTTGTGAATTTTATCGAAAGCGCCAGCTTCATTGGTTCTTGCGGTATATTCATTTAATCACCTCATTTTGGGCATAAGAAAACCGCCTGAGTTATCAAGCGGTTTTTAGATAAAGACTGTTTGGCAGGCGCAGCACCCTCCTGCATCTCTCGGGTTTCCCCTGTCGTACCATCGGCGTGTGGTCGCTGCGAAATTTACCACCACAAACAGTCACTATATCCTATGTTTATTATATCATATTTATTCTTGATTGTCAAGTCTTTTATATACTGGAGTATTATTGTTTAGTCTCTGCTCAAATCGGTCATTGCCTTCACCAATTGCGGAAATAATAGAGTTTTTATACCGTGGATCGTCGCCTTCAACGACAAGTCTCAATACAATGTTTATTGTTTTATTGTCACAGGTGTAAGTCTTTGAAACTAAAGCCGTATCTGGATTTTTATCAGGGAAAATATAATCAGGTGATGTTAATATTTCTGCAAAACACGGGCGATACTTGTCATAAAAATCTTGTCCTCTTCTCTCAATTATATGTTTTTCTCTATTTGAGGTTAGAACAACATCATCGGTAAGAATTTTCTTATCAGTTATACCCTTGAATTTACTCAAATCAATTTTGCATATTTCCTGCATTGGCTTCTCCGGCTCTTTTTCTTCTATTATACCACTATTATCGGAAATGTCAACAGTTCTATCGGAATTTTCTTCCGCTGACTCTTGCACTGAATTCAACGTTGAATAACTCTCCTGCTGTGTTGCCTCGACCGGGCTTTCCACTGGCTCCGGCAGCGCGTTCTGCTCCGCGATCTGCCTGTCAAGCTCCCGCTCGATGTCCTCTATGCTCCGTCCGTCGAGAAGTCTATCAATATCGGCCTGAACATCCTCTTTTGTCTCCATGGGCGTGGTGGCTTTGCACCGGCAGAACGGGTGCATCGGCGGGCAATTTACGCCCACAACAGCGTCCTCAATCTTGAAGCGCTCGCCGTCGAGATCGTCACAGGTGTGGCATACTCCGTCCGCGTTCTCTCCGAGAGAAGCAAACTCGTACTCGTCAAATCCCGCGTCCCTCATGCCTTTGAGCTCGGCCTGATTGATGCAGTAGTTGTGCTCCGTGCGGACAACTCGACGCGCCTTGTGCATACCCACAGTGAAGCGCTTTTTGATAGTTTTTATATCACAATCAAAACCGCAATATAAAAATGGATTCCAGATCGTTTTCCGGAATCCGTTTTTATAATTTCTCAGATCGTTATGATATAATGGAATCACAAGATTGACAGCAGGTCTCAAAAATGATATAATTGAACCGGATGTGAGGTGTCGGATATGAGTAGTGATGTTTACAGAATATCAGAAATTACTCGCGACGAGAAAACCAGATTCATATTTGGTGACTTGTATTGTGTCGATCCTGTTAAGGATGATACACCCGAAGAAGTTATATCGGGAATCAATAAGGCAATAGAGCTAAATGAACGCCCCGCATTCCGCGAAGGTCTTGCAGCTCGCCTTTGAGCGCGTGTCTGATGCGCTCCTTGTCCATTGTACAGCACTGACCGAAGGTCAGTCCGCTTCCGTATTCGCTCATAATGTTTTCTCCTTTCGGGCATAAGAAAACCGCTCACGGTGTGGGCGGTTTTCTTACTATTTATTGCGTTCTCTGATTTTTTTGCGATTTTCTTCAACAATTTTCAAAACTTTTTGCCACTCTTCATCAGTATAATGTTTATAATAATCAACCTTATAGCCATCATACTCTTCAAAACCTATCGGTTTTGGCTTCGGCTTCATGCTCATTACATTCATTTTATCATCTCCCGATAATTTGATATTCCAACCCGAGGGGGGCATATTCGGCTTTGTATATTCTATCCGGATCGGCTCCTTCTCTACATAACAAACCAATATTGAAATGAATTGTTTCTACATCTTCTTTATCAATCGTTTTCCCGGGATTACTGTACATATACAGTTGACCGTTGTGCCCTGGAATAAAGCCAAATACATAGCCATTTTCATGTGCTTTGTTAAAATCATCAACACTTGGTGGCGCACCTTCAGGGTGATTATGTAAGCCAATGATGGGTATTTTGGCTTCTTTAGCACTTGCGATAACTTTTTTTATCTCTTCGTTATAAACTATACCGGACTCGCCAGGAGTGTCAAAACACGAACCGAGCACTTTGCCAGTATTTGCATCTATTATATACAAATACTCATGCTTTGTACCGTCATTTTCTCGAAGAGCTTCCCGAGAACATTCAAGCAAAGAATTGTTTACCGCTGGATTATCTGTAATGTTATCAAACCTTTTTGCATATTCATCCGAATTAATATACTCCCAATCAACATTTATAGATCCTTCTCCATATTGATAACCATATTCAGTTTCTCTCTCTCTTTCATTAATTATATCACTATTGCCCGTTGTTGTCAACAACTTTTGCTGATTTTCTTCCGCTGACTCTTGCACTGAATTCAACGTTGAATAACTCTCCGGCTGAGTTGCCTCGGCCGTGCTTTCCACTGGCTCCGGCAGAGCATTCTGCTCCGCGATCTGCCTGTCAAGCTCCCGCTCAATGTCCTCTATGCTCCGTCCGTCGAGCATCCTGTCGATATCGGCCTGAACGTCCTCTTTTGTCTCCATTGGCGTGGTTGCCTTGCACCGGCAGAACGGGTGCATCGGCGGGCAGTTGACGCCGACGACCGCATCGGCTATCTTGAATACGAAGGTGATTTCGCTCGCACCTTCACAGATGATCTGCAGTTGCAGATCAGCACCGTTAGCCGTTTTAACAGCGAAAGTCCCAATGAATATTTCACGCGAAAACTGACGCAGTTCAAAAACATCTGTGGTGAGAAACGTGTGCTGTTCGTTATTGACAATTTTTCGGGACGTATCACAAAGGATATGAACCGCATTATCGATTGTGGTTATGATACGATCATTGTGTCAAGAAATCTTCCGCCGAAGAACAGTTTTGCCTCTGTGGCAGTCGGTGCTATAGCTGACAGAAGCAAGCTATACAGGTTGATCGTACTTAATCTTGAACACGCAATGTCTAAGGAAGAAAAACTTTGCTTTGACGAGATCATAACACTTACACAAGGGCACACCCTTGTGCTGGAACTTGTGGCAAGACAGATCGCAGCGGGCAAGCCTGTTCACATCGTGCGTTGCCGCACAGCACACAACTTACCGCCTCCGGGCGGTTTATCTTTTTTCAAATGCCATATCAGTCACCATCCATTTTCTTCAATTACCGGAATAATAGATGTGAGCAGTAGTCTCCTTTTCAACAAGCACCGAACTCTGATTGAATTCCTTAATGAACTCGTCGAGCATTGCTTTCAGGTTCTCTTCGGAAATATCATAGACTACATAAACAATAGTGTTTTCGTGTCCGAGCGTACCGTCATCGTTTGTCCATCCGCCTTTCGCAGAAAGCTGTGTATAGCCGCCCGCGTGCTTTGCGCAGATAAGGTTTGCCTTTTCGAGCGCGTCCTCGGTGCTCATGATCTGCTCGTAGGTATCTTTGTCGTTGAGACCGAGATACAGCGTGTATTTATCACCCGTCTCGCTCTTCTGTCCGAGTATAAGCGTTTCCGCGGCAGTTGTCTGAACTGTCTGAGCATTGCTTTCCGGCTGCTTTGCGTTCCCGCAGGATGCAAGTGAGCATATCAGCAGTCCTGCCAGAATAAATGATGTGGTTTTTTTCTTCATATGAGTTTTCTCCTCTGTCAATGAAATATAGGCTATACCGCACAAAGAGCGTGCGTGTATCGCGCAGTCAGTATTTTTTGGCGCACACTTTTATCGCCGCGTCATGCGGCGTTTGGTGTGCGCTATGCAAGCCTTCATGCCGGAATAATATGCAAGTGAGACGCGTGCGTCTCTTTGTGCGGTATTGCCTATAAATTTATGCCGCGTTATACTGCGACAAAATTCACTGTTATGCATTTCTCCGCATTTTTGTAGTATCTGATGTCAGCTGCCGGCTTCTTTACTATCATCTGTTATCTTTCGGGCTTGAACGTTTTCTCATCGCTACAAAACAAAAGTCGTTGCAGTCATTGCATCTGCCGTTGATATCCAGGATATCGCCATTGTAGTTTATACGGTAAAGCACGCCCGCAACGGAATTATCCGGTGATACCGCGGTCACATGAATGCCATGATGAGCACAGCTAACAGCTCAGGCCAAAGTCTGTGTACCCGACATATCTGCTTTTTCACATTCCCGATAATTCGTTTCATCTGAACCATTTGTCGGCAACAGTCGGCGTGGGATATCCCCAGTCTTCCGGTACCGAAGTTGATGTCCGAATAAATCCGTTTTTCTCCAGCACACGTGCTGATGCTTTATTCTCTATCATCGTGCTTGCGGTGATAATTTCCGTGTCGGTCTTGGTATAAAGATAATCCACCATAAGCTTAACTGTCCCGGAAGCGATCCCTTTGCCCCAATAGGGTTGATCCAATCTGTAACCGATACAGGTCTTGTGGATATCCTCCTTGTACCCGTAAAACTCGGCAAGCCCGCATAAGCCGCTGCATTCTTTCGGAAAAATACCGAGTATGAGCGATTCTTTTGAAGTAAACAGCTCCCTGTACATCTCGCTTATTACGACATGTATATCATCATACTTTTTTTCAAACAGGAATGTCGGCAAATACCGATAAACAGCATCATTGCGGGTCATTTTCATCAATAAGTCCGCATCGCAGTCATTCACCTGTCTTATAACAATGTGGTCGTTTTCAAGATATGGTATTTCGTCAAAGAGTTTCATATAAGTATCTCCGGATAAGAATTGTTCAGGACACCTCTGAAAACCGCTTTGGAAAGAGAAAATGCGGCAGACACATCGGAGATCTGACGAAGTATTCGGCGTCGCCGGCGCGTTTTCTCTCAATGGGAGACTCACTCCCACCCTTTCCAGACATCGGGTGCATACCCCACAGTCGCGGCCTTGCCGTTACGGACGACGGGCTGTTTCAGCACAGTCTGGTTTTCAAGCACTTTTTCGAGCCGCTGCTCGGGAACAAGATACTTTATCAGTGCGAGAGCCTGCTGATCCTTGCAGTCCGGGTCGAACAGCGCGTCAAGCCCACCGACCGCCTGCATCACCGATTGCAGCTCACCCTTGCTGAAACCCTTTTCTTTCAGGTCTATCGACTGGAATTTTATCCCCCGCTCCTTGAAAAATCTCTCTGCCTTGCGGGTATCGGCACTTTTTTTTGTGCCGAAGATCTGTATGTTCATAGCCTTCTCCTTTCAGATGAGAACACCGTCGCAGTGGTCGATCTCATGCTGTATTATCTGCGCCGGAAAGTCCGTGAATGTCTTTATCCGCGTTTCAGATCTCTCGTTCTGCCAGCGGACTTTTATGCTTTTGTAACGCTTGACAGGGCGCGGCTCACCGATAAGCGAAAGGCAGCCCTCCCGCGTGTTATACGGCTTGTCGCACTTGATTATTTCGGGATTGAACATTGTCATATATTCCCCATTGTTATCGAAAACTATGATACGTTTCAGCTCGCCGATCATATTTGCCGCCATACCCACGCACGTTTCCCTGTTCGCAGTCAGCGTATCGAGCAGGTCGGCGGCTGTCTGAACATCATCGGATGAAGCGGGCTCCGACTTCAATGAAAGAAACATCGGGTCGTGTACTATTTCTCTTATCATGGTGTCCTCCGTCACTCCACATCGAGCGGAACTTCCCTGTCCGGTGCGGGAAACTCCCCGTCAAGCAGTTTCAGTTCTTCGTCGGTAAGGTTGATATCCCCCGCCGCGGCATTGTCGAGAGTATGCTGCTTCGACGCGCTCTTTGGTATCGCAACGGTGTTACCGTCACGTACAGCCCACGCGAGCATTATCTGCTGAATGCTTGCATTATGTGCATTTGCTATCTGCTGTAATACCGTATTTCCGAGAATACCGCCGCGAAGCGTTCCGTTTATCGCAAGCGGGCAGTACGCCATAAACGCAATACCGCTTCTGCGCAGATACGGTAAGAGACTGTATTCTGTGCCACGCGAGCCGATATGGTACAGGTCCTGCACGGCTATGCAGTTCCCGCCGTGTTTCAGCTGCCCGAGCTCTTGCATATCCCGCGTATCAAAATTCGACACTCCCCATTCCCTTATCAGCCCGCAGTCTTTGAGCTCTTGAAGGCAGGTGACGGTCTCGGAAAGCGGTATCGAGCCGCGCCAGTGATATAGATACAGATCGAGGTAGTCGATACCGAGGTATTTTAAGGGCACCTCTAAAAACCTCTTGCCGCCCATTCGCACCGCCCTAAAGCCGTCATATTGCACAAATTTTCCTTGACATACGACAGTATGCCTGCGAAAAATTTGTACAATCTGCCGACTTTATGTCGGCACGCTTGAACGACAATAGGTTTTTAGAGGAGCCCTTAAGCTTCTCTCGCACGCGCGGCGCATATCCCGCTTTCCGGCGAAAAAACGGCAGGCCTGCGGTCGCTGGAACTTCCCGACCGCAATGCCTGCTTTATTGCTGTGTATTATTCGGGCTTATTGTCCGAACCGTAGTAAACAAATCCGAGCATGGTGATATCGTCGAACTGCGGCGCAGTGCCGACAAATTCGTCCACCGCCTGCTTTACGTTGGCGAGTATCTCCTTCGGAGCGGCGCCGGGATCCTTGTTGAGAGCGTCAAGCATTCTTTCGGTGCCGAACAGCTCATTCCCGGCGTTGGTAGCCTCCGCCACACCGTCGGTATATACGAACAGGCTGTCACCCGGGAACAACTCGAATTCGTGCTCCTTGAAGCGTATGCCCTCCATTGTGGCGACCGCGGGAGAGTGGCGGTATTCCACGAGCTCATACTTGCCGTCCTTGCGGCGCAGTGTGGGATGCTCGTGACCGGCGTTGGCGGCCTTGCCCTTACCGGTGGATATCTCGATGATCGCAAGCCATACCGTTACGAACAGTTCGGCTTCGTTGCCCTCGCAGAGCTGATCGTTCGCCTGCATCAGCACCTTCGCTGGGGAAAGCTCACCGAGCTGTGCGTGGTTCTTTATCAGTGTCTTGGCGATTACCATGAACAGCGCAGCGGGAACGCCCTTGCCCGAAACGTCCGCCATAACGAGCGCGATGTGGTCGTCGTCGATGAGGAAGAAGTCATAGAAGTCGCCGCCGACCTCCTTCGCGGGAGTCATGGTCGCGTAGATGTCAAACTCCGTGCGCTCCGGGAACGGCGGGAATATCGACGGCAGCATATCCGCCTGGATCTGCGTCGCTACGTTGAGCTCGGCACTGATACGCTCCTTCTCGGCGGTTATCTTCGTGATATTCTCAATGTAATCCTTGATGTCTATCTCGAGTGAGAGCACGCTCTGGCTGAGCAGCTGTATCTCGTCCTTTGTGCGTATCTTATCGAGCTTGTCGGATATCTCGGCGTTGTTCTCGGCGAATTTCTCCGCTTCCTCGGTAACGATGATTATGGGACGTATCATTGTGCGGGAGATAAACATAATGCCGATGACAAGCAGGATAACGGAAAGCGCGCCGGCGATGATCACTACCATGATGACGAAGCTGCTGATATCTCGGTTGAGCGACTTCATCGGTATCTCGACACCAATGGCGGCCACGGTATTACCGTCCTCTATAACGGGATAGAACGCCGTCAATGTATAGTCCTCCTGATACTTCGAAAGAAGCAGCGTATCGGTTATCTTACCCGTGCGGTAAACTCCCGAGACCACCTCGCGGTATTTGGGATTGAGCTTGCTGCTGTCGCCGAAATTGAACTTCTCCTCAACGACATAATAGCTGTCCATTATGTAGAGCATGGGCTTCCACGTTCCGTCGTTCATACTCTTCTCGGTGTAGCAGTTGTACATATCCATATCGATAACGCCGATATATATGTCATTGACCTCCATACTGACACGCAGCTTGTCTATCAGATTGTAGAGCTCACTATAACGCTCGCTCTCACCAATGACTTTAAGCTCATCTTCGCTCAGCTTACCGTTCCGGTAGTTCATCAGCATTTCGCCGTAAAACTTCAGCTCGCCCTCTTCAAAATACCCCTCGGCCGCATGTGCCGTCTGGAAGCCGACGGTGTTGTAATGCGCGGTCGTCGCGAACCAGTAGGTCTGCGCGCCGACCAGGATCGCCGACAAAGTTATCAGTACGACGATAAGCGTCATACCAAGTGCGAATTTGATCTTTATCCCTTTGAAGCGGTAGCGTTTTGTTGATGCTGCTCCAGTATTAGTTTCCATTCTTTCTCCTTGACATCTCCTTTAAAAATGTGCTTTGCCTTATTGTGTCCGCTCGCATGACACAGGCCGCTCTTCACGGCAAAATCCGCATACCCTTCCGCGTCACATATCATCACGTTCGGGTAAGATATCTGCCCGAGGTTGCGAAGATCGTCATAATCTATGTTGCACTCCCGGAGAGACTTATCGGTAAGCTCCGTGAGCTGCTTCACATCGACACCCTCGGTGCTTGCGAGCTGCATTACGACAGCGTACCTTCCGGGAACGGTCTCGAGGCTCGCGCCGAAGCAGTAATCCTCAATGTTGATGCCGCTCCTGCGAAGTCCGAACACAGCGTTTTCAAGCTGTGTGTTGTTATATTTCTCGTTGGCTATACTTATCACGTTTCCCTTGCGGTAAAGCACCTCCATTACCGGGCTCTCCCCGATAAAGCCTGTTATCCTGACGATATCGCCTATACGGTAGCGGTACAGTCCGCTGAAATTCGTGAACACTGGCTCATATTCCTTACCGACCTCGACCTCGTGCGGCAGCTTCGTGCCGTTGCGTTCATCGCCGTCCGGTATGAACTCGAAGAATGCGAGCTCGGGTATCAGCACATAATCGAAGCCGTCAAGCCTTACGGGACAGCCGATATGGCATTCCGACGAACCGTAGATAAAGTGATGCCTCGGCACATCGGGTGCGTATCTTTTCATTGAGGCCGCCTCGGTGAGATAGTGCTTGTTGCCGATGCCGCTGAGGAAAACTATATTTTTCCACAGTCTGCGGACTATCCCGTCAAAGCCCTTCCCGCATTCACGCTCAACGTAATCGAGGCGTTCTGCCGACACATCAAGCGACAGCAGATACTCTCTCAATTCCGGGGAAAGATTTATTTCCGCGGGGATTGTATGGCTGCGTATCGCGGCTATGATATCCCGCCAGTTCTCCTCAAGACGGTTGAGCAAAAGAAGCTGTTCATACAGGAAGACAGACTCAAAGGACAGGACATCCTCGGTCAGCAGAGCCTCCCACAGCTTCGCGTAGATCGTATCCTCGTTATGGGTTATGAACATTACCGTTTTTCCGCCGATATGTATGTCGGGGTCGATAAGACCCTTTTCGTAGAGGGTACGGTAATATATTTCCGTGAAGAGCAGCTCCTGCTCGATAGGCTTCGAAAGGTCGGTACGAAACGAGTTCGTCATCAGCCTTTTGCCCTTTTTGCCATTCAGTGTGCTGTTGCGGTATTTCTCGTAGCACTCCGAGTGCTTTTCGAGGGTCATCGTTGTCACGGGAAGCCGCTTTGCCTGTCCCATAGAGCCGGCAGAAAGGCAATAGCTCACTACCGGGTAAGCCGTGAGGATGTTCTTCTCTCCGGCTCGCATCCTTTCAATAAGCGCCTCATGATCCTTGTATTCGGACAGCGGCACGCGCGCTCTGTATTCGTCTATGCTGCGTATATCGGAAAATCCGTATTTACGGCCGAACTCGGTATCGGCATTATCCCGGATGATCGTCTCGATATTGTCGCGGTTAATGGCTTTCCCATTCCCGCAGCGTGCGAGAAGGCCTTCGTCAACTGTGTTTATCTCCATTTGCAACCTCTTTTTCATACGGGAAAATTATCGTTATGATATTCATACCGAGAGTATATATGTGTGTTGTTTCGTCGGCAAGCTTGTTTATCATATTTATGCCCATAAGGAAATCCTCGTCGGAATCGGTGTCCGAAAAGGGGTCATATCGCTTGCCAGGCACCCTTATGCGTATGCCGGTACTTCCGTCGAGCGCGAACGCACGCAGGTCGATGCTGACTATGGCGGGTGTCTTCTGAATTATCACACCCAGCAGCTCCTCGATAGCGAGGCCGAGCTTCATGGTCAGCTTCAGATCCATATCATTATCAGAGCAGAAATCTTTGATCTTCTCGGCTGCGTCGCACACTTCGTTCATATCCGCCGCGATCGAAAAATCGAGTATCTTGTTCTCAGCTTCAAGGTGGTCGTCGAGCAGCAGCACCCATGAAAGCGGCTTGCCGGTATTACGGCTCCTTGCCGCGGAGATAGCCACCACACAGGCTATCGTTACCGCCGACATAACAGCCGAGATCGGCAGAAACAGCCATATATCCGCACCGGAGACAGAAAGCATCACCGCGACGGATACCGGCAGTACGCAGCATCTCGCACCGGTGGTAACATTTGCCTCCGCTATCATACCGACCGAGTTGAAGTGCTTTTCCCATACACTGCACAGCGTAGAGAGCATGATGCTCACGCCGAGGCAGAGTATAGGAACAAGCAGGTCACTACTCACGCCGAACAGGCCCTCTATCGGAATGCGAAGAGCCACTATCAGCGCGGCATATATCACCGAGAGTATGATGCCGGTGCGTACTTCTAACGATGTAAGTATGCGTATGCCGCCGTTTTCCTTAGCGGCATGATACGCGCTTATCATAGGCGCTGCCGCACGGGGAACTCCCAGAACTATCATGAGCGACAGCTCCGAAAGCGTGTTTAGCACGGCCCATATAGCGGCGCCCTTTGCCCCTGCAGCCGCGAGGATTATCATATTGAGCGCGAGCAGCTTTATCGCGTCGAAAAGGTTCCCGAGCGCCATTGGCGAGCCGTATCTTATTATTCTTATGACTCTTTTGACCTTCGGCTTTACAAATCCGATGCGGTAATTGGAGTCTGCTCCCGAAAGGACTATCAAGGAATAGACCGTTGCGGCGAGTGCAGACAGAACACTTGCTGCGGATGCTCCGTAAAGACCGAAATCCAGCACGAACAGGAACAGCACATCCAGCACAACATCCGTCACGACCATTATCACGACGGAAGCCGAGATCGCCCTGTTCTTTCCCTCAAGCTGAAGATAGGACAGCGGAAGGTACAGAAACACCGATGCCGACGCACCGATAAATGTTACAAGACAGTAGGAATACACCTGTTCAGCGAGCTCGCCGCCGCCCGAAAGCATATTCGACAGCGGTCTGCAGAAGATAATGCCCAGTGCGGTGAACAGCACGGAAACGACCGTATTCAGAAGAAAAGCACTGCGGTAATAATCCTGCGCCACCTTCATATTGTCGTTTCCCGCCGCTCTCGCGGAGCATACCGATGCGCCGCCCGAGATAAGGGAGCCTATCGTGCAGAGTATCAGATATACCGGCATACTCAGGTTCACCGCGGCAAGCGCCCTCTCACCGAGTCGCTGTGACACGAAGACACTGTCGATGAGCGCGTTGACCGTTGCACCGAGCACAGAGAACATAATGGGAAAAAGCGCCTTGAAGTACTCTTTCCTGAGCATTCTGCTGTCCTGCTTAAGTCCGGCATCCATTATTCGATGTTCAGAATATCCACAAATCCGGTTACTTCAAAAATCTCCATAATAGCTTCATTTGCGCCCTTAATGGTCATCTCGCCCTGCTTGTTCATCACCTTCTGTGCGGAAAGCAGTACACGCAGTCCCGCCGAGGAAATGTACTCAAGCGCCGCAATGTCCAGAACGAGCGTCTTTATCCCGTCAAGCGACTTTTTGAGCTCTGTTTCGAGCTGGGGAGCGGTCGTGGTATCGAGTCTGCCCTCGATGGTGATCGTTAGAGCTTCACCGTTTACGTTTTTGCTGATTGTCATAGTTTCATCCTCCGTTTGTTTTTTTTCGGGATCAATGCCGCAGCTTTATCGCCGCAGACAATTTGTTGTAATATTATAACATTTACAGGCCATCAAAGTCAATGCACGCTGCATTTATTTATGCACACTGCACAATTTTATTGTTCCGGAATGTGCGGTATTACCGAACACATAACCGCCGCAATGTGCGGGAGACTTCGCAGTAATGCTTCCATGTTCAGAATTTCTTCTTGACGACTATCTCGACCTTGCCTCTGATTATCCCGACGGTGACATCATCGGCGAGATTGGCGATTATCGACTTTTCGAGCTCGTCCCATGCGGCCGCATCGGGCTTTGCGCTGCTGCGGTAGCTTGAAAGCGACCACTGGTCGGTATAACCTATCGGGTTGGTGTTCATACCCATATTGTAGAAATCGGGCGACGCGGCGTTCTCGATATCGCCGATCGAGGCTGCGGAAAGCGCGTAATTCGCGATCATGACCTCAGCGGCTATCCTTATCTTGTTCATTATGCCCACCGAAGCCGCATTCTTCCCCGAAGCGGAAATGGCAAGCAGTTCCTCGCGGTCAAGCGATGTGAGCTTCGTTTCGGCCTTTACCACCGCGTGTATCTCAAAGCTTTTGCCCTCGTTCTCTATCCAGAACTCACCGCTGCCGTATTCGAGCAGCTTCGGGAGCATCCCGACCAGTTCCTCGCAGAGCAGCGAAAGCTTCAGCTCCTGCTTCTTGTCAAGAGCGTTATAGCGTGCGGTCTTTTCAGCGAGGCCGGCAATGCCTTCAATGCTGTCTGCGGCCTTACGGAATTTGTAAACATCGGTCTTCATAGATATGTTCCTTTCTTTCAGTCAAACCTTATATCGAGCCTGTTAAGGCTGTTATAGCTGTATTTTATCGAGGAGAACAGCTTCCTTGCGAGCAGCGCCGAAAGCTCGTCGCCGTCATATACGGGATCGTAACGTGACCCGCCGTAGATTATCGTCATCTCCGCATTGCTGTCGGTACCGTAGTGCTCCACAGTCACTTCTATCGGCAGACCGCGGTCGTCGTTATGCGCGATGAACTCAGCGATGTTGTTCTTCACCAGTTCCTCGAACGCGAGCTCGATGTTTCTTTTTACGGTATCGTCTATGGAGCTTTCGCGGCAGAACTCGGCTATTTTCGCATTATACTCGTTCTGATCGAAGCAGGTCATATACACCTGCATATTCAATTTGTTCCTGTTCATAAAAACACTTCTCTTTAAATCATAATGTACAACTACAGTCATTTTCTCCCCACTGCCGGAGGCTGGAAACAGAAAACAGTTCACGCCGCCTTTGAGGGAGTTAAGGCTATACCGCACAAAGAGCGTGCGTGTATCGCGCAGTCAGATTTTTCGGCAGATTGTACAGAAATTTTGCAGGCTTACTGGCGTAAGTCAAGAAATTTCTGTACAATATGCCGGAATAATATGCAAGTGAGACGCG
>JAEEGL010725531.1_pt1 | contig 20807 bp, 11 predicted proteins | sample 9134231 | NCBI WGS metagenome assembly JAEEGL01 (sample SAMN16246548, study PRJNA631951) | gut metagenome | biome: gut microbiome; feature: rumen; material: fiber-attached | host: Bos | place: Iran: Karaj | collected 2018-10
CTTTACGAAAAAGGTTCACTTGCGTTGTCGCTTATCCGTTCGTCCGGCGAGACTCGCGCACATCGGTCGCCCTCTGCACACCCCGCCTTCCTAACTGTATGCTGACTTCTTTACAGTGCAGACTCCTTTCATTCTGCTAGTTCAGCCGAGTTTTGCTCGGCGTACCTGACCCCATAGTGTATGCATAGTGTACAAAGTTCGCATTTCGTTGACGTTCATTTTGATTCACTTTCTTCGGGCCCGTATTCGACTGGAAACCATGGGCGGTAGTAGTTGTTCTGCGTCCACTTATTTCCGGCCGATGCGTAGTCGCAAAACATGATGGCCTCCCAATTTGACCCTTCGGGATTCTCGTGGTGCGATCCGATCGGGAGCGTTGCAGAGAACGCCATCCAGATGTCGTCCGACGGCGCGCGCACCGCCGCGAACGTCGGCATGATCTGCCCGTCTTTGATTCCACGTCTAAACGGCTCCGTCATGTCGCCATCCGCAAAACGACTGTCGCGGGCAAGCAGAACAGGGCCGCGAGTGAACGCAATGTGATGGTCGAGCGTATGCGCAACAACAGGCATGCTGAACTTAATCTCCACGATGTCGCCAAGTTTCCAGTCGCGGTCGATCGTGAAGTAGCCACCTGCCCTAACACCGTCAAGCGCCTTGCCGTTCAGTTTCACCACCGTCTTCGCGCTCCAAGCCGGTATGCGCAAACGCACTGGTGCCGCGCCTTCGGCATGGCTGACGATCCTGGCATAATCCGTCCGAGGATAGAGCGAATACATGTCAAACGCGACCTTGCGCCCGCCGGAAAGTTCGCCCTTCACAAGCGCGGAAGAATAGAAGTTAAAGGTTGCCGCATCGCCTCGTGTCGTGAAAAGCTCTTTGAGGAAACAAAGGAATCCGCGTGGCCCGTTTGCCGTGCAGCAGTCGGTATGCATGAAGCAATGGTTCATGCCGTGCCAACGATTGCCTGTCAGCGGCGTGTACGCGGCAAATTCGCCGCCGTCCAAACGGAGTGCGCCAAGATAGGCGTTGTAGAAAGTGCATTCAATATGGTCTGCCCACTTCGGATCGTCCGTTGTTTCCAACAGCTTTTCGCAAAAGCGCATCCACGTTGTTGTCACGCATGTTTCCTGAAGGCGGGCATACAGAAGATGCTGCTTCTTCGCGCCGTGAAACCACGCCTCACTCGACGCGCACCCGCCCGCAAGGTTCACTTCCTCCTTCACAATGTCCTCGGCAGTCATCACTGCGGCCTTTAGGACATTCTTCAATCCTTCACTCTCAACTCCTCCACTCTTAACTTCAACGTAGTCGAGCAGCCCTTGGTAGCAGCTCATCATCTCGTATGCTTTCCAGCGATTGTGTTTCATCACATAACCGCCGTGTCTATCGGCGACATTGCCGTAGCCGTTGCGGTCTGCGACCGAGACACCCTTGAGCGCAAGGTCGATAAGGCGAGGCCCCTGTTCGGGCTTTGCGATTCCATCGACGATGTACGTGGCGAAATCAAGATACTTCTTTTCCCCGCAGCGCTTGTACAGCCAGACAACTGGCTCAAGGATCGACGAACTTGCGTAGCCCGACCAGTTGCCGGTCTGCCACAGCTCACGCCCGCGCTTCCCGTTCGGGCCGATCTCCGCAATCACGTAATCACAAAGCCGCTTCGCTGCCTCCAGCGCAGCATCCGCCTCAACCTTACACTTTACACTTTCAACTTTACACTTCCAGTCATAGTAGTGCAACAGCCCCATCATCGTGTACTTCATGCCCCAGACGTCCCATCCCTCGCCGCAGCGAAGTTCGTCGGGATAGTTGCCGATGTAGCCGCACGGCTCCTGCGAAGCGAGTATTCTCTCAATGCCCCGCTCGATCTTAGAACAAAGTTCCTCCGCAACTTTACACTTTACACTTTCAACTTTACACTTCTCGTCGGTTGCGTATCTCAAATACGCAACCGACGAATGCATCCACTTCCCCCAAAACTCGGTCTGCCACCAGCGCTTTCGTTCCGTCTTTTCCATAAACGGGGCGGTAATGTAATCGACGTCGCGGGCAGCGACATGCCTCTCGATCATCGCGTCAAGCCGTTCGCCGAGCCGCCCCTTTAGACGAACGTCGCCGATGTTGCCGAGGGAATCGCCAGCCGCGGTGGGCGCGGCAAAAGCGCCGCAAGCAACCACCACCGCCAGGATTGTTCCGCATACCGTTCTCATTTTCCTCCTTTCGTGACTCTCGTCATATTATCTTTCCACTATTTATCGCGGCGGATTCGCACCCCGCATAGGGCTTTCTTGGGGTCTGTCCCCGCAGTTTCTCAGATATTCCCTGCCGCCTCAGACGACGACATCCCATCCGTTGCGGTACGAATCCCGCTTAATCGATAGGCCCATCTTGTTGTTCCTTATCTCCATGGCGACAGGATCCCAGTCAAAGCCGGTGTCATAAACATACGACATGTTGCAAAGCAGACACAATGCGCAGCTGCGCCCGCCGACTTCGGCCGGGGAAATAGTCATCTTCCTCGAATCGATGCACTCGCAAAAATTCTGGATCTGGTTCGGACTGAAATAGAGACTGGCCTTTGCGATCTCCGCTGCAAACTTCTTCTCCAGCAAGTCAAGCGCCGCATCGAGCCGCTCATCCTTCTTGACTGTGGCATCGGTGCCATAGTCTTTTCCGACGGACTCAGCAACGATGTTTTCCTTCATGTACGAGACGTTCTGCAGCCCCTTGCGAATCTCCGCATTCGGCCTGGCCGCCGTCGCGTCGAATCCCGTCCACACCGCGATCTTGCCGCGGTTTACCGCGACTATGCCGTTGGTCCCGTAGAAAACCGTGCCCCAGACGCCGAAGGGTCCATGGTAGAGTTCGATGTCCGAAGCGTCTTTTTTGGACTTGAACAGCATCCTCATGCCGAACTGACGCCTGCCCCCGTGGAAGAGATTCGTCGAGTACGGTTCGTCGGAACGGACGATCCTATACGGACCGGAGTCGTCCATGTCGAGTCCCCACTGCGCGATGTCAAGATGGTGCGCACCCCAATCGCCGTTGTATCCCGAGCCTATGTCGTCGTCAAAGCGCCAGAACATCGGGTAGAACTTGTTCACGCCCACGGGCGCGAGCTGGTTGGAGTAAGGACGCCACTTTGCCGGACCCAACCACATGTTCCATCCCCATTCGCCGAGCTTGTCGAATCCCTCGCTCTCCGCCGCCGCATTCTCGGGAACGTCGAAGAACCTGACCGGATGCGACGGCCCGCCCAACTTGGCTCCTCCCCTTCCGTAGTTCGCGTCAACGAACCTGACGTCGCCGATCACGCCGCCCCTGACGAGCGCGATAGCGGTGCGGAACACACGCCATGAGCGCTGCATCGACCCAGTCTGAAACACGCGGCCGTATTTCTTCTGCGCGGCCATCACCTTCTTCGCCTCGTCGATCGAAAACGTAAGCGGCTTCTCGCAATACACGTCCTTTCCGTGCTTCATAGCCTCGACGGAGATGTACGCATGCCAGTGGTCCGGCGTCGCGATGCAGACCGCATCGACATCTGGATTGCCGAGGACATCGCGAAAATCCGCAATCGCTGCGCACTTGGAGCCGTCTTTGTAGTATCTGTCAACCATGCCCGCCGCATGCTCACGGCGCGTCCTATCGACATCGCAAGTCGCGACTACGCGGACATTCGGCTGCTTTAAGAATCCCGACAAAAGGCCCCGCCCCTGAATGCCCGTGCCGATGATCGCCACATTACGCTTTTCGCCGGGTTTCAGTTTCCTTGCGCCAGCGACAGCCGTCGAGCACCCGGCAAAAGTCGCTGCTGCGACAGAACCAAAAAGGAATCCCCTGCGGTTTATGTTCATTTTAGTTTTCTCCTTGTATGTTAATTAAAATGCCAAAGTCCTGTTCCGCCAAGCACCTTTCTCCCGCCACCGGAAGATGCCGCCTAAATCGTCCTCAACCTCGTTCTCGCCGATCTCCAGCCACTCATTGGCGCCTATTCCAAAAAGCCAGATGGCGCATTGCGCAGTTCGCCCAAAGCGATTGCAGCGAATGACAATACGCCCCTTGGGACAATTCACATTGTACGACAGGATATGCGTCGCTATCTTGTTGGGACGTTGCGCGTGCGACCATCCGTATCCGCTGTCCTCGAAGCTGTTGCCTATGATCTCTACAGTGCCTGCCTTGAATTTCGGGTTGGAGAACCAGAATTCATAGCCTTGTTCGCAACGGCTGATGCGGTTGGATGCGATGACCATCCCGTCAAGCGACCCTTCGAGCGGACCCTGGGTGGTGATGGCGACATCGTATATGTCGTGGAATCCACACTCTTCTATACGGATATCCCTGGCGTCTCCCCCTGTCCATATCTCTATGCCATTGCCGTACCGTACGCCTTGCGGCTTCTTCTCGCACGGTTCCTCGAGAAAACCGCCTCCAATCCATCCAAATGCACATTCGCGTATCTTCACGCGTTTGGCATTGCTTCCACGAATCCCATGCGATCCAGTATATCCCACCGCAATCCCGCAAATCTCAAGATCCGAAGCATTGTCGATTCGCACAGTTGTAATTTTCCTGGCGAGCTCGAGTCCACGATGCGCCGACTTTGGATTGCCGCTGGATTTGAAGAACAACTTGCCGGTTTCACGGTCATGCCAGAAATCGCCTTCGGAAACGACATCGCACAGGAATGATTTTTTGAATCCGCATCCCGTATCCCACACGATGTTGCCAATGTCGATTTTGCCGCACGATGTTGACCACAGGCCGTTCGTTTCCAGGTTCCAGTCAAGTGAAGACCCGTCAAGCGAAGAGCGGAGTTCCGGCGCGACGCCATCTCCATATCGAGTCAAGACGACGGGCGATCCGATTGTGCCGCGAGCCCTGATGTGAAATGTCTCGTCAAGCCTCCATACACACCCGGCGCGAAGGAGCAGCCTGTCTCCACTCGAAAACTTCTGGCGAGAGGCACGTCCGATTGTCCGCCAGGCCCGATCCGCGGAAAGTCCGTCGTTTCTGTCGTCACCGCTTTTCGCATCGACATGAAAGTCGCGCGCCGGCACAAGCTCATATCGATGCCAGACCGGCTTCGCCATCGACCTGATGGCCTTGTTTCGCTCCGTTATTTCAGCGCGGATACCATCCCTCCGTTCCCAGTTTTCCAGATACGGCTTGAGTGCTTCCCACGGCCAACCGCCTCTTTTCTTCTCGGGCATTTCATCCATGAACCTTCTCACTTCAGCAAGGTTGTCGACGTCAACCTTGCCCCAGCGCCTCAACGCCCAGCGCGCAAGGCGAAAACGCCCCAGAAGATAGTCAAGTTCGTCAATTCTTTTTTTGTTCGCAAGGCGAACCGCCTGGGCCTGTTTCATCTGTGGCGTTTCGTAGAGCGAAAGGTTGACGCCGACGGCGAGCTTCTCGGCTGAGGCCGAAAGGACTGGTTCTCCATCTATCAAAAGATTCCATCTGCCGCCATCCAGCCCGGCGAAGGAAACAAGCTCGCGGCTCAAGTCGTCGATCATTCCGCTGTCGCGCGCAAAGGCGTCGAACGCGGGTTCTATCGGCAACGGAAGCGCCTTCTCAAGTGCCGAAAACGACACATGGCCATCTTCGGACACCGCGAAATCCCGCACCTCGACATTCTCATGGCGCAGGACGCGCCGTCCCGCGCAGTCGAAAGCCATATCGGAAACCGTTTGCGAAGCGCCTGTCTGCTTGAGGAACTGCCATGCGAAGTACAGATGCCCAAGGTCGTTGGGATGAACCCGATCCGGACCCGATATCGCGTATTTGCCGTCTTTGCTCTTCAGGCACGGCAGCATTGCCGAATTCATGTCCACCACCTTGTAGTTGAATTCTTCCGCCGCCCTCCTGACGTGTTCTGCGATTCCGGAGAGGGCGATGTTTACACCGGCATGGTTGTTTGTCGTATATCGCCCTCCTTCGGAGAACTCATCATAAGGCGTAGGCGTAATCCAGAAAATCCGGACGTTGGGCAATGCGGAACGAACTCTTCCAACAAGCTCAGCCTGTCCTTTCTTGAAAGCCGACACAAGCCGATCCGCCTGCTTGCGCTGCTTCTCGATGTCCGATCCTTTTTTCCACGATGGGAGAAAATGCTCGACATCATTCATCCCGAACATGACAGATAGGACATCCGGCTTGCGCGAGATGATTTCATCGTCGATCCGATCGCCACACCACCGTACGCCATCACCGGGGACGCCGACGGCCTCAATATTGATGGAACGATCTGGATGCCGCGTCATATAGTAGTCGCAGATCGTCCTCGGATATCCGCTCGGCGGCGTTATGGAATCACCGAGGAACAAAACCCTGTCCCCGTCCTCGAACCCAAACGACAAGAACGCAACGCAGGCCAGCAACACGGCTTTCCCGACGAAACGCATCACCGCACCGGCACAAAAGTCTTTCATTGTTCGCCTCCTGTCCATTTCCCGAAACAGAAGTCACGTCCGGCGTAATCGGGCGGGACATATCCATGTTCAGATCCTTGAACCCAGCGTATGGACTTGTTGTCGCCCGGTATGGCATTCCAGAGCTTTGCGAGCCCCATCGGCGGACAGCAGTAGTCCCCAAGTCCGGCACGTGTTATCTTCGTGTAGCAACTCTCAGGAATGCGCTTCGCCCAGGCAACGGCATCATAGTATGCGATTCCAGGGACCCAACGGATGTACCATCCGTCACCCGATGCTTTCTTTCCTATCCGCTCGTTGTTCATCGCCATGTCGCAACACCAGGTTATCCCCGAATCGGCGCGCGTGACGCCCTCGCCACACGCTGCCGCCCATATCGTCTGGAGACCGCCCTGGCTTGCTCCGCTCGCGATGAGGTCTTTGCCGTTCCATCCTTTCACAGTCTTGAGATACTGAAGTGCGCGCTTGACGCGCAACACCATCCCATTGAAGTATGCGACCTCTGGGTCAGCGTTCTGCTTTGCGTCAAACGCATACGAGCTGCCATTGGAGCGAATCTCCCATGCAAGCGCCTTTGCGTCGGATTCTGTCGCACCGAACTCGGAGAGTTTGAGTCCATGCGCATTGATGTTAAAGACAATTTCATTGTCCTTGGCATGCCTTGGCGCCCTGTGGACACATGTGTTTCCGCTGTATCCATGCGTCTCGAGCCGACACGGAAATGTGGCTCCGCCGTCAACGGCCTTCGGCACGGAAAGATACCCTGTGACCGGCCGCAAGCCTGCGCAGTCAACACGCACTGCGAATATACGCGCCTTCGGATTGCCGCATGCGACCTCTACGCGTTCATCGCTGATCGGCACCTTTTCCAAACGGGCAAACTGCCGCGTCCAGAATTCATCGAAGTCCTCGGGCTCGCCATCTTTCGAAAGCACGAGTTTTTCCGGTTCCATGCCAGCCCCGCCGTCAAAAAACACGTTCTTTCTCGCCCGCTCGAAAGCATTCATCGCCCGCCGCCCCTCGGGAGTAGATGAATCGCCGGTAAACTTCTTTTCGAAACGCTTGCGGTTCTTGTCTAAGACAAAAGCTTCCAATCTGACAAAACCCGGCTTGTCTAGACGTGTCTTGTACACGAACGTTGTGCTAGTCAACGGCTGTTCGCCGCTCTCCACATTCCCGTAGTCGTCTGACCGTTTCCACGAAAGTAAATACTCCCCTGCTGGAATATCGCCTTCGACATCCATCAGCTCAAGGGTGAAAACCATTTCATCCCCATGGCGATAGGCGAGCGGGTTCTTGTCTGTCGTACCTTTTATCCACGCCTTGTCCAACACCCCTGCCGAAGACAAGAGGGCGCACAGGGATGTCATGGCGACCAGTGCAAGAATACGTCTTTTCATTCGCTACTCCCCCTTTCCGGAAAATATTGCGCCAGAAACCGCAAACGGCAGATCACGGCGCGCTTTGACAGACTCAAGGAACGACATTGGCTCTGCCTCGAATCTGACAGCGGCAAACGCATCCGGATCGGCGGCGACCGCAAACTTCACGGCGATCGCAAACCGCCCAGCAGCGACAATCTCCGGAGTGCGTCCGGTGCGTCGCTTCAGCTCAGCGGCAAGCGCCAGCAGCTCGGCGGCGCGAAGCGCCACGAGCGAACGCCCCGCCATGTAGAGGTCTACCGCCACCACCTCGTCGTCCTTCCGTCTTTCGTAGCACGAAAGCTTCCCCTTGCGCTTCTGCAGCATCGAATAGCGAGGTCCCTCCGCAAACAGAACCGCCGACACCTCGCCATGCGCTGCTGCTGCGCCTATCCTGAGAACGGTGCGATTCCCATTCTCGACATTCCCCCTCATCGTGGCGACGACATCTCCGCAGTCGCCGCACGACAGTTCCGCGAGCACAAGCCGCGCCGCGTTTTTCGCAGCCTGTTCAGCGCAGACGCCTCGTGATGCAAATTTGTCCGCGATTTCGTCATAGACGGACCTGAACCCGGGAAGATGCGACACCTCGCCGTCCGGCGTAACAACACTGTCCGCTGCAGAAAAATCAGTCGTCTCCGTCTCGGCAACGTCCATGTCCGAGCCGTTGAGGTGCTTCAGGAGAAATCTGACGGCGCGTTCGCGATGGGTCTTCGACATCGAGTGTGGTCCGGGATTCTCCGCCAATCCGTACCAACCGTCCGGAAGCCCGACTTTCACCGCAACCTCCTTCACCAGCCTACAGGTAGATCGCGACCCTTCGATCTGGAAGAAATCATTTACGGACGCATTTATCAGCACGGGGCATCCGGCGGAAAGAACCAGCGACGCGTGGTTAAATCCCCACCTCCATCCGCCGAAGAAATTCTGCTCGGCGTCCTGCGGACCGCAGGCGAGGAGATGCTCGCGAACGGACGACAGGTAGCATGTCGGCACGGACGCCTTGATGCGGTCCTCCGCCACCATGACGAACGCGCATATCGTGCCGCCACCAGACTGCCCGCACACGCCGAGTCTTTCGTTGTCGACGTCCGGACGTTCTGCCAGATAATCAAGAACCCTTGAGGCGTCGCGCACCATGTATGTCGCCGTCGTCTCTCCCAGAAGCGTCGCGTACTCGCCGATGCGAACGTGCTCCTGCACGTTCTTCAGCCCTGCGCCCTGAGAGCGCTCGCCCTGTCCGAGCGGATCGTATATCACGGACGCCAGTCCGTTTCTCGCGGCTAGTTCGCACGTGCGAAGATACGACTGCGCAGCCTTGCCGTTGTCGGAATGACCGGGGATGAACACAAAACCCGCGTACGGCGGAGAGAACCTGACGGGATCGGGAAGAAACACAAGCAGCGGGATGAAAGCCCCGGGCGCGCCCTCGATCAAGACCTTCTCAACGCGAAACGCACCATAGCCCTTCGTTTCGACTGTTCGTGCGCCGAGAGGAGTGCGTATGATGCCGTCGAAGCCTACGGCTCTTCGAAAATCCCTCTTGAATTCGTTACGCTTCGTCTCGAACGCGCTTTTGCTCGCAACGGCCCGCCACTCGGCGTCGATCGCCACATCGCGCCCGGCCAAGTCCCTCTCGATTGCGTCCACCGTGGACGCGGCGGCGAAAACAACTGCAAATATCGAACAGCACATCATGGTCGGACTTCTCGGCTACCAGGTCACCAGTGCGCCGCGCGCGAAGGCGGGCAGACGGAACGATCCTTCGGAGGAAGGCTTTACAGAGACGTTGGACGCAACATCGTCGAGCATCGTCTCGAACTTGATCTCGTCTGCTCCGGGCACTTCAATCAAGGCACCGTCGACCGGCACGTCCGGATTGTAGTTGAGCAGAAAAAGCGCGAACCCACCCGCTGTCCGCTTAAGCTCGGCGAAGACGCATGCGGGCGCATTGCGGAGGCGGAACGGCGGCCTGTATCCGCACTTGACGATATCCGACATGAGCGCCGCGCCTCCGTCCTTTGGCGCGGCGACGCGATACAGCCATCCAAGAGAGGCGAACGGAAGACGGTCGGCTTCTGTGCGCACCACCACATTGGAGAGGTTCTCAAGCTGCGGCAGCAAAGGATTCTCAAGACGCTGCGAGTTCCATTCGTCATAGCGACCGCTGTCTCCCGTCACGACGAGCGTTCCGCCGCGTTTCGCGTACGCGACGATGGCGGAGACCTGCGAATCGGAGAGGCAGACCTGGTCGGGGACGACAAGCACCCCGCAGTCGGACGGAACGTCGAGCGGACGCTCCTGCGTCGATATTACGTATCCGAACGGAACCTTGTTGCGCAGAAATATCTCCTCGGCGGCAGCCAGTCCTAAGTGCGCCCTTTCCGAAAAACCAATCGTGTCAGGGGTCCAGAGCAGCCTCACGGGAAGGTGCGACGGCGACTTGAGCGTCGTGCGGCGCAAACGGGCGAACGCATTGAACGCGGCGATTAGAGGGCGCCTCCGTTCTATCATGCCACTGTCCACGAAACCTGGCACAGGCTTTGGAGAGATGATGGTGCGGTCGGTCGGTATGCCGCCCCATATTAAGTCCTCCATCAAAGGCAGCAGGTAGTGCCGTTCCCGCTCCTCCGTGATCTTGGCATCGGAGTCGCACAGCGCGACGATTGGCTTTCCCACCTCGCTGGCAATCTTGAGATCGCGCACCCTGTTCCGTATCTGCCCGTCCTTCGTCACCTCGGGGAAGTTGTCGCTCTGCATCAGAAGAATGTCCATATTCCGGGCGAAGCGGTAGATGTTCATCGACACCGAGACCGCCGCGCCGCTGTTTCGGAACGGCTGGGGATTTGCGCAGATCACCGCGTCCGCCTTGACGCCCTTGATGTGGGCGCGAAGCTCGGCAAACACATCGACAAGCAGCCTTTGGCGCCAACGGCACCATTCCTGCACGACGGGATCGCGTATTTCCCCCTTGAGCGCCTGTGGTGTCGGACGCGGAAGCCTGACGAACTCGAGGCTTTCAAATCCGAAGCGCTCCGCCGGATCGGCAATCTTTGCGAGGTGTTCGTGGAACAGCCTCTCGCACCTCTCGCAGTAGCACGGCCTCGTAAACGCGTTGTCGAACATTATCCCGTCGAATCCGCCTTCCTCAAGCGCAATCGAGCACACCTTCTTCAGGTATTCCAGCCATTCGCGATTCGTGATGCACGGAAGCCACCTGAAGTAGCTGCCGTCATGGTAGATGAGCTGTCGTCCGTCCTCCCCCACCTGCGCCCAGCTCTCGAGATCGGCTATTTCCCGTCTCATCGTCTCCGGGTAGAAGGTTGAAAACTGGACGTATGCAAGCGCATGGACCCCATGTCCGCGGCAATTCGCGACGAAACGCCTGACGTTGGGGAAATCCCCCTTCTCCGTCTCCCATCCAAGCCCCTTGTAGAATCGGCAATGAAGCCAGTTGAACCCTAGTTCCTCCATCAGAGCGGGAGACTCCGAGTCAAACCAGTCCATCCATGGCTTCAGCCACTTGGCGTTCCCGTCGATTCCGCCCGTGCATCTTCGTCCAACGCGCCTGTACATCATGTACGGCTCGTGCGCACCGAAAGTCCACCTGGCGGACGTATTGTCTATCTCAATCGGCGCGAAAAGCGCACCGACGGCAAACATTGAACTTGCTATGATCATTTCGTCCCTCTGCGTGGCCTATCTATCGTCACAATTTCCGACATTACCTAAAATAAATAATGAGGCCAACCGTGCCGGCAATCAGTTGTCCACCTCCTGTGACAAGACCTGATTTCTTGATGCCGTTAATCTGCCGGCCATTGACGGTGACAGATGCGATCTTGACCGAGACTCCCGACGGAATTACGATCTTTCCATCAGTGGATTCACCGGTCACAACAAAGGGCGTATCCTTGCCAAATGCATTCCTGCTGCGAATCTCGATTACGCCGTCGCCGGAGACATCGACGCCGCTCGCGTTCTTCCAACTGCCGGTCGAGAAAACGAGCTTGCCCTTGGAAACAGAAATGCCGCCAGTAGACGTAGACACGCCTTCCATCCAGTGGTCCAGCGCACCCTCCTTGGAGAAGTTGACGTTTCCGGCAAACACGACCTTGTTCGTCTGTACCTTCGTGCCGCAAAGACTCGTGTCGCACGTGTATGGCGCAATCGTCCATGTCTGGCTTTCGGTGGGCTTGACCGTATTCAGGCGATCATCACGCAGATGGAGCGTCGCACCGCTTTCCGAAGCGACTGTCGCAGTATTCGTGATTCCGCCGAACACGTTTATGCCTTGATCGGCCGAAAGATTCCAAACCGCTCCATCATTCAACAGTACGCCAGATTGACCATAGTCCGTCGCATAAAGCGCATCGGCAACGGTCGTGTTGAGAACAGAATCGCGCATGACATGAATTCCGCGAGTCGTGGTGTTCGAGGCCACGTTGAGATTCAGCTCCTGAAGATAGTAGCGGGGCACGCCGACGTACATGCGGGTAACGGACATCGGCGTGTCTTCAATGTCGACAACCCCGTTCCAATACGGAGAGAATTGTGCAGCGTCGCCGGTGCCCGTGTAGTAGTAACCGCCTTTGAACACCGCTTTTACGCTTCTGTCTATCGTATGTCCGCCAGTAGAAGTGTTGTCCGCAAAACGCCAGAACTGGTCGTAATTACTCGTACACTTCACTTCTCCGAAAAACTCGTTTACGCCAGACACAATGGTAATCAGGTTGTAGTGGTGCTGGGCTCCGTTATCTACGGCAGTGGCGAACTTGTTGGAAAAGGCAACGCCGTAGCATTCAACAACCTTGTCCTTCGCCTTCTGCGAAGCCGTCACATAGGGGCCTCCAAGCGGAATATCGGAACGGGCCTCGACAGTCGTACTGTAATCAACGTTACAGAGGTTGGGATTCGACGAGAGAAGGACGTATTTGCCGTCGCCCTCCAGCGTCAACTTGTCGACCGTCGGCCAATCGGCTGCGACTTCAGCCGCACATGCGTTTTCGCAATTCGCCGCGACGTTCCATGCCTGGCTGCGAGAGAGGATTGTCCGGCAGGCGTTGGTGAACGCCGCGCCCGTTACCGCGACACCCCCGGAACCGAGTTTCAGCACGCTCCCCTCGCCGCCTGAAATCGTGAACGACGGCGCGGACACGGCGATGCTCTTGAAAACGACCGTCTCGCCGGCGGGAATGCTGGCCTCGACACCAACCGGGAATATGGCCGCAAGCGATCCAGACGTCAGGTCTGGAAGCGTCTCGTTGTCCACAGCGCCCCAGTTTGCGGCATTCTTGATCGACGTGTCGTTTCCGCCGTTGCCCGTCCATGTGGCGGATGTCGTCGCGGGTTCATCTGGGAGACCGGCTCCGACGACAAGGACTCCTTCGCCATCGATCCAAGTCGTTCCCTGCTGCTTGCTGTATCTCCCGTCGGGAAGAGCGACGCCATCGTATGTGACGCTTGTCGGCCTGAACGCCACGCCTGCTGCAATCTTGAGCGCACCACCTGCCTCGACCGTCAGCGGACACCCAAACGTACTGCTCGCGATATCGTTTGCGATCTCAAGCGTTGCGCCGCCGGCGACCGCGAGAGAACTGAGACTCGTGACACCGGCGCCTTCAGTAAACCGAAGAGTTCCGTTTGACACCCTGATTGCGCCTTGTGGCTTGTTGTAGTTGCGACCGATGATTTCAAGCACGGACGAGGAGTAGTCTGGGTTCCAATCGAATGTGGCCGTTCTGCTGAATCCCCATTGATAGTCCATCGTGGCCGAAAACCTCGTGACGGAGTTCTCCGCACCCTTGAACGTCATCGTCTTGGCGTCGCTGCCGTACCAGTAGTACGTCATCGTATTGACGGCTTCGGCCGTCTCCATGTAGCTGAGATTCGTGACGGAAAGGTGGGTATTTTTATTTCCAGCGGCGTGAAGATAGAACCTCTTACCGGCCGTCCCGGATATCTCCACCGAAAAGTCGCTATAAAAAGTCTGCGCAGCTGACCAATGTCCAAAATCGCCTTCCTCCAGTACAAGCGTAGCGCCGACAAGTGACAACCATGAACCATCGAACTTGACGGCACCGGGGCCCCTTTTCTCAATACGGGTGGCTATGCTTAAAGACTTGTCAAACACGACGTCTTCAGTATTCGTGAAGACAAAGACATTTCCGGCGGCGGCTGTCAGATTGGGGTTTGACGCCGGCATCGTGCCGTCCGCTGTCGCCCAGTTCGAGGCGGTAGCGAATGTCGGGGGATTGCTGCCTCCGACAAAATAGTATGTCTCGGCGGATGCTGCATCCACGATTCCCACGATGGCGGCGACAACCGCTCCAAAGTAGATTCTGTTCATTTTGCTCTGCCTTTCTGTTTTTTGTGTAAAGGCATTGTAGCAAACATTATAGCTCTTAGGAGAACTCTTATATAAGACTTTCTGCGGACGCCTAAGGCGCTCAATAGCGCCCAGCTGTCAGTGTCTTTTCGTCGCCGATTCGCGCACGACGAGAGGAGCCGACACGAAGACACGGCGTGGCGCTGCATACGGGTTCAGCAATCGCCATTCGAGGGTCTCCACCGCCGCCTGCGCTATGTCCGCACAAGGCTGGCGCACCGTCGTAAGCTGCGGATTCGTCAAAGCGGCGATTCCGATGTCGTTCACGCCCGTGACCAGCATGTCACGAGGTACGCACATGCCTGATGCGGAGAGGTGTTTAATCGCAAGCGCCGCCGCGTAGTCGCTCGTGCACACCAGCGCATCCGGCTTCAGGCGCTTCATAGCGGAAGCGAGGGACATGCGACCCTGAGACCGTATGCCGCATTCCCCCACAAATACGGCCTCGGGATGATCCATCACATAGTTGCGCAATCCAAGAAGGCGCAGATGGGCGTTGGGCGAGCCGCGTCCAGATTCCATCTCACGGTAAACGAAAAGAATGCGTTTCGCCCCGTTGGAAACCACATGCTCGGCAAGATTCCATCCGATCTGCACATTATCTACGCCCACGCAGTCGAACGAATGATATCCCGTCCCGCAGTCAAGCATCACAACCGGCATGTTTGCCGTGCGCAACTTGTCCAGCACGGCCATGTTGATCCGCTCCGCCGACGCACAAAAATCAACTGGATGGAAAATGACGCCCATCACGCGTTCGGAAATTAGCGCCTCGACACGGCGCATGACACGGCGTTCTACGTCATTCGTCTGACCATCGGAGATGTCCACGAGCAAAACGCTGTGCCCGGTCATCCTGCAGACGTGCGAGACAATATTGCAAATGTACGGATAGAATTCGCCCTCCGTCGGCATTGGAACTATGATCCCTATCCGCCTTGGCTGACGTTTCCGCACGAACGATCCCGAGCCATGCCGCGAAACAACCACGCCCTGCTTCTTGAGCGTGTCAAGAACCTTGACTGCGGTCAGATGAGCCACCCCAAACCGCTGTTTAATCTGAGTTACGCTCGGAAAAGGCGACGGCGGAATGTACTTGCCGGATTCAATATCGGCACAGAGAATATTGACTATGTCATCGTACCTTTTTCCCATGCCGCGTATTATACCAAAATCTCCGCCAGCGTCTTGAACGTGGTTTCGAGATTTTTCGCAAGGTCGGCGGGATCGCCCCAGCCGCCCTTACCAGGTTCGCAGCTCACACCGCCTGTGTAGCCGATGGACTTCAGGGCCTCAAAGTACGGACGCATGTGGAAAACAGTCTCGGGCTTCTCGCCAACGAAATTGCGCGTCTGCCAGTCCGCTATGTGGCAGTGGCGCAGGATGTCCTTGGACTCCACAAGCGAGCGCGGCGTCTCGCGACCTGCCATCATGTGGAAGAGGTCTGCAATCAGCTTGAGCCGCGGCGAATTGACTTCTTCGCATACCTGCTGCGCCTGCCAGACAAAGTTTATGAGGTTGTCGCCGTTCGGGCGGAGAGGCTCCACCAGAACCTCCATATCAGACAAGTCCCTGATGCGTTCGCAAAGCAAACGGCAGAAGTCGGTGAACTGGACAAGGCCCTTCTCGGTGTCCGGTTTCGGACCGGTCAGGCCGAGCGGGTCGCCGGGAACAGTGCGTGCGCCGTTGGATCCGAACACGATGAAATTCACACCGACCTCCGCCGCGCGCCTTAGCGCCGTCTCGGCGTATCGAAGCGCCGACTCGAAGTCGGCATTCGGTCCAGTGATGCGAAACTTCGCGGGAAGGAAGCTGTTGCAGCACCTGAGCGGAATCGGAAGGGCAAGTATCTCATCGCGCAGCCTCTTCCAGTCGTCTTCGCCCTTGTCAGGGGCGAAACAGGCCGCGACCTGTCCCTCGATGAAGTCGTAGCCGATGGACTTCATGAGCGCAGCGTCGCAATTGGGGCGGCAGGCCCCGATCAGCATCCGTCCGCCACCGCATTTGGCAGCCTTTCCCGAAGCGCATCCCGCAAGCCCGGTAAACGCCACAGACGAAAGCAAAAACTCTCTCCTGTTCATCATCTCTCCTTTCATTCCCAACTCTTAACTCTTAACTAAACATGCTCCCATCCCGGCTCGTATTCACGGTCCCAGAACTTCATCGCCTCCTTCTCGGCGGGGATGCCAGTGACGGGATCGACGTGCAGCGTCATTCCGGAGCGCACGGACAGGTTCGCGAGGTGCGTCATCAGCGACGAGCGGACTGAATCGACGACCGGAGAATGCACGAGCGACGGATCGTGTGCGCGCACAGCCGCGAGGAAGTTGTTGATGTGCCGCGTGTCCAGCTTCGGTTTCCACGGGTTGCCGGGCGCGTTCGGCACATCGCTCGTGCACTCCGCCGCGTTGACGTCCTCGGGGTGCCACTCCTTGACGATTTCGCCCTTCTCGTCGTAGAGGATCACGTAATCATGGGGATGGAAGTACATCGTGCCCTTCGTTCCATAGATCATCGCACCGCCGTAGATGTCCATCATCTTCTTGCCGGGCAGGCTCGATATGCCGTCCCAGGTGATCATCTTGTCGCCGGGGAACGTCATCGACATCATCTGGAGTCCCGGCCACTCCCAGCCAACGTCGCCGTTGCAGCTGACGCCAAGCGTCGAGACCTGGTTCGGCAGGTCAACGCCCATCGCCCACCTCGCGACGTCAACGTAGTGGACCGCACTGTTCGCGATCTCGCCAGTTCCGTACTGGAAGCACCAGTGCCAGTTGTAGTGCACGACGTTCGTCTGGTACGCGGCGCGCGGAGCCGGGCCCTGCCACTGCTCCCAGTCAAGCCACTCCGGCACGGCGGCGTGGACGCGCGGGCCTATCGGCTTGCGCTGGTTCTGGTACCAGCAGCGTCCGTACTTGATCTCGCCGATGATGCCGTTGCGCAGTGCTTCGACCGCCGGACGGTACGCCACCGAGCTGCGGCGCTGGTTGCCCATCTGGAATACGCGGCCAGTCTTCTTCTGGACCTTGATCAGGATATCTCCCTCCGACGGCGCGAAAGTACACGGCTTCTCGCAGTAGATATCCTTTCCCGCCTCCATCGCCATCCATGCCATCGGCGCATGCCAGTGGTCTGGAACCTCCGCGAACACGGCGTCCACATTCTTGTCTTCAAGGACGCGGCGGATGTCCGTGGCCTTCTTCGGCGAATATCCGGCTATTTCGTCCACCTTCGCCGCAGCCCATTCCTGCGCACGCCTGTCGGGATCGCACACGTACGCGATCTCTACGCCCGGTATCTTTGCGGACCAGCGCATCGGCTCTTGCCCGCGGCCCTTCTCGTGGACGCCGGCGAAGCACAGCCTGACCCTGTTCGACGGGGCGTCCGTGCCCCACAGTATCTTCGGCGAAATGCCGATTAGCGAGGCCGTCGCCGCGCCCCTAAGGAAATCGCGTCTGTTCATGGTGTATTCCTCCTGTTTTGTGTTATATCAGATTTTGAACGGAAAACGACAAGCTCGCCGTCCGCCGAAACCGAAAATCCCTCCGACTTGGCCGGCACGAAGAACTGATCACCCGGGCTCACGTCGAACGCACCGGACGTGCATTCGATCCTACCGCGCCCTGACAGCACGTAAAGCCCCGAAAACTCCCCCTCCGCACCAAAACGGCACTCTCGCCGGATGTCGAGGCGCTCAAGCGAAAAGCAGTCCGTGCGCGGCGACCCGATGATCGCGGTGCGGACGAAATCCCCGGAGCTTTCAAGCCTTTGCGGCCCGACCATGTACCGCCGCCTCGCCTCGTCCCCGTCGCAGCCGTCGTAGCGGAAGCACTCGAACATGCTGTCGAAGCCGATACCATAGTGGCAGGCCTTTTCGGAGATCGCGAACCCCTGTGGCGTGACGCGCTCCGTGCGGAAAGTGTAGTCGGTCGGCTCCTGGATCTCCATGAGGAGGCATCCGGCGCCGATGGCGTGCGGCATGCCGCCTTCGATGAAAAACGTGTCGCCCGGCTTCACCTCGATGCGGTGAAGCATCCCGAGCATGGCCGGTATGTCCTGCCTGTCGAACACGTCTCGCCATGCGGCCTTGGTCACGCCTGGCTTGAAACCCATGTAGACACAAGGCTTCTCGCCGCCGATCTCACGTCCGCCGACGACATGCCAGCACTCTGTCTTTCCGAACGGGGAACCGAAGAACGCACGTGCCTTCTCGCGGTCTGGATGGCACTGGACGCCAAGGCGCTCGGCCGCGTCGATGAGCTTCACCAGGACTGCAGGCGACTCGCCCCATCGCGCAACATGATCCGCGCCGAGCGCGGCAACGGGATCCGCCGAAATGAAGTCCTTGAGCGTCATGTCGGCGTCCGCAAGCCGGTTCATGCCCTCGACGACATCCTCCCGCCCGGCGTTGATCGCCCTCACCGTCGAGCATATCCAGTCTTCGGGGAAGTGGCCGTCCGTCGCGGGGGTGACCCCATGAAGCTCGTCGAGGAGTTTGCCGCCGTGGTAGGTGCGCCACGCGCGCTCGCCTTTGAGGCGTATCGGGGCCGAATATCCTGGAACGCTCATCTGCATGCCTCGGGATTGACGGACTTGACGCGGTCGACGACAAGCTGGCGGAACTTCGGCGAAAGCATCGCAAAGAACGCAGTGAAGCCGGTGACCCGCACAACCAGGTCGGGAAACTTCGATGGGTCCTTGTCCGCCTCGAGTATCCGCTTCGCGTCGATTATGTTGATGTTGAGCAGCGTGTTTCCGCTCTTTAGGATGCCGCGTACCATGGCGCACATCTTGTCGATCCCCTCCGCGTCGTTCGCGATCATCGGATCGACCTCAAGCTGGACTGGCGCGGTGTTGCCGTAGCCAGGCTGGACGGACGCGATCGCGTTGCACATCGCCGTCACCGCGCCGTCAGGGCGGAAGCCGCCGTTAGGGTTCGCGCCGTGGTTGATCGGCTCTCCGGCATGGCGTCCGTTCGGGGTGGCCTTGAGGAGCGATCCAAGCAGGATGGTGTTCGACCAGGAGAAGAGCCCCGGTATGAAGTTGACGTGGCGCGGATCGCCTGAGTGCTGGCGCACCAGGTCGCGCACAAGCTCCGTCCAAAGCCGCGAGATCCTCACCGCCCAGCGGTCGCCGCGCGTCTCGCCGCCGCCGTACCGGTCGGAACGGAGCATCATCTGGCGCACGCGCTCGCCATCCGTCCCCGCATAGTCAGCGTCGATGTGGCGCTTCAGATCGTCGTATGAAATCCTCTTCTCCACGTCGCAGCGCTGTTCGAGCGCGGCGAAGCTGTCCGCCGCGACCGCGATCCCCGCGCCATCAATGCAGATGTTGTAGTAGTTCGCGCCGCCGTCGGTGATGTTCACGCCTTTCTTGACGAGGCCGTGCTGCATCAGGTTGAGTATCAGCTCGGGCTGGCTCTTCGTCTGGTAGTTGAGGTGGTGCATCACGCCGCGGCCCGTCGCGTCTACGGCGAGCTTGAGATGTTTCTCGTAGAGCCGCCACAGAACCTCCGCGGACTTCTCGCCCGCACACGCCGTCATTTCGTTCCACGCGACCTCGAACACCATCGCGAGATTGACCTTGACGGTGTCGTTCATCGTGTACTCCATACCCGGAATGCACATCCAGTGGCAACCAGCGGCGACGCGGCGGCGGGCAAGCTCCTTCGGGTAGCCGCAGCGCATGAACCCGTCCATGAGCGCCTTGTCGCACGAGTAGCGCGGCCAGCCCTGCTTGTTCTTGAACAAAAGCTCCACCGACCGGCGGAAGAACTTCGGGTCGATCCTGTCGTGGAAGCGGATCGTGAGGTTCGTCGCGATGTTGAGCTTGTCCGCCGCCTCGAGGGCGAGATACGAAAGGTGGCAGGTGCGGTCGTTGTCGTTCTCGTCCGGGCCCGAGAGCTGCCAGTAGCGGCTGTCCTGCAGGAAGAGGCACGCGAGGTAGAAGACGGCTTCGTCGTCGGTCAGCGTCCCATCGGCGACATCGCGCTCGTAGAACGGGTTGAACAGGTCTTCCAGCTGCCCGCCCGCGCTGCCGCGGTTGTAGGTGCGTGAGAGCATCGAGAACCAGCAGCTCCACTGCACGGCCTCGCGGAACGTCTTCGGAGGCTCGGAGCATATCCTGAGGTCGATTTCGCCCATCGTCCGCAGGTTCTCAGCGAGCTGCGCGTTGCGCTCCTTCTCCGCAAGGTCGAGAATCTCCTCCCCGGCGCGGCGGATGAACGCGACGATGTGCTCCACCACGGCAATCTCTGCATCGTAGAACGCATGGTGGGACTGGTCGTGCCGCTTTCGTTCCTCCTTAAGCTCCGCGAGAATGCCGCCCCAGCCCTTGTCAAAGCCGATCTGCATGTCGGGCGTGAAGTGGTGGCAGTTGTCTATGCCCGAAATCACCTGGTAGCGGTCGAATACGGCCTGGAGGTCTGGATAGGCGTAGCCCGGGTTCCACTTCGTCCCCGGCGGGCGCAGGCGCTCCAGGAAGAAAAAGCCCTTCGCCGAGATGGCGTCGAGCGCATCGACGTAAATGGGGTGCTGTTCGAGGATCGCGCAGTAGTTC
>JAEEGL010799191.1_pt1 | contig 20807 bp, 24 predicted proteins | sample 9134231 | NCBI WGS metagenome assembly JAEEGL01 (sample SAMN16246548, study PRJNA631951) | gut metagenome | biome: gut microbiome; feature: rumen; material: fiber-attached | host: Bos | place: Iran: Karaj | collected 2018-10
TACTTCTTCAGAAAGATTTCAAAACTATTATAGAGATGTATCTCTAAGAATGAAGAATAGAGAAATTGATATATTAATAGTTGCTAATATGTTCTTAACTGGATTTGATGCTAAAACATTAAATACATTATGGGTAGATAAGAACTTAAAATGGCATGGATTAATTCAAGCATTTTCAAGAACTAATAGAATATTAAATAGTGTAAAAACTTATGGTAATATTGTTTCGTTTAGAAATCTTGAAGATAGATTAAATGAAGCTCTTGCAAAATTTGGTGATGAAAATGCAAGAGGTGTTGTATTATTAAAACCTTATGAAGATTATTTTAATGGATATAATGATGAAAATGGTAAAAAGTTTGAAGGATATAAAGAATTAGTAGAAAAAATGAAAGCTATGTTTAATCCTGGAGAATTACCATTAGGAGAATCTGCACAAAAAGAATATATTAAGTTATATGGTGCTATCCTTAAAGTAACTAATATTTTATCTTCATTTGATCAATTTAAAGAAGATGAAATATTAACTGAAAGAGATAAACAAGATTATCATTCTATATATATTGATCTTTATAATGAATTTAGAAATAAAGCTAAACATGATAAGAAAGATGTTACTGATGATATAGTATTTGAAATGGAATTAATTAAATCAATAGAGGTTAATATTGATTACATTTTAGGATTAGTTAAAAAATATCATGAAAGTAATATGCAAGATAAAGAAATACTTGTTACAATTAATAAAGCAATTATGTCTAGTCCAGATTTAAGAAATAAGAAAGATTTAATCTTAGCATTCATTGATTCATTAGATGCAAATTCAGATGTATATTCTGATTTTGAAGAATTTATGAATAGTAAAAAGAAAGAAGAATTAGATAAGATTATTTCTGATGAAAATTTAAATAGTGAAGAAACATATAAGTTTATTAAAAAGTCATTCGAACAAGGTAGGGTAGAAACTAATGGTACAGAAATATCTGCTATGCTTCCTCCTATGTCTATGTTTTCAAAAGATAATAATAGACAAATAAAAAAGAATACCGTAATTGATAAATTAATGGAATTCTTTGATAAGTTCTTTAGTATTACAAATAACAAAATGTAAAAAGGTGGATTACAATATCCATCTTTTATTTTATTATTTCATAAATTGATAGTTTGTGATTCAAACAAATGGTGTATAATGTTAGTGATGTTACTAGATATTTTCCAGTTTCATAACCACTATAAGTTGCTTGTGTAATCATACATTCATCAGCAATTTGTTGTTGAGTTAATCTTAGTTTAATTCTGATACTTTTTAAATTAGCTCCAACAACTTTTTTATTAAGTTTACCAACTTCTTTATAGTTGTTATTACTTCTGCTTAATCCAGTAATATAATCTAATGAATATTTGTATAAATTAGAAAATCTGACTAGTTTAGGAAGTGGCATAGTATCGTGATTATTTTCCCAACCAGCTACAGTTTTTCTAGATACACCAAAAACATATCCTAACTCATCTTGAGTCATTTCTAATTCTTCTCTACAATATTTAAGATTATTATTTAACATCATATAAATCACCTTATATAATTTTCCCATTATTTTTAAAAGTATTGACAAATCGCTGGGTCATTTTATAAATGTGTGATATAATTAATATATGTGATCAAAAGCAGTATCGTGATTACAAGAAACGAAAGGAGGATAATTATGTATTTAAGTTTTAAAGATTTAATGTTGTGTATTTTAAAAGGATTAATTGTTTCATCTATTGTTTTAGGTCTTGTTGCTTTAGGCATTTTAGATTATCATCTTGGTATAGGTTATTGTAATCTTTTAAATATTCCTAGAGATTTAGCTCTTACTATGGTTAGCCCTGGTATGGCTATTGAAGTAGGAATAATATTATTTGTTTTTGAGTTTATTGCTTTATGTTTATTAGTAAAGCAATTAAAAAAAATTAAAACATTTGATAGATTTTGTGATTTTCTAAGTTTTGAAATTTAATACATTAATGGGAGCTTATTATGAAAGATGAACAAATTGGAAAGTTTATTTCCAAATTAATGAAACAGCAAAAAATAAGTAGAGAAGAGTTGGCATCTAAGATTAATGTATCTACTAAAAAAATTAAAAAATATGAACAAGGTAATATAAGTGGAAATATTGATAAAGTATTTTCGTTATGTAAAGAACTAAATGTAACAATTAATCAATTGGTTATGGGTAAAAAAGAACTAACCAAAGAAGAAGCAAATGAATCACTTATTAAGCTTCTTAAATATCAAGAAAAGAAAACTAAAAGATTAAATAGATTATTTTATCTAATTCCGTTACTATTAATTGTTCTAGCTATACCTGTATTTATATTTTTACATGAAAATAGAGATTTAGCTTATGAATTAAATTCAGATACTGAAAACTTTAAAATTGAACATTTAATGTTTATTCGTGATAATGGTTTTTATTACTTAATGCCAGGACAATTAACTATTAAAAATTCTGATATAACAAATGATAATATTTCTGATGTAACTTTAATGGGTGGAGATAGATTAATATATAGATCTAATAGATATATAACTGAATCTTCAACAGAACGAAAAGGTTATGATGAATTATTTCCAGATGAAGTAGTTAAAAATATAGATAATTGGTATTATAAAATTACCTATTCTGTAAATGGTGAAGAGAAAACTGATATAATTAAGTTTGAAATTGAAGATTTAACAAAATAGAATTAATTATATGTATAAATTAAATAAAAAAGTTATAAAATATAATTGAATGTTATTGAATAATTAGAAGTATTTGTTATAATACTAAATACACAAATTGAATCGTTTGAGGTGATTTTATATGGTTATAGAAGATTATATTAATGAATTAATTAGTAGCTGTGGTAAATCAGATAAAGTAGATAAAGAAATATTAGATACTTATCAATCTCATTTTTTAAATGGAGATATTGGTTTAGTTTTTAATAAATATACCAAAGAAGAAAAATATGAAGTATATGCTTATATTAAAACTAAAGAACAAATAGCATCTCCCTTACTATATAAAACATCAACTGAAAAAAATGAGCTTGAATTATATTATAGCGAACTTTTAGATTTTATCAAAAATGAAGAACCAAAAAACATTATAAATCGTTGTATTATAAGGGATTAAATTAAAAAAGGATACCCAAAAGGATACTCAAAAAGACCCCAAAAAGATACTTGATTTTGGCAATCAGTATGATAAAATGTAGTAAAATGAAATAATTAGCTGAAGAGGTTAATTATTTTTTTTGCATTAATTGACTTGCTTTTTTGAAAAAAAGTGATATTATATAAAGCAATTAATGATTTTGTTAGGGATTGAAGGTGGTCTTTATGAGATTTGATCAACTGGAGAAATCACAATTATCGTTATCGCAAAACTTAGTAAAACATAAGGGCAAACACCCTAAAATCCTAGTATATGAGAAGAGCAGTATCTAATTCTTATGAATTTTCTGCTCTTCTTTTATTTAACATGGGGGAGGTCATTATGAAATTATTAAGTAATGAAGTAATCAAAAAGTACGATTACCAAAAAACAAGATCTAAGGTAAACGAATTCATGGAACAATTTGAAGAAAGCTACTTTAGATACATTAGTGTATTGCCACCGAGCATTACATCACATTTAAGTGAAATTAAAGTGCAAACAAGTATGTCATCAACTTCAGCATTAGAAAGATTTGTTATTAAGAAAATGGAACTTGAAGAAGAATTTATTGAAAATCTTGATTTAGTTCTAAAGATAGTTGATGATATGACCTATGAAGAACAACATTATTACAAAGGTGTGTTTTTCTTGGGCAATTCTGAAAGTATGATAATGGAGGAATTACAATGTGCAGAGAAAAGATTACGACATGTTAAAAAGAGCTGTATATTAAAACTTGCTTTAGCATTAGATAAAGCAGTATTAAAATAAATTAAAATTACTACAATACTAATAATAAATAATGATCTAAACACATCTTATGATGTGTTTTTATTATGGGAGGATTTATGATAGGTAAGATTTTAGGAATTATTTTATTAATATTTTTAGGTTTATTTACAATATGTTCTTGCAAAGTTGCTTCTTGGGCAGATCAAGAAATGGAAGAAGATTTGAAAAGGAGAGAACAAAATGAAAAAGAAGACATATAGAGCAATTATTGATAATGATGGTCATATTTCTACAATGATTGTCGGTGGAATAAGTAAAAAATCGGTTACAAAAGAATTAACTGATTTTTTTATTAAGACAAAACAAATAAAAGATTATAGAAAGTTTGAAGTACATTTAAAGGAAGTTATTTATATTAATGGAAAATATGAATCAGTTGAGTAGGTGATATTATGACTAAAGAAGAATTATTAAATAAAATAGAAAATTGTAAAAAAATAAGACTTGAAGATGTTAATCCGAATGAAATAGATGAAATAAAAGATATAAAGATTGATAAAAGAAAAACAAGCAACGATAGATTGCTTGATTTTTTAAATACTGTTAAAAATCCATATATATTTAAAGTGAATGGAAGATTAGTTCAAATCGCTTTCACAGATACAGGTAAAACAGCAGATGATTGTTTAACAAGTGTCCTTAATAAACTATATAAATAATTTTGCACCTTATTAATATTTTCTAAAATGAAATAAAATTTAGTCATAATTTGAAAGGAAGATTAATATGTCTGGTGGAAGAGGAAATAAGAAACAAAGTCGTATTAATTCAAATAAGCAATGGAAATTTGGTATATATACAAGAAGATCATTTGATGATTTAGATACCTCAGAATCAAATACTATAACAAATCAAAAAGAATTATCAGTTGATTATTTAAAAGATATTCCTAATTCAACAATAATTGATTTTTATGTAGATGATGGATTTTCTGGAACAACATTTGATAGACCGAGTTTTAAAGAAATGTTTGATGATGTTATATCAGGTAGAATTAATGCAATTATAGTTAAAGATTTATCCAGATTAGGTAGAGATCATATTAAAGTCGGTAAATACCTAGAACAAATCTTTCCTTTATATGACTTACGATTGATAGCAATAAATGATAATATTGATTCATTTTTAAGACCAGAATCGTTAAATGATTTTATGGTTCCGATGAAAAATTTAATAAATGAAACTTATGCAAAGGATATTTCTAAAAAAGTATCTTCTAGTTATATGACTATGGCAAAACAAGGAAAGTTTGTATCAGGTACATCTCCTTATGGTTATGCTCTAGATCCAGAAGATAAACATCATTTAATTGTAGATAAAAAAGAATCTGAAATAGTTAAACAAATATTTCAAATGGCATCAAATGGTGATGGAAGAATTAAAATAAGTAAATACTTAAATAATGCGGGTATTTTATGTAGAAAAGAAATTCAAAGAAGAAATAAAAATAAACTACCATTAGATGATAAAAATATAAAAATAAAATATATGTGGAGTACATCAACAATTGGGAGAATGTTGGTTAATGAAACATATATAGGTAATTTAGTTCAACTAAAAACATATAAAAGAAGCTATAAGGATCATAGAGAAATACCTAAAGCTGAAGAAGATTGGATTAGATGTGAAAACACACATGAACCTATAATTACAAAAGAAGAATTTACTAAAGTACAAAACTATATTAGGGAAAATACTAAAGAAAGAAAAACAACTGAAAAGGTATATTCAATATTTAATGGAAAATTAAAATGTGCTGATTGCGGTAGAGCAATGTTAAAGCAAGATGATAATCGAGGAAATAGAAAAGTATCTAATTATTATTGTATGACTCATTTACATCTTAAAAATTCATGTTCGCCACATAAAATTAGAACTGAAGATTTAAATAATGCTGTTTTAGAATCAATTCAGTTACAAGTTAAATTGGTTATTGAATTGGATAGAAGTATAAAAAAATTGTTTTTTAAAAGTAATAAAAACCAAATGGAAACAACATATAAAAACAATATTAGATTAGCAGAAATAAAACTGGAAAATTTAAAAAACAAAAAAAGAGAAACATATAAAGAATGGAAATTTAATTCCATTGATAAAAAAGAATTTGATTTAATAACTTCTGATATTGATTCAAAAATTATAAAGTTAAATGAAGATATTGAAAGATACAATTCATCATATCAAAATGTTATTAAGAAAATTCGTAAAAATGATTATTGGATTAATCATTATAAAAGAAATAGAAAAATAAAAAGATTAACAAAAGAAATAATTGATGAATTAATAAAGACAATATTAATTAAAGAAGATGGAAGTGTAATTATTACATTTAAATATCAAGATGAATATTTAGGATTATTAAGTTATGTAGAAAATGAAGGAAGTGTTGAAGAATGTCTAAATGGAAATTTGGTGGCTATTTAAGATTATCATCAGAAGATAAAATTAAATTAAATGAAGGTGATGTATCATATAGTATCGAAAATCAAGAAGGATTAGTAACAATGTACCTTGAAAATGAAAAAGATACAAAGATATATAATTTTTACATTGATGATGGTTATACAGGTACGGATTTTAATAGACCTGGATTCCAAGAAATGATAGATGATATTTATGCTAGAAAAATTAATGCAATTATAGTTAAAGATTTATCTAGATTAGGAAGAAATTATATAGCAGTAGGAGAATTTATTGATGAAGTAATAGTTAAATACAATATTAGATTTATTTCAATTAATGATGATATTGATTCATATTTAAAACCAGATTCAATGAGTTCTATTGAAGTGTATATAAAAAACTTAATGAATGAGGGATATGCAAAAGATACATCAAAAAAATTAAGAAGCACCCATAAAACAAGTAAGAAGAATGGTAAGTATATTGGAATAATTGCTCCTTATGGTTATATAAAAGATAAAGAGGATTGTCATAAGTTCGTACTTGATTATGGATCAGCTGAAGTTATATCAAGAATATTTAATTTTGCCTTATTAGGAAAAAGTAAACAAGAAATAGTTGAAGAATTAAATAATACTAATACTTTAACACCAAGTCAGTATTTTAGAGATATATTAAAATATAAAAGAGGTAGAGTTAGTACTAAATGGAATGTGCAAATGGTTGATGAAATATTAAAAAACGAAACCTATATTGGAAGTTTAGTTCAAGGTAAAAGACAACGAATTAGTCATAAAACACATAATATTATAAGAGTTGCTGAAGAAGATTGGATTATAGTAAAAAATCACCATAAACCAATTATTAAAGAATCAATTTTTTACCAAGTTCAAAATATTTTATATAATCGTAATACTAAAATTAGCTATAATGGTAAATTTGCTCCATATTCTGGTTATATAAAATGTAATGATTGTAATTGCAATCTCCACAGAAAAGTAAAAAAGAAAAATAATTTAATATACTATTATTGTGGAACTTATTTATCTAATAAAGGTTGTACTAAACATTATATTACTGAAAATGAAATTAACGATGTTGTATTAGCATCTATAAATATGTATATAGATTTATTAAGTGATTTAAAACAAAAGGTAGATACAATATCAGTTAGTAAAGTTGAATATAATAATGATGTTAAAAATGCAAAAATACTAACTATAACAAAAGATATAGATAAACAAGAAAAACTAATTGAAGAATTAAAAAATGATTATAAAAATGATTTATTATCAAAAGAAGATTTTGAAGATTTTCATAAACAATATATGTATGAGTTAAACTCTTTGAGATTATCAAAAGAAGAATTAGAAAACGAAAAAGATAATAAATTTAATTTGGATTGGCTTAAAGAAATTAAAAAATTAAATAAGATTAATACTATAACTAGAAATGTTGTAGATGAGTTTATTCAAAATATATATGTATGTGAGGATAAGAATATAAAAATAGAATTTAAATATAAAGATCAATATGAAGAAGCTATTAGGTATCTAAAATCTCAGAAAAGTATGATATAATGTAATAGTGAGTTGTCATTAAAAAGGAAGTGATCTTATGACAAATAATAATGAAAATAACGAGTTACGAAAAACCGTAATCAATTGGTATCCCGGTCACATGGCAAAAACTAAAAAAGAAATAAGTAATATTATATCTACTGTTGATATAGTTATTGAAGTGATTGATTCTAGAATACCATATTCTTCTAGAATTCCCGATTTAAAGAAATTTACACAAGATAAAAGAAATATAATTGTTTTTAACAAATATGATTTATGTGATAAAGATGAAACTGAAAAATGGATTAATAAATATAAAAGTGAAGGTTCAATTGTAGTGACATGTGATTCTAAAAATTCAAATGATTATAAAAAAATAATAAATGAAGTAAGTAATTTAATGAAAATAGTAAATGAAAATAGAAGTAAAAAAGGATTATTACCTAAGAAAGCTAAATGCATAGTAGTAGGTGTTCCAAATGTGGGAAAAAGCACTTTAATTAATAAATTAGTAGGACGTTCTATAGCAGGTATAGGGAATAAACCAGGTGTTACTAAAAACATGAGTGTAATTAGAATAAATGAAACTATGGATTTGCTTGATACTCCTGGAATTTTATGGTCTAAATTTGATAGTGATGAGGTGGCATATAATTTGGCTTCTATGACAATAATTAAAGAAGAAATATTAACGATTGAAAATGTCGGTATACATATATTGAAAAAACTATCTAAATATTATCCAAATATTCTAAAAAAAGAATTTGGAATTGAATTTTATAGTGATGAAAATGTTGAATTGTATTTTGAAAATATATCTAAATATAGAAATATTCCTATTAATGGTGAAGTTGATTATGAAAGAGTGGGACTGTTAATAGTTAATTCTATAAAGCAAGAAAAAATTAAAGGAATAACCTTTGATAGAATATAATGTATATCAAAAATGATACAGAAAATTTGACAAACAATTATAAATTTGATATAATCCTCTCGTACTTAAAAAGAGTATGAGGGGGTTTTGTTATTATGGGAAATTATAAAGATCATAGGATGCAAAGATATGAAAGAAGTCAAGTAATTAATAAAGAATATGAGAATGGTAATAGATTAACTATAGATCAATTAGAAAAAGAAATAGGGGATAAAGCATTGGCATTTAAAGTTTTGAACATGTCAAAAATTGATGGTATTGATATTCAAACTTTACTAAGTAGAATTAGTGTAATAAAAAGTATTTTTACTGACAATGGTTCAACAGTTGAAGAATCAATTAAATTTATAAAAAGCAATAAAACGATATTATATTTAAAATCAAGTGATGTTCTTCGTTCTGCAGAAATAATTTGCACTATATTCGAAGAAGCTAAAAAAAATAGAAAAGAGTTTATTGATTTTATTTCTAGCCAAAGTGGTAATAGATCAGTATTATTAAATAATTCAACTTCCATGAAAAAAACAACAAATTTAATAATCAAAATATTTAATTCTAAAGGATATTCTTTAGAGAAAGCATATAACTTTGTAATTAATCACATAAATTTATTAAGTATGGAATATGTTAAATTAATAAACATATTATCATTACTACATATGGTTTCTTTAGAAGATAAGTTATTATTTGAAGATAACAATAATATAGACTTTGATTATAATACTGAATATTTATATGATAGTATTAAAGAATTTATATTAAATAAAGAAGCTGCAACTCTCGATAGATTAAAGGAAAGAATAAAAGAAAAATCTAGGTTAGGATTGGTTCCAGAACATACATTAAGTAGTAATCTTATGTTCTGCATTAGAGCTAAATATGAGCTTAGTTTGAATCCTAAAAAAGAAGAAAATTTAGAAAGAACTTTATAGTTCTTTTTTAATGTTTAAAAAAATTTATTTTTATTATTTACATTTTGTAAAATTACTTTTATAATAATGTCTCGACAGGGAGGGAAACATGATTAAAAGTAATTTACCAGTAATTTTGTTAAAAAATCTTGTTTTATTTCCCTATCAAGAAGTTAGGGTTGAAATAAAGAGTGAAATAAGTAAAAAAGTAACTGAAATTTCAAAAATATATCATGATAGTGAAGTACTAATCGTGTGTCCTCTAAATGTTTTAGAAGAAAAACCTGATACATCTGATTTACCTAAAATAGGTGTTGTTGGAAAAATAAAAAGTGTAATAGAACTTCCTAATGGTAACATGAGAGTTATCATTGCAGGATTATATAGAGTTAAGGTTATTAGTTATGTAAATTATTCATCTGAAAAAGAGATATTAGATAGTATAATAACTCCACTTGAAATTTCAGATGGTGAGATTGAAAGCTCAGCTTATCAAAGAAAATTGTCAAATGAAATTGAGAGTTATGTTAATAAAAATCCATTTGTGACTAATGCAATTATGTCTCAAATAAAAGGAGATATATCACTAGATAAATTAACTGATTTAATAGCTAATTTTCTACCTTTATCATTTGAAAAAAAATTAAATTTAATGTTAGATGCATCTCCAGTTAGTAGAAGTAAAACATTAATAAAAGAATTGGCAATTGAAAGTGCTGTTATAGATTTAGAAGGCCATATTGAAACTGAAATAAAAAAAGGATTAGATGAAACACAAAAAGAATTTATATTAAAAGAAAAACTAAAAGTAATTAGGGATGAACTTGGTGAGAGAACTAATAGAGATGATGATATTAGTTTATTAAAAGATAAAATTGAAAATAATACTTTTCCGCCAAGAATTAAAACTAAATTACTAAGTGAATTAGAAAGATATGCTTCATCTTCAGAAATGAGTCCTGATTCTGGAATAATTAGAAATTATATAGAGTATTTATTATCAATTCCTTGGTATAAAGAAACTAAAGATGAAAAAGATTTGTCTAAAATAGAAAAAAAATTAAATTCTTATCATTATGGTTTAGATAATGCTAAAGCTAGAATTGTAGAATACATGGCAGTTAAAAGTGTTACTAATGATGGACCTAGTCCAATAATATGTTTAGTAGGACCTCCAGGGGTAGGTAAAACAACATTTGCTGAATCTATATCAAATGCACTAAACAGAAACTTTGTTAAAATATCACTTGGAGGAATGAGTGATTCTGCTGAACTTGTAGGTCATAGAAGAGCATATATTGGTTCTAATCCGGGTAAAATAATTTCATCTTTAATTAAGTGTGGAAGTAATAATCCTGTATTTTTATTAGATGAAGTTGATAAATTAAAGAAAGATTATAAAGGAGATCCTGCATCAACATTATTAGATATCTTAGATGTTACTCAAAATAAAAGATTTGTTGATAATTATATTGATGAAGAAGTGGATTTAAGTAAAATATTGTTTATATTAACAGCTAATGATATATCACCTATACCAACTCCGTTATTGGATAGAATGGAAGTAATTAATTTGACAGGTTATTCTGATAATGAAAAACTTTTGATTGCAGAAAACTATTTAATACCATCTATTTTAAAGAAACATAATCTTAAAAATAATATTATTAAATTTGAAACTTCTGCTGTTGTTAAAATAATTAAAGAGTATACATCTGAAGCGGGTGTACGTGAGTTAGAAAGATGTATTAATAAAATTATAAGAAAAGTAATAACAGAACATATAAAGTCTTCAAGAAAAATAGTAAGTGTTAGAATCAAAGATGATGATTTATCACATTATTTGGATAAAGAATTATATTCTAATAAAAGACAGCATGATATTAAAATTCCAGGTGTAGTAAGAGCAGTAGCATGTAGTAGTTCTGGTGGAACTAGTGTAGATATTGAGTGTTCTGCATTTAAAGGAACTGGTAAATTCACATTTACTGGTTCACTTGGTGATGTTACTCGTGAAAGTATAGAAGTTGCTATTAGCTATATTAAAAGTAATTGTAAATACTTTAAAATTAATGAAGACTTTTTTTTAGAAAATGATTTACATGTTCATTTTACTGAAAATGCTTCATTTAAAGATGGCCCTTCTGCAGGTATAGCAATTACTACTGCAATACTTTCATTACTAAAGAAAAAAGTAGTAAGTGATGAGGTATCCATGACAGGTGAAATAACATTAAAAGGAGATATTTTACAAGTTGGCGGTATTAAAGAAAAAGCAATAGTATGTTTAAGAAACAAAATTAAAACATTTTATATTCCAGAAGACAATGCTGAAGATATAAAATGGCTTGATAATGATTTGTCTAGTAAAATAGAGTTTAAAACAATTAGTAATTATAAAGATTTGTATAAAAAAATATTCTAAACCAAAGAATATTTTTTTTGTTTAGAAATATATATTAATGAAGGGAGATTATATGAGAGAAATTATTCCATTAAAAAAAGACATTGTTTTTAAAACTAAAATAGGTGTTCTTACTAATTTAAATGTAGATCATGATTATAAAATTGATGATGAATTAATAAGTGGTACAGTAGCTTTAAGTGGTACATATAAAATGACTGAGGCAAGTGTAGTAGAGGATGATTTTTTTTATACCATACCATTTTCTATAGCAATATCTAAAAGAATTAATAAGGATACTATAAAAATAGAAATAGATGACTTTAAATATGAAATATTAAGAGATACATTAAAAATAAATGTTGATTTAGAGTTAACTTGTGAAGAAATTGAAAATGAAGAAAGTAGTTTAGAAGTTGACAATGATATTAAAGAAGATGAATTGGATAATTATATTGATGATTATTTTGAAAGTGATAATGAAAAAGTAGAGGTTAAAAATGAGGAAAATAGTTTAGACATTAACACTAGTATTCAAAATATTACTAACAATATAATTAATACTGATGAAAAATATTATACTTATAAAATATATATAGCAAGGCAAGGAGATACATATGAAACAATATGTTCTAAATATAATATTAGTTATGATGAATTAAAAGAATATAATGATCTTACTGATATAAATGTTGGAGATAAAATTATAATTCCTAGTATGAATGAATAAAAAAATTAGAAATAATGTTATTATAAATAATGATGGCGTTTCTAAAAGGAAAACTAATAATGTTAGTGAACTTTTTGAATATTTAAAAGATAGAAATTTTGATAATTATCCTGAAATAATATCAGAAGATGAAGACACTTATACTATGAAATATATTGATAATAAAAAATGTTATGAAGTAACTACTGGTGTTGAGTTAATTAAAGTATTAAGTTCACTTCATAGTAAAACAATATTTTTTAAAGATGTTAGTAAAAATAAATATAGAAATATATATAATAAAATATCAGATAATATTGAATATTTAAAAGACTATTATTCAAAACTAATAGAAAAAGTGGAAAATGAAATATATATGTCACCTAGCCATTATTTATTTGCTAGAAACTATTCTTCTATTGATAGTAGTTTACAATATGCATCAAGTGAATTAAAAAAGTGGTTTAATTTAGTGTCCAATAAGACAAAGGAAAGAGTATGTATAATCCATAATAATGTGTCATTAAATCATTTTGTATCAGAGGGTAAAGGATATCTCCTAAGTTGGGATAAACATATGGTTGATACTCCTATATTAGATATATTTATATTTTATAAGAATGATGGTTATAAGTTGGATTTTAATTATTTACTTGATGTTTATAATGAAAGTTTAGAGTTATTAAAAGAAGAAAAAATGTTATTAAATATATTAATATCTATTCCACCCAAATTAGAAGAAATCGATGATGAATATAATAACACTATAAACATTAAAAATGTAATTAATTATATATATTCAGGAATAGAAGTTGTTAATAAAAATAAATAATCTACAAATGTAGATTTTTATTTTTATTTGTTATATAATAATCTATATAATAGGTGAAGAAAATGAAAAAAAATGGTTTTATTTCAATGACTATGGTATATACTTTTTTAGTTTTGTTTTTATTTTTAATGTTAGCAGTTTTAAATGCATATACTCAAAAAAACAAATTTTTACAAGCAATTAATGATAAAATTAATTTGACAATAGATACTCCAAATAAATATGATTATTGTTCATATAGTAGTGGGCAGATATGGGATTTTAATTACACAGGAAATGAACAAACATTTATAGTAGAGTGTTCAGGAAAATATAAAATTGAATTATGGGGTGCACAGGGCGGTAAAAAAGGTACAACAGCAGCAGTAATAGCAGGATATGGTGCATATACATCTGGAGAAATAAATCTAGAAAAAGGAACAAGATTATACGTTTATGTCGGTCAAAAACCAACTAATTATTTTACTAGTTGTAATGATGCCAATAATAACTATGCATTTAATGGAAATATTGGTGGTAGTTGCGTTGGTGGTGGCGGAGCTACTGATGTACGACTTGAAGGTGGGCAATGGAGTTACCCTAAAAGTTTAAGATCAAGAATAATGGTTGCAGGAGGCGGAGGAGGAGCTTACTATAGTGGTAGCGGAGGTTCTGCCGGAGGATTAATTGGTTACACAGCTACAGGTGGTACTGGTGAATCTGGAAGTGGTGGAAGACAATCATCTAATTCATTTGGAATCGGAGTTAATCTTAATGCTACTTCTTCCGGTGGCGGCGGCTATTATGGCGGAGAAGGAGGAATTTCATCTAATGGTGGCGGTGGTTCATCATTCATTTCTGGTCACAAAGGTTGTATAGCTTCCTCATCTGTATTAACTACTACTCCTAGACTTGATTCAAATGGCAATCAATGTACTGAAGGAACAAGTGATATAGTTTGTTCATATCATTATTCAGGAAAAATATTTGAAAATACTGTAATGATAGATGGAACTGGATATGCATGGACAGATGCTAAAGGAAGTGTGCAACAAATGCCAAGCCCTGATGGAACAACAATTATTCAATCTGGAAATACTGGAGATGGGCATGCTAAAATAACATTTTTATCCGAATGAAAGAGAGGAGAATTATGAAAAAAAATGGTTTTATATTTGTTGAAAGCATAACTGTACTTGTTGTAGTTATATTATCATTAACTCTTCTTATATCTAGTTATTCTCTAGTAATTAGAAAGTCAAAAGAAAAAAACTATTATGATTTACCATCTGATAAGTATTTATTATATAATATTGGTAATCTGGGAGATACTTCTGCTAGTTTTAATAGTGTTGGTGGTTTTGTAATTAATAAAAATAATTGTTCAACTGAATTAAGCGGTAGAATGGCTGATTGTTCACAAGTATTTACTGATAATAACTTGGTTTATTATATTATTACTTATAATTTATATAATGACTTAAGTACAGGTGCCACTACTAGGTATGATAGTGGAACAATTGAATATATGAAAACATTAAAGAAATGTGATGATAATACTACCGGTACATGTAATAATCCTATTGGATATTTTATAGGTGTGTTTTATAGAAATGGTAAATATTATTATGCGTCATTGAAATTATAATGGAGGAAATATGAAAAAAAATGGTTTTACTATGATTGAATTGATTATAAGTATTACATTAGTGGGAGTAATTTTGATTTCAATGATTGGAACCCTTATAAGCATAAAAGAATCATATAATATAATAAATGAGGATATAGAAGCTAGAACTTATAGTGCTTTAGTGGGAAAGGTTATAAATGAACACTTTATGAAAAATAATGGGGTTAAAAGTGTCGCTTGTACTTCTGATACTTCATGTAATATAATACTTGGTAATAATAAAATGATGAAGTTAGAAATACTTTCTATGGATAAAACATATGAGTATGTTTATAATAGAGATGGAAGACGTTCTGCTGAAAGAACTTCTCAAATTACAACATTAAGATATTCTGGATCTGGTTATTCATATTTAAAAACTATAAATCAAGTTGTAACAAATTATTTAAATCCTACTAATCAAACTCCAACTGGAAATCAGTCTACTTCAGGATACAAATTCGTTGGATTATCAAACAAATTTTATAGATATGAAAGTACTGAAGAAGGAACAGAAGATTTATTTACTAATATTACTATTGAAATGAGTGATCCACAATATAATATTAATTTATATTCAACGATATCAGTTGATCCTGACTCTTTAGCAACTTTATATACAATAACTTTTGATAACAATGGAGGAACTGGATGTACTACTCAAAGAGTTAAAGATGGTTATGCAATTGGTGATAATTTATGTCAACCTACTAGAACAAATTGGACATTCGATGGTTGGTATACTAACTTATATAATGGTACTAAAATAACTTCTAATACTATTATTGATTCCGATTTGACTGTTTATGCTAAATGGAAACCAACTAATATTAAATTCACTACTGCACGTTCATTAATTGCAACAATTGGCGGAAAAAATTATTATAAATTGAATGCTGGAGCAGCATATGTGGGATATTATTATAGTGAATTTGAGACTACAGGACCAATATTAGTTGGAACTAGTGCTAATTCAGTGGCATTTTATGTTGATAATATTTCCAATACATATACATATGAAACAACAATTAATTATAATGGAACAACATACTATATTTCTTCTAGTAATGGATTTGTTGATGGTAATTTAGATAATACAAGTACAAGTGGAATAATTAAATTAATAGATCAAGCTTCTGCTGTTGATAATGCTAGACAATTGTTATATTTAGCAAATAATTGATTAAAATTATTAAAAATGAAGTTATTAAACTAAACATTAATTTTATAATTAATGTTTTTTTAATGTTAATATTGTAATTAGATAGTATACTAAATGATTGAAATAAAATAGATAAACTACTAAAAGACAAAGCAAAATAACTTAGTGTAAATTTGTATATTAGAGATATATTAAGTTTACTTATATTTATTATTCCACTAGTTAATTCAATAAAACTAGATAATATTGCAAATAAAGTATCACTTAAAAGTATATATTTATGTAGGATGTTTATAATAATTGCAAATAATATTAAATTACCAAGTATTATAATTGAAGTTTGCATACCTTTTATAAATGAGTCTTTAATCACATTAAATAAATTACCCTTATCATTTATCTCATCATTATTAATTGATATATTTTTACTTTTTATAAACATACCAATTAATAAATTATTTATTAAGCAAAATAACCATAAAATTAACCCAAATTTAAAACTTTTATATAAAGATATACCAATAACACCAATTACAAAAGAAATTGAAGGAAAGTAGGTAAAAATTAATATTTTATTGGCAGTATTTATATCTATTTTTTTATTATCTAACATATTTTTAATATATATGGCATTTGAAGGAGTAGATGTAAGTATACTTAGTATAAATATTATAGATGTATTAGGATCAATATTAAATAATTTAGATATTAATTTACCAAATATTTTTTTTAAAAAAATATGATAATCGAAATATATTAAAATATCAGATAAAATTATAAATGGAAAAATTGATACAAATATATTATTAAAAAATGTTATTGAAGCATCTTTAGTAGAATAAATTACAATATCTATATTAAATATGAATATAAGTATTATTAATGTTAATAATATGCTTTTTATAATTGCTTTCATATGTGATATAATATTATCAATAGGAGAAAAATATGATAAAAAAAATAATTAATTTTATAAAAGAAGATATAAAAAATAATTATAAAATATATATTTTTTATTTATTTATAGTTGGTATAATTTTTATACCATTTGATTATTATATTTATTCAAGCGGTGATTTGGTTGATTTATCAGATAGAATAAAAGTTGAAAACTCATATGATTATGAAGGGAGTTTTAATTTAACATATGTATCTGTTAGAAAAGCAAATATTTATACATTATTATTATCTTATATTATTCCAGGGTGGGACTTGGAAAAAATAGATGATTTAAGAATAGATGAAGATGAATCAAGTGATGAAATATTTGAAAGAGACAAATTATATTTAAAAGAAACTAGTTATGATGCTGTTATAGCTGCATTTGAAGAAGCTAATATGCCTTATAAACTAATTAAAAATGATGTTACAGTAACTTATGTTTATAACTTTGCACAAACTAATTTAAAAGTTGGGGATGTAATTAAAAGTATAAATGATGAAGAAGTAACAGATTCTCTTAGTATCTCAAACATAGTATCTAAATTTAGTGAAAATGATAACTTAAATATTAAAGTTATTAGAAATAACAAAGTAATAGATTGCTATGGCAAAATAGTTATTCAGAAAGATAAAAAACTTATTGGAATTGCTATAGCAAATATAAAAGAAGTTGAAAGTACACCTAAAGTTGAATATATATTTAAAGATACGGAAAGTGGTTCATCTAGAGGACTTATGTGTGCCATAGATATATATAATAAAATTACTGAGTATGATTTAACAAAAGGGGATATTATTGCGGGAACTGGATCAATTAATGAAAAAGGGGAAGTAGGAGCAATTGATGGCGTTAAATATAAATTATCTGGAGCAGTTAGAAATAAAGCTAAAGTATTTATTGTTCCTAGTAAGAATTATAAGGAGGCAATAGATCTTAAAGAAAATAATAATTATGATATAGAAATAATAGAGGCTGATAATTTACATAACATTATAGAAAAATTAAAAAATAGATAATTTTGTAGTATATTACAAAATTATTTTTAATTATAATAATATGAAAGATATAATGATTAAAAATATAAATAAAGAAGAACGTCCTAGAGAAAGATTGATTAAATATGGAGCAAATAATTTATCAAATGAAGAATTACTTGCCATAATACTTAAAACTGGTTCTAAAACACATTCTGCTAAATCATTAGCTAGAGAAGTATTAAGTGAAATAAATAATATAGGTGATTTAAAAGATATTACTATTAATAAACTTACTAAAATTAATGGAATAGGTAAAGTTAAAGCAATAGAAATATTATCTGCATTAGAACTTGGCAACAGAGTATATTTTCAAAATATAAATGATAATAATATAGTTTTAAATAACTCTACTAAAGTATTTGAATATTTTAGAAACAAATTATATTATGAAAAGCAAGAAAACTTTATAGTAGTATATTTAGACACTAAGTCGAAAATTATATCTTGTAGAACTTTATTTAAAGGAACATTAAATACATCATGTGTTCATCCAAGGGAAATATTCAAATATGCTTTTTTAGAATGTGCTTATTCCATTATTGTTATTCATAATCACCCAAGTGGAGAAGTAAATCCAAGTTCCTTGGATATTGAACTTACTAATTCATTATTTGATATAGGCAAAATAATGGGTATTCCTATAGTTGATCATATTATTATAGGTAAAAACAATTATTATAGTTTTTATGAAAATATGCATAAAAATAATTAATATGAATATTATTTGGTATGACATATGAAGAATATAAAAATAAAAGAAGTATTAGAGAAAAACCTAAGTTTTTAAGAAATGCATTAAATAAGTTGTTTACTATTATCATTTGGACTATGCTAGTAATAATACTAAGTAATTATTCACCCAAGTTTAAATCTTTCTTAATTAATGATGTTTTAAATACTACACTTGATTTTAGTTACTTTAATAAAATAATTAGTAAAATCACAAATATTTTCCAAGTAAACGATAAAGTGGTTCCAGTATCAAAAGAATTAAATAAAAGTGAAAAATATAAAGATGGTATTAAATATTATGTATCTTTAAATGAAGATGTATATTTAAAAGATGGCGGAATCATTACTTTTATAGGTGAAAAAGATGGTTATAATAATACTATTATTGTTCAACAAAGTAATGGGTATTATGCTTGGTATGGAAATGTTAAAGAAAGTGTCAAATTATATGATTATGTAGAAAGCGGTAGTGTAATAGGTAAAGCAGATAATGAATATTATTATGTTTTATTAAAAGATGATATTCCAATAGACATAGAAGATGAAAATTAATTTTCATAATTCAACATATATATTTTTATTATTATCTTTTTTAGCTGGATATTTTGAATATGTTTATTTGCTTTTAATAATAATATTTGTTCATGAATTTGGTCATGCAATATTTGCTAAAATAATAAACTTTAAATTTAATGAAATAGTTATTTATCCATTCGGAGGAATAACTATTTATAATGAAGATTTAAATGTAAATACTAATAAAGAACTGTTTATATTATTTGGAGGAATAATATTTCAATTACTTTTTTTCTTATTAATATATTATTTATATAATAATTATTATGTAACTTATCATGTTTATTCAATTATAAAGAAAATTAATATAATGTTAATATCATTCAACTTTTTACCTATATTACCACTTGATGGAGGCAAATTATTAAATATAATATTGGATAAAATTTTTAGTTATAAATTATCTAATATTATATCTATAATAATTTCTTTTATTGTATTAATAATATTTATATGTTTTAAAAGAACTTTATTTGCATTAATATTAACTATGTTTTTATTTAAATGCTTAATAATAGAAACAAATAATATTAAATATAAATATAATAGATTTATAGTTGAAAGATATTTAAATGAATATAGTTTTAAAAAAATAAAGAAAATTAAAAATATAAATAAATTAAAAAGAGATAATTATCATATTATTAATAATATGCTTGAAAAAAGGTATTTACATAATATGTTTGACAGAATTAAGTGAATGTGCTAAAATATCCATGTTTGTAGAAATCTTTCTCTACAACCGCATCTTATTTGGGTCACAAACAAAGATATCTTTTACCTAATGGAGCGAGTCTTATTGAAGGAGGAATAATATGAAAGCAATATTTGTTACTGGTGGAAAACAATATATGGTTGAAGAAGGTCAAGAACTATATGTTGAAAAACTAGATAATGAAGTAGATAGCGAAGTTGTTTTTGATGAAGTTTTATATGTTGATGGTAAAGTAGGAACTCCTACTGTTAAAGGA
>JAEEGL014144652.1_pt1 | contig 20806 bp, 17 predicted proteins | sample 9134231 | NCBI WGS metagenome assembly JAEEGL01 (sample SAMN16246548, study PRJNA631951) | gut metagenome | biome: gut microbiome; feature: rumen; material: fiber-attached | host: Bos | place: Iran: Karaj | collected 2018-10
ATTCCGCCGGAGCCGATAGATATAAAACCGTTGGAGGTCATGCAGATCCCGGAGCCGGAGGAAGACAAAGATACCGAAGCATATGACACACTTGCTGTGCCGGAATGGTCCGATCCCGACGTTTCCATCGTGATTCCCGTGTACAATCAGTTCGATTATACCTATTTATGCGTGAAATCCATTCTGGAAAACAGCGGGGACGTAGCATACGAAATCATCATTGCCGACGATTGCTCGACGGACGTGACGAGGAAAATCGACAGCGTTATCAGCGGGCTGCATGTCATACATAACAGCGAAAATCTGCGATTCCTGCGCAACTGCAACAACGCTGCGAAGCAAGCGCGGGGGAAATATATCCTGTTCCTCAATAACGACACTCAGGTGCAGAAGGATTGGCTTGCGCCTTTGGTGGAACTGATCGAACGCAACGGCGAAATCGGCATGGTTGGGTCCAAACTTGTCTATCCTGACGGGCGACTGCAGGAAGCAGGCGGCATTCTCTGGAAGGATGGTAGCGCGTGGAACTATGGCAACGGCTCTGATCCCGAACTGCCTGAATACAACTATGTCAAGGAAGTAGATTATATTTCCGGCGCAGCCATCATGATCCGGCGCAGTCTTTGGGAGAAGATTGGGGGCTTCGATGATCGCTTTGCACCAGCCTACTGCGAGGACAGTGACCTGGCATTTGAGGTGCGGAAGCATGGCTACAAGGTGATGTACCAGCCACTTTCCGTGGTGGTTCATTTTGAGGGGGTATCCAACGGAACGGATCTTTCCAGCGGGCAAAAGGCCTATCAGGTAGAGAATCAAAAGAAGTTCTTTGCGAAGTGGAAGGACGTTCTGGAGGCGGAGCATTTTCCAAACGGGGAAAACGTGTTTGAGGCACGGGATCGGTCTGCGAAACAGAAAACGGTTCTTATGATAGACCATTATGTACCGACCTATGATAAAGATGCCGGAAGCAGGACGATTTTCCAGTATATCAACTTGTTAGTTGAATTGGAATTTCGAGTCAAGTTTATTGGCGATAATTACGCGGTTATGCAGCCGTATACAAGCAAGCTGGAGCAGTTGGGCGTTGAGGTCCTCTATGGGCCAGTCTATATGCAGAGCTGGAAGGATTGGCTACAGGAAAACCACAAGCGAATATGTTCGGTATTTATGAATAGGCCTCATATTTCTATCAAGTATATCGATGAGATTAAGAAGTATCAGGAGATCAAAGTGATCTATAATCTGTGTGATCTGCATTTCCTGCGAGAGAGAAGGGAATATGAGATTACAGGCAACAAAGAGAAACTAGCATCTTCGGAATACTGGAAGAAGCGGGAACTGTATCTCATTGGTAAAGCAGATAAGGCATGGACATTAAGTACGGAAGAGCGAGATATCCTTCTGCAGTATTTTCCCGCAGAAAAGCTAACGCTGTGCCCAATCAACATATTCCGGGCATTCCCCTATATTCATATAGATCGGCGTGATACTGAAGGATTGCTATTTGTCGGTGGATTCATGCATACGCCCAATATCAATGCTGTGCGTTGGTTCTGTAAAGAGGTCCTTCCTCTTGTGCGGGAAGCGCTTCCAGAGGTCTGTTTTTATGTGGCGGGATCAAATCCACCAGATGAAATCACAGAACTGCAGTCTGACCACGTTGTGGTTACCGGCTATATTTCGGATGAGGAATTGACTCGCCTGTACCAAAAATGTAGAGTATGTGTGATTCCTCTTCGTTATGGCGCAGGTGTCAAAGGAAAAACAATCGAGGCGATGTATTATGGGATCCCAATTGTATCCACACCCACGGGGCTGGAAGGCCTTCCGGATATCGATCAGTATATCAATGCGAAAACTGGGGCTAAAGAATTTGCTCGAGAGGTTGTAGCTACCTATCGGAGGGATCCTAACGCAATGAAAAAGACGTATATGGAATACCTTAGCAAGCATTACTCTCTTGAAGCAGCAAAGAAGCTGTTTGTATCTGAGTTTGCGGGAAAGGATAGTGGCCATCCATGTGGCACTTGATCGGAAGCAATGGGTTTATTGCTACAAGACTTCAACAACGCAAGATTCCACAACCATACCTTCGTTACGCCAGGGGACTAAATAACTATGATGTGGAGTTAGATTTGACAAAACCCGATCAGTGGGATATTTCCAAGATACACAAAGGGGATTTTGTAGTCTTCCTGGCGGCGAACTCTTCGCCGGATTTTTGCAATGAGCAGCCAGAGAAAGCAAGAATGGTAAATGTCAACGGTACTGGGCAATTGATTGGGAAGTGCCTAGATTTGGGAGCACAGGTCCTCTTTTTCTCCAGTGATACTGTTATCGGAGCGACCGACAGTCCTTGCGATGAAACGGCAGAGCCGCATCCCTTTGGGGCATATGCCGCGATGAAACGCGAAGTGGAGCTGCAGTTTTGCCGAGAACCGGGATTCAAGGTGTTTCGCTTATCCTATGTTTTTTCCAGAGAGGATAAGTTCTTCAAATACCTAGCTTCATGTTTAAAAATAAGGGAAAAGGCAGACGTATTTGACGCCTTATACCGCAATGTAATCTATATTGAAGACGTCATAGATGCTATTATTAGATTAAGTGAAACGTTCGACCAATGGGAGAACAGTGTTTTTCATCTATCTGGCCCAGAATTACTCAGCAGAAAGGATATGGCCGAAATATTCCGCACAGTCGTCGATAATGCGCTGGATTATTCAGTTCGTGTACCCGGGCAAGAATTCTTCGCAGCTAGACCGAACCGAATTGAGACGACATCAAAGTACTTGAAGCAGCTGCTCGGCAGATGTCCAACACTTTTTTATGATGCTGTTGCGACAGAATTTAATGATAAAAGGTGAGGATAAACAAGATGAACTGCGGAACGACAAAAGCGATGATTACCGGTATTACAGGCATGGTAGGATCGCATCTTGCTGACTTTCTTCTTGCCAATACGCAATGGGACGTTTACGGTGTATGCCGTTGGAGAAGTCCGTTGGATAATGTTGACCATCTGTTGGGTAGGGCTAACCGTAAAGACCGACTCTATTTTCAATATGCCGATCTTAACGATGAGATATCTCTAGTTAAGGCAATTCGAAGCATTCGTCCAGACTATATTTTCCACCTAGCGGCACAGAGTTATCCGCTTACTAGTTTTTCTGCTCCGATTGATACACTGAATACAAATGTGCTAGGAACCTGTAGATTACTTGAAGCAGTTCGCCAGGAGATGGAAATTGATGAAACGTACAGACCGGTCATCCATGTATGTGCTTCCTCTGAAGTCTTTGGAAAAATCCCTGCAAGCAAGAAGCCGGAAACCGGCATTCATGAGGAATGCCCATTTCATCCTGCGTCGCCATATGCGATCTCCAAGGTCGGTACGGATCTCCTTGGGCGTTACTATGCCGAAGCGTATGGGATGACGGTTATGACAACAAGAATGTTCACCCATACAGGTCCGCGCAGAGGAGATGTTTTTCACGAATCGACATTTGCTAAGCAAATTGCAATGATCGAAAAGGGCTTGATCGACCCGGTGGTGAAGGTCGGAAACCTTAAATCACTCAGAACCTATGCTGATGTGCGTGATGCGGTACGGGCATATTATATGTTGGTGACTGTATCTCCTGTGGGTGGAGAGTACTATAATATCGGCGGCTCTTATACCTGCGAGGTCGGAGACACTCTGAATACACTAATCTCAATGTCGTCTGCGAAGGACAAGATACGGGTTGAAGTCGATCCCGACCGGCTCAGGCCCATTGATGCGGATCTACAGGTGCCTGATTGCAGAAAATTCAAGCAGCATACGGGGTGGGAGCCGGAAATCCCGTTCCAAAAAACCATGGGAGATCTTCTGGATTATTGGAGAACTCGCCTTGAGACAGGATGTAACTTTTTGACACGATAACGGAGTAAGATATGATCATCACACGAACCCCTTTCCGTATGTCCTTTTTTGGCGGTGGGACGGATATGGAAGAATTCTTCCGGACGTATGGCGGTGCAGTGCTGTCCACGACCTTTGACAAGTACTGTTATATAACGGTACGGCATTTACCGCGTTTTTTTGAATACTCCTCAGAGTTCGTTTATTCCAAGACGGAGCGGGTGACTGAGTACGAGCAAATCGAGCATCCAGCGATTCGGAATGCCATGGAAATGCTAGATATGCATGAGATTCGGCTGAGTTATGAGGGAGACCTTCCGGCACGATCCGGACTAGGGACAAGCAGTTCCTTCGCTGTAGGAATGCTCAATGCGTTTCATGCTTTAAAGGGACAGTATGCAGATAAGCGAAAACTGGCGGAAGAAGCCATTTATCTGGAGCGGATTCGATGCGCAGAAGCCGGGGGCTGGCAGGATCAAATCGCAGCAGCTTACGGCGGTTTCAATAGAATCATATTTGGTGCGGATGGCTTTGATGTTCTGCCGGTGATTATTTCACCAGAGCGTAAACGCCAGTTGAATGACAGACTGATGATGTTCTTTACGGGTTTTACCCGCTTCTCCTCTGAGGTTCAGAAGGCAAATGCCTCCGGTGGCAGGGACAAAAACGCAAAGCTCAAGGAAATGCTGGCACTGGTAGACGAGGCGGAACGGGTTTTGACGGATAAGACCCGAGACTTGGATGATTTCGGACGTCTGTTGGACCATACTTGGAAGCTCAAGCGAGGTACCGGCACTGCTATCTCCACGAGCAGTATAGACCGGTTATATGAGAAGGGCCTTGAGGCCGGCGCGTTGGGCGGAAAACTGCTGGGCGCCGGTGGCGGCGGATTTATGGTGTTTTATGTACCGCCGGAAAAACAGCCTTCGGTGATGGCTGCCATGGAAGGACTGTTCCATGTACCGTTTTCGTTTGAAGACGGAGGTACGAGAGTTTTATACTATGCGCCGGAGGTTTACACCCCGAGGGGGTGAAAGAGCGGAGGTTATCCAGTGAGGCAATCTACATATCAGATTTTTGAAGAGCTGCTGACACAGTATCCCAGCCTGCAAAGCTGCAGCGAACAGATTGGGAATGCGGCGGAACTGCTGATCGAGGCGTTTCAATCCGGCAATAAGCTCCTTGTATGCGGCAATGGTGGCAGTGCGGCGGATAGTGAACACGTTGTCGGTGAGTTGATGAAAGGGTTTAAGCTGCCCCGCCGGATGGACGAGAAGACCCAGGCTCGGATGCGCGCCATGTTTCCCGAAGAAGCGGATGGGATGATCCGCAATCTTCAGGGTGCCGTCCCAGCGATCAGCTTGGTGAGCCAGACCGCGCTGATGACTGCATTCAGCAATGATCAGGCAGCGCAGTTTGTTTTTGCCCAGCAGGTGATGGGCTACGGGGAACCGGGCGATGTTCTGTTAGCCATCAGCACATCCGGGAACTCGGAGAATATTCTCCATGCAGCCCGCACTGCAAAGCTCCGGGGAGTTAGCGTGATCGGGCTGACCGGTGAAAGCGGCGGGAAGCTCAAAGTGCTTTCGGATATCACGATCTGTGCACCTTCCTCTGTTACCTATCAGATCCAGGAGTACCATCTTCCAATTTACCACTGTCTCTGTGCTTGCGTGGAAAACGAGATATTCGGAGAAGAATAATGATAGCTGTCATCATGGCAGGAGGAAAGGGAACACGAATCGCCTCCATCGCGAGGGATATCCCCAAGCCTATGCTTCCTATCGAGGGCGTACCGGTATTGGAACGGGAACTGGAATGTCTTTGCTCTCAGGGTTTTACAGAAGTAATACTTACCGTGGGCCATTTGAAGGACGCAATCATCAATTATTTCGGTGATGGGAGCGGCCTTTCCCCTGCAACGGGCAAGCCCTTCGGGGTGAAAATCGACTATTTTGAGGAAACAAAGCCCTTGGGAAATGCTGGCGCGCTGTATGAACTCCGGGACCGGCTGGCGGAGGACTTCCTGCTGCTAAATGGCGACGCGATCTTTGATGTGGATTTCAACCGTTTTGTGGATGCGCACCGGAGAATGGGTGGCCTTGCGACGCTGTTCACGCACCCAAACAGCCACCCTTATGACAGCGGCCTGATCATCGCAGACAAAGATGGTACGGTGCTGGAATGGTTGACAAAAGAGGACGAGCGTCCCAAATGGTATAGAAACCGGGTCAATGCGGGGCTGCATGTGCTGTCACCTAAGTTGTTTGAGGAACGCCCTGACACGCCGAAGGTGGATTTGGACCGTCAGATACTGAAACCCCTGGCCGGGACCGGGAAGCTGTTCTGCTATGACAGTCCGGAGTATGTCAAGGATATGGGGACGCCGGAGCGCTATGCAGCCGTGTGTGAGGATTTTCATCGCGGTGTCGTGACGGCGAAGAATCTGAGGACTAAGCAGAGAGCCGTGTTTCTGGATCGGGACGGTACGATCAACAAGTATATTGGATTCCTGAGAAAGCCGGAGGATCTGGAGCTGCTTCCCGGCGCGGCGGAGGCGATCAAGAAGATCAACGAGTCCGGTTATCTGGCAATCGTGGTGACAAACCAACCGGTGATTGCTCGCGGCGAGGTCACTGTGGAGCAGCTGGATGAGATCCACAACAAGCTGGAAACGCTGCTGGGGCAGGAGGGAGCCTATCTGGATGCCATCTACTACTGCCCGCACCATCCAGACAAGGGCTTTCCCGGCGAGATCCCGGAGCTGAAGATCGACTGTGACTGCCGCAAGCCGAGGCCGGGGATGCTGCTGAAGGCAGCGGAGGATTTCAACATTGACCTGAGGCAGTCCTGGATGGTCGGCGACGACGAGCGGGACATGGAGGCCGGGCGAGCCGCCGGGTGTCATACGATGCGCATTAATAGAGATGAGCGGATTATTCCGGTAGGTTTTCTGCAGCTTATAGAGCCGACTCAAATTCAGTAGGTTCACTTCTATGGTGTTTGCGGAGGATGCAATACGATGAAGATAAAGCAGATAGGTTCTCGTCTTAATTCAGACAGCTGGAGAAAGAAGACGATTGTATTTGTTTTTTTGCTATTTGTTGCCTACACTGCCAGATACGTTACATACTTAATGATAGCCGGAGCGACGGTCCCGATCATGGACTACTGGCGCTGGATATACAAGTTTGGCCCCACAACCTTAAACAATGATTTCTCCCTGTCGCTTTTCTATGGCGATGGAGGTGAGCAAAGCCAAGCAGGTACACTGTTCCTGGTGTTTAAAATACTGGTCAAGCATAAGTTTGACTTTAAAGTCTTGTTGTATTATGGAGCCATTCTGATTCCCGTTTTTGTCTTCATACATATGGTCGAATTTGTTAGCAGAAATAAAGACTTAAACTGGTGGGGGCTTCTGTTAGGCGGCTGTCTCACTTTTGTGATTCTGTTAAGCTATAATGCCTGGGAGATCTATACCGAAAACTTCATTTTTACCAGCGCTTTGGGTACCCTTGTCAAATACGCTTTATACAGGGCAATCGAGGGGTTCCTCCGAAAGACGGAGGAATGGAGCGATAGGAAATGTGCTGTTATATGCTCAGCATTTTGTGTCGCATTTACCATGTATTGCCTGTGGTTCAGCGCTGTAAGCTTTATCGGAAATGTGATAGTTTTGGCGTTCATTACATTCGTATGGGCACGAGAGGATAAGAAGTACAAAAAGCCGAGCATACGGCGAGTGTGCATCTCGATCGCAGCTACCTGCGTTTTGATTATTGTATTGTACTTCGCCCTTGCAAAAAAGGCGGGAGGCCAGAGCGTCACGAATACACTGGTTCTGGTACCGGTATTTGAATACGTGAAAGGTTACATCATTGGTCTTGGCGCATCGATTCTGCCAAATACCATTTTGAATGAACATGGGCGTACTCTTTTCTATGTTACGGGTACGGTATTGCTGATATGGGTTGTGATGGTAGTATTCTTGATAATAAAGAAGAAACTGCTGCGCGGTAATCTTTTGCCTTTGATGTATTTGATATCGGGCGGGGTGATGTTGGCCGTTACGTGTTTTGGCAGGGTTGGACAGTATGGCGTCGCGGTAATGACGTCTTCAAGGTATTGTGTATACTCCAATGCCGGGTTGATTGGCTTGATTTGGCTTACTTGTCAGGTATTCAAAGAAAAAAGCAGTGGGAGCGGTCGAAACATTATGATGACCATCTCGAAGTGCGTGTTGGCTATGGGATGCGTTGTGTTGACCTTGGCTCTCCTGTACGCTGCCAAGATTGAATGGGGAATTGCTCCCTATCGAGGCCAGTATTATAGCGAGTTAGCACGTATGATGCGTAAAATTGATGAGTATTCTGACTCACAGCTGGGTGGTTTCCAGAGCGATGCAACATTTGTCAGAGGAGCCGTAGAGTTTTTAAGGAATAATCATTTAAGTATATTTCGTTAGATGAGGGTATATGATTAATGATATCTTTCAACCTCCCCCCCTATGTGGGCACAGAACCAAACTACATTGCTGAAGCCATCGCCTCTCACAAAATATGCGGAGATGGTACGTTCACCAAAAAGTGCAATACCTGGATGGAGGAACGATTCCATGCGAAAAAGGTGTTGCTTACCACCAGCGGCTCCTCCGCTTTGGATATGGCAGCATTGCTATGCGATATCCAGCCGGGTGATGAGGTAATCCTTCCCAGCTTTACCTTTTCCAGTACGGCAAACTCTTTCGTACTTGCCGGCGCACGCCTGGTGTTTGTCGATATCCGCCCCGACACCATGAATATTGATGAGACGAAGATCGAGGCAGCGATTACGGAAAAAACGAAAGCCATCGCCGTAGTACACTATGCGGGCGTTGCCTGCGAAATGGACGCGATCATGGACATTGCCTGCCGCCACCATCTCAAGGTTGTGGAGGATGCTGCCCAGGCGGTCATGAGCAGCTATAAGGGGCGAGCTCTTGGAACGATTGGTGATTTCGGATGCTATTCCTTCCACGAGACGAAAAACTATTCTATGGGCGAAGGCGGGGCAATCATTATTAATGATCCCGCGAAAATCGAACAGGCTGAGATTTTACGGGAAAAAGGGACCAATCGTGCGAGGTTCTTCCGTGGCCAGGTGGACAAGTATACCTGGGTAGATTTTGGAGACAGCTATCTGCCCAGCGAACTGAATGCCGCTTATCTCTGGGCGCAGTTGGAAAAAGCAGACGAGATTAACAACGACCGCCTTGCGAGTTGGCATCGGTATTACGAAGGCCTGAAGCCGCTGGCAGATGCCGGTAAACTGGAGATACCAACGGTTCCGGAAGGATGCGTACACAATGCGCATATGTTCTATGTCAAGCTCCGAGATCTGGAGGAGCGCACGGCGTTCATCGCGTTCATGAAAGAGCATAACGTTAACTGCGTGTTCCATTACATCCCGCTGCACAGCGCGCCTGCGGGGCTGAAATATGGCCGTTTTGCTGGTGAAGACGTATATACTACCCGCGAAAGCGACCGCTTGGTACGGCTTCCCATGTATTATGGGTTGAGTCAGGAGGATACGAATTGCGTGTGCAAAACTGTAGATGAATTCTTCGGAAAATGAGGCTTTCGAAGCGTAGGCGCTGAAGCTTGCCCTCATTTTCAGATTTGTTATTTCTTCGAAAGGCTCAGAAATTGAACTGTAGCACGTTACCCCGTTCCGGTGCATTCAGTTTACCTCTGAGTAGTATTAACAAAAAAGGAAGCAGGACAATGGCAAAAATCATGGTGATTGCCGGTGGCGATTGGCAAATCGAACTAATCAAAAAAGCGAAAGCGATGGGGCACTATGTTATCTGCACCAATTTGTATGAGAATTCTCCCGCATTCCCTTATGCGGATGCCTGCGAAGTATCCGATGTGCTTGATAAGGAAAGAAACCTTGAGATTGCGAAAAAATACCGCCCGGATGCGGTGATATCCGATCAGAGCGATATCGCAGTGCCTACGGTAGCCTATTTGAATGAGCAGCTTGGGCTGCGGGGCATCAGCATGGAATTGGCGAATCTTTTCACAGATAAATCCCTACAGCGGACTTTTTGCAGCCGTCAGGGTCTTCCCGTTCCAGAGTTCAAGCTGTGCCGTAACGAAGAGGATGCGCTCCCAATGTTGGAGAGATATGGCAAAATCATCATTAAGCCTATCGACAGCCAATCCAGCCGCGGCGTATATACCATCGAAACGGAGGGTCAGCTGCGGGAGAAGACTGCGGATACGCTCTCCTATTCCAACCGGGATGCGGCATTTTTAGCCGAGGAATACATCGACGGCGCAGAGTTTACCATCGATGGTGTGGTGGTGAAGGGACGCCACTATCCTCTTTGCATTTCGGTCAAGGAGATGTATCCGCAAAATCCGAATGTTTCCCGGATGCAATCCTATTCCTATCATTCTAAGGAGTATGATTACGATGCGCTCCGAGCGGCAAACAAGGCTCTGTATGAATCGGCCGGACTTCCTATGGGCCTTACCCATTCGGAGTATAAATTCCACAATGGAAAGTTCTATCTGATCGAAGCTGGCGCCCGCGGCGGCGGCAGCAACCTGTCCGCGAAGATCGTGCCGTTCATGTCAGGGATCGACAACTATGACTATCTGATCCGGGAAGCGTTGGGTGAAAGTGTGGATGAATCGCTTCTGAAAGACCATGTGTTTTCGGAAGATAAATACGTCGTCATGCGGTTCTTTGATTTTGGAGAGGGGATTGCGGAGCGAGTGGAGGGACTGGACTATCTCCGAAAGCATCCGCTCCTGCTGGATTACCAACTGAACGTGAAGCCCGGTGACGAGCTGCGCAATCCGAAATACGGCCGACTTCGACCGGGTCACTTCATAATTGGGGGAGACGGCGAAGCTTATGTAAGGCGGGAAGCAGAAACGATTATCGACCGCGTGCGTGTAATTATGAAACAGGGATGACGATGGAAAAAAGAGAGACAATCAGCTTTGTGATCCCATGCTACAACTCAACCAATACTGTTGGAGCCGTGGTGGATGAGATCCACACCGTGATGAGAACGGACCTCGGATGCTACGATTATGAGATCATTCTGGTCAACGACGGTTCACCGGATGGGACGACATTTGACGCTATCAGGGAGATCGTCAGCCGTGATGATCATGTGAAGGGTATCAATCTAGCCAGAAACTTCGGACAACCCTCTGCGGTCATGGCCGGGTTGAACAAGACCGTAGGGGATTATGTAGTCTGCGGCGATGACGACGGGCAGACACCTTTTCTTGAGCTTCCGGCCTTGATGGCGAAGATCGAGGAAGGCTATGATGTTGTGGAAGCCCGTTATGCCTTTCGCGAGAAGCGTTCCCTGTTCCGCAGGATCGGGACGGGGTTGAACGAGGGAATGGCGACATGGCTGATCGCCAAGCCGAAAGGGTTGGAGTTGACAACCTATTGGGTGGTCCGGCGTTATGTCGCCGATGAGATGATCGCCTATCGGAATCCATATCCCTATCTGGGCGGGCTGATGCTGAGGACGACACAGAACGCCTGCAATGTGGACGTCAGCCACAGGGAGCGGCTTTCAGGAAAATCCGGATACAACCTCAAGAAAATGATCGAACTTTGGCTCAACGGATTCACGAATTTCTCTGTGAAACCGCTACGGCTGATGACTGTTTTTGGCGTTATTGTTGCCATTCTCGGCTTTTTACTGGGAATTTACTATATCGTGCATAAAATCCTGAACCCGAATGTCAGCGGCGGTTTCAGCTCCATCATGTCTGTGATGTTGTTCATGTTCGGAGTCATACTTTTCTTTATGGGACTGATCGGCGAGTACGTGGGAAGAATCTATATCTCACTGAACAGAGCGCCGCAGTTTGTCATTAAAGAATATATCGGAGAGAAAGAAAAGAGAGAGGCGGCAAATGAAACGACCGAAAGCGGAATACGGCGGGTATCTTCCGTTGGAGCTAAATCCGGGAAGTGAGTATTTCGAAGGATACAGTGAAAAACTGCTTCGGTTCAACTCCGTAAAGGCGGCATTTGATCATATCATTCGCCAGACAAAGCCAGATAAGGTGTTCGTTCCTCTTTATTACTGCCCGTCCACTACGGAAGCGCTTCTGCGTTCGGGCATACCGGTCCGCTATTACCATGTCCAAGAAAACCTACTCCCCGAGCAACTGCCGGATGAACCGGGAACGCTCGTTTTACTGGTGAATTACTTCGGCGTCATTGATGATGCGCTCAAAGCGACCGCGCATTCCTTTCAAAATGCGACGGTGATTCTGGATCAGGCGCATGGTTTTTTTTGTCCGCCGATAATGAGTGGCGGTGTCTTCAACGTTTATTCAGCCCGCAAGTTTTTTGGAGTGCCAGACGGGGCCTATGCTATCGGTGAGTGCATATACGGAGAACAGCCGGAAGAACACTTGGCGGGTCCAACAGCCTATTATCTGATGAAGTCCTATGAGCAGGGTACGAACGCTGCCTATGAGGAGAAAAAACAAGCGGATGCCGATATAGCCGCTGAGTATGCGTCGATGTCTAGGCTGGCCATAGGTCTCCTGAAAAATGTGGATTACGACCGAGTTCAGACACGCCGTCTGCAGAATTTCGCAGCCTTTCACGCTGCATTGGTAAGTAGAAACGGTCTGGCATTTTCCGGATCAGCACCGGCTTATGTTTACCCCTTCCTTTGCGAGAACGGAAAAGCGCTGAAAGCCAGACTTGTCAGTGGAAAAATTTATGTGTCCACGCTGTGGACCAGTGAGTTGCTATCACAAAGCGGGAATGCTTTTGAACGCAGCATGTCAGACAATGCGGTATTTCTCCCGATCGATCAACGATACGGGGATGACGATATCGCTTTCATGATTCACGTTTTGGAGGACTGTTTAGGATGAATATCCTGGATACCACCATCAGGGATGGCAGTTATGCCGTTGATTTCAAATTCAGTACCGGGGATGTACGGGATCTTGTGAGACGGTCCGAGCGGATCGGTATGCACTATATAGAGATCGGCCACGGCCTCGGATTAAATGCAAGCTCAGCAGAAAACGGCTGGGCACTGCATACGGACGATGAATACATGGATGCGGCGCGAGAGACTACGAAAAACGCAAAACTTGGACTTTTTTGCATCCCCGGCATCGCGCGTATGGAAGATATCGAAAACGCACGGGTCCACGGTATGGGTTTTCTGCGCGTCGGCATCAATGTGAATGAGTATACGAAAGCGGCGCCTTATGTACGTAAGGCCCATGACGAGGGCTTTTGGGTCACAGTGAATTATATGAAGAGCTACGCTGTCAGCCCAAAGGAATTCGCAGATTGTGCTGTCGCTGCGGCGGATTACGGCGCAGACTGCGTCTACATCGTCGATTCTGCCGGGTGCATGACGCCAGAGGAAATCGGGCGTTATATTGATGCCACCCGATCGAAGAGCTCGGTCCAGTTGGGCTTTCATGGACACAATAATCTTGGCCTTGCAGTTGAAAACACGGTATATTGCGTAAAGCAAGGGGTGGATTTTGTTGACTGTAGCTTTCAGGGACTGGGCCGCAGCGTCGGTAATGCCTCGATCGAGCAGGTCGTGATGCTGCTGAGCAAGCTCGGTCTTGCTGACGGCTTTGACATTCCCCAGGTACTGGAATACGGCTATGCCGGACTGCGACATATCGTGCCGGTAGATCGGCTGACGAATCCACTGGATTACATGTGCGGCTATGCGGGTTTCCATTCCAGCTTTTTGAAGTATATATATCGCTGCAGCACAAGTAAGCAGGTGGATCCGCTGCGGTTGATCCTAGCTTACAGCCAGATAAATCGAACTACGATGGATTACGAACGATTGTGCGAGGTTGCAGATTCATTGAAAAAGGACCCGGATGACAATCCCTATCATTTCGGTAAATATTTTACGGAACAGTATAATGACTGAGAGGCATCACATCAATCCGTTGATAAAATCAACGCTGTTTTACATTATTGCTACGGCCATTGGACAGGGGATGTCTTTTGTCACAATCATTGTGTTCACCAGACTGATGAGCAAGGAAGACTATGGCCTATATAGTACATATTTCGCAGCGGTCTCGGTTCTGGAAGTCTTTACAGGCGCGAACCTTTTCATTTCGCTCAATAATGCCTATGTAGATCATCATGCTCGCTTCGCAGAATACCAAAAAACGGTCTTGGTCCTCTCCGGGCTGGTTTTTGCGGCGCTGTTCTGTTTTCTGTCTTTCTTGAAAGCTGCTTTTTTTGCGGAGGTTTCATGGTTTGTTCTTTGTTTTGCCTTGTTTCATGCTTATGCCTTTTTCCTTGTCAACTATGCGGTTTATTCTGCAAACATGAAGAGTGACTATCGCCGGAAAACACTGTATCTTCTCATTCCGAACACACTGCAATTTCTCTTTGCGCTTGTACTCGTGCGGGTGTTCTCGGATTCGACGTTTCCTGCACGTATTATCGGCAGCACGGCGGCGGTTCTCTTGTGTGCTATAACAGTCTATTACAACGTACTTAGGCAGCCTGGGCATCTGATTGTTATCAACGATTGGAAATATGCTTTTAGAATTGCTGTACCATCGATCGCCATGTCTGTTTCCTATATGTTGATGCAGCAGTGCGACAAAATGATGATCACTGGTATCTGTGGCGCAGAAGAGACAGCTGTCTATTCCGTGATTTTTTATCTTGGTTATGCTCTGCTTGCAATCAACCAGGCTATTGCGCCAGTGAGACAGGCTTGGGTGTTCAAAAACATTGAATCTATCGGGCGAATGGTTTTTCGCAACATTCAGAAGTGGTATCTTCTGGGTATTGCCTTTTTAGCGACAGGTGTGCTCATGATCGCTCCGGAAGTGATAAAACTGCTCTTACGGCGCGAATACTGGAGATATGAGTTCATTGCGCCTTTCGTACTGTCAGCTTGCCTGTCTATATCCTGCGGATTTTACTCCGAACTTGCGATGTACTATAAAAAGAATGGTTTACTATCCATTAGCGTGGTTGCTGCAGCTGCGCTGAATGTGGGACTGAACGTCATTTTGATTCCCCGCGTTGGTGCCGTAGCAGCAGCGTATACGACAGTGGCCGCCTATTTACTGCTCCATGTACTGGCGAGTCTTGTCATTCAAAAGAAGAATGGAAAGCTTTATTCAAAACGATTGTTTCTATTGTTTTTCCTCTTTGTCGCGGCAGAATGCGGGATATTTGCCCTGTTCCACTCAATGATTCTCCTGCGCTATGTGGTTTATGCCGTCCTTTTGGTAGCTATGGTTTTCTATGCCATTAGGAGAAAGGAAGAATGGATTAGGGCGATTAAAAAAAGCGAAATCTGAGTTTCACAGTGATTCTCAATTCAATTCCCGATTCATGTAAGCGGAGGTTTGTAAGTTGAAAAAAGGACTTGCAGTAATATATGACCCGCATAATTTGTATCAATTCATCTGGTATTATTGCAACAAAGGCAAAAAAGCCGAATGGGATGCATTATGTCTGCCCAATGCACAAAAGGGTGAGTATATGCATACCTATTGTGAGAAGACAGGTGTTTTTAATAACGTTTTCCGTGATAATACAGGATATGAAACGGCTTCAGCAGTAAAAAAGGCCTCAGTATTCCTTTCTATGGTGTTTCACTTCATAATTGGAAGAAGAAAAGCTTTTTGCCGAAAATTGCTCAACCGTTTCGTCCCTTTGGATGATTATGACGAGATAGTCGTGATTGCAGGCGTTGGTATAATTTCCGGCGCATGTATTGCGTTAGGGAATGAAAAAAACGTTATTATTCTGGAAGACGGAATCAATGACTACAAAAATCAGCCAAGAATGATCCCATTATCGAGAATCAATTCACTCTATAATTGGCAGGGCTGCATCTTAGCTGCAATGGGCTACTGTAATCCTGGCTGGTACCGCCTGAATACGACGCGATCCTGTATCAAGTATTCCAGTCAGCCTGAAAAGATGGTTTATCGGAATTATCGTGAACTCCGTCAACTGTATACAAATGAGGGGACGGACCTGGCGCTGTTCGATGAGCTGTCGAAGCGAATCTATCCAAAACTGCATCAGATCGATTTTGAGAGAGCGGATGCGGTCCTTTTGACGCGTCCGTTGTCCGATTACGTACAGGATGCGGCATCGTATAAGGAAAGAATTGAGGAGTATGTTGGCAAACACTACAGGAACATCATCATCAAAAAGCACCCCAGAGAGGATGGAGAGTACCGCTTTCCAGATGGAGTTGTCTGCGTTGAAATCGACAACTCCATTCCTGCGGAAGCAATGCTGCCCTATCTGGAGGGGAAAGATATCCTTATTATGTCCACGAGCGCAATTTCGCTGTATATGAAAGCTTTCGGCCTTCGGTGTAAGACTCTGATGCTGAAAGGCCTTTATGAAGACAGTGTCTCCAGCGGAGCTCATTTTCTGCCTATGACGGAGCAGGAGGCTCGCGATTATTGCGAGAGATTCGCTGAGGGGTGTTATGAGATGGTTTCGCTCTAGTTAGAAATATTTGACTTTTCAAAGAAAAGGATGGTGCTTTACATGAGAATTGTTGGTGTGATTCCAGCTCGTTATCAATCCAGCAGAATGCCGGGAAAACCTATTGCGGATATTCTCGGGAAACCTATGATTTGGTGGGTATACCAGCAGGCAATCAAATTCGAGCGATTTGATGAAGTCGTCGTAGCAACGGATGACAACAGGATTATGCAGAAGTGTAAGGAATATAACATGAGCGCTGTCATGACGGCGGATACGCACGATACGCCGACTTCCCGGCTTTATGAGGTGTCAACGAAAATTGACGCAGATCTCTATTCACTTGTCATGGGCGATGAGCCGCTGGTCGATGTGCGCTGTTTTTCTTTGATCGTGCCGGAAAAGTTTGAAGAATACTATGTAGCGGCGTTGTCGAATATTTTGAAGAGCCCGCCGGAGGTAATCGACTTCAGCAATCAGAAGGTCGTCACGAATTCCCGGAGAGAGGTACTCTTGATCTCCAGGAGTCCGATTCCTTATCCAAAGGGAACCCTGGATTTCGAGTATGAAAAAGTTACGGGTGTCCAGATCTTTTCCAAGAAAGCATTGGAGTTCTATAACCGCACGGAAAAATCCGTTCTGGAGATTGCCGAGGAAAACGACTTGATGCGATTCGTCGAGAACGGAATACCCGTAAAGATGATTCGCTCCGATTTTAAGACAATCTCGGTAGATACACCTAAGGATTTGCAGAAAGTGATAGAGATTCTTGGGGAGAAATGATATGAGTTCATATGATCTGAAATTGTTGGACTGTACGCTGCGGGATGGCGGCTATGTAAACGATTGGAACTGGAGCTTTCATGGTGCCAGATCGATAATCCAGGATCTGGTAAAAGCAAAAGTCGATGTTGTGGAGGTCGGTTTCCTCCGCAATGTGGAGGCTTACGACCCGGATATCTCCGTTTGTAATCACATCGAAGAATTGAACCGGCTCCTGCCAGACAAAAAAGGCAATACGATGTTTTCTGCGATGGCGATGCGGAGTAATTACGATATCAACAAGCTATCTTCGTATTCTGGCTCCGGAATTGAAATGATTCGCATTACAGCGCACGACTATGATATCGTCGAGGGGATGGACTTCGCCAGAGAAGTCAAAGAGAAAGGCTATAAACTCAGTATCAACCCAATCAATATCATGGGATACTCGGATGAAAGAATCCTATGGATTATCGATCAGGTGAACCAGATTCAGCCTTACCAGTTTTCCATCGTGGATACGTTTGGAAGCATGAAGCGCAGGGATTTGGACCGCATTGTCAGTCTTGTGGACAACAATCTGGATCGAAACATCCGAGTTGCGCTTCATTTACATGAGAATATGTCCTTAAGTTGCAGCCTCGCACAGACCTATGTGGACAAACACTTGAACAGGCCGATCGCGGTGGACGGCAGCCTAATGGGCATGGGACGCATCCCCGGCAATCTTCCGATCGAACTGATTGCAGACTATCTGAATGAGTATGCTGATAAAGCATACGATATCGACTACCTTATGGATGCGATTCAGGATTATATCGCTCCGATCAAAGGAACGCCGAAATGGGGATATACGCCGGCTTACTTTTTGTCTGCGCGTTTCAATCTCCACAGGAATTACGCTGAGTACTATCTGAAAAAGGGTGATTTGACCAATAAGGACATCAATCATATCCTAGCCAGATTCGATGATAACAAGAAAACAGCGTTTGACGCCGAGTATGCCGACAGGCTCTATGAGGAGTATAAAAACAGAAAAATCGACGATAGCAAAGACTTCCAGAAGCTGGACAGCTTGATCAAGGGTCGGAGTATCCTTTTGGTCGCGCCCGGATCGAGCATCATGACGCATCAGGAACAGATTTGGGACTATGTTACCGCTAAAAAACCCCTGATTTTCTCTGTAAACTTCGTGCCAGAAATCCTTGACACGGACTACGCCTTCTTCAGCAATAATAAACGATTCAGCCACATTGATCGCTTCCCCTGCAAGACGATTATCACATCCAATCTCATTTCGGACAGCGGAGACAAGATCGCAGACTATACCGTAGATTACAATCGCCTATCCGGCGCGTTCCAGCAGGGCAATAACAGCCTGATCATGATTCTGAAGCTGCTTAGCCTGACAGAACCAAAAGAGATCGTGATTGCAGGAGCAGACGGTTATTCCGAAGGAGAGAAAAACTATTACAGCGAGAGTCTTCAAAACAGCAGTGAACACGGGAGCCGTTACAATCTTGCGGTTTCTGATGCAATACACAGCCTTGGCGTAGATGTCCGGTTTTTGACACCGTCCGCCTATGAGAGAACCTAAGCACTTGTGCCAGTGGGAATCGAAGATATGATTGGGAAACTGAAGGTATTGGTCATCGACGTGGACGGAACGATGACCGATGGCGGTATCTACTACGACGAGAAGGGCAATGAACTGAAAAAGTTCTGCACCAAGGATGCGGCAGGTTTCTTTGCGGCGCAGACCGTCGGTCTCAAAATCATGGTTTTGACCGGGCGGGAGTGTGCTGCGACAAAGCGCAGAATGGAGGAACTGAAGGTTGATTTCCTGTTCCAAAATGTTCGTGATAAAATCTCATTTCTCAACAGCTTTATGGCCAAGAACAATCTCAGTTGGGAAGATTTCGGATATATCGGAGATGACCTGAACGATTTGCACCCGATGCAGCTTGCGGGATTTGCGGCGTGCCCTGCCGACAGTTGCGAGGAAGTTAAGGCGACAGCGGACTATATCAGCTCTATTAGGGGAGGTCATGGTGCGGTGCGGGATGTGATTGAACATATACTTCGGGAAAGCGGAGCGTGGGAACGTGCGATCAAGTCGGTTTATAGGGTCGGTGTATGAAATCAGAACGCAATATTGCTACTTTCCTTCGGTAGCGTCCCAAATTCTGTGTAAACCACAAAAAACGGTGAAAAACAGGGCAAAAGTATATGGCCTGGCGAGGCGGCCAGTGCTGCCCGCCTTACCAACAGAATAAGCAGGAAACGGAACGCATGTCAAGGGCAGCGGCCTCAGCCGCCGTGCATTTACCCCTGACGTGCGGGCCGGTTTCTGCTATTCGGATCCGATCCCCGAAGAAAACCACCAGTTGGGTGTAGATCGTGTCCTGGGTAGTGTCAAGATAATTGCGCAAGTTTATTTGCAGCCCTGAGGAACGGAAGCTAACCTGCGAGGGAGACAGTCTCCATCGTTTCCAGATGCTTCATGCTCATGTTCTTCTTGTTGCCCCACTGCGTCCCAGCCACATACCGGAGTCTTGCGCATATAAGCATGAAGGCTGAGTTGCCGTCCGGGAAGCAGCCGACCACCCGTGTACGTCGCTGGATCTCCCGGTTGAGTCGTTCAATCGCGTTGTTAGTCCGGATCTTTGTCCAATGCTCGGACGGGAAGTCGCAGTATGTCAAGGTTTCATCTACACTGTCCTCAAGCTTCTGGTAGTGTCAAGATAATTGCGCAAGTTTATTTGCAGTCTCTGTGAATGAAGTCAGCCGGCAATAGAGACATCGTCCAGCAATGCCTCAAAATGCTTCGTGCTCATGTATTTCTTGTTGCCCCATTGGGTACCGGCTACATGCCGAAGCAGAGCGCAGACGAGCATCAGGGCTGAGTTCCCGTCCGGGAAGCAGCCGACCACTCTCGTCCTGCGCCGGATCTCCCGGTTCAGTCGCTCAATGACGTTGTTGGTACGAATCTTAACCCAGTGCTCCGAGGGAAAGTCATAGTAGGTCAGCGTTTCCTCTATGCTGTCCTCCACCTTTTTAGCAGCCTCTTTCAGCTTTATGGCCCTCAGTTCTGCTACCACAGCCTTAGCCTTCTCCCTGGCCGCTCTCTTGCTCTCCTGCGCATGAATCGCTTTGAGCATCTTGGCCACCGTTTTTACCTTGGACTTTGGGACTACGCTGAACACATTGCGGTAGAAATGCACCACACAGCGCTGGTATTTGGCCTCCGGAAACACCTCTCCCACCGCTTCCAGCATACCCAAGCACTTGTCGCCGACAACGAGCTTCACACCATCCAGGCCGCGGCCATTGAGCCACTGGAAGAAGTTGATCCAACTGGCCTTGTCTTCTTTCATTCCCTCTGCAGCACCCAAGACTTCACGGTAGCCGTCCTCATTGACGGCGATAGCCACCAGCACGGCCACGTTCTCATATTCTCCGCCCCAATTCCGGCGAAGATAGATACCGTCTACGTAGTGTCTACTGCGAAACCATCAAAACATAATAAAAGCAAGCGTAGAGCGGTATTATGGTAAAATAAGTGCAAGGGAAAACGAAGAAATGCGGGAATAACCTTGCACCTATGGGAGGGCTCGGAATGTATAAACGGCATAC